>Ga0081538_10006272_pt1 | contig 10511 bp, 10 predicted proteins | sample TabmetS5T2R1_FD_71022 | JGI IMG/M metagenome (GOLD analysis project Ga0081538, IMG submission 71022) | Tabebuia heterophylla rhizosphere microbial communities from the University of Puerto Rico - S5T2R1 | ecosystem: Host-associated > Plants > Roots > Rhizosphere ...
GCCCGCGGTGACGAAGACCATGTCGGCGCCCTTGAGCGCCTCCTTGATGTCGTCGCGCGACTCGGCCGCCGCCCCAGCGCCAACCTCGGGGTTGGCGCCCGCGCCGAGCCCGTGCGTGAGGTTGTGGCCGATCGAGAGCTTGATGTCGGCCTCGCAGGCCTGCAGGGCCTGCACGTCGGTGTTGATCGCGATGAACTCGACGCCCTTGAGGCCGGCGTCGACCATGCGACTGACGGCATTGGTACCGCCGCCGCCGGCGCCGACGACCTTGATGACCGCGAGATACGAGGATTCGACCATGTGACCCAGTCCTGGATTGACGCCCGGCTAGCGTCCGAGCCTGAAGTCAAACTTGAGCGTTTGCCGCTCTTTGCAGGCTAGACGTCAGGACGACGGTACGGCATCCGGCGATCGATGTCAACGCGGGGCGCTGGGGACGGCACGGGATCCTGCAACGGGCCTACTCTCGACCATGGGTTGAAGGTTTGCGGATTACGAAAAAGCTCAACCCGTGCTTGAGGCTATCGTCGCCGCGCCCGCCGCGGGACGCTCGGGCACGCGCACGTCCACGTAGCCGAGCGCGTCGAGCTTCGGGTCGGCGAGCACCGCGGTTGCCGCCGCCCACTTCGCGTCTGCCCGAGCCCCGGGGCCGAAGCGGATCGGGATCCCACCCTTCATCGTCGCCACGACGCCGTAGTCCTTGGTGTACTCGAGGCCCTCGATCAGCGGTCGCAGCTCCTCCGGGACGGCGCCCGCGACCAGAGCCTGTTCGAGCGGCTCGCCTTCGAGCTTCCCCGATTGCGGCAGCTGCTCGAGCTGGAGCACGGGGAGGTCCAGCTCGTCGGCGGCGCTGACTCCCGCGAGCAGCGTGCCGTCCGCTGCAATCGGCACCTCGCGGCCGCCGCTCTGGGCGACGAGCGCCGGCGGGCGCTCGGTCACCTCGATCCGCAGGGCGTGCGGGAAGCTCGCGTCCGCGCTCACGGACTCCACGGTCGGGAATCCGGCGACCGCCGCCTCGAGCTCGTCGGTCCGCACATGAAGTGTCGTCATCTCCTCGCCGGCCGCCTCCAGAACCGCGACGATCCGGTCGCGATCGCCACTCCGCACGCCCTCGACGTCGACGTTCGTCACCGCCACCAGCGACGAGTCCCTCAGGTACAGGAAGTAGCCGGCCGCGAAGGCGATCGCGACGCCCGCGACGAGGACCACGGTCTGGCGCCAGGCGAGCCTCGGCAGCCGAAGTCGCGGCCATGACGTCGCGCCTCGGACGCGGGCCCGCGCGCCGCGCTTGGGGGCCGGGCGCCTGCGAACCGGGCGCTTGCGCGTAGTGCCCTTGCCGGATCGCCGCTTCGCCGGTGCCGCGGCGGCAGCCTTGCCGGCCCTCGGAGCGGGGCGCCCGCCGGCCGACCTGCGAGCGGCAGCGCGACGCCGGCCTGCGGAAGTCGCAGCCTTGGAAGCCATCTGAATGGAGGTTCAGGGCCGCGGCCCCGGCTCCTGCCTCAGACCGCGTCTAAGTCGCCGCCAGATCCCAGTTCGAAGGCCATTCGACGTCGCCGAGAACCTGAACCTCCGGTTCGAGGGCGATGCCGAAGCGCTCGTGCACGCGCCGCCGTGCCTCGGCCATGAGCGCCAGCACGTCGGCCGTGGTCGCGTCGCCCGCGTTCTCGACGAAGTTCGCGTGCTTGGGTGAAAGTCGGGCGCCGCCGACCTGCAGGCCCTGACACCCCGCCGCCTCCAGCAGTTGTCCGGCCGTGCGGCCGTCCGACCGGGCCGGGTCTGGGTTGACGAAGGTCGAGCCGAACGTCTTGATGCCCGACGGCTGCGCCTCGCGCCGACGCTCGCGCATGCCCGCCATCGTTGCCTTGACCTCCTCTGGATCAGCCTCGTGGAGCCCGAAGGTGGCTTCGGAGACCACCTCGCCGGGCTGGAGGTTCGAGCTCCTGTAGGCGAACCCGAGCTTCCCTGGGGCGCGGACGTCGACGCCGGTCGAGCTGCACACACGCACCGACTCGAGGACGCGACCCAGCTCGCCCCCGTAGGCGTTGGCGTTCATCCGCACGGCGCCGCCGACGGTGCCCGGGATGTTGATCCCGAACTCCAGGCCGCCGAGCCCCCAGCGAGCCACCTGCGCGGCGGCCGAGGGAAGCCGGGCGCCCCCACCGCAGACCACGCGCGTGCCCGCGCGCTCGATCCGCGTGAGCTCGCCGTCGAGCTTCAGCACCAGCCCCGGCACGCCGGCGTCGGAGACCAAGAGGTTCGAGCCCGAGCCGACGACCTCCACGGGGTGGCCCTCGCTCGCGGCCCAGCTCAGGAGCTCGAGCAAGCGCTCCTCGGTCACGGGTCGGCTGTAGAGCTCGGCCGGGCCGCCGGCCCGGACCGTGGTGAGCCGCGCGAGCGGGAAGTCGCGCTCGACGCCCGCCGGCACGGTCATGCCGGCTCCTCCACGAGAGCCTCGGCCAGCCGGAAGATGTCGCCGGCCCCGATGGTCACCAGCAGATCGCCGTCGCGCAGGCGCGGTGCGAGTGCCCGCTCCGCGGACTCCGCGTCTCTGAGCCACCACACCGGACGGCCTCCTCCCCGCTCGGCCGCGGCGCGCGCAACGTCGAGGCCGCTGACGCCCTCCAGCTCTCCCACCGGCTCCTCGCGCGCGGGGTAGACGTCGAGCACCGCGACCTCGTCGGCCGCGGTGAGCGCCGAGCCGAACGCTGGCGCGAGGGCCTTTGTGCGCGAGTACAGATGCGGCTGGAAGACGGCGATCAGGCGCTTGGGCGCGAGGTCGCGCAGCGCCTCCAGAGCGGCAGACACCTCGGTTGGGTGATGCGCGTAGTCGTCGTAGATGGCGGCCCCGTCGCGCCTGCCCTTGAGCTCCAGCCGGCGCAGCATCCCCGGAAACGACGCCAGCGCCGTGGCCGCCCGGTCGAGGTCGAATCCGGCCAGCTCGAGGGCCGCCAGCGCAGCGCGGGCATTGAGCAGGTTGTGCCGCCCTGGGACGGAGAGCGCGAGCGGCGGGCCGGGGGATTCCTCGTCGAACCGGACGACGCGGCCTGATCCGGCGAACGCGTCCAGCCCGGGATCGGGCCCGAGCGCCAGGCCGGTCGCCGGCTCGGCGAACCGGCGGAACGCGTCGAACAGCTCCGCCCTCGAGCGCCAGTGGGAATGGTGGTCGAGCTCGACGTTGGTGATCGCAGCGATCTCGGGACGCAGGCGCAGGAAGCTGGCGTCGGACTCGTCTGCCTCGGCGACCACCCACTCTCCCCCGCCCCAGCCTGCGTTGGCGGCCTCGTCGTCAGGCCCGGCGCCGGGAAGCTCTCCGCCCAGGAGGAACGAGGGGTCGGCGCCCAGCTCGCGGAGCGCGTGCGCGACCATCCCCGCAGTGGTCGTCTTGCCGTGGGTTCCGGCGACCGCCAGCAGCCGACGGAGGGTGCAGACCTCGCCCAGCAGCTCACCGCGGTGAAGGACCCGTTGCCCGCGTTCGCGGGCACGGGCCAGCTCGGGGTTGTCGTCGCCGATCGCGGTGGAGACGACCACCTCGGCGCTCTCCGGCACCGCATCGGCGTCGTGCCCGACCCGCGGCTCGAGCCCGGCGCGCCGCAGGCGCTCGAGGTAGGAGCTCTCCGCCCGGTCGCTCCCGGTCACGGTCGCCCCGAGGCCGTGCGCGACCAGTGCCAGCGCGCTCATGCCGGCGCCGCCGATCGCGACGAAGTGAAGCTCGCGGCCTTGCCAGTCGCCGTCGCTCATCGGGTCAATGATGCTCGGCGGCGGCGAGAACCTCCGTCGCGACCCGCTCGGCGGCGTCGGGACGGGCCAGCGAGGCGGAGGCGGCCGCCATTCGCTCCAGCCGCTCGTCGTCGGCAAGCAGCTCGCCGGCGCGGCGCCGAACGACGCTTCCATCGAGCTCCGAGTCCTCGACGACGACGGCCGCGCCGGCCTCGGCCATCCACTCGGCGTTGGCGTGCTGGTGACGCGCCGACGCGTAGGGGTAGGGCACGAGGATCGCGGGCCTGCCGGCCGCGGCGATCTCGAAGATCGAGCCGCCGGCCCGCGCGAGCACGAGGTCGGATGCGGCGAGGGCGTCCGCCAGGCCCGGCTCATACTCCAGGAGCGTGTAGCGGGGGACCGCTCCGGCGGCGTCCAACATCTCCCGGGCCTGCTCGTAGTCGCGGTGACCCGCGATGTGGAGCACGTGGTAGGCGCGCTCGGCGCCCCCCGCATCGGCGTATGCCTCCAGCGCCGCGAGGTTGATCGACCGTGCGCCCTGACTGCCCCCGAAGACCAGCAGGCAGCGCTCGTCGGGGTCGATGCCGAAGCGCTGCCTGGCCCCCGTTCGATCGGCGTTGCCGATCGCCGCCGGAACCGGCCGGCCGGTGACCAGATAGCGGTCCCCGTCGCGCCCGGGGATCGGGAACGCGAGACAGACGCGGCGTGCCCGGCGGGCGAGCCAGCGGTTGGTGAGCCCCAGGTGCCGATCGGCCTCGGTGAGAACGACCGGCATGCGGAGCGAGACGGCGGCCAGTCCGCCGACGCCGGCTACGTAGCCGCCACCGCCGAGCAGCGCGTCGGCAGCGCGCTCTCGCAGCACGCGTCGCGCCGCGGGGACCGCCCGACCGGCGAGCGCGAGAGCCCCCGCGGCGCGGATCGGGTTTCGCCGGTCGAGCCCGCGCACGCGCAGGAAGTCGATCTCGTATCCGGCCGCCGGGACGAGCTCCGCCTCGGCGCGCTCGCGAGTGCCCAGGAAGGAGACCTCGGCGCCTCTAGCCCGAAGCGCGTCGGCGACGGCCAGTGCCGGAACCACGTGCCCGGCTGTTCCGCCGGCGGCTATTACGACCCTTGGCAACGCTTCGCGAGCTCCTCTTCGTGGCGGGGGCGCGGGCGCGCCGGCCGTGACCGGCGGACCCGTCGACGACGCGCAGTCTCGCATCGCCGCTCGACGGTCGCGCGGACAGGCCACGGGTGCCGCCGCGGGAGATGTTCAGCAGCAGTCCCACCGCGGCGAGCATCATCAGCATGCTGCTGTTTCCGTAGGAGACGAACGGCAACGGCACGCCGGTGAGCGGCGCGAGGCCGAGCACCGCGAAGAGGTTGATCACCGCCTGGACGAGGATCAGGGAGGTCAGCCCTGCGGCCAGCAGCTTTCCGTAGCGGTCGCGGGCGCGCTGGGCGATTCGCAGCCCGGCGTAGCCCAGCATCCCGTAGAGGCCGACGAGGGCGACGATGCCGACGAAGCCGACCTCCTCGCCGATCACCGCGGCGATCATGTCGGTGTGGGCCTCCGGCAGGTAGAAGGCCTTCTGCAGGCTCTCGCCGAGGCCGACGCCGAAGATCCCGCCGGACCCAAGCGCGATCTTCGCCTGGATCGCCTGGAAGCCGGCGCCACCCGGGTCGGCGGTGGGGTTGAGGAACCCCGTGAGGCGCTCCATCCGGTAGGGCTCGATCGCGATCGCGAGGACCACTGCAACTCCCAGCGCTGCCGCGAGGAGTCCGACGTCGCGCATGCGCGCTCCGGCTGCGATCAGCATCGCCGCGCACGCGAAGCAGGCGACCATCGCCGTGCCGAGGTCGGGCTCGATCACGACGAGGAAGCAGACGAGGGTGACCGCTCCGAGGTACGGGACCATCGTCCCGATCCGGCCGACCATCTTCGGCCGCGCGGCCAGCAGGTAGGCGCCGTAGAGGACGAGCGCCACCTTTGCGATCTCCGACGGCTGGATCTGGATCAGCCCGGCGCCGATCCATCGCTGCGCGCCGTTCGCCTGCACGCCGATGCCGGGCACGAGGACCAGCACCAGCAGGCCGATCGAGACCACGAGGATCGTCGGCGTCAGCGCCTTGGCGACCCGAGCCCCGTGCAGCGAGAGCACCCGCATCAGCAACAGGCCCGCGATGCCGAACAGGGCGGTGCGCTTGAGGTAGTAGGCGCTGTCGCCGCTCTCTCCCAGCAGCGACGTCGTGGAGCTGGCGCTGAAGACCATCACCACGCCGAAGGCGAGCAGGCACAGCGTCGCAGTGAGCAGCAGCGAGTACTCGATCGGCGGGGCTGATCCTCCCGACTTCGGGCGCATCAGGGTTGGATTCGCCCTGGGGCGGCGAATCCCTAGGTGTCAGCGCGGTCGGACTCCGTGATGTCGAAGACCGAGAGCAGCAGCGTCGCCAGGCTGAGGAAGGCCGCGCCGAATGAAAGGAGGATCGCCCAGGTGAGATCCTCGCGGCCGGGATCGAATCCGCCCAGGATCCACGGCAGCAGCACGAGCAGGGCGACGGCGACGGTGCCCACGACCTCGTTCACCAGGAGGATCGTCGACCCCGTGAGCTGCCTGACGTCCTGCACGCGAAGTGCCGTGTCCAGGTTGGCGGCGACGAGCGCGACGCTCAGCAGCAGGAAGAGGACCCGGCTCCATCCGGGCTCCAGCACGACCAGGGTCAGGGAGAGACCGAGCGGGATGGCGAACAGGACCAGCACGATCCTGGTGCTCGCCCGGAAGTAGCGGACGATGACCTCTCGCTCCGACCCCAGGGGCCCGAAGCCCGTCTCGACGAAGAACAGCATCCCGACCAGGAACAGCCCGAACAGCCCGGCGGAGATCTCAGCCATCTGGAGCAGGAAGGCGTCGGAGACGTCGTGCATCGGACTTAGCGCCGCAGCTCCGCGGCCTTCAGGGCGGTGGCGCCGTCGCGGTAGAGCTCGACCCTCATGACCTTGCCGTCCCGGACCTCATAGAGATACCCCGACCGGCCGCGGACCTCGATGCCGCTGGTACGCCCGCGACCCGAGTGGGCCGCGACCAGGAGCACGACGTCCCCGAGGTCGCGCGCCTCCTCGATGTCGAAGCGATAGCCGGGCTCGAACGTCGTGAGCCAGTTCGCGAACCACTGTCCCACCGCCTCGCGCCCCTTGAACGTTCCGTTTTCCAGGAACCCCTCGTCGACAAACAGCTCGACGTCCTCGGCGTAGTGGCTCATGGCGCGCGGAAAGTCCTGCTCGTTCGTGGCAGCGAACTGGTCCCGGACGACATCGACGTTCTCCTGCGACATCGGCTGCAGTATCTCGCCGGTCAGCCGCGAAGGTCCCCGACCAGCCGGCGGAAGTGGTCGCCGCGCTCCTCGAAGTCGCGGTATGCGTCGAAGCTGGCGCAGGCCGGGGCGAGCAGGACGACGTCTCCCGGTTCGGCGTCGGCCGTCGCCGCCTGCACGGCCTCGGCGAGGTCGGCGCATCGCCGCCTCCGTACCCCGTCCGCCCAGGCCGGCGCGAGGTCTTGCTCCAGTGCCTTCGCCGCCGGGCCGAGGAGGTAGCAGGCCACGCAGCGCTCGGCGACCGGCCCTGCCAGCTCGGCGAAGCCGCCCCCCTTCAGCGACCCACCGAGGATCGCACGGACCCGGCCTGGAAACGAACGCAGGGCCGCCGCGGCGGCGGCCACGTTGGTGGCCTTCGAGTCGTTGACGTACGTGACGCCGTCGATCTCCGCCACGCGCTCCAGCCGGTGCGGCACGCCCCCGAAGGTCCGCAGCGCTTGGGCGACGGAGTCGCGGTCGATTCCCATCGCCAGGGCCACCGCGGTGGCCGTTCGTGCGTTGCGCGCGTTGTGCGGGCCGATCAACGCCGAGCCTTCGAGCGCGTCGTCGGGCTCTGCGAACGGGACCTCGGCCAGGTCGACCACCCGTCCGCGGCCGGGAACCCTCGCGCCGGCAAGGCCCGGGTCGGAGCTGTCGTAGATCGCCCAGTCGCCGGGCTCCTGCCGCGCGAAGATGCGCAGCTTCGCGTCGCGGTAGGCGCCGAGGTCGCTGTGACGGTCGAGGTGATCCGCGGAGACGTTGAGCAGCGCCGCGCACTCCGGTGCAAATGCCTCGGCGTCCTCGAGTTGGAAGCTCGAGCACTCACACATCACCGTCGCCTCTGCCGGAAGGTCGTCGACGAGCGATGCGAGCGGCGTCCCGACGTTCCCGGCCACCGCAACGGGGGCGCCGGCGGTGCGCCAGACGTGGCCGAGCAGCTCGGTCACGGTCGTCTTGCCGTTGGTCCCGGTGACGGCGACGAAGCGGTTCGGCAGCAGCCGCCAAGCCAGCTCCAGCTCGCCGATCACCGGCACGCCGCGCTCCAGCGCTGCCGCGACCGCAGGAGCCTGGCGCGGGACGCCGGGGCTCTTGACGACGGACCCGGCCCGCTCGACCAGGTCGGCGCCGTCGGTCTCCAGGTGCAGCTCGGCCCCGATGCCGTCCAGGCCGGAGGCATCCGGGGTCCCGGTGTCCGCGCCGATGACCTGCTCGCCTCGCGCGGCCAGGGCCCGAGCTGCCGCCTGGCCGGAGCGCGCCAGGCCCACCACCAGGTACGGCCCCGGCGGCAGCGGCGGACGCGGCTTGTTGGAGCGGCCGTTCACGCGCCTATTCTCGCCGTGGGGCAGGATTTAAAGCATCTTCGAGGCCAGCCACACCGACTCAACCTCGGCCTCGCCCGCTCAGGTGTGGGCGCTCTGGGGCGACCCGGCGAGGTGGCCGGACTGGAACGAGCAGGTCGAGTCGGTCGAGCTCGACGGCGAGCTCGCGGTCGGCGAAAAGCTGAAGGTGAAGCTGCGGCGCGGCGGGCGGATGGAGTTCAAGGTCGTCGAGCTGGAGCCCGAGCACCTCTTCGTCGAGGAGGCCAAGCTGCCGGGCGCGCGCCTCGGGCACTCATACCGGGTGAGGCCGAGGGGCAAGGGCGCGGAGATCACCCACCGCATCTACGTGCGCGGGCCGCTCTCGGGGCTGTTCTCCCTGCTGCTCGGCCGCAAGCGGATGAGCGAGGCGGTCGTGAGGTTCGTCGAGAAGGAGAAGGAGCTCGCCGAGTGAGCGCTATCCGATTGAGTTTTGGTAGAGGACGTAGCCGATCCCGGAGCACACGGCCGCCACGATCCAGAACCGCAGCATGATCTTGGTCTCCGACCATGCCAGCAGCTCGAAGTGATGGTGGACGGGCGCCATCAGCAGCACGCGGCGGCCGAAGAGCTTGAAGGCCACGACCTGGATCGCGACCGAGAGCGCCTCGATCACGAAGATTCCGCCGAGGATGATCAGCAGGAGCTCGGTCTGCGTCATCACGGCTAACGCGCCGATCGCCCCGCCAAGCCCCAGCGAGCCGGTGTCGCCCATGAAGATCGACGCCGGGAAGGCGTTGAACCAGAGAAACCCGATCGACGCCCCGACCAGGCACGCCGACAGCAGCGCCAGTCCCTCCTGGCCGTTGGTGATCGTGATCGCCATATAGGCGAGAAGCACGATCGCGCACGAGCCCGCCGCGAGCCCGTCGAGGCCGTCGGTGAGGTTGACCGCGTTGGACGCGCCCGCAATCACCAGGAAGGTGAACAGGACGTAGAGCACGGGGCCGATGTAGATCTCGGCGTCGAAGACGCGCACCTCGAGCTCTGGGTCGAGCCCGACCTCCTCCGTTGCGACCCACCACAGGCCGACGGCCAGTCCGACCTGCGCAACCAGCTTCCAGCGGGCCGAGAGGCCGAGCGAGCGCCGCTTGGAGATCTTGATCCAGTCGTCCGCGAAGCCGAGGGCGGCGCAGCCGAGCGCAACGGCGAGCACCGCGAGGCTTTCGGTGTCGCGGTCCGACAGGACGAGGTACGGCACCGCGATGGCGACGAAGACGATCAGTCCCCCCATCGTCGGCGTGCCCGCCTTGGTGTGGTGTTCCTGCGGTCCCTCCTCGCGGATCTGCTGTCCGAACTCCTGCACGCGCAGCCACTCGATGAACTTCGGCCCGAGGAAGATCGTGATCAGCATTGCGGCCATGCCGGCGATCAGCACCTCGCCGCGGTCGATCGCGTCCGACGCGATGTCGTTGACGAGCTGGGCTGCGGGCAACGTCACTTCCCGCGGCGCTTGAGGAGCTCGTCCGTGAGTCTTTCCAGCTCGATCGCCCGCGAGCCCTTGATCAGCACCGCGTCACCCGGCTCGAGCATCGCGGACACCGGCTTGGCCGCCGCCTCGGCGTCCCGCGCCCAGTGGTCGGGCGCGTAGTCGCGCGCGAGCTCGCCGACGCCCACGACCGGCTCGATTCCGAGCTGCCGCGCGTGCGCCCCTGCCTCGCGGTGGTAGATCGGCGCATCCGGCCCCAGCTCCGCCATTCCTCCGAGCACGGCTACCTTCCGGCCGGAGGTCTCGAGCGAGGCGAGGTGATCGAGCGCCGCGCGCATCGAGATCGGGTTGGCGTTGTAGCAGTCGTTGATCACCACGATGTCGTCGGCAAGCTCGAGCAGCTCCCCGCGCAGGCGCGAGAAGGCTACCTGCGGCGCCTGACGCGCCATCTCCTCCACGGGAGCGTCGAGGGCAACGCCGATCGCCACCGCGCAGGTGGCGTTGACGAGGTTGTATTGCTCGGTGAAGGGAAAGGCGAAGTTGCCGCCGCCCGCCGGGGTTCCGATGCGGACCTCGAGCCCGCTCGGAGTCTGCCGCTCGGAGAGCACGAACACGTCCCCCCCGGGTCCGAACGTGATCGCCAGCAGTCTGTCGTCTAGATGGGGCTCCAGCGCCTCCGC
>Ga0081538_10006273_pt1 | contig 10509 bp, 9 predicted proteins | sample TabmetS5T2R1_FD_71022 | JGI IMG/M metagenome (GOLD analysis project Ga0081538, IMG submission 71022) | Tabebuia heterophylla rhizosphere microbial communities from the University of Puerto Rico - S5T2R1 | ecosystem: Host-associated > Plants > Roots > Rhizosphere ...
AAACGCGATCGAGTGCAGCGCGAAATCGAGCCGGCCCCAGCGCCGTTCGATCTCCTCGAATACCGCCTCGAGCTGGCCCTCGGCCTGGACGTCGAGCGGCATGAAGATCGCCGCCTCGAGCGCCTTCGCGAGCGGTTCGACGTACGGCTTCGCCTTGTCGTTCAGGTAGGTGATCGCGAGCTCGGCGCCGAACGAGCGAAAAGCCTGAGCGCAGCCCCAGGCGATCGAATTCTCGTTAGCGATGCCGATCACCAGGCCCTTTTTGCCTTCGAGGCGGCGGAGGTTGGCATCGAACGGCACGGGTCCTGGCGTCTCGGTCGGCGGCATCATGCAGCTCCGGCGGTTGTTGCCCGACGCAGCACGGCGAGCGTGTGCCGGGCGATCATCTGCTCCTCATCGGTCGGGATCGCATAGACCGCCACCGGGCTGCGAGCGGTCGAGATGCGTGGGCCGCCGCCGTGATTGGCCGCATGGTCGAGCTCGATGCCGAGCCAGGCGGCGCGCACGCAGACGCGCTCGCGGATCTCGGCCGAGCGCTCGCCGATGCCGGCGGTGAACACGAGCCCATCCAGACCGCCGAGGACCGCGGTGAGCGCGCCGAGCTCGCGGCAGATCCGCCAGATGAACAGATCGACCGCGTGACGGGCGCGCGGGTCGTCGCTCGCGAGCAGCGTGCGCATGTCGTTGCTGATGCCCGACACGCCCTTCAGCCCGCACTCCTGGTAGAGCATGCGCTCGATCGCGTCGGCGTCCATGCCGTACACCCGGATCAGATGCAGCACCACGCCCGGGTCGAGCGCGCCGCAACGCGTGCCCATGGGCAGGCCGTCGAGCGCGGTGAACCCCATGGTGCTGTCCTGGCTGCGGCCGGCCTTGATGGCGCACATGCTGGCGCCGCTGCCGAGATGGGCGATGACCACGCGCCCCTCGGCAATTTCCGGTGCGACCTCGGGCAGCACGCTCGCGATGTACTCGTAGGAGAGGCCGTGGAAGCCGTAGCGGCGGATGCCATCGTCGTAAAAGCGGCGCGGGAGCGCGAACCAGTCGGCGAGCTCGGGATGGTTGCGATGAAACGCGGTGTCGAAGCAGACGACCTGCGGCAGATCGGGCTGGACCGCAGCGACCGCGCGGATGCCGGTGAGATTGTGCGGCTGATGCAATGGCGCGAGCGGACAGAGCGCCTCGAGCTCGGCGAGCACCGCGGGACTGACGCGCACCGGCGCCGCGAACTCGGTGCCGCCATGCACCACCCGGTGGCCGACGCCGAGCAGCGACGCCCGCTCGCCGAAATGCTCCCGCAGCCAGCCGCCGATCACGCGGAAGAACGCGTCGTGGCCGGAGCTCGAATCATTCGGAAAGCGGCTGTCGACCAACGCTTTGCCGCCGGCATCCTCGGCGACGAAGTGCGGCGCCGTGCCGATGCCCTCGACCTGGCCCTTCGCCGACAGCTCCAGCTGGTCGCGTTCGGCGATCCGGTAGAGCGAGAACTTAAGGCTGGACGAGCCGGCATTGATGGTCAGGACGGCATCGGCCATCGCCGCCTACTCCGCCCCGGGCGCGCTCGCCGCCTGCCGGCGGGCATGGGCGAGGAGAACGGCGACAGCGCACGACGCCGTGCGCGCGCGCACGGTATCGGCACGCGAGGTCAGCATGATCGGCACGCGCGCTCCGAGCACGATGCCGGCGGCATCGGCGTTCGCCAGGAACGAGAGCTGCTTGGCCAGCATGTTGCCGGCCTCGAGGTCCGGGACGACCAGGATGTCGGCGTCGCCCGCGACCTCGGAGCGGATGCCCTTGACCGCCGCCGCCTCCTTGCTGATGGCGTTGTCGAAGGCGAGCGGCCCGTCGAGCAGGGCACCGGTAATTTGGCCGCGCTCGGCCATCTTGCACAGCGCCGCGGCGTCGATGGTCGAGGGAATCTTGGGCGTGACCGTCTCGACCGCGGACAGGATCGCGACCTTGGGCAGCTCGCGTCCGAGCGCGTGCGCCATCTCGATCGCGTTCTGCACGATGTCGACCTTGGTCTCCAGGTCGGGCGCGATGTTGATCGCGGCGTCGGTCACCGCGAGCGGCTTGGCATAGGTCGGCACGTCCATGATGAACACGTGGCTGATCCGGCGCTCGGTGCGCAGCCCCCCTTCCTTCCTGACCACCTCGGCCATCAGCTCGTCGGTGTGGAGGCTGCCCTTCATCAGGGTCTCGGCCTCGCCGGCGCGCACAATCTCGACCGCCTTGGCGGCGGACGCGTGGCTGTGCGGCGTATCGACCAGCCGGAAGGCTGCGATGTCGAGGCCGCACTGCTCGGCGACTGCGCGGATCCTGGCTTGCGGGCCGACCAGAAGCGGCCGGATCAGATCGCCGTCCGCGGCGTCGACGGCACCCCTGAGCGACGACTCGTCACAGGGATGGGCCACCGCCGTCGTCACCGGCTCGAGCTTGGCGCAGCGCTCGATCAGCGCCGCATAGACCCGGTACTCGCGTGCCGGCTTGCTCGGCGGCGCGATGTCGATCGGACGCTGCTCCTTTTTCATTTGGCCGAGGCTCCGGTCCGGCGCGGTGCCGCCTGCTGCTTCGTCGGCGCGCTGGCGCCCTCCTCGAGACCCAAGATCGCCTCGATCTTGGCCAGCACGGCTGCGCCTTCCCGCCGGATCTCGCCGTCCGCGATGCCGATACGCCGCACGATGTCCAAGGCCTTGCGCCGCTCGTCTTCGCTCGGCAGCATCGCGGGCAGAGCAGTCAGCGCGCGTTCGCGGTCGAAGCGTAGCATGAACGCCTGCTCCCGGGCCGCGGCCTTCATGTGCTCGCGCGGTATCTCGCGCAGCGCCGCATCTTCCTGTTTGATCCGCTGGGCGAGCCGGAAGCCGCGCGCATCGAACATCTGCTCGGCCTGAGCCACCGCGAGCATGATGCGCAGCACGGCTTCAGCAAAGCCGCCCTGCTCCTCACGGGTCTTGATCGCCTCGACCTTAGCCTCGAACAGATGCTCGGCGTGTTCGTCGCGGGCGCGCTCCTTGCCGGCGTCGGCATGCGGCGCCCGCAGGCCGGCGAGCGCCTCGACCAAGGGCGAGTTGTAGATCGCCTTGAAGGTGAGCTCCTGCATCCGCTCCCGGTTCTCGCGGTACTGGTCGAGAGCCTGCTCGATCTGCTCCGCGCCCGCACGCTCGCTGGTCACGAAAACATTCTCGGCGGTAGCCGGCCGGCGGTCCTTGCGCACCGCCTCGGCCATCAGCTTGATCGGCCACATCGCCGGATTCAGATCCGACAGCAAGAACCGTTGCAGGCGCAAGGGATGCATGAGCCGCAGCGCTTCGGCACTGGCTTCATTGCTCCAAAGCTGAACCCAGGGGCTGAAGAAGGTGTCGTAAAGCCCCTCGTTGATCTCGGAGATCCTGGCCACGGTCTCGAACGCCCGCTCATGCTCGCGGCCGTCGCCGAGCGCCAGGATGTCGTCGATCGTGCGCCCCTCGAAACGCACGAGATACTGCCCCGACAGGAGATCGGCGCCAACGTCCTCGGTCGTCTTCTCCTCGAGGATCATCTCGTAGAGACCGGGCGGCAGCACCTCGATCAGGTCCAAGGCGTTGACCAGCTCCGCGTGCTGCTTCGCGGCGACCTTGGCCGAGACGAAGATCCCGAGATGGCCGATCCGCTCATCGAGCGTGTAGATGATCGTCTGCTCGTTGGCGACGATCTCGGCCACGCTCTCGTACAGATCGGCAATCCAGTAGAGCGCCTGCTGGGGCGGCGTGATGTTGTCGCCCCAGGACGCGATCACCACGATCGGCGCGCGGATGTTCCTGAGGTCGATCGCGCGGCGATCCTTGGTCAGGATCGTGCCCTTGGTCAGCTTGTTGCCGACGAACAGCTCGTCGACGATCGCGCGCATCTCCTCCTTGGTGGTGAGGAAATAGCCGCCCCACCACTTCTCGAAGCCGAGGTAGCGCGGCTCCTCGGTGTCGATCTTGGAGTACAGATTGTACTGCTTGGTCCAGAGCGTGTTCGCCGGGTTCAGGTTCTCGAAGTTCTCGACGAGATACGCGCCGTCGAACTTGCCGTTGCCGAGGTCGCCGCAGAGCGAGGTGAGCCAGGTGCCGCCGAGCAGGCCGCCCATGTAGCGCATCGGGTTCTTGCCCTCGACGCCCGCCCAGTAGGATAACGGCGAGCCGGCGATGCTGATCAGGCCGACCAGGTCCGGCGCCGCGGCGGCCAGCATCATGATCGCCCAACCGGCCTGGCAGTTGCCGACCACCACCGGCTTGCCTTCGGCCTCAGGATGCAACTCCTGCACCTTGCGCAGGAACTGCGCCTCGGCCCAGGCGACGTCCGCGATGGTCTGGCCGGGCTCGGGCTCGGGATGGAACGCGACGAAATACACCGGGTGACCGGCGCGCAAGGCGACCCCGACCTGGCTCGCCTCCTTGGAGCCGCCGATGCCGGGGCCGTGCCCGGCGCGCGGGTCGACGATCACGAACGGTCGCTTGGTCGGATCGAGCTCGATCTCGGCATCCGGCTTGATGCGGAGCAGCATGTAGTTGACCGGCCGCTCGAGCGTGCGCCCGTCGATCACCAGCTCGTAGTCGAACACCAGGACCGGCGGCTTGCCAGCCTGGTAGTGCTCGATCGCGTGGTTGCCGCGCTTGCGCAGCACATCCCAGAACAAGACGCTGCGCTGGCACGAATCGACCCAGTAGTCCCAGGCATCCCTGGTGAAGTCGAAGGCTGGCCAAGGCGCCTGGCTCATCCCGGCGAGCGACTCCGTCCAGGCCTCCGCCACCTGCTCGGGCATCCATTTGGACGCGGCCTCTGCCAAGCCGGCAAACGGCGCCGTCGCTGATGACCGAGCGGCGGCCTTGGCCGCCGTCGTTTCGGACACCCGGTCGGCCCGGCCAGCAGCCAAGTGCGCCGCGCCTTCGGCCTCGGCCGCGGCAGATCGAACAGAGCGACGCGGTCCGGCATTGGTCGCATCCGTTCGCCGAACTTTAGTCGTCGTCATGGTGTCCCCCTGGTACGGATCCTGCAGCTCGGGGTGCCCGAGCGAGCCCGCCCGTTGTCGCGGGCATTTGCTGCACCGCAGCACAAAAGCTGGCGGTCGGTCAAGCCTTGCAGCTCGATGTCACCTGCAGCTGCGTTGCTCTAGGTTCCTGCGTGTCCCCAACTGAGGAAGATCCCTACATCGCCCGGCATGCCGCCCGGAAAGTCCATGATCTGGGCGCGCAGCTTGTAGCCTTGCGGCTCGAGCTCCTTCTGCCAGAATTCGTAGGCGACCTTGGCAAAGCCGGTCAGGCTCTTTGGCCAGTCGGGCTCGAAGCTGTTGATCGCGCGGCCGCCGTCGGTGCAGTACTCGCTCGAGAAACGCAGCACCAGCACCTCCCGCTCGCCCCGCTCGGCGGCGGCCCGGACTACTTTGGAGACGCGCTCGAACACCTCGGGGTGGATCTCGCGCGCCATGAACGCTTCGCGCACCTGATCCTGCGCTTCGTCCGCCTTGCGCTTCTTCTCGAGCGCCGCCTGCAGCTGCTCCTTCTCCTTGTCGTCAGCGATGCGCCTGAGCTCATCAGGCGTGATCATGCCTTCTGCCATAGCGGAACTCCCTGCCGTTCTGAGCCGACCGCGAGCGCCGCGACAGCGGCTCAGTCTACCTGTTCAGTCGGCGCACGTGGTCAAGCTTGGCCGCACCGGAGAATTGGTCCTCAACCAACCCGGAACCACTATGACCGGCACAGGACAGCCAACCACCGCGCAGGCGCTGAAGCGGATCGTCCGCGTCGGATCGCTCGGTGGCGCAACGATCATCTTGCTCTGCATCGTGACGGACGAAGACCACGCGCGGCGCGAGATGGGGAGTACGTAACCGTTAATTACGCCCTTCGACGAACCTGTGGCAGGAGCTGACCGAATTATCACCGGCGCCCGAGGACTAGCTGCTCCGATCGTTTTGCCGGGGCGGCCGCGCCGGGATGCTCAGTCCGGCTTTGCGCAGGCCCTCGACCATGTGCTCCACCATCGCCTCCGGGAAGTTGCGGAGCTGAAGCTCGTACCAAGCGTTCTTTTCAAAATCCGGACTCAGCTGCAGGAGCTGCCGGGCCGCGGCCCGCGCCTCCTCTTCCCGTCCGAGTTGCCCGTAGATCATCGCCAGAACGGTGTAATTGTGCATCCAGCCCGGCGCATCGAGCTGGCGTGCCTCATCGAGCGCCTCGGCATACCGGCCCTGCCGATAAAAGTTGAGCGCCGGCGCTGTGTGATACCAGCCGGGATGCGCCGGATTGCGCGCGATCGCCTGGTCGATGAGTGAAATGCCGCGCTCCCACTGCCCTGCGAACGCCAGACGCGTGCCGAATTCCGCGAGCATCTCCGCGTTGTTCGGGCTGAGTGCGACCGCCCGCTCCCCAGCCTCCAAGGCTTGGTCGACCTCGCCTCGGAAAGAATGTGCAAGCAGCAACGATCGTTGTGCGAGAGCGCCATCGGGCGCAATCTCCGCCGCTCTTTGCGCAGCCAGCAGCGCGCGATCGAGCAAGTCCTTGTCCCGAGTTCTCGGCGCCAGGCGGAACCGGACCTGATCCAGGTAGCTCATGCCGAGCAGGGCCCAGGCATCGGCGTACTCGGGCTCACTCTTGGTCGCCCGCTCCAGGCAGGCGCGAGCCTCGTCGACCCACGCCGCGGACATATGACGATAGTAGTCGAGGACCTGCAGGACGCACTCGTAGGCGCTGAGGCTCTCCGGGGCCTTGCCCCGCACGAGCTGCATGTCCGCTGTCGCAATGATACCATAGGGTTGCGCGATCTCGACTACCACGCGCCGGGCGATGTCGCTCTGAAGCTGGAACAGATCCGCTCCGCTTCCGACTTCCTCGTACGCGGACGCCCACACCTGGGCCTCGGTCGTGGCGTCGACCAGGCGAGCGGTCACACGGATGCGGCCCGCGGCCTCTCTGACACTGCCCTCCAGGACGTAGCGGACGCCGAGGTCGCGATGGAGCTCCTTGTAGCTCGTGGCAGAGCCGTAGCGGGCGCCCGTCTCGCGTCCAAAGACGAACAGCTCTTTGAACTGCGCCAGACTGGTAAAGATCTCCTCAGTGAGGCCCCCGGCCAAATAGGCTTTCGCCGGGGAATCGCTCAGGTTCTCGAACGGCAACACGATGATCGAAGGGCCGCGGCTGGCCTCCGCCACGACGGCCGTCGGCTCAGTAGCTCCATCCCAGACCCAGAGGCCGATTCCGAGGGTGACGGCCAGCGTGCCCAACGCCGCTGCTGCCCAGGCGCCTCGAGCAGGAAGGCCCTGGAACCTCAGGAAACTGAGGATCCCAGCGCGTCTCGCCGGCACCTTTCCCTGGAAAACTGGCGGGCGTTCCAACGATCGTTCCGGCATATCTGCATTGGAGGATGCGTGTTTATCCTGCTTGCTGCGCAAGCGCTGGAATGAGGCAACGTAGCTCCACTTCGGAATGTCGATGCGGACCGGGTCGTGTTGACCCGCCATCAGATAATAGCGCTCGAGGCTCCGTCGGAGACGGCACGCCTCGATCCTTACGATGGGATCCGATTGCGGATCGAAGGTCTCGTCGCGCCCGAGCACGCTGGTAGCGATCGTGTAGGCCTTGATGCGATCCCCGCGCCCCGCGAGCGTCTCCTCAACGACAAAGCGCAAAAAGGCACGGTTCCTGGGCGACGCATCGAAAGCGCTGCTGGCGATGATGCGTTCCAGTTCAATCTCGATACTATCGGACGGTATGGATTCGAGGTCTGAACTGGCGAAGCCCTTTCCCACAAGCGCCCCCTTCCGCGATGGCCATTGTGCCGTTAAATGCCCCCGGCACGGCCTCAAGCTCTTTGGCCTACTGAGTCAGACTTCCACCCCGCGCATTCCGCACCGCAAAGTTACCGTTACGTGCTCATCGTGCGCCGCCGAGCGTGTCAGTTTACCCCAGGCTCGGCGTCAGGGGCTAGCGTTTCATGGGCAGAAGCCACGTGGATTCCGGGATGGCACACGTGATGGCGCGGTTCCCCGAACACGCGACATCGATCCAAGACCATTTCCATGCCGATCCAAGGTTCCGCGAGATGTGCAGCGACTACGCCGAAACGCTCGAAGCGCTGCAACGGTGGCAGGCTTCAAACGATCCGCGCAGAGCCGCGCGCATCGAGGAGTACCGAGAGCTCGCCGAAGGGCTGGAGCTTGAGATCGTCACCGCGCTCCAGTCTCCGCCCCCAGGCACGAAGCACGATCTGAGATGACCAATCGAGAGGGCAACAGGCATGCGTACGTCCACTCTAGTGATCGCTGTGGCGGTGATCGGCGCGTGGTTGAGTGCTGGCGTTGCTCTCGCCCAGCCGGCAAGTACGGGAGACGCAGTCGATCCCGTCGACACTGCCCCGGGCGACGGCATCAGGGCCACCCTGGGCGCTGGTGCGGGCGTGGCGCCTGATTACGAAGGCTCGGACTACTACCAGGCTGTGCCGCTCTGGAACTTGAACGTCAGCAATCTCTACCATCCGAAGACTTACGTTCAGGTGTTCGGCCCGCTGCTGCGGTCGAATTTCATTCCCGATGATCACTGGCGGCTAGGGGTTGCCGGACAATTCATCAAGAAGCGCAACAACGTCCATAACGATGCGGTTGACGCTCTCAAGAGCGTCGACGCGTCGGCCATGCTGGGACTTGTTGGCGGCTATGACTTCCTTGCCGACCCGCGGCGGGATCTCGTTCTGGAGGTCGAGGCCCGGCAGGATGTCGCCAACGACAACGGATTCCTGGCTACCATCCGGGGCGCCTACCGCGCCAGATTGACGGAAAGCTTGGGCATGGTTGCGTATGTTGGATCGACTTGGGCAGACGACGATTACATGACCTCCTATTTCGGGATCGACGCCGCGGACGCGGCAGCCAGCGGGCTCGATCAGTTCAACGCCGACGAAGGTTTCAAGGACGTCAGCTTCGGTGGCGCCGTGAACTATCGCTTCCTCGAGCATTGGAGTGTGGCATTTCTCGGTACCTATGCCCGTCTGCTTAACGACGCGAAGGATAGCCCGATCGTCGACGACGTCGGCGATGCGAACCAGTTCTTCGGCGGTGCCTTGATCAACTATCAGTTTTGAAGTGTGGATTGCCAATTCCCTTTAAGGGGGTGACATCGTATGCCATCCAGATTCTTGCACCGTTGCCAACAAGGATCGATCGAACCGTTCACCGGTGCGCCCCGATGCAAGTCGAAAGCTGAATCTGATCGTCACGTCCGGCAATCCGCGCGGCCTTACCGGGGAACGGGGAAGCAGGACCAGATGGACGACGGCGAATGCATCAGGAGGACCCGCAGGATGAGCCAGGACCTGGCAAGCGTCGCGGCCGAACTGGTCGGCGACGGCAAAGGCATTCTCGCGGCTGACGAGAGCGTCGCCACCTTGACCAGGCGGTTCGACAAGCTCGGGATCCCGTCTACCGAGCAGAGCCGCCGCGCGTACCGCGAAATGCTGTTCACCACGCCGGGTGCGGCCGAGTTCGTCAGCGGCGCGATCCTGTATGACGAGACCATCCGTCAGAAGAGCTCCGACGGGACGCCGCTCGCCGAGGTGCTCGCACGCCAGGGCATCGTTCCCGGCATCAAGGTCGATACCGGCGCAGAACCTCTTGCCGGCTTCGCAGAGGAAACCGTCACCGAGGGACTGGACGGGCTGCGCGATCGCCTCGCGGAATACCACGGCATGGGCGCCCGCTTCGCGAAATGGCGGGCGGTGATCCGAATCACCCCGACGTTGCCGAGCCAGGCATGCCTGAGTGCAAACGCCCACGCCCTCGCGCGCTATGCCGCGCTGTGCCAGGAGGGGCAACTCGTGCCGATCGTCGAGCCGGAAGTGCTGATGAACGGCGCCCATCCGATCGAGCGCTGCGAGGAGGTCACGGACAGGGTGCTCCACACCGTGTTCGATGCCCTGTTTGAGCAGGGCGTTTCGCTCGAGGCCATGCTGCTCAAGCCGAACATGGTCATCGCGGGCATGAAGTGTGCCCGTCCGGCTCCCGTACAGGAGGTCGCGACCGCGACGCTGCGCTGCCTGCGCCGGCGAGTGCCCGCAGCGGTGCCCGGCATCGTCTTCCTGTCCGGCGGCCAGACCGCCCGGACGGCCACCGCGCATCTGAACGAGATCAGCCGACTGCCGGGGCCCAAGCCCTGGAAGATCAGCTTTTCGTATGGCCGTGCGCTCCAGGATGCGGCGATGGCGGCCTGGCACGGGCGGCACGAGAACCTGAAAGCCGGCCAGCAGGCCTTCCATCACCGCGCTCGCTGCAACAGCGCAGCCACACGCGGGGAGTACACCGACCAGATGGAAGCGGGACGATAGGCGCCGGAAGCGAGTGGCACGACGACTGATACCCGGGACAGACCTGGCGCGCACCGCGACGCGCCGCTCAATGGCACGAAAATTCAGAGGAGGCGATCATGGCGAACGCGCTGTCGGACCAGGAACGGGCGTTGATGGACGCGTACTGGCGCGCCGCCAACTATCTGTCGGTCGGCC
>Ga0081538_10006274_pt1 | contig 10509 bp, 7 predicted proteins | sample TabmetS5T2R1_FD_71022 | JGI IMG/M metagenome (GOLD analysis project Ga0081538, IMG submission 71022) | Tabebuia heterophylla rhizosphere microbial communities from the University of Puerto Rico - S5T2R1 | ecosystem: Host-associated > Plants > Roots > Rhizosphere ...
CAACGCCGAGCATCCCGGTGCCGTACGGGTCGATCGGTGGGTACAACGGCTCGGCCATGTCCTTGATCCCCTTCGTGTCGACGATACAGCGGGACACCGCAGCAGCTGGCGCTTGTGACGCGGAACCGGAGCCTCGGCATCGTGATGCTTGTCTTGATGGTCAGGGTCGGCGTTACGGTAGTCCGTCGACCCGGCGCGGTCATCGATGCGGGTCGGCCGCCGTAGCTGAGGGGCCGGGTCCGGCAGCAGGCCGACCGGCGTGCCATGCTGGAGGCCATCGACGCCGGGCTGCTGCGCCGCGCTCTGGTGGTCGCCCGGCGAGGATGGACTGCGACATCCCGCGAAGGAGGCGACGGGCCGATGCAATCTCCACCGCCGCTGTCACCGGAGACCTTGGCCGCGCAGGCCCTCGGCGACGTCGACCCGGTATCCGGCGGGCTGACGCCGGTGATCAACCCGTCGACCAGCTACGAGCAACTGCCCGACGGCTCCTACCGGCAGGACCGCGTCTACACCCGCGCCGACAACCCGACCTACGAGCACGCCGAGGGCCTGCTGGCCGCGCTGGAGGGCGCCGGCTGCGCCTGCGCGCTGTTCGCCTCCGGGATGGCGGCCGCCACCGCGATCTTCCAGTCCCTGCTGCCCGGCGACCACGTCCTGGTCTCCCGGGTCCTCTACTGGGGCGTGCGCAAGTGGCTGGCGGAGTTCGCCCTCACCTGGGGGCTGGACGTGGAGTTCGTCGACACCACCGACCTGGAGGCGGTGGGGTCGGCGATCCGGCCAGGCCGGACCCGACTGCTGTGGGTCGAGACGCCGGCCAACCCCATGTGGGAGATCACCGACCTCGCCGGCATCTGCGAGGTCGCCCACGCCGCCGGGGTCCGGGTAGCCGTCGACAACACGGTGGCGACCCCGGTGCTCACCCGACCCCTCGAGCTGGGCGCCGACCTGGTGGTCCACTCCGCCACCAAGTACCTCAACGGCCACAGCGACGTGTTGGCCGGTGCGGTGCTGACCGCCCGCCGGGATCCCTTCTGGGAGCGGATCCGCTCCTGGCGGCGTAACGCCGGCGCCGTGCCGGGCCCGTTCGAGGCGTGGCTGCTGCAACGCGGCATGCGCACCCTGTTCCTGCGCGTGCAGCGCGCCTCCGACAGCGCCATGGCCATCGCCCGCCACCTGGACGGGCACCCGGCGTTGGCGGCGGTGCTGTACCCGGGGCTGCCGTCGCATCCGGGCCACCAGATCGCGGCCCGCCAGATGCACGGCGGGTTCGGCGGGATGCTGTCGATCCGGCTGGCGGGCGGTGCGGAGCAGGCCAGGGCCGTGCTGGGCGCGGTTCGGGTGTTCAAGCGGGCGACCTCGCTGGGCGGGGTCGAGAGCCTGATCGAGCACCGGCGCAGCCAGGAGGGGCCCTCCTCCCCGGTGCCCGAGGACCTGCTGCGCCTGTCGATCGGCATCGAAGCCCCCGAGGACCTGCTGGCCGATCTGGACACCGCGCTCGCCGCGGCCCATCCGGCCATGCCCGCTGCACCACAGCACGCGTCGGGCTAGGAAGCCTAGTCCGCGATGGACCTGGTCGACAGGGCGATGGCCGCACTGCGGCGCAGCGTGCTTCCCTCCGTCATCGCTCGGGGCGGGACCGTGCGGGTGGTTGCCGTCGAGGAGGGCACCGCGATCCTGGAGGTGCGCGGCTCCCCAGGCGCCGTCCTGCCGCTGGCCTCCCGCATCCAGGAGCTGCTCGGCGCCGCCGTCCCCGAGATCACCGGCGTCCAATTCGTCGGCCCCCACGCCGAACCGCCACCGGCAGGTCGCGGCGAGCGCCTCGCCGACCGGGTTCGCGATGTCCTGGATGCGGAGATCAACCCGGTGATCGCGGCTCACGGCGGTCGGGTGACCCTGGTCGAGGTCGACCAGGGCTGGGTCCGCATCCGCCTGGAGGGCGGCTGCCAGGGCTGCAGCCTGGCGGAGGTGACCGTCCGGCAGGGCATCGAGCCGCTGCTGCGGGCGCGCGTTCCCGAGCTGGTCGGCCTGGCCGACGTCACCGACCACGCGGCGGGGACCACGCCGTTCTTCTCGGCCGAGAAGCGATGATCCGCGGGGCGGCGAGCCTGGGCATGCCGGCCGCCTGTTTGGGGCCGCGGAGGTGACGGTGGCGCGCGTGCTGCTGCTGGTGCCCGCCCGCACCTACCGGGCGACCGACTTCCTGGTCGCGGCTGGCCGGCTGGGACTTGATGTGGTGGTCGGCAGCGACGGGGCCCTGCCGCTGGACCGCCGTCTGGTTGTCCGGGTGGATCCGGGCGACCTGGAGGCAAGCGTCGATCGGCTCGTGGCCCGGAGTGGCCCGGTCGACGCGGTCGTGGCCGTGGACACCCCGATGCTGGTCCTGGCGGCGGCGGTGGCGGCCCGCATGGGCCTTGCGCACAACCGGGTCGAGGCGGTGCGGGCCGCGGCCGACAAGGCCACCCAACGTCGCCGGTGGGCGGCCGCCGGCGTGGCCCAGCCGGCGTTTCGGATCCTGCCCGCCGACGCCTCGACCGGTGCCGTCACGAAGGCGGCGGCAGAGGTCGGGTTCCCCTGTGTGGTCAAGGCGGTGTCGCTGAGCGGCAGCCAAGGGGTGCTGCGGGCCGACGACGAGCAGGAGGCGGCCGCCGCGGCCGCGCGGATCCGGCAGGTCCTGGGCGACGCCGGACGGCCGGCGGACGAGCCGCTGCTGGTCGAGACGTACGTCCCCGGATGGGAGCTGAGCGTCGATGGGCTACTGACCGACGGCGACCTGACCGTCACCACAATCTTCGACAAGCCCGACACCCCGGAGGGCCCCACCTTCGAAGAGACCCTGCTCGTCACTCCCTCCCGGCTGCCCCAGCCGGTCCTGTCCGAAGCCCTCAGGGCCGCCGAGCGCGCCGCCGGGGCGCTCGGGCTGCGGTACGGCCCCATCCACGCCGAGCTGCGACTGCACGCCCGCAGCCACCGCCGGCAGCCGACCATGCTGGAGCTGGCGGCGCGCTCGATCGGTGGCCTGTGCTCGCGTGCCCTGCGCTTTCTGCACGGGGTGAGCCTCGAACAGCTGGTGCTGGCCAATGCCCTGGGCCGCCAGGTGACGCCCCAGCGCCTGGCCCGACCCGCCGGCGTGCTCATGCTGCCGGTGGAACGCCCAGGCGTGCTCCAGGCCGTGCACGGCACGGCCCAAGCCGCGGCCGTCGCGGGCATCACCGGCCTGTCGATCACCACCCCGGTGGGCCAGACCGTCCACCCGCTGCCGGAGGGTGACCGCTACCTGGGCTTCCTGTTCGCCGAAGGCGCCACACACCAGGAGGTTGAGGAGGCGCTCCACACCGCCCGCCGGCGGCTGCGCGTCATCATCCGGTAGGCGGTTGCGCCACCTTGATATGCCCGTCAGCTGACCGTTTCACCATCCCTTCGGCCCGGATCGCGCTGCTCATCGCGGCTGGAGCGCGTGTCAGGGTGCATCGTGGGTGGAAAGCCTCGACAGGGTGTCGAGTCGCGGCATCGCCTTTCATCCTCGGTTCAGGATGCCGACCACACCGCGCAGGCAAGCGGCCAGGCGAAAGGAGCAGCAATGAGCACAACCACGCCCAATCCAATCCCGGACTCCTACCGCCGTGTCACGCCTTGCCTGGTGGTTCGAGGCGCCGCCAAAGCCCTGGAGTTCTACGCCGGGGTGTTTGGGGCGACCGAGCGCATGCGCTTCCCCGGCCCCGACGGGAAGATCGCGCACGCCGAGATCCAGATCGGCGATTCGGTCGTCATCGTCGACGATGAGTCCCCGGAGCGGGGGACCACGGCGCCGCCCCCCGGAGGCCTCGCCGGCTCACCGTCCTCGCTGTTCATCTACGTCGAGAATGTGGACGAGGTGGTCGCGCGAGCCGTGGAGCTCGGCTCGACGCTGGTTCGTCCTCCCCAGGACCAGTTCTACGGCGACCGGGACGGCCACATCATCGACCCGTTCGGGCATGGGTGGACGATCGCCACGCACGTGGAGGACGTGGCGCAGCAGGAGATGATGCGACGCATGGCCGAGCTGCAGAATCGCGCCTGACCGGTGATTCGCCCACCTCGTCGTCGGCCCGTTCGGCACCGGCGAGCGCAAGTCGATGAGACTGCGTGAGGTCGAGCGCGGCGACCGCCTCGTCTGGCGGTTGCTGATCCGGTTCATCTCGCTGGTGTCGGGGATGCGCCTGCCCGACGCGGCGCGGATCGTCCTCTACCACAAGCAGTTCTTCGGCGACCCCATGAGTCGTTGGACCCACATGGCCATGCGTGGGGAAAGCGACTGGACGGTCGGCGAGCGGGAACTGATGGCGGCCATGACCGCCAAATGGAATGCCTGCGAGTTCTGTGTCGGCGCGCATGGCGCGATCGCGGCGCGGGTGCTGGGAAGACCGGTCGTGGACGCCGCCCTCGAGGACGTCCAGCTGGCCGAGCTGCCGGCGAGGCTGCGGGCGACGCTGGCGTTCCTGGAGGTCCTCACCCGAACACCCGACACCCTGACGGCGGCCGACGCCCGGACGGTGCTTCGCGAGGGAATCACGCCCCAAGCCCTCGAGGATGCGATCGCGGTGGCCGCCCTGTTCAACGTCATCGGCCGCTGCGCGGATGCCCTCGACTACGACGTGCCAGGGGACGCGGACTTCGACCGCGCCGCCAAGCGGCTGCTCGCACGGGGCTACACCTTCGGGAAGGGCAAGACCCCCGTCCAGCCAAATCACCGCGCCCTGGCCGATGCCGTGCGGCGGCGCGTCCTGGAGGGCCCAGGAGAGACCGGTGCGGCCCTTCGCCACGCGATGGCGGAGCGGGCGGCCGGCGGCCCGGCCCTGGAGGCACCCTACGATGGCCTGGCCCGGCAGATTGGCCAGGCCGCGTACAAGGTCACCGATGAGCAGGTGGCAAGCGTGGTCGAACGGGCGGGAAGTGAGCGGGCCACGTTCGAGCTGGTTGTGGCATCGGCCCTGGGCGCCGGTCTGCATCGTTGGCGGCGCGGTCTCAAGGCGCTGGAGGAGGCAGCTGACGTCACGACCTGAGCCGGTCAGGCCCTACCGCGCTGTGGAAACCTCTCGAGATGCGGGACTGGGTCTGCTCGGCGACCCGACCCGACGTGCGATCTTCGAGCTACTGGCCAGGCACCTGTGCTCGGCCGGTCCTCTGGCCCAGCACCTGCCGATCAGCCGGCAGTGTCCCAGCACCTTCGCGTCCTCAACGATGGCGGCCTCGTCGTGCCCCGAGCAGAAGGCACACGCCGGGTCTGCCGGCTCAACCCCGATGGAGTGGCCGCCCTGCGAGCCTGCCTGGACCGCATCTGCGGCGAGGCATTGACCTCCCATCAAGAGGCCGCTCGCGCAACCACACCCAAGCCATGCTCGACCACCGCGCGACCAGGACCAGGGCCGGTGGCTTGCAAGACATCACCCGTGGTCGCCGTAACGCCGGGGTGCCCGACGTCCTGCTGGCCTGGGGAGCCCTGGCCGTCTGGTTCCCCGTCGCCATCGTCACCCGAAGCCCCGGGTGCGAGCTTGGCGCACTCCCCTGGCTCCTCGCCGGCCGAGAAAGGTGGGCCGCGCCCAGGCGGGGCTGTGCCGTGGGCCTGGACCGCCTCGACGCCTGGGAGGCCTCACGACAGAAGTGAGCCAAGGGAACGGAACGATCCCGGACATTGAGCACCTCCGCCCTCAGCGGTCGCAACACCACCCCTCAAGCCATGTTCTCGCTACCCGCTTCGTCAGATAGCTCGTGTCGCTCGCTATGGCCGCGCCGATGCCGGCGTGCGCGGCCCCACCGAGCGACCTGCACTGCACGGTGGACCCGGGCACGGTGCCCAAGCGATGGACGTGATCACCCCCGGCGGGCGTGTCCCAGGCCGACGAGCTGGACTAGAGCTTGCACCAGCCCGTCGTCGTGCAGCCCGTGGGGATCCCTGGCCTCTGGGAGAGATGGCCTCGGGAGGCCATGCCGCCGCACCCGTGGAGATGGCCTGGGTGTGCGAAGCGGCCGACCGGGCCGGCGCGGTACCTCTATCTGCGTTGGCCAAGCGAGGACAAGGGGTGGCGAGATGCCCGCAGAGACAACCGGCGTGCTCGAGCAAGCAGCAGTGGAGGCGTTCGCGGAGCGGGTTCTCGGCGACTACGCCGGCGCCAACGCCTTCTTCATGGCGGGCATCGGCGACCGGCTCGGACTGTTCAAGGAGCTGGCCGCCAATGGTGCGGCGACCAGCGACGAGCTCGCCACCCGGACTCGGTTGCAGGAGCGGTACGTTCGCGAGTGGTTGGGGGGCATGGCTGCTGCCGGCTACCTCGACTACGACCCGGCAACGGGCCGCTACGCGCTCCCAGCCGACCACGTTCCTGTGCTGGCCGAGGAGGCGGGGCCGTCCTTCTTCGGGTCCGCGTTCTTCGACTTCTCGACCAACTTCGGCGAGACCTACCGCAGCCTCGTTGACGCCTTTCGCGACGGTGGCGGCGTGCCGCAGAGCGAGTACGGCGCTGAGGTGGCGGAGTCGATCGAACGGTTCACCGCGCCCTGGTTCGAGCACATGCTCGTGCAGCAGTGGTTGCCGCTGATGCCAGACACCCTCGCCAAGCTGGAGCAGGGCGCCATCGTGTGCGATGTCGGCTGCGGCCGGGGCCGGGCGCTCAGCAAGCTCGCAGCGGCCTTCCCGCGATCGAGGTTCGTCGGCTACGACGTCTACGAGCCGGCGATCCAAGCGGCACAGGCAAGGGCACAGGATGCTGGCGTCGCGGACCGGGTGCGCCTTGAGGTGCGGGACGCCGCCCAGGGCTTTGGCGAGCGCTTCGACGTGGTCACCACGTTCGACGTCCTCCATGACTCGGTCGACCCCCAGGGGATCCTGTCCGCCATCCGCTCGACGCTGTCCTCCGACGGCCGCTACGTCTGCCTGGAGATCAACTGCGCCGACCGCCCACAGGGGAACCTCGGGCCGCTTGGCACGGTGCTGTACGGCCTGAGCCTCGCCTATTGCCTACCGGTCTCGCTGGCCGAGGGCGGAGCTGGGCTGGGTACGCTCGGTCTGCCCGAGAGCAGGCTCAGCGAGCTAGCCACCGAGGCCGGGTTCTCGAAAGTCCGGCGGGTGCCGATCGACGACCCCTTCAACAGCCTGTACGAGCTCACGCCGTAGGGACGTCGAGGAGCCCCTGCGCCGCGGCTGTGGCGACTGCGGCGGCGCGGGAGGAGCAGCCGAGCTTGGTGAAGATGTTGGCGACGTGGCGGTGCACAGTGTGCTTGCTCAGGGTAAGCGACGCCGCGATCTCGGCATCGCTCATCCCCTGCGCCACCAGCGCGAGGACTTGCCGTTCCCTGGTTGTGAGCGTGCTCCGATCCCGTGGGCCAGAAGCATCGTGGTCGAGGAGTCCAAGAAGCGGCGTGGCTCGGTCGGCTTCGTGGACAGCCCCCAACCGCATGAGGACTTCATGTGCTCGGGCGGCCTGTTCGGCGGCGGCGGCAGGACGCCCTGTGGCGGCGAGAACGGTCGCGAGCTCGATGCGGGCCCTTGCCGCTTCGTAGGGGACGCCGGCGCGGGTGTAGAGGTCGACGCTGTCCTCGAACCGCCGCTTGGCCGCCTCGAGGTCGCCTTGGCCGCGTTCCACGGCACCCGAGCAGAACGAAGTAGTGGCGCGGACGAGGGAGGTCGGGACCAGCGTGGCGAGGGCCTCGAGCTCAGCAAGGGCTGCGGCGCTCCGGTCGTGATCGCCGATCCTGGTGAGCGCCCGGACGAGGAGCTGCAGGCCCGCCAGTCGCTCGGTCCTGCTCTCAGCCGGCACGCTCCGGAGGATGCGTTCGGCGATGTCACAGGCCGCGCTCCAGTCGGAGCGGTCCAGGCACAGCTCGCCAGCTCCGACGAGGGCCAGCGGGTGGCCCTCGGCGAGCTCGAACAGGGCCGCCGCCTCCAGGAGGCGCCCCTGGCGGCGGCGAAGCTCGCCGAGTCGCACCGTCGTCTCCACGCCCCAGGGCGGCCGGGTCCGCTCGAGCACGCGACCCGCATCGCCAAGCTCCTGCTCCGCTGCTTCCCACGCCCCTTGCCACACGAGCACGCCGGCATGGTGGGCGCGGCATAGGCCCCAGGCAAAGTCGGTGTTCGTCCGCTCCGAATACTCCTCCACCTTGCGGCACCACTGCTTGGCGCGATCCAGGTCGTGCACGCGTTCGCACGCGTAGATCAGGTAACAGCAGGTCCAGGGAATCGCCCAGAGATGCTCGAGCTCGTCTCCCAGCGCCGCGGCCGCCGCCTCGTCCAGCAGGGGCATGCCTTCCGCCACCCGGCCCTGGGTGACGAGCGCCAGCCCTTCAGTCGCCATGGCCACCGCCTCGAGCGCTGCGCTTCCGAGGGCTCGTCCGAGCTCGGCCGCGGTGGCGCCGAGCTGCCGCCCGGCCACCACATCGTTGTCTTGCAGCAACGCGGTGGACGCCTCGTGCGCGGCGAGCCAGCCATGCTCAGGCGCCGGGTCCAGCCCCTCGAGCAGGCGCCGCGCCCGCCGGAGCCAGCCCCTCGCAACCGCGTCGTCGCCGCGGAAGTCGAGGTGATCCGACGCGATCCAGGTTGCAACGCGAGCCGCAGAGAGGGAATCGCCCCCACCCCGGAAGAGCTGGTAGGCGCGTTCTCTCGCGGAGAAGACGGCGTCGATGTCGTTCAGCCACCAGGCTGTCCAAGCGAGCCCCTCGTAGGCCTCAGCGTGCTCAGCCCGAGCAAGAACGGCCGCGAATATGGAACGGGCATCTCCCCACGCGCCCCTGTGGAGCGATGCCCATCCCGCGCCGAGCTCAGTTGCGACCGAAGCGCCCATCACGGGAGGACGAGAGCGCTCCTCACCGGCCTCGACTATGGGGCATGGCGACGGACGGGCGGCTGCACGCCGTCACCGGGTATGTCCCGCCGCCCGACCGGGATAACCAGCCTGGCTGGTGCGTTCGTTGAGCAGTCGTCCTCGCCGGCAAGGATGGCTACGAGGACTCGAGGCGCCCAGCGGTCTGCATGCTGGCACCCCTGAGGAGGCGCTGATTTCACCTGCGGGCGCTACCTCAACGACCCAGGCGCCTGGCAACAATCAGCCCGCCGACAGGCTCATGATCATGCACGAACTTCGATAGGGCAGTACTGATGTGGAGCGGCTTGTCAAGGCGATGGTTTGCCTGGTAGACGGGCCGAATTCGGCGTCGATGGGGTGACAGCGCTCGCTCGCGCAGGGCTGCTTGGGGTGCTTTACGACTGGTGTGAGGAGCTACGGGTCGCGGTGGCGGCCGGGCTCGCAGGTTGGCACGCGGCGCCGGGGCATGGTGGTTCGGCGAACCGCCACCCTGACGTACGCGGGTCGAAACCGCAGGTCGGCTACGCGCAGGAAGGTGCCCCTGACTAAGCACGCGCCGGCGTGGCCGGCGCACAGTACCCACGGGGATCGGTCCTGCAGCGGCGGCGCCCCGGCGCGGCGTGCGGCTGGCGGTCACCGTGGCGCCGGTCCAGGCGGTGACCGATGGTTGGTGAGCATGTCAGGCCGCCATCTCGGCCCACAGGAAGCCGGCCAGCTCCCGGGCGATCGCGGTGGCGACCACGTTGGTGGAGTCCTTGCGGGCGGCCAGCCGCCGGAAGCGGCCGCACAGGCGCAGCTGCGCGGCCCAGGCGCGGGCCACCACCTGGGGGTCCAGGCCCTGCTGGCGCTGGTGCAGCTCGACCCCGACCGCCGGGCGGTGCTGGTAGGCCCAGGCCGACTCGACCAGCTGGGCGCGCAGGTGGGCGTTGCCACACTTGGTGATGGGGCCCCGCCACGTCGACGTTCCGCTGGAATACTCCGAGGGCACCAGGCCGCAGAAGCCACAGAACGCGGCCGCCCGACCGAACCGGCGCCAGTCGCAGGCCTCGCTCGCCAAGGTCAGGGCTCCCAGCCGGGTGACACCCCGGTAGGCGGCCAGGCGACCCACGGCGTCGGCGAACGGCGCCCGGTCATACCAGCCGGCCAGGTCGGCCTCGATGGCGGCCAGGGCGGCATCCCGGGCGTCGAGGGTGGCCCGGTGGTGCCCGTAGGTGGCGCGAAGGGCGGGCTGGTCGAAGCGCTGGGCGAGCAGCCAGCGCTCATGGGTCAGGGTCCAGGCATTGCCGCCCCGCCAGGGCCGGCCGTGGCGCAGCAGGAACTTGCTGAGGCGATGCCGGGCGCGGGTGCGGTCTTCGACCATGTCGGCCCGGGCCCGGCACAGGCCACGGACGGCTTCCTCCTGGACGGTCGGGATCCGGATGGCCACCAGTTCCCCGGCCCGGTGCAGCCGGGCCAGCCGCCGGCAGTCCCGCCGGTCGGTCTTGACCTTGTCGCCGGGTGCCTTGGGGATCAGCGAGGGGGCGACCACCTCACAGCGCACTCCCATGCGGTGCAGCAGCCGGGCCAGGTCGTAGCCGGTCGGGCCGGCCTCGTAGCAGGCTCGCAGCCAGCGGGGATCGGGAAAGCGGCCGACGAGCCTGCGCACCGAGGGCTCGTCGTGAGGAATCCGCTCGAC
>Ga0081538_10006275_pt1 | contig 10508 bp, 6 predicted proteins | sample TabmetS5T2R1_FD_71022 | JGI IMG/M metagenome (GOLD analysis project Ga0081538, IMG submission 71022) | Tabebuia heterophylla rhizosphere microbial communities from the University of Puerto Rico - S5T2R1 | ecosystem: Host-associated > Plants > Roots > Rhizosphere ...
CATCGTGGCCCGGGCGGGAGCCGGCGAGGTCCTCGTGTCGGGTATCACTCGCGACCTTGCTGAGGGCGCCACGGGATTGACGTTCGAGTCTCGGGGCAGACACCGCCTCAAGGGCCTGGATCGAGAGCACGAGTTGTTCGCCGCGGGATCGTCCGCCGGGTAGGCGCTGGCCAGGTGGTGGAGCTGCGACGGGGCTCCCAATCTTGAGATCGAGGCTGGCCGAGCAGAAGGCAACCGCACGTGGGGTGACATGATGTAGGTCAAGTCGCTCTGGTGCCTGGGAGCGACGGTTGGAGTCCGAGGCCGCATTTAGATCGACGACCTTCCGATTACGAGACGGATGCTCGGCGTCGATCTGGATGGCTCCAGACGGATCTAGCCTGCTCACGTTAGATGCCCTGCCGGTCCTGATGGCTCCAGACGGATCCAGACCGATCGTCTGGATGACCAACGGGATGATCAAGGCGCATCCGACAGAAATCGGATGGCAAGGCAAGCGGCGTCTCGATCCTCCGGCCCAACCTGAAGGCTGGCGCTCTCGATCCGGCGACAGCCGCGCTGGCGCGGCTGATGTTCAGTCCCCGACTTGCCTAAAGAGCTCCTGGAGCAGGAGATGTACTCGGTCCTGCATTCGATTCATCGGGTCGCGAGCCACCTGCATCCGCGCTGGCTGCTCACGCCAGTCGGATACCTCGACAGCAGACCAGATGCTGGTTTGCAGCTCTCTCACCAGAGACCGCAGCTCCTCATCGAGGACGCGAGCGCGCAGAGCAGTAATGCGTGCCGAAACCACGTTCAGTGTGGGCCACTCAGTGCGTTCTGGCGGCGGCCACTCGCCGGTCGCCGCCTTGCTGGCGAGCGCCCGGTTGTAGGCATCTGCCGACAGCGCCCACAGGTCCCCCACGGCATCCTGGAGCGCCAGGATGGTGTCCCGTTGGAAGGCGGCCAGCTCATCGGTGAGCTGCTGGCGCCGAAGCCGCTGCTGCGCCTCCTGCTCTCGGCGGCCGGCCATCCGCTCTCGAAAGACCACCCCAACCATAGTGACCAGAGATCCCGCCACCACTCCTAAAGCACCAGCAAGAGCACTGACGACGGCGGGGTCGGTCATGTCGGGTTACGGGTCGGCTGCATGGTCGCCATGCTCGATGACGCCTTCCGAGAAGGAACCCCTTGATCAGCCATGTCCTTGAGCCGATACCAAGGCTCCCACCCAGATGCTGCTGTTTACAAGACAGGAGCGGACCGTCCACGACGTGCTGGCGCATACCGTCTTTGCAGCTCAGGTCGGAGGGGTCGTCCAGCCAGTACGCTCCTGTCGGACTGAGTAATCCCTGGTGGAATGACTGTGAGACTGCCCGGTGGTTCGGTGATGATCCGGGCCGTAGTCGGTGGCAGTGGGCGTGACCCTTGGAATGACTGACCCTGGTGGTGTCATGCCGCGGACTTGTCCGCTCGTTGCTGCCGGCATCGGCCCAGACCGGAGTGAGCTGGCCTGATCAGGAGCCTGACCGCCCGATGCCAGTCGAGCGTGTCCCATCACAGTCCTGCCGTGCTCCGGCCCGGACCGACCCGTCACGTCGTCTCCGGGCAAGGAGTCAACGCATGGCCATCCTGGCAGAGCTAGTCGACCTCGTCATCGGGTCGACACCCACAAGCCACCCACACCGCAGCGGTCGTCCAGGCCGTTAGCGGCGCGGTGGTCGACCAGGTGACCGTGTCGGCGACCCCGGCCGGCTACCACCAGCTATTGGCATTGGCCGACCAGCAGCCAGGCCAGCGGCTCTGGGCGATCGAGGGCACCGGCGGCTACGGCGCTGGGCTGACCCGGTTCCTGCACGCCCGCCAGGAACGAGTGGTGGAGCTGGACCGGCCCAAGCGAGCCGCTCGCCGCCACGGCGCCAAGTCCGACCCCCTGGACGCCACCCGGGCGGCCCGCGAAGCGCTGGGCCGCGACCAGCTCGCCCAGCCCAAAGCGGCCGGACATCGTGCCGCGCTCCAGGCGCGGCTGACCACGCGCCGCTCGGCGGTCCAGGCCGCCACCGACGCCCAACGCCAGCTCCACGCCCTGGTGGTCGCCGCTCCAGACACCCTCCGCGGGCGACTGCGGGGCTTGACCACCCGCCAGCTCGTCACCGCCTGTGGGCGGCTGCGCCTGCGGGCCGCCTGGGATGCCGAGACCATCGCCACCGCGGCCAGCCTGCGCGCCCTGGCCCACCGCACCCAGCTCCTAGACCGCGAGGTCGCCGAGCACACCCAGGCCATCACCACCCTGGTCCGGGCCTGGCGACCCGACCTGCTCACCCCATGCGGGGTCGGCCCGATCGTGGCCGCCATCGTGCTGTGCGCCTGGTCGCATCCCGGCCGCTGCCGGACCGACGCCGCCTTCGCCATGCTCGCCGGGGCCGCCCCCATCCCCGCCTCCAGCGGCCAGACGGTCAGGGTGCGCCTCAACCGCTCCGGCGACCGCCAGCTCAACCAGGCCCTGCACCTGATCGTCCTGACCAGACTGCGCTATGACCCAGCCACCCGCGCCTACGCCCAGCGACGCCGCGCTCAGGGAAGGACCAACCGCGAGATCCGACGCTGCCTGGTCCGCTACGTCGCCCGCCAGCTCTACCGACTCCTCGAAGCCACTCCGGCGCTTTGACCCTACATAGGAGCGTCCGACGGAATGACCGGCGCCGGCTCCCTGAAGCGCTCTTGGGCGAGCATGGCAGAGGTTGTAGCGTGCCGCTGTCGTAGCCGATCACCGAAAGGGGGGCCAATGGCATCCGTGCAGGGCCGCGAGGTTGGGCGTACGGCCCTCGGCGAGGTGGGGCGGCTGCGCTCGGCCCCTGCATGGCGCCGCGAGGCTGTCGATCGAGCGGGGCGGCAGGGGCTGGTGTGAGCCTTCCCGCAGCGGGCACCGATCCGCCCGTGCCGCCAGCGGCCCGCTACCAGCAGCCGCTTGCCCGGGTGCTGAAGGTGGCCGGCAACATCACGATCACCCTGTCGCTGGTGGGCCCGGCAGCGTCGGTGTTCGTCATCAGCCCGGTTGCGTTGCGCCAGCAGGGCAGCGGCGCCTTCCTGGCGTTCCTGGTCGCGGCCCTGCTCAGCGGCTGCGTGGCGTTGGGCTGGGCCGAGCTAGGCGCGCTGTACCCCACCGCCGGCGGGCTGTACGGGATCGTCGCCCGGGTCCTTGGCCGTCGGGCCGGCTTGCTGGCGCTGGTCCTGCTGCTCGCAGGTTTTGTCATCGTGCTGAGTGCGTTCGCGCTGGCCGCCGGGCAGTACCTGGCCGTCGTCTGGTCGGGCATCAGCCCCCGGGTGGCCGGGCTGCTCCTGCTGGGTGCCGCCATGGCGGTCGCGATAGTCGGGATCCGGTTTAACGCCGCTGTGACAGGCGCCCTCCTCGCGCTGGAGCTGGCGGCGATCCTGGTCGTGTGTGTCCTGGGTTTCGCCCATGCCCGCTGGTCAGCGGCCGGCACGCTGATCGACCCGCACGTGTTCGCTGCCGACGGCAGCGCCGCCCCGGCCACCCTACGGACGCTGCTTGCCGGCATCGCCTTGGGGATGCTCGCCTACGCCGGCTATGGCGGCGCGGTCGTCTTCTCCGAGGAGACCCGCGGCTCGCGCCGCGGCATCGCCCACGCGGTGCTGGCGGTGCTTGGCGTCGCGGCGGTCGCTGAGCTGCTGGCGCTCGCGGCCGCGCTGTTGGGTGCGCCCTCGCTGGCGGAGCTCGCTACCGCGCCGGCCCCCATGTCGTACCTGGTCCGCTCGTTGGGCGGCGACACGTTGGTCACGATGATCACCCTGGCGTTGGTGGCCACCATCTTCAATGCGGTGCTTGCGGGGCTGCTGGAGTTCGCCAGGGTCCTGTACAGCTCCGGCCGGGACCGGGCCTGGCCCGCGCCGGTCAGCCGGGCCCTTGGCCGTGTCCACCCCAGGACCAGGACGCCGCTGGTTGCCACCCTGAGCCTCGGCGTCGCGGCTCTGACGCTGACCGCCGTCTCCGACTATGCGGCGGCGGTCACCTTCACTAGCCTCATTGTGGTCATCACCTTCGCGCTGATTGCGCTGTCGGCACTGGTGAGCCGGCTCCGGCTGCCCGACCTGGCCCGGCCGTACCGCATGCCGCTGTGGCCTCTGCCCCCGGTGGTGGCGCTGGCCGGCGCGGCCGTGACCGCGTCGCTGCAGACCGGCAGGGACCTCGCCGTCGTCGCCGGCATCCTCGCCGCCGGCGCCCTCTACGACCTGGCCTATCTGCGCCCGCGTCGTGACACGCACTGGATCCTGCTGGACCCGCCCGTCGGCGAGCGGCGCGTCGGGGGCGACTAAGCGCCAAGCATTCGAGGGTGAACTGGACCAACAACTTCGCATATGCCGGGCGGCGCTCGGCTGGAGTGGGCGGCGAATTCCTGCTCGTCCCGCCCGGCTGGAGTGGTCAAGCGCCCAATGGATCCCGATCCGTCCCCGCGCCGGCAGGCGTGTTCGCGAGCGGCGGTCGGATTCTCGTCCCGGTGATGGGTCGGGTTGCGTGTCATCACCCCGCCAGGTTCGGCCAGCGGTGATAGAAGACCACCTCATCGAGGCCGGACTTCATCCGGATGAGATGGGTTGCCGGTCCGTGGGCGTCGATTGGGGGAGCAGGCGGAGCTGGCGGGCGTGGGCCACCGCCTCGGCCCGGGTGGAAGCCTGGAGCTTGCGGTATATGGCCTGGACCTGACTCCTGACAGTGTGGACCGAGACCGACAGCTCACGGCTGATCTCCCGGGTCGAGAGCCGGGTCGGGAGCAGCCGCAGCACGACCAGCTCCCGCTCGGTGAGCGGCGCCGCGGCCTCGACGCGCCGGCGAGGCGGTGACCCGAGCGTCCGGTCGGCCTCCTCCAGCAACGCGGGCAGCACCCCGGCGTCCGCGAACCCGTCGATTAGCTCGTTGACCTGCTCGACCCGCGCCCGAGCGCCCCGAAGGCCGCCGCGGGCATGCTGCACCCGGGCCAGCAGCAGCAGCGCATGCGCCCGTAGGACCACCATGCTCTCGACCTCCAGCAGGTCCAGCGCCCGCTTCACCTGCTCCTCGGCCTCGGCCGGCTGGCCGTTGCGGAGCAGCGACCGGCCTACCGCCAGATAGGCGATTGCGCACAGCGGCTCGGCCTCCAGCCCTTGGACCTCGACCGCCGTCGCCGCGCGGCGGGCCAGCGCCGCGGCGGTGTCGTCGTCGTCCTGGTCGCTGGCCAGCAGCGACAGCACCGCCAGCGAGGCGATCACGGCGTAGGGCTGCTCGGCGGCCTGCACCCGTGCGACCAGCTCCTCCAGTCGCGGACGTGCCTCCCCCGGCTGCCCGGACAGGTACAGGGTGTGGCCGAGCGCCGCCTGCGCCATCCAGTGGAATGGCGAGGGCTCGGGGCCGGCAAGCTCCAGCGCGTGGCGGGCTGCCCGCAACGACCGTCCCACATCGTCGTAAGGCAGGTCAGCGGCCCCCAGTGCGACGCCAAACGCCAGCGACTTGAGGCCGTCCGGCAGTACTCCCTCCCAGCTGTCGTCCTCGGCGGCGGCCAGCCAGCGCTCGGTCTGCTGCTTGGAGGCGCCGCTGTACCCGCGGATCCAGGCGGCGACATAGGCCACCGGCGGGTCGGCCAGGATCGCCTCCTCGGGCAGCCCATCCAGCCAGCGGGCCACGGTCGCCCGTTGCCCGCGGCGCCAGTACCGCAGCCAGTGCCGTGCGATCAGCGCAGCGGCCTGGGTGAACTCCCCGGCCGCGCTGGCGTGACCGATGGCCTCATCCAGGTTGCCCGCCTGCCGATGCCACGCTGCGGCCCGCCGATGCAGCACCGGGACCAGCTCTGGGTCGCGGTGGCCAAGCTCCAGGCGGAGCAGCTCGGCGAACAGGTGATGGTAGCGGTACCACTGGCGCCGCTGGTCGAGTGGGACCAGGAACAGGTTGGAGCGCTCCAGCTCCTCCAGCAGCCGCGCCGACCCCTGGGCCTCCAGGACGGCGTCGCACAGCGGGCCGGACAGCCGCTCTAGGATCGAGGTGCGCACCAGGAAGCTCCTGATGTCGTCCGGCTGGCGGGCGAGCACCTCCGCGCCCAGGTAGTCGGCGATGTGGCGGTGGTCGCCGTGGAAGGCGGCGACGAACGCGCTTGGGTCCTGCCGGCCGCGCAGCGACAGCCCGGCCAGGTACAGCCCGGCCGCCCAGCCCTCGGTCCGCTCGGCCAGGCGCTCCACGTCCTCGGCCGCGAGCTGCAGCCCCATCGAGCCGTTGAGCAGCTCGGTTGCCTCCTGCTCGGTGAGCTGCAGGTCGGCGACCCGGATCTCGGCCAGCTCCCCTCTGGCTCGCATCCTGGCCAGCGGCAGCAGCGGGTCGGTACGGCCTGACAGCACCACGTGGACACCGGCTGGGAGGTGGTCCAGGAAGAAGGTCAGCATCTGGTGGCAGGTCGGGTTGGTGATCAGGTGGTAGTCGTCCAGCACCAGCACCAGCGGCGAGCCGGCCGCCTGCAGGTCGTTGAGCAGCGACGGCAGGACCACCCGGTGCAGGTCGGCGCCTGGGCGGTGCAACGCCGCCAACGCCGCTGTGCCCACGCCCGGCTCGATGGTCCGCAGCGCCTCGACCACATAGACCCAGAACCGGGTGGGGTCGTTGTCGCCCTCGTCCAGCGACACCCAGGCCACCCGGCCGGCCCCCGCCGTCGTGCGCCACTGGGCGAGCAGGGTCGTCTTACCAGACCCGGCCGGCGCGTCCACCAAGCACAGCTTGGCGTCCAGGCTGGCCTGGAGCAGCGCCTGGAGGCCGCTCCGAGCAATGAGCCCAGGCCGTGGCGCCGGCGCCGCCAGCTTCGTCCACAGCAGAGCAGGACCTGACGCGCCGACCGCGTCGGCAGGCGGACTCTGGACCGAGGCAGAGATTGCGTCGACCTTCATCACAACCCCGGACCCCGAGGCCGACCGGCACATGGGATGGTCGGCCAGCTTCCAACGTTCGTGAAGCCAAGCTGCTGCGTCGGTGCCCCGAGCATTGACCCTTCACGGGGCGCGGAGGCAAAGGGGCAGTCCTTGGAGGCTGCATGCTGAGCTGATCCCATGCTGTCTTCTCCGCCTCACTCGACAGCCGCCGTGAGCAGCGCCGCATCGGCACATATCGTCCCATACGATGATCGCTCCCCAAAGTTTTCGACCTCCCATCAGCCACACGCAATCACACGATCGCCCCGTGTCGAAATGCCAAAATGATGACCAAAGCCGCGAACTGGGTTTTCTTGGATGCGCACGAATGCGCGCCCGGCCCGCAGGGCCGGCTAAATCGTCCGCCCTCCGCTAATTCGCCCGGAGTGGGCCGACGAAGGAGGCTCATCGACGGGCGCTGAATCGATCGGGCGGACTCCTACGTAGCGTAGCGTCTGACCAGCGCAAACGGGCCAAGGCCGGCGCCCCCAGGTCCCCCACCCCCAAGGGGACCCATCAGGGGAGGGATCAGGGGACCCCAAGGGGGACCGATCCGGGGGGAGACTGAGGGGGCAGGAAATCACTGTAGATCGGTCAGGAGAGCCGGTCGGAATTGCACTTGGGAATAGCGCGATGGGGAAGGCCCGGGGACCTAAATCGGCCTCGGCGCGGCCGGGACCCTGCACCCGGCCGCGTTCGGCCGATGCCCTCACCCGGCGGGAATACCACCCGGCCCGACAGAGGCCGGCGTCAAGGTCGGTCCTCCTCGCCGCCGACGCCGGCGGCCGGGGACGGCCGGGCGGCGGACTGGCGGCTGCGGGGGCTCCACCTTGACCCCGGGTCGGGCCGGATGGTCCCGAGGACACGGGTCGGGCGTTCCGCCCTCCGCGGCCCCCGCCGGGCGAGGGCGCTGGCGCGCCCGCTAGCCAGCGACGAGACGACCTGCGTCCCTGGAGGCGTGGGCCCCTGCGGTTAGGAGCCGGTCTCCTGATCCTTGGCCTGCCCGGCCCGGGCCCTGGCCAGCTTGCGCCGGTCGGCTGGCAGGGGTTGGCCGGCGGTGACGTCCTTGGCCACGTCGGCCAGCCGCCGGGTCGAGGACCGGGCCGCCCCCCGCAGCCGCTCGAAGGCGGCCTGGGCGTCCAGCTGCTCGCGGCCCATGACGACGCCTTTGGCCTGCTCGATCAGCCACCGGTGCTCCAGGGCGGCCTGCAGCTGGTCGGCCAGGCGCCCCTTGACCTGGGCGGTCACCGCCGCCGAGAGCAGGCTGGCCACCAGCCCGGCATAGGCCTGGAGGGCCGCCACCTCGCTGGGACCCCAGTCCCGCGGCTGACCGACATACACATCCAGGGTGCCGATGACCCCGCCGTCCAGCTCCACCGGCACACTCAAGGCCGCGCAGATCCCCTCGCCCAGCAGGACCTGGGTGAACTCGGCCCAGTCCGACTCGGTGCGGATGTCGCGGATGGCGGCCGGAAGGCGCTGGCTGAAGGCCACCGCGCAGGGGCCTTGGGCGAGGCGTTCCTGGCTGTCCTCCAGGGTCTGGGCGGTCTGGTCGGAGGCGCTGGCCCAGCGCAGCTGGCCTTCGGCGTCGACCAGCATGAGCCCGGCTCCGTCAGCTGCGAAGAGCTGCTTGGCGGAGTCGGCGATCTGTTGCAGGGTCGGGGCCAGGCCGCGTTCGGGGTCCAGGGAGCCGAGGGCGCCGATGCTCTTGGCCAGCTCGGTCGGGTCGATCGGCATGGCGCTGCCGCCTTTCTGGTACCGGACTGGCGAACGGGTCAGCAAGCCGGGGAGCAAGCACCGAGGATGCCGAGCGGGCCACCAGGCCGTCATCGCATGGGACGGGCCGGACGAGGGCTAGGTCCGGGAGGCTGCCACTGTCCAGGTGGCATGAGAGAGATCGGGAACAACGCGCACAACTGTACGCCTGCCACTCCCCCGCTCAACTGGCATGGCGGGCTCGGCAAGATTGGCGGGCACTCCCAGTGGCTACCCGGCCCCTGGCAGCCTCGGGCTGCACCCGTTGCGGCGGACGCGTTGTGGCGGGCAGGTTGGCCCAGCCCTCGCTTGCCTGCATCGACAGCCCGAGGCTGCTTCCACGACCTGGGGAGTCGGGATGGGGCCTGCGGCTGGCGGTCCAGGCGGGTTCCAGGGCGGCGACCGGGCGGCTGGCGGCGGCGCGGTCAACCGGCACGGCGGTCATGGGGTGGCCTGGGGCTCGGCGCCTCGTCGCTGTACAGCTCCACCCGGGGCCGCCCGAGGGTCCGGGCGAGCAGGTCGCGGTAGAAGTCGCTGGGCTGCTGATGGTTGTTGACCCACCGGCTGACCACGGCGACCAGGCTCTCGGTCCCCCCAGGGTGTCCCCGCCGCTGGCGGCGCAGCTCGGCCACCAGCCGGGTGCGCGACCAGCCCAACTCCTTGAGGACCGCCCGGAGGGTGTTGCCGCCGCTGCCCGCCATGCCCTGCTCCCAAGCGCGCTACATCGTCACCGGGCGTCCGGTGTAGCAGCCGGCGCTAACAGACTCTCCATGAACTCGGCCGCCTGCCGGTCCTGGGCCTGCTGGAAGTGGGCGTAGGTGGCCAGGGTCATATGCCCGTCGGCATGGCCGGCTCGACCCGAGACGGTGCGCCAGTCCACGCCGCCGGCGACCAGCTGGGTGACCATGAAGTGACGCAGGTCATGGAGCCGGCAGTTCACCCCCAGCTGGCGGGCCAGCCGGAGGAAGCGGTGGGAGATGCCGTCGGGGTCGATCGGCCTGGACCCGTCGGGGACATGGGAGAACACATAGGCGTCGGCCGCCAGGGTGGTCCCGAAGGCCAGGGCGTCCTTGGCCTGGGCGACCCGGCGGGCGCGCAGCAGCCCGACCGTGCCGGCGCCCACGGCTACCCGGCGCTTGGCGTGGGTCTTGGTGTCCTTGTGGACCAGGGCCTGCCTGGGAACGCGGACCACGTTGCCGGCGATCAGCACCTCCCCGCGGTTCAGGTCGACGTCGGACCAGCGCAGGGCGCACAGCTCGCCGCGGCGGGCGCCGAGCATGACGGCCAGCCGCAGGAACAGGCCCAGCTCAGGGTCCTCGGCCATCGCGGTCGACAGGAGCCGGGCGGCGTCCTCGGCCTGCGGCGGCTGCACGTCGGCCTTCTGCACCGAGGGTGCGGTTGCCTGCTTGGCCGGGTTGTGGCCGATCCAGCCCCAGGCCACCGCCTGCTTGAGGGCGCCGGACAGGACGGCGTGGACCTCGTGCACGGTGCTGGCCTTGAGCGGCCGGCCGTCCTTGCCGCCGCGGGTGCGCAGGTGGGCGTAGAAGGCGTTCAGGGTGGCGGCGTCGACCTGACGGACCGGGAGCTTGCCGAGGGCCGGAAGGATGTAGCGGTCCATGGCAGCGCGGTAGCTGGAGACGGTGGTAGGGGCGATCGGCCGCACCGTGGGTCGCCACTCCAGCCAGCGTTCCAGCAGCTCGGCCATGGTTCGCGACCGGGAGCCCTTGTGCCGGCCGGCGCCGACCTCCTCCAGCAGCCGGGCCTCGATCTGCTTGGCCTCGCGCATCGAGGCCTTGGTCTGGCCGGTGACCTGCTGGCTCACGTACCGCTTG
>Ga0081538_10006276_pt1 | contig 10505 bp, 9 predicted proteins | sample TabmetS5T2R1_FD_71022 | JGI IMG/M metagenome (GOLD analysis project Ga0081538, IMG submission 71022) | Tabebuia heterophylla rhizosphere microbial communities from the University of Puerto Rico - S5T2R1 | ecosystem: Host-associated > Plants > Roots > Rhizosphere ...
CTCGCGGTAGGCCTTGAAGATCCGCACGGCCAGCGAGGTCGAGACCCCGACGCCCTGGAGGAAGACCATGACGTCCTTGATGGCCTTCTGCTCCTCCCAGGCCTGCTCGATCATGGCCGTCCGCGTGGGGCCGAGACCCGGCACGCTGCGCAGCCGCCCGGGGTCCTCCTCGAGCACCCGCAGGGTGTCGACCCCGAAGTGGTCGACGATGCGCTCGGCCATCTTGGGGCCGATCCCCTTGATCATCCCGGAGCCCAGGTAGCGGCGGATGCCCTGGACGGTGGCGGGGAGCACGGCCCGGTAGCTGCGCACCTCGAACTGGCGGCCGTACAGCGGGTGGTTGCGCCAGCGGCCCTCCAGGTGGAGGTGCTCGCCGGGCTGGGCCCCGAGCAGCGGGCCGACCACCGTGACCGGGTCACCACCGCGGTCGGTGGCGACCCGGGCGACGGTGTAGCCGGTGTCCTCGTTGGTGTAGGTGATGTGCTCCAGCACGCCGTTGACCACCGTCAGAGGCGTGGTCGAGTCCGGCTGGGAAGGCTGCATGGTGAGGGTCAAGGGACTCCCCCAAGGTCAGACAGGTCAGAACGGCGCCTGGTCACGGGCGGCCGCCTTGGCGGGCTGGCGGCCCCGGCGCGACCCGTTGCCGCCGGTCTTGGCCGGCGCGGGCCGCTCGGTGGCGGCTTCGGCGGGCGGCGGGGCCGGGGTGGCCGGCGCCGGGGCGGAGGCGGCCGCCGCGAACCGCAGGCTCATGCCCACCTCCTCGGCGTCGACCTCGACGGCCGAGCGCCGCTGGCCCTCCGGGGTCTCCCAGGAGCGGCTCCTGAGCCGGCCAACGACCACGCAGCGGGCCCCCTTGTGCAGGCTCCGGCTGACGTGCTCGGCCTGGTCGCGCCAGACGCTCACGCGGAAGTAGGACGACTCGCCGTCCTTCCAGCCGTCGGCATCCCAGACCCGCTGGTCCACGGCGAGCCGGAAGTTGGCCACCGCCACCCCGTTGGGGGTGAAGCGCAGCTCCGGGTCGTCGGTCAGGTTGCCGCTGAGGGTCACCTGGTTGTCGCTCACGTGGAGCTCCTTCCGTTGTTCTGCGTAGGACGATCCTACGCGCTCATACGAACATACGTTCGAAATGTGACAGTGGCTCATCGAGGAACGGACAACTCCGATACATATGGACGGATCGGTAGAAATCCCTCAAGAGGTGGCGCAGCTGGGCGGCCGCCCGCGAGCCGTTCGCTCCACGTCGCGGCCGCTCGGGCTGGTCGCTAGGGCTGGTCCTCCAGGGCGGCCGCCGCGGCCGCGTGGGCGGCCTCAGCCGCCTCCAGCGCCTCCTGGGCGGCCCGCACCCGGTCGGCCACCTCGTCCACCTCGCGGTCGGCGGCGTCGGCCGCCTGGCGGGCCTCCTCGGCGGCGGTGGCGGCCGCCGCGGCCTGCTCGGCGAGGTCCTGGGCGACGGTGGTCAGCCGCTCGGAGCGCCGGTGGGCCTTGTCTGCCGCCTGCTCGCGGCTGCTGGCCAGCTCCTGGGCCTGCTCGAGGTCGGCCTGGGCCTGCTCGGCGGCCTGCCGGGTCTGCTCCAGCGCCCGCCGGGCCGCCGCCCGGGCCCGCTCGCGCCGCGCATCCGCCCGGTCGGGCGGCGCGGCCGGGACCGCGTCGTCGGGGACGGCCGGCTCCGCCGGGGCCGCCCCAAGGTCGAGGCCGAACCCCGCCGGATCCAGATCCCCCGGGAGGCGCCCCTGGGCCAGGGCCGTCCGGGTCGCGTCGTCGCCGGTCGCGGCCGCCTGGAGGGTCGCGGCCAGCCGGGACAAGGTGGCGTCGCTGGCGGCATGCCCCGCCCGGACCAGCAAGGTCTCGGCCCGCTGGCTGAGGTGGGTGATCGCCGCCCGCAGGTGCGCGGTTGCCGTCCGCAGCTGGCGGGCGGCGCCCGGCTGGCCGGCCACGGCGTCCTGCTGGGCCTGACGCAGGGCGGCGCCGGCGTCGAGCAGCTCGGCCATGGCGTTCGGAGCGGCGTGGGCGAGCTGGTTGGCCGCCCAGGCGCTCACCGGCGGACGCCGGAGGGCGGCGATCTGGCGGGCGGTGGCGCGGTCCCCGGCGGCCCGGAGGCGGCGGGCGAGCTGGTCGCGGGTGGCGACGAACTGCTCCAGCGGCAGCTGGTACAGGGTGGCCAGGGCGGCGTCCAGGTCGCCGACCTCGGTCGACATGTTCGCTGTGGCCCCCTCGAGGTCGGCCGGACCTCCGATGCCTGCTTGGATGGCTGACCGCTCACCGTAGCCGACCATCGCCGTGTTCTGCATTCTCGGCGGCCGGCGACCGCCGCTGGAGCGGTCGTCGTGGCGGACCCGGGCCAGCAGCCCGGCCGCCCGGGCGCGGACGACCAGGTCACCCTCGGTGCGCTCAAGGCAGACCTCGCCGGCCTGGTCGAGCGCGGCATGGTCGTCCTGGGCCAGCCAGGCCAGGCGGGCGACCGCGGTGTCGTCGTCGCGCTCGTCGACGGCGAAGCTCAGGGCCCGCTCGACCAGGCGCTCGACCCGGGCTGCGACGGCCGCCCGCTGGGAGAGTCCACCGGTCATGTTGTGGACCCTAGCCCACACCCCCGACGGTCCCGGCGGCCCCAAGGTCGGCGGACGGCTATGCCATCATCGGGCGGTCGTCAGATACGCGGTGCCAGCCGCGCGGAGCCGGAGGGAGGACAGGTGGGTCGTGCCATCCAGGCTGTCGGCATCGCCTTGATGACGGCCGGGCTCCTGCTCGACAGCACACGGCGGAAGCGCGATCGACGCACCGCCGGTCCGTCCGGCGGGGACCCCTCCAGCCGCCTCCCGCTGTCGCTGTTCTGGATCGGTGCGGTGCTGCTGGTGCTCGCGTCCATCTAGCCGAAGCGGCCCGGCCCGCGTGCGTGGTGCACGGAGCTGGGCCGCGACGGCCGGCGGTCGAGCCGGAGCTACTTCGCCTGCCTGCGCAGCGCGGCGACCAGCTCGTCCTTGCTCATCGTGGAGCGGCCTTCGATCTGCAGCTCCCGGGCCCGGTCCCGCAGCTCCTCGATGCTGCGCTCCTCGTAGGCGCGCCGGTCGGCCTGGCGCTCCTGCCTGGGCGGCTGGTTCCTGGACGGGTCCGTCCTGGCCGATCGTGCCTGGCGGTGGGTGCGGAGGGCGGTGATCAGCTCGTCCTTGCTCATGGCGGAGCGGCCTTCGATCTGCAGCTCGGCGGCCCGCTCGCGGAGCTCCTCGACGCTGCGCTCCTCGTAGGTCCGCCCGTCGAACTTGCGGTCCTGCCTGGGCGGCACGGCCTCCGATCGCTCCTCGGCCACGACGGCTTCGACGAGGTCCTCGGCTCGGGCGACGCCCTCGGCGACGGCGCTGTCGACGGCCGCCACCGCGCTGTCGACCTGGCGGGAGGCGACGCCGGCCAGGGTGCGGGCCAGCTGGTGCTGGGCGGCAAGGGTCTGCTCGGCGACGTCGAAGGCGCGGTCGACGATGCCGGCGACGTCGACCTCGGGCACCGGCCACCTGAGGGTGCGGGCCACCTGCTCGGTGACGGCGGTCCAGGTGCGGAGGTTGTCGATCACGGCGGCCTGGGTCTGGCGGACGGTGCTGAGGAGATAGCGCTGCGGGTCGATGTCGGTGCGGGTTTCGGTCGGCATCCGTTGTCCTCTCTGGCGATCGGAGGATGCGTAGTTTAGTACGCACACGCATGTTTCAGCAAGCAGCCCAAACGGAACGACCCGGCTCGTAACGATGCCGGGACGGTGGGGACCGATCCTGTCGACGTCAGGGCACTCGAGCGACGACGGGGGAGGCCAGCGATGCGACGAATCGTCGTGATGGCGGTCCTGACGGCCCTGCTGGCAGGTTGCTCGAGCGCCGGGGACACCGCGACCCCGGCTCCGGCGACCACCCAGGCGGCGGCCACCGGAGCGATCGAGGGCAGCTTCGACGTCGGGGGCCACAAGCTCCACCTGCGCTGCGAGGGCCAGGGATCCCCGGGGTCGCCGACCGTCGTCTACCTGCATGGGCTGGGAGGCGACGGCTCCGACGTGACGTCGATCGGCCCCCGGCTCACCAGCCGGGTCCGGGTCTGCACCTACGACCGGCTGAACGTGGGCCGCAGCGACTCGGACGCGGGCCGCCACACCGGTGCCGACAGTGTCCGCGAGCTCCACGCCCTGCTGGACGCCGCCGCGGTCCCAGGGCCGTACCTGCTGGTCGGGTTCTCGTTCGGTGGCCTGCTGGCCATCATGTACGCCGGCACCTATCCCGACCAGGTCACGGGGATGGTGAGCCTGGACGGGAGCCTGCCCACCGACGACGAGGTCGACCGGCTCATCCCGGCGGCCGAGCGTGCCCAGGTGATGGCCGAGCAGGAAGCCAACCAGGAGCGGGTGGAGTTCTACCGCACCGTGGACCAGGCCAAGGCGCTGGTGGCATCGCTGCCGGACGTGCCGGTCACCTACATGGCCGCCCGACCGGTCGAGCTGCCCGCGAACTGGCCGGTGCGGCGGATGCGGGCGTTCATCGCGGCCAAGCAGGTCCAGTTCACCAGGGCCGTCCCCAAGGGCCGGCTGGTCGAGGTGCGGTCCTCCCACGACATCGACCTGGAGCAGCCGGAGCTCGTCATCCAGGAGATCAACCGGATCCTCGAGGCCTAGCGCGCCGTCGGTCTCCGCCGCCCGCCCGGGCCGACCCCGACCCTTCGGGACCGTTCAGGAACTGTTCATCGACTCGGCCAACTCGGTCTCGACGGTTGTCGCCACCGGGGCGCTGCGGCGGCGGCTGTCGCGCTGTTCGGCTCGACCGCGGTCGGCGCAGCCCGAGCGTCAGCCGGTCGCGGGCTGACCCTCAGCGACGGCCACGGTGTGGTGCAGGACGTGGAGGGCGGTGAACCCGAAGTCTTCGTCTCCGGTGCAGAGCGCTGGGAAGTGCTCCGTGAACCGCGTGATCGTCCATGCCTTGTAGCCGTGGTCCTGCCGCAGGTGGATGGCGCACATCAGGTTCAGGATGTGGCCCGGGATGATCTCCTCGTCCATCGGTCACTCCGGTCCGACTAGCCGAAGGTGAAGGCGTAGGCGTGGACGCCGGGGTCGAGGAAGGTGGCCTCGAAGGTGCGCTCGGTGACGGGTCCGGGCTGGCGGACGAGCTGGTACAGCCGCGGTTCGGTCGCTGTGCCGTCACCCTGGTCGTCCACGTCGGTGCCGTGGGCGGCTCCCGGCGGCTGTCCGTCGAGGCGGATGCGGAACCGCACGGGCGTCTCCGGCGTCGCCGGTCCCATGACCAGGTGCAGGTCGCGGGCGTGGAAGCGGTAGACGATCCGCCCCTCGGGCTGGCGCAGCACGGTGGCCTGGCGCTGCACGGTCCAGTCGCCCGAGAGGGCCCAGTGGTTGAGCCGCAACCGTTCGGGGGCGGCATAGGCGTGTGGGGTGTCCAGGACGGCGCCGTTGGACGACGCGAAGTTCTCGGTGCGCTGGTAGCCGAGGTAGTTCTCGGGGGACCACAGGCTGTCCCAGTCGGCGGCGGCTTCCACACCGGTGGCGGCGACCGAGACCAGGTCCTGATCGGCGCCGCCGGCGCCGGCCTCGGTCAGCAGGTGCTGGAGGATCATCTCGGACTGTTCGTACTCGCCTTCGCCGAAGCGATGATGCCGGATCTGTCCTTGGGCGTCGACGAAGTAGAAGGCCGGCCAGTAGCGGTTCCCGAACGCATTCCAGATCGCATAGTCGCTGTCGACCGCGACCGGAACGTCGACCTTCAGGTCCTTGACGGCTCGGCGGACGTTGTCGGGGTCCCGCTCGAAGTCGAACTCGGGGGTGTGGACGCCGATCACGATCAGGCCCCGATCCTTGTATCTCTCGGCCCAGGCGCGGACATAGGCGAGGGTGCGGAGCCAGTTGATGCAGGTGTAGGTCCAGAAGTTGACGAGCACGACGTGGCCGCGGAGGTCAGCCGCCGTCAGCGGCGGCGAGTTGAGCCACCCGGTCGCGCCCTCGAGGGAGGGCATCCGTCCCTCGACCGGCAACAGCGCCGCGGGGTGCGTGGTCGCGCGGAAGAGCTGGTTGGCTCTGGTCAGGAGCGTCTTCCATCCGTTCGGATCCTGGCCCATCTGCCTCGCCTCCAGAGCGCGCATCGATCAGTCGCCATCGCTCGCCTTCGGCCGGTTCCCACGCCAAGTGTCGTTGCCGCCGGCCGGCGTTCGCATCCGCCAGTGGCCAGCACGCTGGCCACTCTGGCTACTCGGTCCGGGCGGTCGCCGGGTCGCCGGCCAGGACCTGGTCGAGCTGGCTGCGCGAGGTGATGGCGAGCTTGGCGAAGACCTTGCCCAGGTGGTACTGGACCGTGCGGGCGCTGATGAACAGCCGGGTGCCGATCTCCGGGTTGGAGAGGCCGTCGCGGGCCAGCCGGGCGATCACGGCCTCCTGGGCGGTCAGCGCGCCGCTGGTGTCGACGGTGCGTCTGCGGGCGGTCTCGCCGGTGGCCAGCAGCTCGCGCCGGGCCCGCTCGGCGAACGCCTCGACGCCCATCGCCTCGAGCAGGCTGTGGGCGGTGCGCAGCTGCTCGCGGGCATCGAGGCGGCGACGCTGGCGGCGCAGCCATTCGCCGTACAGCAGATGGGCGCGGGCGAGCTCGACACGAACCCGGGTCCGGCCCAGGTGGGCGATGGACGCGCGGTACAGGTGCTCGGCGGCGTCGCCCTCGCTCAGCAGCGCCCGGACGCGGGCCTGGATCCCCAGCGCCCACTCCGAGGGTGGCACCGGCGTGCCCTCGGTGCGCTCCGAGAGCCAGTCGAGCGCGGCCCTGACCAGTGCCTCGTCGCCGGTCCGGGAGGCCGCCTCGGCCAGCTCGGACACGACAAAGGGCCCGAACCCGAGCTGGTCGCGCTCGAACGCCTGCCAGGCGGCGTCGCGGGCGGCGTCGTGGCGGCCCAGGCCGTTGTGGAGCACCGAGCTCGCGGAGGTCGCGGCGTTGACCATCCTGCCCACACCGCGTGCGGTCGCCTCCCGCGAGGCGGCCTCGATCAGCTTGGTCGCCTCCGCCTCCCGGCCCCGCCAGGCCGCGAGCGTCATCTGGGTGTAGCCGATCGGTGGGTTCCCGGTCGCCTCGCCGATCAGGCGCTCCTCCTCGAGCAGCCGGGTCGCCGCGGTGAGCTCGCCGGCGAACAGGTGGGCGGCGGCGAGGGAGTTGAGCGCGTACTGGAGCTGGACGAGCGCGCCGATGTCGCGGGCGAACCGTGCCTGGGCGGCGACGAGGGCATGCCAGGACTCGGCGTCCCACAGCTCGAGGGCGACCAACCAGACGGTGGCTCGCCCGCCGGCCAGCCAGAGCCAGCGGCGAACCTGGTCGTTGGCGACGTCCAGGTCGAGCACCAGCCGGAGCGCCCGGGTCAGGGTCGGCGCGGCCGCCGCATACCCCTCGGTCAGCCGCAGCGCGAACCCTTCCAGCAGGACATCGACCGCACGTGGCGGGTCGGGGCCGGGGGGCGCACCGCGGGCGGCCTCGGCCGCCGCCCGCAGGACGCCTGGGCCGTCCAGGTCGCCGGCCCACGCCGCGGTCCCGAGCGCCTCCAGGTGCGCCTCGCGCGCCAGGGCGGCATCGAGCGGCTCCAGGTGCCTGGCCGCGCTCAGCAGCAGCCGGCCGGCCTCGCCGCCACGTCGTTGCACCAGCGCGATCTGGCCGCGCAGGTGCTCCACCTCGGCGGCCGACAGGGCGTCGAGCGGGCCCGCCTCGACCGCGTCCAGCAGGCTCAACGCCGCCTCCAGCGCGCCGGCATCCCGCTTGGCCCGGGCCGCCGCCAGCAGGCGCTGGGCACGGCGGTCGGGGTCGGGGGTCAGGAGCGCCGCGCGTTCCAGGAAGGCGGCGGCCGCGGCCAGGCCGCCGCGCGCCTGGGCGCGGCCGGCCGAGCGCTCCAGCTCGGCGGCGACGTCCTCTTCGGGCCCGGGCGTGGCGTGGGCCCGGTGCCAGGCCCGGCGGTCGGGATCAAGCTCGGCGTCGGTGGCCTCGGCCAGGGCGCGATGCACCGCCTGGCGCTCCTCCAGCGACGCGGCCCGATAGGCCGACGAGCGCACCAGCGGATGGCGAAACCGCACCCGAGGGCCGACCTCCAGCAGGCCGGCCTCGGCCGCCGGGGTCGCGGCCTGGACGCCGATGCCGAGCCGCTCGGCCGCTCGCCACATCAGCACCGGGTCGCCGACCGGATCGGCCGCCGCCACCAGCAACAGCGTCCGGGTGTCGGCCGGCAGCGCGTCCAGCCGCCGCCGGAAGCTCTCCTCGATCCGCCCGGCCAGCGGCATCGCGTCGGGGAGGGCGAACCCGCCCGCCAGCTCCGCCGGCGTCAACCCCCGGGGCAGCTCCACCAGCGCCAGCGGGTTGCCGCCGGTCTCGGCGACGATGCGGTCGCGGACCCGTGCGTCCAGCGGCCCCGTCACCGCCGCCTTCAGCAGCTCCCGGGCATCGCCCTCCCGCAGTCCCTCGACCACCAGCTCCGGCAACCCGGCCAGCTCATCGGCGGGCACCCGGGCCGCGAACACCAGGCCGACCGACTCGGCGACCAGGCGGCGGGCCACGAACGCCAGGACCTGCGCCGATGCGCGGTCCAGCCATTGCGCGTCGTCGACCAGGCAGACCAGCGGGTGCTCCTCGGCGGCGTCGGCGAGCAGGCTCAAGGTGGCCAGCCCGACCAGGAAGCGGTCCGGCGCCGACCCGGAACCGAGGCCGAACGCGGTCCGCAACGCCTCGCGCTGCGGCCCCGGGAGCCCTTCCAGGCGGTCCAGCATCGGCGCGCACAGCTGGTGCAGCCCGGCGAAGGCGAGCTCCATCTCGGACTCGACCCCGGCGGCGCGGGCCACCCGGCAGCCCGAGGCGTGCTCGGCCAGGTAGTCCAGCAGGGCCGTCTTGCCCACGCCCGGCTCCCCGCGCACCACCAGCGCCCGCCCCGCACCCCCACGCACCGCGTCGAGGAACTGGTCGAGCATGCCGCACTCGCGGCGCCGGCCCCGCAGCTCCCCGGCGGGTCCCCGCAGGCCCGAGGGTCGCCGCCTGTCCGGCACCGACACTACGCCGCCTCCACGACGCCACGGCATGATCTGAGGAAGTCGTCGTTCGCCACGCGGGCCTCCGACCAGCTCAAGCGCAACGCACCCACTGTAGAGCCCTCGCGGCCTGGACACGACACCCCGATGCGGTTCGCCTAAGCTCCGGTGGCAGGGGGTCGTGGCAGGCGACGGTTGGAGTGGTCCTGATGGCTGAGCCCGAACGCTGGCAGGTCTCAACGGATGCTGCCGAGGTCTACGAGTCCTGTTTCGTGCCGGCGATCTTCGGCGCCTGGGCGGGCCGGGTTGCCGACGCGGCCGGGATCGGGAGGGGTGACAGGGTCCTGGACGTCGGCTGTGGGACCGGCGTGCTCGCCCGCGAGGCCCTTCGGCGGGTCGGCCAGGACGGCCAGGTTGCTGGCGTTGATCTCAACGAGGGGATGCTGGCGGTCGCAGCCCGTGCCGAGCCGGCGATCGACTGGCGATTGGGGGATGCGGCCTCGCTTCCGTTCGAGGACGTGGGGTTCGACGCCGTGGTCAGCCAGTTCGCGCTCATGTACTTTCCGGACCGCGTGGCCTCCCTGCGCGAGATGTGGCGGACGCTCGCGCCAGGGGGACGCCTGGCGGTCGCCGCCTGGGCGGCGATCGACCACGCCCGCGGCTACGAGATCCTGGTGGAGATCGCCGTCCGGCAGTGCGGACGTGAGGCGGCAGACGTGCTGGCGGCGCCGTTCGTCCTCGGCGATCAAGCCGAGCTGGCCGGGCTCTTCGCCGACAGCGGCATCCCGGGGGCCAGGGTGACCCTCCATGAGGGTTGGATCCGGTTTCCGTCGGTGAAGGAGTTCATTCGCATCGAGGTCAACGGCTCGCCCCTGGCCGGCATGGTCAGCGACGACGTGATGCAAGCTCTGGCCGCGGAGTCTGAGCGTGCGCTTGCGGAGTTCGTCGTGCCGTCGGGCGAGATCGTCATGCCGATGGACGCCCACATCGTCACCGCGGGCAAAGGCTAGCGCTCGGGTGCGGTCTCGGGCCGGCGGCCTAGCGCCCGGGCGTTGCCCGGCGGTAGCGGCCGGCCAGGGCGCGGATGTGGTCGACGAGCTCGGGTGGTTCGCTGACCTCGAAGTCGGCGCCGAGCATGCCGAGGTGGACCGCGAGCGTGTCGAGGGTCGCGGCGCCGGTATGCAGCAGGCAGGTGTCCTTGTCGACCACCTCCAGCAGCCCGACTCCGGGTGGGATCCGCTGGGCGACCGCCTCGGCCGGCGCGTGCAGCCGCACCCGGGTGCGATGGCGCCATCCCGCGGACCAGCCGCCCCGCGAGATGGAGCCGGCGAGATCGACGTCGGGCAGCTCGCGGGGCGCAAACCGCGGGCCGGCCGGGACGCGGGGCTGGAGGCGGTCCACCCGGAAGGTCCGCCAGTCCTGCCGTTCCACGTCCCAGGCCAGCAGGTACCAGCGGTGGCCCCAGCACACCAGCCGGTGTGGCTCGGGGGTGCGG
>Ga0081538_10006277_pt1 | contig 10505 bp, 9 predicted proteins | sample TabmetS5T2R1_FD_71022 | JGI IMG/M metagenome (GOLD analysis project Ga0081538, IMG submission 71022) | Tabebuia heterophylla rhizosphere microbial communities from the University of Puerto Rico - S5T2R1 | ecosystem: Host-associated > Plants > Roots > Rhizosphere ...
GTATACGCCGTGGTCTTGGTTCGTGGGGGGAAGTCGGCCGCAGTCGTGGATGCGGTTGCGCTCGATCGTCACGTCACGTGCAACCCCGTAGTCCGGGTGTCCGAGGACGAAGCAGATCGCCGTGTGGCCGTTAGTCACATCGTTGCTGGCGAACACGATGTGGCGGCCATTCACCGTCGGGCTGGGGAGACCGGCGCGGTTGCGCCCATCGAGGTACAGCCCACGGATCGCGACGTGCGCGCTGTGGCGGTTCAGCCACAGCCGTCCCACCAGCCTGGCGGCCTCGCCGGGGTACGGCTGAAGGGTGATCGGCCTCGCCGCGGTTCCGCGGCGGCCGATCTCGATCGAGCCGACGTAGTTCCCGGCCCTCAGGCAGCCCGTTTGGCCGGCCCGCAGCGACCGGACCAGCCGCTTGGGCGTCCTGAAGGGCCGGCGGCGGGTTCCGGCGGCGCGATCGGAGCCCCTCGGGGCCGCCACCCGGTCACAAGCAGTCGGCCGGGACGCTCCTTCGTCGTGCGGGGTGCCGAGCACGGTCGGCCGGGACGCGCCCCTCTCGTGCCAGGCGCCGAGCGCGGCCGACCGGGACGCGCCTTCGTCGTGCCGGGCTCCGAGCACGACGGCCGTCCCGGCGGCGGCGACCACCGCAACAGCCATAGAGACCCAAAGACCGACCGAGAGCCGAACCAAGCGAAAACCCTCCGTCTGTTAGGCCTTACCCACCATAGCTGGCATCGTCAGCGACCGGCCCAGGCGAACTGGCGCGCCAGAAGTCCGCGCAGGAACGCGACATCCGACCGGGAAAGCTCGCCGGTGACGCCCAGCGCCGCTACGTAGACGACGCACGCGACTGCCGCACCCAGAATCAGCACTACGACTCCGACGTCCGTGCCGATCGCGAGCAATGGCAGCGACGCGACCGCGGCGGCGACGATCGCGCGGGCCAGCGCGAGCCAGTGCGGGCGCAGCGGCATGCCGAGTACCCGGTGGAGGATCACGAGGTGCCCGGGTACCCAGATTGCGTAGGCCACGTCCTTGCCGATCGCGCCGGCCACGATGCCGATCTCGGGCAGAAGCAGCACGTCGATTCCGATGTTCGCCGAGAGCATCGCCACGACCAGCGGCAGCCGCCGGCGCGCCTCGCCGAGGTAGTTGACCCCGACCGAGACGAGTATGGCCGGCCCGGAGAGCAGCACGAACGGCGCCAACGCTCGCAGCACCTCGGCCGAGTCGCGGTACTTCGAGCCGAGCAGGGTAACCAGGATCGGCTCCGCCCACACGACTATGGGCGCCAGGAAGATGCCCTGGAACACGATGATGTAGCGCGACGCTCGCGCGAAAAGAGCGACGTCCGGAGGTGCGTCTGGGCGGCGCGCAAGGCGGGGCGCTACCGCCGCCGAGATGGCGCCGGCCGGGTAGTGGAGGAACCAGGCGAGCAGGAACGGGAGTTCGAACAGGGCGATGGCCCGCCCACCGTCGAGAAGAGCCCCAATCAACAGCACGTCGAGCTGGGAGAAGATCCTGAACAGCCCGTCGATGATGAGCAGGGCACCCGCGTAGCGCACGATGTCGCGCACCGCCAGGCCGCTGAGCTCGGTGTCCCCTGTTCGCGGCCTGCCCACGACCCGCCAGATGAACGCCAGACCGATGCCGACACCGAACGCGTAGCCGATTGCGCGCCCAAAGGCTGCCCCGGCCGCGCCGGCTCCCAGCAGGACCAGCGCGACGATGGCGCCGCCCTCGACCAGACTCTCCGACGCGACGATGCGCAGGTTGATTGAGATGCGGCCAAGCGCTTCGAACACGCTAGTAAGGAACAGGAAGAGACCCTGAGCCAGGACCACGATTGCCATGCCGCGCAGGGGCCACGCCGCCCCGGGGGTGTCGAATGCCTGCGCGATTGGGTCCGCTAGGGCAAACAGCCCCACGGAGACCGGGACTGAGGCGAGCAGCTTGAGCTTGAGCGCATCGCCGAGCACGACTGCCACCGCGGGCCGGCTGCGCGTGCGCTCGGCGAGGAAGCGCGGCGTGGCTGCCGTGATGCCGAAGTCGGCGAGAAACACCGTTACCGCCGCTATCGCGGTGGCGAGCGCGAAGTGCCCATAGTCGGTCGGGCCCAGCACGCGGCCCAGGAAGACCGTGACGCCGGCCGTGATCGCGGCCGTGGTCATGCGCGTGCCGATCGCGTACGCCGCATTCCTCGCCACGCTGTCGGCCGCGATGCTCTCCATCTCTGGGCGGCCTACGTCAGCGCCGGTTACTGAGTCCTTGGGCCCCGACGCCACCCAGCAACCGTACATCGTTGGTGGCGTCGGCATCGGACGCCCTCTGCGCCTGTGAGACGCTGGCCCAGCGGGCAACGTCGGACCTCATCGCGACCTCGGCCCTAGGCGTTCTTATCGGGTCCATCCGCGACGCAGTCGATTCATCGCAAGCGTCGCAAGGCCGGCGGCGGACTTGGGTGACACGGCCAGCCTCCTCCCGCGATCTCGCGGGGACGGTGGGACTTCCGTAACCCGAGCGTCTCGAACTGAGGCAGCACATCGATCGCGTCCTCGGTGCTGATCGCCGAGCTTCTGCCCGCGTCGAGGCGGCTGCTCGGGTGCTTCAATCAGCCCGAGGACAAACGACGAGCGAAGTGCCGCGTCTAAAGGTATTGACAATGATTGATCGCCTGACCGCACTCGGTGGCGGCGAGCGGCTGGCTATCGAGATCGCCACGCGGCTCGATCGCGACCGTTTCGAGAGCGTGCTGTGCACAACCCGCGCGCGGTCTGGGGTGGACTTGGATGCGTCTGAGCCGGTTGCCGCCGCCATGGTCGAGGCCTCCGGAATACGCTTCATGGAGCTCGGACGGCGCTCCAGCCTCGACTTGGGTGCCTGGTCGCGGCTGGTCCGGCTGCTGCGGCGTGAGCGATTCGATGTGGTCCACTCCCACATGTTCGGTTCGAACGTGTGGGGCACGCTGATCGGCCGGCTCGCGCGCGTGCCCGTGCTCGTTGCCCACGAGCACACCTGGTCGTTCGAGGGCCAGCCGGTCCGGCGGCTGCTCGACCGCGAGCTGATCGGTCGCGGCAGCGATGTGATCGTAGCCGTCTCCGCGCAGGACCGCCGCAAGATAATCGAGATAGAGGGCGTGCGCCCGGGCAAGGTACTGTTCGTTCCGAACGGCATCCCCCGTCGTAGCTCGGGCGGCGCTGATGTGCGCGCCGAACTCGGCATCCCGCCCACCGCGCCGGTGATCGGAACCGTTGGGGTGCTGCGCCCTCAAAAGGCGATTGACCTGCTAATACGCGCGGCGGCGCCACTGCTTCACGAGATGGCGCAGCTGAGAGTGCTGATCGCGGGAGAAGGTCCGGATAGGGAGCCGCTCCGGGAGCTCGCCCGCCGCCACGGCGTGGCCGATCGGGTCATGCTCATCGGGTTCCGCGACGACGTGCCCGACGTGCTCGCCGCGCTCGATGTCGCCGTGTCGTCCTCAGTGTTCGAGGGCAGCCCACTCGCTGTGATGGAGTTCATGGAGGCCGCTCGTCCGATCGTCGCCACGCGCGTCGGCGGAGTTCCCGATCTGATCGACGACGGCGTTCACGGGCTTCTGGTGCGCCCGGGAGACGCCGACGGCCTTACGGCTGCGCTCAGGCGAGTCCTCGCCGACCGCGAGGCCGCTCGTCGCATGGGGGAGCGCGCACGCGAACGCCGTCGCCGGGAGTTCGACGTCGACGTGGTCGTGCGGCGCTTCGAGTCGCTCTATGAGCGGCTGCGGGCGGGCCGTGGGCTCCCGTCTTCAGTCGCTGAGCTGGATGCCGGCGCGCGGTCGCCCCGGGCCGGTAGGAGCACATGAGCTCGCGAGCGTGCTGATGCCCGAGGGGGATTTGCATGCACGGCTGGTGCTCGAGCCCCAGGCGTATCCCGCACTCTCAACACCCTCCTGTCTCCCGCGGCGGACCGAGCGGGCGCTCGTGCGGAGCGGCCGCACTGATGTGCTCGCGGCGCTCGGGTTCGGGGACGCGCTCACCACCTGCACGGAAGGTGAGTGGCGGATCGGGCACCACCTGCCGGACGGCGATGCGACGCCGGTGGTCAGTTCCCCACCGCGCGGGTGACTGCACGCCGGGCCCACCGTGGGAGGGAGAGGGCCGCGGCACCCGCCCCTGCCGCGGCGTGACCGAGAGCCCCCCGAGGGACCGCGACACTCACCACGGGGAGATCACCGCTTGCGAAGCGGAACTTGAAAGCCTCGCCCCCGCGCAGGAGCTTGTACTCGCGAATCCCGTCGTTAATCGCCTCACGTAGAGTGTGGGCGAGCAGGACCAGGCCGATCGATGACCGGTCCCAGGCGGGGTCGCGGCCAGCCTGGTAGTACCACTCCGCTCCGGCGAAGCGGAAGCCGTACCAGGCGGCCACGGTCCTCCCCCTGACCTGCGCCAACCACAGCCGCAGCCAGCCTCGCTGAAGGGCCAGCTCTGCAAACTCATGGTGAAACGCCGTGCGGCGACCGGCAAGTGCGACGGACTCAGCCTGCCACCTAGCGTGGTGTAGCGAGAAAAGTGTCTCCATGTCCTCTCGCAGCCGCTCCGGGTCGTCGCCAAGCCTGTAGACGAGGCCGTGCTCCCGCACGAGGTTGCGCTCCTTGCGTCGCAGCTGCGAGCGGAAGTTAGGACTTCGAGACGCGAGGTAAGCCTCCCAGCTCAAGCCTTCGATGTTCACGATAGGGCTGCTCTCATGGTTCAGTGCCCGTCCACCGAGCGAGCGTTCCCAGGCCCCTCCTGCTGGCAGGCGCTCTGCCAGCAGTAGATCCCAACGGAGTGGACCGTCTCGGCCCGATCGCGCTAGTGCCTCGGCAGCGCGGATGTTTTCGGGCTCGCAGACAGGCCCGAGCTGGTCCGCGACACCGTGCCCCATGAACCGCGCGATTCGGATCGGACGGCGCGCGTACAAGTAGAGCGGCAGGATCGCGACAACCTTTCCGCCCTCGTCTCGGCAGACTATTGGGAGGGGGCGACCTCCGGTCCCGAAGTGGCGCCACCACACGTAGGCCCACTCCCACGTCGAAAACAAGTTCCCCGAGCGCTCGGCAAGCGCGTTCCATTGCGAGCGGACAGCAAGTAGGTCTGGCGCTAGCCCGAGCGCAAGCTGAGCCTCATCCAGCGAAACGCTGGAGGTCACTGTGCGAAGTGGGAGTTCACGGTCGGAAGCGAGGCATCCGCTCAGGTTTTCGCAACGAACCGCCGAATGCTACTGGTCCCGTGGATCCCCCAAGTGCGGGCTGTCAGATGTCGCCGGTGCCCGGCGTGTACCACGGAGCCTCCCTCAACCGTTCAATCGGCTCCGGGGCGACCAGAGTGCAACCAGCGGAACGCGGGGCCCCGCTGCGGTCCCGGTCGACGCTTATCTGTCGCTCCCAGGGGCGTTCCTGGGGGACCGCAAGGAGTGGCTCTGTCGCCGACTTCGGGAAGCGTCTGCCGGCGTCCGTGTACGCGCGTCAGAAGGCGTGCGCCCAAGTTGGCGGTGCGGGCTCCGCCGGGGGGATCGCGCCCGGTGGTAGGGGTGGGACCCCAATGCAATGGTGCTACAGGACGGGGCTGTGGACACGGCCAAGAACCCCTATTCCGGCCGCCCGGGTCCGTGATACCGGCTAGCATCGCTACATGGCCGAGGCGCGTCGGGGACGGACCGCGATTCCTATGACGAGAGGGATGCCGGTGAGGCCCATACGACCGCGACCGTCGATGTCACGGACTTGCTGACGAGGTTGGCGGATCAGACGGAGGCGTGGCTGAGGCAGAACACGCCGAGGCCAAACTGAAGGGAAAGGCGCGGGAGATGGACGGGGAGCGCAAGTCGCACAGCCAGAGATGCCAGCGGCTCGAAACTGATTGCCGTGTGATCGAGACGGAATGCAACGAGGTCACGGCGGAGTCTCGCGACCTCCAGGCCGCGGCCGCCCGGGAGCTAAGGCGCGCGCGGACGTCGATGCGGATTCAAGCAGGCGCGGGACCGCGTCGCCGCGCTCCATCACCAGCTGCAGGCCGCCTGGGCTTAGCTCCAGCAGGGCGGATCCCAGACCGAACAGCCCCTGGAGGGCCAGACCGGTTCCTGATCCAGTGATGGGGTGGCGCTGATGGCAGACGTGTCGGTCGGCGTGGTCGGCCTCGGCTACTGGGGGCCCAACCTCGCGCGCAACTTCGATTCCCTGCCCGACGCCGACCTCACTTGGATATGTGATGGCTCGGAGGAGCGGCTCGGTCAGTTCGCGCCGCGCTTCGCGGGCGCCCGTGCGACCACGTCTCTCGACGACCTGCTGGTCGATCCGCAGCTTGACGCCGTTGTCCTGGCCACCCCCGTTCCCACGCATGCGAGCCTTGCGACACGGGTGCTGGAGGCGGGAAAGCACTGCTTCGTGGAGAAGCCCCTCGCTCAGTCGGTGGCCGAGGGGCAGAGGGCGGTCGAGGCCGCCCGGACGTCCGGCCGGGTGCTCATGGTCGGGCACCTGCTCGAGTATCACCCCGGTTTGGAGCGGCTCTCCGATCTTGCCCGCTCGGGCGAGCTTGGCGAGGTGCTCTACATCTACGGGAACCGCCTGAATCTGGGCAAGCTCCGGGCGGACGAGAACGCGCTCTGGTCATTGGGTGCGCACGACGTCTCCGTGGTGCTGCGGCTGGCCGGCGAGGAGCCAATCCACTGTCAGGCGTTCGGCGAGTCGTATATGCGGGAGGGTGTGGAGGACGTCGTCTTCTGTTACATGCGGTTTCCGTCGGGTCTGGCCGCCCACCTGCACTTGTCCTGGCTGGATCCGCACAAGGAACGGCGTTTCACGGTCGTGGGCACGAAGCGAATGGCCACCTTCGACGACATGGCGCTGGAGCAGAAGCTCACCGTGTACGACAAGGGCTTCGACCAGAGCTTCGAGGGCTACGGCGAGTACATCGCCCGCTCGGGAGACGTCTGGTCCCCGCAGATATCCAACGAGGAGCCGCTGCGAATCGAGTGCCGCCACTTCCTCGAACGTGTGCGCGACGGTGCGCCGCCGCGCTCCGATGGGGCGTCAGGCTTGCGCGTTGTCCGGGTGCTGGAGGCGCTTCAGGCGTCCCTTGATTCGCGCGAGCTCGCGAAGCCTCCGGCGCCCGGCGCGACTCAGGTCAGCTCGCCGAGCGCCTCGCGGTAGCGCTCGATCTGCGGCCCGAGGCTGTCCCCCAGCGCGGCGGAAACCACTCCGAGGCCCTCGACTATGAGTCCGGCGCGGGCGATCAGGCGGTTGAACTCGTCGCTCGCCCGGATCCGGTCGATCGACTCGCCGCTGCCCCTCAGCAGTGAAAAGCCGGAGAGGTCGCCGCCGTGCGGGTAGAGGAGGACGACCTCGAAGCTCTCGATCTGCCCCTCCTGCTGCAGGCGTCCCCAGTACTCGACCCCTTCGTTGAAAACCTCGAGCCCCTTGGCCTCACGGCCGTGGACCGGGGGTCCCCAGCCGATGAACAAACCCATCTCCGCCATGATCGCTGCCTCCTCCTTTAACGGTTGGGGAGACGCTCGCCTGCGGGGCGGCTGAAGTCAAGGCGCCACCCATAGGGGCGACGAGCCGGTCGCTTAGCATTGGCCGAATGGAGTCGGGGATCACGCGTTCGCGGCTGGATCTATCCGGCGGCGAGCGCTTCGTAACCTTGCGCAGGCAACTCGGGGTGACCAGCTTCGGGATCAACCAGCTGATCCTGGAGCCCCGCCAGCGCGGGCGCATCCACCGCCACATGCATCAGGAGGAGGTCTACCTCGTGCTCGAGGGCACGCTCACGCTGCTCGTCGAGGGCGAGGAGCACGTGCTGTCGCGGGGAGAGCTGGTTCGCATCGCGCCCGACCTGCGCCGCCAGCTCGTGAACCGCGGCCCCGAGCGAGTGGTCGTTCTCGCGCTCGGCGGCGCGGGGGAGCACGTCGGCCGCGACGGCGAGGCGTTCGCCTCGTGGGACGACGAGCGCGGCGTGCCGCCGCAGGAGTTGCCGCTGACCGAGGACCTGCCGCCGTCGGACGAGTCCCCGTCCTAGGGGCGAGCTCTCTCGAGCCAGAAGGGCTCAGGCCGCCGTCTGGCGGCTGTTCCCGCGGAGCGCCCGCGGCACGACGAAGCGGATCCCCGAGCGTTCCTCGTCGATCGAGCACGTCTTGTTGTCGATCAGGCCGACCCGGCGCGCATGAGGCACCAGCGCCATCTGATTGAGGTAGCGGTCGTGTCCCCGCTTTCGGGTAATTATCCAGAGATAGCCCGTGTCCCGAAGACGCGCGCGGTAGCGGACCAGCGCCTCCTTGGCCTCCTCCTCGGACTCCACCAGCACGATCGCGCCGTCCAGTTCACCGGAGCGCACCAGGCCTCGTCCCAGGGCCTCCTTGACGTCGCGCCGCAGTCCCGGGCCCACATCACCGGTTATCTCGACGCGCTGCGCCGGCCCGACGCCCAGCTTCTCGACCGTCGTCCGCTGGCTGTAGTCGCGTTCTGCCTGCATCTTGCGGCTTGGAATTCTGTCATTTGCAGCGGCCGTTCCGGAAGGCCTGCCCGCGCGCTAAGGTGCCCCGAGGCGAACCGAGGAGAAGGTAGTGGGCTTCATCGGCGGCATCCTGACAGCGATGGTCACGCCGTTCGACCGCGACGGTGCCCTGAACGAGGACGCCGCCGCGCGTCTCATGCAGCACCTGCTCGAGAACGGCTCGGACGGGCTGGTGCTGGCGGGCAGCACCGGCGAGGGCGCCACGCTGACCGACGAGGAGAAGGCCCGCTTGTGGGAGATCGGGGTTGCCGAGTCCGGTGACGCCACGATCATCGCGGGCACCGGCACGTATGACACTCACCACACGGTCGAGCTGACGAGGCGCGCCGCCGCTATCGGCGTGGACGGGATGCTGGTGGTCACGCCGTACTACGTGAGACCCAACCGCCGCGGCATCAAGGCCCACTTCGAGGCGGTCGCCGCCGCCACGGACAAGCCGATCGTGGCCTACAACATCCCCAGCCGGACGGCCACCGACATGCCGAACGACCTGCTCGCGGAGCTCGCGGAAATCGACAACGTCGTGGCGGTGAAGCAGGCCAGGTACGACGACCTCGCGCCCATCGACGGCATGGACCTGCTCGCGGGCAACGACGACATCCTGGCGAAGGTGATGGACCTCGGGGGCGCGGGCGGCATCCTCGTCGCGTCGCACCTCGTCGGCGGCGAGATGCGCCGGATCGTCGACGAGCCGGAGCGCCGGCACGAGATCGAGGACGGGCTGCGCGATCTCTACAAGGCCCTCACCGTCACCACCAACCCGATCCCGGTCAAGGCGGCGCTGAATCTCGCCGGCCACGACGTGGGCGGCCTGCGCCTGCCGCTGGTCGAGGCCGACGAGGCCGAGACGGCGGTCATTCGCGAGGCGCTCGAGCGCCACAACCTCCTCGCCACGGTTTGACCAGCGCCACCCTACGAGTCCTGCCCCTGGGCGGGCTCGGGGAGATCGGCAAGAACATGACGGTCGTCGAGTACGACGGCCGCATCGTGGTCGTCGACACCGGCTTGATGTTCCCGGCGCCCGACCAGCTGGGCATCGACCTCGTGCTGCCCGATTTCACTTACCTGCGCGAGCGCGCCGAGGCTATCGAGGCGATCGTGCTCACGCACGCTCACGAGGACCACGTCGGCGCCCTGCCGTTCGTGTTGCGCCAGCTAGGGCGCGACCCCACGATCTACGGCGGCCCGCTGACGGCCGCGATGGTGCGCTCGAAGCTCGACGAGCACCGCCTTCAAGACGTCCCGGTCGAAGACGTCCTCGCCGCCCAGGCCTTCGAAGCGGGCCCGTTCTCGGTCGAGATGGTCAAGATGGCCCACTCGATCCCGGATGCGTTCGCCGTCGCGCTCAGCTGTGAGCTCGGCACCACGCTCGTCACCGGTGACTACAAGTTCGACCAGACCCCCGTGGACGGCGTGCCGGCGGACGTATCGCGGCTGGCAGAGCTGGGGCGGGAGGGGCTGCTGCTGCTCTGCGGCGACTCCACGAACGCCGACCGGCCTGGAATGTCGCCGTCCGAGTCGAGCGTGGGCCCGAAGCTCGAGGAGGTCTTCTCGCGCTGCCCCGGCCGCGTCGTCGTCACCTGCTTCGCCTCGAACATCCATCGTGTGCAGCAGGTGGTGGACGCCGCGGCCGGTCTCGGCCGCAAGGTCTCGCTGGTCGGCCGCTCCATGCGCAAGAACGTGAACATCGGGCGGATGCTCGGCCACATCGACATCCCCGACGGAATGCTCGTAGGTCCGAAGGAAATCGATGACTTCCCGGATCATCGCCTGGTCGTCCTCTCGACCGGCAGCCAGGGCGAGCCGCTCTCCGCGCTGAGGCGGATGGCCCACGGCGACCATCCCAATCTGGAGCTGCACGACGGCGACACCGTGATCTTCTCCGCCACCCCGATCCCGGGCAACGAGCGAGCGGTGAACGAGACGATCGACCGCATCTACCGCCTGGGGGCGAGCGTGATCACGCCGCGGGACGTTCCG
>Ga0081538_10006278_pt1 | contig 10502 bp, 9 predicted proteins | sample TabmetS5T2R1_FD_71022 | JGI IMG/M metagenome (GOLD analysis project Ga0081538, IMG submission 71022) | Tabebuia heterophylla rhizosphere microbial communities from the University of Puerto Rico - S5T2R1 | ecosystem: Host-associated > Plants > Roots > Rhizosphere ...
GTCGGGGTCATCGGCACGAGCTGCTCTGGCGCGGCGGTGCCGGCCATGGAGATCTTCGCGGGCAAGGGCATCTCGATGATCTCCGGGTCGAACACCGCCCCGAACCTGACCTCCGACCTGCGCGGCGCCAAGGGGGCCGCCAACCAGAAGGGCTACTTCCGCACCGCGCACAACGACACCATCCAGGGCCAGGCCGCGGCCACCTTCGCCTTCGAGGAGCTCCAGGCGAAGAAGGCGGTCACGATCCACGACGGCGACCCCTACACCGAGGGGCTGGCCAACGCCTTCGGCGCGTCCTTCAAGGAGCTTGGTGGGACGATCGCGCTGGCCACCGCCATCAGCAAGGGCGACACCGACATGCGGCCGGTCCTGACCGAGGTGGCGGCGACCAAGCCCGACGTGGTGTTCTTCCCGATCTTCCAGCCGGAGGCCGACTTCATCGTCAAGCAGGCGACGGACTTCCCGGCGCTGGCCGACACCAAGAAGCTGTTCGGGGCCGACGGTCTGCTCTCCGACACCTACGTCGTCATCAAGCAGACCGAGGGCATGTACTTCTCCGGGCCGGCGACGCCGGCCGGGGCGAGCTATCAGGACTTCGTCGGCAAGTACGAGGCGAAGTACGGCGAGAAGCCCATCCAGGCCTTCCACGCCCACGCCTACGACGCCACCAACATGCTCTTCGCCGCCCTCGAGAAGGTCGCGGTCCGGGAGAGCGACGGGACGGTCCACATCGACCGGCAGCGGCTCATGGACGAGCTCTATGCCACCAAGGACTTCCAGGGCCTGACCGGGACCCTCGCCTGCGACCAGTTCGGGGACTGCGCCGACGCGAAGATCGAGATCGTCCAGAACACGCCGGCGGAGAAGTCGATCACCGACGTCCGGGGGAACGTGCTGTTCACGTTCGACCCGGGAACCAGCTAGGGGGGTGGCCAAGAGCAGCCTCGAGCCGCGGGGGCCGATCGCCGTCCGGCGGAGCTTCCAGTTGCCGGTCGTGGACGGCTTCCTCTGGCTGGTCCGGATCGCCGCCGTCGTGCTGCTCGTCGTCGGCGCCTTCAACAGCCTCACGAGCGCGCGCCTGAGCGGCCAGCAGTGGCGCGACCTCGTGGTGTTCGGCATCGCCCAAGGCTCGATCTACGCGCTCATCGCCCTCGGGTACACGATGGTCTACGGCATCCTCCGCTTCATCAACTTCGCCCACGGCGAGGTCTTCATGATCGGGGCGATGACCGGCTACTACGTGTCGGACGGGCTCGCCCGCACCCCGCTGTGGGAGGCCCAGCCGTTCGTGTCGCTGTTCATCGTCCTCGTCTGCTGCATGGCGGCCTCGGCGCTGGTCGCCCTGCTGCTCGAGCGGGTGGCCTACCGGCCGCTGCGGGGCCTGCCCCGGCTGCTGCCGTTCATCACCGCCATCGGCGCGTCGTTCTTCCTGCAGTACGCGGTGGCCACCCTGTTCGGCACCAGCGTCAAGGCCTACCCGGCGGTCGACGCCCTCAGCGGCGCGGTCACCATCCTCGGCTTCCGCATCCTCAAGGTGCACCTGCTGGTGATCGTCGCGGCGCTGCTGATGATGGCCGGCCTGTACCTGTACGTGGAGAGGACCAAGGCCGGCAGGGCCATCCGGGCGGTGGCCGAGGACCCGGAGATCGCCCGGCTGATGGGGCTCAGCGTCGACCGCACGATCGCCCGGGTCTTCGCGGTCGGGGGGGCCCTGGCCGGCGCCGCCGGCTTCCTGTTCGGCCTGGTGTTCCAGAACGTGCACTTCCTCAGCGGGTTCCTGCCCGGCATCAAGGCGTTCACCGCCGCGGTCCTGGGTGGCATCGGCAACATCCCGGGCGCCGTCGTCGGCGGCCTGCTGCTGGGCTCGGTGGAGTCGCTTGGGCCGAGCCTGGTGCTGGTCGGGCTCGGCATCCCCTCCGCCCACCAGCTCAAGGACGTGGTGGCGTTCCTGGCGCTGGTGATGGTGTTGATCTTCCGACCCACCGGCATCCTCGGTGAGCGGGTGAGCGAGGACCGGGCGTAGCGATGGCGGAGCCGACCGTCGCCATCGAGGTGCCCGAGACCGCAGCGGGCGACCTGCTCCCTGCCCGCCAGGTCGATCTCTGGCGAGCGGTCAGGCTCGGGCTGGTGGGCGGGCTCACCGCGGTGTTCGTGTCGGCCAACGGCATGGTCGAGGCGTTCTCCGAGCGAGCGTTGCTCGGCCAGGTGACGCTCGGCTCGCTGCTGCTGGTGGCCATCCCGCTGCTGGTCGGCTACCTCGCCGGGCAGCCACCGCCGGTCCTCCAGGGGTTCGCCACCCCTCGGCCCGGCCGGCGCAACGTCGCCGGCGGGTTGCTCGCCGGACTGTTGAACGGCGTGGTCATGGCGGTGTTCGTGACGCTGATCGCCACCTTCGACGTCCGCCGGGTCCTCATCAACGTCACGCCGGCGCTCGTCCGGGAGGATCCCCGGCTGCTCACCTTCGGGCTGGACCTTGGCCCTGGCCTGGTGCTGATCCTCGTCCTCAACACGGCGCTTGGCGCGGTGGCCGGGACGCTCCACCTGCTGCGCGACCGGTGGCGCAGAGCCGTGTTCGTCGTGGTCCTGTGGGTGCTGGCGGTCGCGATGCTCCAGCCCTTCGTCGTCCAGGTGCTCCGAGGGATCCAGGCGGAGCTGCGACTCTGGACCGCGCCACTGGCCGACTTCCTCTACGAGCCGAGTGGCGCGCTCAGCCTCCCCGGCGCGGTCGCGGTCGCGGCGGTGGCGCTCGCCGTCCAGGTGCTCCTGACGCGGGAGGGTCGCCGGCCGGCCCCCACACGGCTGAGCTCCCTGCCCGACCGGTCCCGTCGACTGCTCAGACTGGCGGCCCTCGCCGGGATGCTGATCGTCCTTGGCCTGCTGCCCCAGGTCCTTGGACCGTTCCTCAGCGAGGTCCTGAACATCGCCGGCATCTTCCTGCTCATGGCGCTCGGGCTGAACATCGTCGTGGGGGTCGCCGGCTTGCTCGACCTGGGCTACGTGGCCTTCTTCGCGGTGGGTGCCTACGTCACCGCGCTGCTCACCTCGCCCCAGTCCAGCCTGGGCGTCGGCTGGATCTTCTGGGCCGCCGTGCCGTTCGTGGTCCTCGCCGCCGCCGTGTCGGGCCTGGTGGTCGGCACCCCAGTGCTGCGGATGCGTGGCGACTACCTGGCCATCGTCACCCTGGGGTTCGGCGAGATCGCCCGGCTGCTGTTCCTCTCCGACTGGCTCAAGCCCACCTTCGGTGGCGCACAAGGGATCATCCGGGTCCGCGACATCACCGTCGGGCCGATCCAGATCGCAGACCCGCAGGCGTTCTTCTACGCGATCTTCTGCTTCGTGCTGCTGGCCGTGTACGTCACCTACGCGCTCCAGGACTCGCGGATCGGGCGGGCGTGGATGGCGATGCGCGAGGACGAGGCGGTGGCCGAGGCCATGGGGGTCAACATCGTGACCGCCAAGCTGTCGGCGTTCATCGCCGGCGCCATGCTCGCCGGGTTCGGCGGCGCGCTGTTCGCCACCAAGATCGGCTCGGTGTTCCCCCACAGCTTCAGCGTGATCGTGTCCATCACCGTGCTGGTCGTGATCATCGTCGGCGGCATGGCCAGCGTGCCAGGCGTCGTCCTGGCCGCCTTCGTGCTGGTGGGGCTGCCGGAGCTGCTGCGCGAGTTCGAGGAGTACCGGTTCCTCATCTACGGAGTCCTGCTGATCTTCATGATGCAGCGGCGACCCGAAGGGTTCATCCCGAGCAGGCGGCGGGCCCAGGAGCTGCATGAGGAGGAGCTCACCCAGGACACCTGGCTGCAAGACGCGGCCGCCGACGGCCGGAGCGCGACGAGCTGAGCGAGGGGCTTCATGACGCTGTTGGAGACCAGGGGACTCACCAAGGACTTCGGCGGGGTCCGCGCCATCGACGGGCTCGACCTGGACGTCGACGCGGGAGAGATCGTCAGCGTCATCGGCCCGAACGGCGCCGGGAAGACGACCCTGTTCAACCTCGTCACCGGCATGATCCCCGCCGGCCAGGGCGAGATCCTGTTCCAGGGGCGCAGCATCGTGGGGCTGCGACCCAGCCAGATCCTGGAGGTCGGTATCGCCCGCACCTTCCAGAACGTGCGCCTGTTCCCCGAGATGAGCGTGCGGGAGAACGTCATGGTCGCCCGCCACTGTCGCACCCGGTCCGGCATGCTCAAGGCGATCTTCCGGACGCCGTCGTTCCGGCGGGAGGAGCGGGAGACCCAGCGGCGGGCCGAACAGGCCTTGGCGTTCTTCGGCAGTCGGCTGATCGGATGGCGGTTCGACACGCCGGCGCGGTCGCTGTCGTACGCCAACCGGCGCCGGCTCGAGATCGCTCGGGCGATGGCCGCCGACCCCAGGTTGCTCCTCCTCGACGAGCCGACCGCGGGGATGAACCCGAAGGAGACGCAGGAACTCACCGAGCTGATCCGCACGCTTCGGGATGAGACCGGCGTCACCATCATCGTGATCGAGCACGACATGCGGGTGGTCAAGGGGGTCTCGGAGCGGGTCGTCGTGCTCGACTACGGGCAGAAGATCGCCGAGGGCACCTACGCCGACGTCGCCAGCAACGACCGGGTGATCGAGGCCTACCTTGGCAGGACGGCGACGACAGCATGAGCGAGGACCCAAGCGGCGCGGGCATGGGCGCGGAACGGACCGACCGGATGGGCAGAGATGCCACGGTGGTTTCCCGGACCCGGCCGATCCTTGAACTCCGCAACGTCTGTACCCACTACGGCCCGATCCAGGTCCTGCGCAACATCAGCCTCGAGATCCGCCCTGGCGAGATCGTCTGCCTGCTGGGCGGCAACGCCAGCGGCAAGACCACCACGCTCAAGACGATCCTCGGCTATGTCGTGCCGACCCAGGGTGATGTCCTGCTCGACGGCCAGCGGATCAACGGGCTGGAGACCCAGCGGCTGGTCGACATGGGCATCTCGATGGTCCCGGAGAATCGCCGGCTGTTCCGGCGCATGACGGTACAAGAGAACCTCGAGCTCGGCTTCAGCCTCCGGCGGGACCGCGACGGGATCGAGGAGGACCTCGGCCGAGTCTTCACCCTGTTCCCTCGCGTGAAGGAGCGGCTCAACCAGCGGGCAGGGACACTCTCAGGCGGGGAACAACAGATGGTTGCGATGGCCCGGGCGCTGATGGCCCACCCGAAGGTGCTGCTCATGGACGAGCCCTCGATGGGACTGGCCCCCGTGCTCGTCGAGCAGAACTTCGAGATCATCCAGGAAATCAACCGGCAGGGAACCACGATCTTCGTCGTCGAGCAGAACGCCAACATGGCGCTCTCAATTGCCGACCGGGGCTATGTGCTGCAGACCGGCAAGGTCGTGCTGGCCGACACGGCCAAGAACCTGCTCAACCACCCCCAGATGCGAGAGGCCTACCTCGGCGAGCTGTGATCCGCCCACAGCCCCCTGGCGGAGTCGGGGTTGTGGACCCCATCCGAGGCGTAGACGGCACCCCGGGCCCGGACCTGAACGTGGGCCCTGGTAGGGGTAGGCGGACCAGTTGTCTGAGCCCGTTGGCCCGCTCGCCGCACGGTGTGCGCGTCAACGCAGTTGCTCCTGGACCGACCGCCTCATCGCCGCCGGCAGGCAGGCGCCGGCGGACAAGCTCCGGCATCCGCGAGGGGCGGGCGGCCATCCTGCCCGCCCCTCGCGCGGACGGCGTTGGACCTGCTACCCGATCGTGAACTCCTGGGTCTGCGGGTTCAGGTGCCCGAGCCGCATGGCACCGGCGGTCTGTGGACCGCTGAACCGGAACACGTTGAAGCCCTCGGTGATGCTGCTCTCATAGATGAAGTTGTTGTACCAGTAGGTGGACCAGTCGCCACCGACCTCGCAGCCGACCGGGGCGCAGAACGGGCTCCCGGGTGGGATCGGGATCGGGGGTGGGTCGCTCCAGCCGACCTCGACGATGTTGGCAAGGTTGTTGAAGTCCACGACCCCGAACCCGGCCTGGTAGCTGGCATGGACCAGGACGTCGCCCCCTCTCCGTAGCGGCACCGCGTTGAAGTTGTGGAGCGAGCAGTTCTCCGAGGAGGACTGGTTGCGAGGCAGCAGGAAGGTACCAAGCTTGGCCCCGGTGTCCGAATCATAGAAGAAGTACGACTTCTTGACGGCGTCGTCGGTCGCTTCGCACTCGGCCTGGACACCGCCGCCGGGCTCGTGGCCGAAGATCAGCGTGTCGCCATCCCAGCTGTAACCGGTGGAGTGCCCGATCGTCACGCCGGGCTCGGCGATCGAGTAGACGAACTTCGGATCCGTCAGTGATCCCCCAGCGGCCGGGTCGAGGGTCCATCCGGTGAATCCATTGCCGCCCGCACACGACAGCTTCATCTCGTCGCCGAGGATCACGCCGGAGTCGTGGCAGCTTCGCGGCGCTGGCACGTCCCCCGGCCCGCCCGAGGACTCCAACCGCAGATAGCGCGCGGCCGCCGGATCATCGATCGGAACCTCGATGATGTCGATGCCCATGCACCCCGCCATGCCACTGGAGGAGTTGCTGTAGACCAGCACGCGGTCGTTGGCCAGGTCGGGCACGATGGTCAGGGTGTGGGACCCGCACAGCGTCTCCACGTTGGCCACCAGGTCCGGGTTGGACCGGTCGCTGATGTCGAACACGTTGACACCCTCGAAGGGGCCGAGCGTGCTCGGCAAGGGCGGGCTGTTGTCGTCACAGGTGGTCCCCGCGCCAAACGGTCCCGGGGTCCCGGCAGGGGTGTTCCAGGCGCGCACCAGGATGTTGCCCCAGACCGCCACGTCGCCCTGGTTGCCATCGCAGAACGTCCGGGAGACCTCCGTGGGGTTGTCGGGGTCGGAGATGTCGATGATCCGGAACCCGTCCCAGTTCCCCAGGAAGGCTTCCCGCCCCCAGAAGGCGATGTCGGTGCTGATGTCGGTGGTGGGCGCGGCCGGATCGATCAGGCTGGCCGGGTAGGCGATGTGCCCTTTGGGGTGCACATTCGGTGTGTGCGGATCGGTGTTGTGGCCGGCTCCGGCGGGCAACCCAACAAGCACCAGCGCCGCGGTGGCCGCCATGACCATGAGCCATCGAATCCGTGGTCGCACGCCTCCTCCTTCGTCGTCGAGTCCGAAGGCGGGGTTCGATCGGTCGGCCTAGGAGGATCTCGGGCAACGGGAGTCGGGAACGCACCTGAGGCGAAAGGAGCGTCCCGGGCGGAGGTCCCCGGACCATAGGATTGCCCCTCATGCGGTCCCTTCCGGTCCGGCCCGAGCGGGCAACCTCGAAGTCTATCGAGTGGCACAGATGAAGGCAAGCCCGGCTTTAGGGACATTCCGGAACTTCCTAGAGGGGTGGGTGACCAGTCTCGTGGACCGCCTCCTGTCCGGGGAGCTGTGGTAGCGCATCAGCCGCCCTGCCGCCGGTCCCACCGCGTCGCGCAGCGGCGCGCCCTGCCGCGTTCCTGACCGCAACGGTGTGGCAGCGGCCGGTCGCATCGACCTGTGGTCACCCGAGATGGCGAGGCATCCGCCCGCGGATCGCCTACACCCCGGCGCCTGCGCGTGGATCACGCTATCCGATCATCGGGGGGAATGTTGCGTATGCAAGTATCCTTGGTGCGAGTATGCAGCCAGGCCGAATCTGAGGAGCGGTCATGCCAGCCATCAGCGCCGACACCATCACCCTGCCCCGCGTCGCTGACCCCGACCCGGCAGCAGCCGACCGTCCCGTGGTGTCGGTCACCACGGCCCCCTCCGGCCTGGAAGGCGAGGGCTTCCCCGTCCGCCGGGCCTTCGCCGGCGTGGACCTGCGCGCCCTGGACCCCTTCGTGCACATGGACCAGATGGGCGAGGTGGACTACGCCCCGGGCGAGCCCAAGGGGACCCCGTGGCACCCGCACCGCGGGTTCGAGACCGTCACCTACATGATCGACGGGGTGTTCCAGCACCAGGACTCCAACGGCGGCGGGCTCATCACCGACGGCGACACCCAGTGGATGACCGCCGGAGCGGTAGTGCCAATTTGCTAGCCGCTGGCCTGCACGAATGGTCAGGTCAGTAGACGAGCTGGCTGGTGATCGCGCATTCGCTGACCTGCTCGCCCTAATACTCCAGCCGTAGATTGTGATCTTGTGGCGTGGCGCTCCCGGACATGCGGCGGCCACCGCTTGCTGATGCCGGTTCACCAGGTTGATCGTCTTCCGTGCATGCTCGACTGATGTTCACTGTCAGCTGGGGAATCACACAGCCGTGCGGTGTGTGAAGCGGCGTCACGCGAGGGGGCCTGGCCGTGGTTGTCCATGGTCAACCGTCGCGCGCTCCGGCTACTGGCCCGCGGTTGGCCTGGGAAGCCCTGCCGAACACCGCCACGGCTCATGGGCTCGTGGGCGAGACCGCCTTGGCGAGGAAGTCGACGAGGTCTCCGATGACGCGGTCCGGTTGCGCCAAGTGGACGGCATGACCGACTCCCCTGTAGACGACAAGGCGGGCGTCGGGAATGCCACGAAGGAGCATCTCCTGATCACTGCTGACGAAGGCGTCGTGGTCCCCCGAGATCAGCAGCGTCGGTGCCGTAATCCGATCCAGGGTTACCGGCACGTCAGCTTCGATCAGCCCGCGCATCGTCTCCTTCCAGACGCGCGCGGGGACCTTGAGGCTCTCACCGACCAAGACATCGAGGAACTCGTCGGGCACCGATTCAGGCGAGGTGCTGCGCACGAACTCCTCGACGAAGCCACGGTCGAGAGGGTCTTCGAGGGCCGAGATTTCCTCCCACATCGCGGTGACGCCAGGCTTGTCGGCGAGGCTGGCGGGGCTGCTGATGAGGACCAGAGCGGAGACACGGTCGGGGTGGCTGCTGGCCACGAACTGCGAGACCAGGCCGCCGCTGGAGGAGCCGACGAGGGCAGCACGCCTGATGCCGACCGCGTCCATGAAGCCCACGATGTCGGCGGCGAAGTCCTCGGGCCGGTAGCCGTCCGGGGGACGGTCCGCGTCGCCGTGGCCGCGCTGAGTCGGCGCGTAGCCGTGCAGCGACGCCGGGAGATGCCTCACGACGACCTCGAAGTACCGCCAGGACTCGACGTAGGCGTGGATGAACACGACCGGGGTGTCCCCGGGGTCGCCCGTCTCGGTATAGGGCAGGGTGAGTCCACTCGGCAGGGTGACGGTCTTGACAGTGACGGTCTTCATGATCAGCTCCGTGATCGGGATTCTTGCCTCGTCAGTACTCCAGCCGGCAACCGTGATCTTCACGGTTGCCAGGCGGCTTGTCGTCGGTAGTGGCAGGTACGGGCGCGCGCCTGATGTCATCGTCGCCATACCGACCAGCTCGGGAAGTGCCGCTGACCTGCACTGACGATCAGTAGGAGCTGCCGGCGGTGACCCCGTCTGTGGGTGCGAGCCGGGATGCTGGCTTGTAGCTGCACCAGCGGCAGGCCATGGCCGACGATATCTGCGGCGACGGACCGCACCCCTGCGACCCATCACAGCATGGTGCGTTCCAGGAAGGCGGCGATCGCCGCCGCCACCGGCCTCGGCGCCTGCATCTGGAGCAGGTGGGTCGCGCCGGCGATGTCGGCGTCCTGGCAGGCCGGGAACCAGGTATGGAGGAGCTGGCGGCTCTCGACGAACAGGAGGCTGCTCTGGGTGCCGAGAACCGACAGCACGGGGCAGGTGATGGCCGCCGCCCGCTCCGGCCCGAACATCCACGTCGGCCCGGGCAGCTCCATCTCGAAGAAGGTCGCGGCGTCCTTCACGGCCTGCGCGATGCCGCCCGGTACGGTCTTGTCGATGATGGCGTGCCAGTTGCGGTCACCGACCAGTGCCAGGAAGCCGTGCACGGCGGCCTCGGCGTCGCCGGCTTCGTAGCGTTCGATGAGGGGCGCCAGTGCGCGCCCGAAGGCCGCGCCAGCCGGCGCCATGAGGAGCGCCGGTTCCAGGAGCACAAGCGACGCCACCCTGGCGGGGTGGCGGGCCGCGAGCTCCATGGCGATCGCTCCACCCAGGGAGTGCCCCACCACGTGGGCGCGATCCGCTCCCACGTGGTCGAGGAGCCCGACGGCGTCCTCGGCCTGCACGGCGACGCTTGTCGGCCCCGCGTCAACCGGGTAGGTGCTCCCACCAAGACCACGCCGGTGGTAGCGGATGCGCTCGAAGCGCTCGAGTGCCGGTTCCGTCACGAGCGGCCGCAACGCGTCGGCGATGTGCGCGCCGTGCACGAGCAGCATCGGCTCGCCCGACCCTACGACCTCATACTGGAGTTCGACCCCGTTGACCTTGGCGTGTTCCATGACGACTCCTCCGTCCCGTCTGGCCCCGGGTGGGCCGGTCGGAACGGAGGCGCCACATCTGCTGTCGCGACGCCACTCGCCGTGTAGCGCCTGTCGAGTGGACCAGGCAGCGACCGCGGCGGAGGAGCAGAATGGCGGCGGGCAGCCAAGGGTCGGAGGCGGCTATGGGCCGGCCGGTGACGCGGTACGCCCGAGCGGGCGAGGGGAATATCGCCTA
>Ga0081538_10006279_pt1 | contig 10501 bp, 5 predicted proteins | sample TabmetS5T2R1_FD_71022 | JGI IMG/M metagenome (GOLD analysis project Ga0081538, IMG submission 71022) | Tabebuia heterophylla rhizosphere microbial communities from the University of Puerto Rico - S5T2R1 | ecosystem: Host-associated > Plants > Roots > Rhizosphere ...
GGTGTTCACCGCCATCCGCCATCCCGCGCTGGGCTGGCCGGGCACGGCCCTGGTGCTGTGCGCGGTCCGGCCGCAGGTGGCCGAGGTCCTCCTGCAGCTGGGGCTAGCGCGGTTCCTGGCGATCTATCCCAGCCTGGACCAGGCCCTGGCCAATGCCCGGGCCCGCCCGCCACGGGTGCGGGAGCCCCTTGCGCTGGGGCCCGTACCGACCGCCGCCCGAGCCAGCCGGGAATTCGTCCGGGAGGTGTGTGGTCGCTGGGGGATCGGGGAGCTGGCCGAGCCAGCCGCCCTGGTGGCCAGCGAGCTGGTCACCAACGCTGTGGTGCATGCCCGCACGGCGCTGGAGCTACGGGTGGAGCTGCGCGGCTCTCGGCTGCAGGTGGCGGTCAAGGACGAGGATCCGAACCTGGCGCGGGTGCAGGCGGCCAAGGATGGGATCGAGCGTGGGTTGGGCCTGGTGATCGTTGGCCGGGTGGCCACCGCCTGGGGGGTGCGCCAGGACGGGGCGGGCGGCAAGACCGTCTGGTGCACCCTGGAGCTGCCAGCCCAGGCAGTGGGCCTGATCGGCAGCGGCCGGCTGCTGCCGGCGAATACCCGCACCGCCAGCATGGCTGTCGGCAGGGACGAGGCGGGCCGTCGCCCTGCTGATGCGGTGAGTTCGCCAGGTCGCGACCTGGTCTGGACCAAGCTGTGGCCGCCGGCACCTCGGGCAGGGCTGATTCCGCGTGCCAGCCTCCAGGCGCTGCTGCAGGCCGGCCTGCAGGGCAGGCTCTGCCTGGTCGGCGCGCCGGCGGGGTTCGGCAAGACGACCCTGCTCACCCAGTGGTGCGCCGCAGCCGGCGGCGGCCGGGTGGCCTGGGTGTCGCTGGACGAGGGCGACAACGACCCCACACGCTTTTGGATCTATGTGATCGAGGCCTTGCGGACCGTCCAGCCGGGCCTGGGCGCGGCCGCGCTCCAGGCCCTGGGCCAGGCGAGCGCGGACCCGTACCGGGCGGTGCTGCCGGGGCTGCTGAATGAGCTGGAGGCGACGGGCTCGCAACTGGTGCTGGTGCTGGACGACTACCACCTGATCACCAATCCCGCCTGCCACCAGACCCTGGGCTTCTTCCTGGAGCATCTCCCGGCCGGCGTCCATGTGGTGCTGGCCACCCGTACCGACCCGCCGCTGCTCCTGGCCAGGATGCGGGCCCGGGGAGAGTTGGCCGAGCTGCGGGTCGCCGAGCTGCAGTTCACCGACCAGGAAGCATCGGAGCTGCTGAATGGCTCGATGGGATTGCAGCTCACCGCCGCCGATGTGGAGGGGCTGGCCGAGCGGACCGAGGGATGGGCGGCCGGGCTGTACCTGGCCGGGCTGTCGCTCCGCGGCCGGCAAGACCCGAGCGCCTTCATCACCGCCTTCCACGGGGACAGCCGCCATGTCGCCGACTACCTGGGCACCGAGGTGCTGGCCCGCCAGCCGCACTCCATCAGGACGTTCCTGCTGCGTACCTCGATCCTGGAGCGGCTGTCCGGCCCGTTGTGCGACGCCGTCCTGGAGACCGACGGGTCGGCGCGGCTGCTGGTGGAGCTGGAACGCTCCAACCTGTTCCTGGTGCCGCTGGACGACCGCCGCGAGTGGTATCGCTACCACCACCTGTTCGCGGAGCTGCTGCGCGCGGAGCTGGCCGACCGCGACCCCGAACTGCTAGCGACGCTGCATCGGCGGGCCGCGGCCTGGCACGAGCGGGCCGGGAACCTGGAGGAGGCCATCGGCCACGCCAGCGCGGCCGGCGAGTTCGCCCAGGCGGCGACGCTGATCACGCAACACTGGCTCACCTGGTGGCGCCGCGGGCAACGGGCAACCGTGGGCCGCTGGCTGGACGGGCTGCCCGAGGAGGCCATCATGGCCAACCCGCCGGTGGCCTACGTCGCCGCCTGGATCCGCGGGTACAGCGGCGCCTCCAAGCAGCAGACCGAGGACTGGCTGGCCGTTGTGGGGCGGGACGGCGCTGAGGGACGCTTGCCGGAGGGCGTCGGCTCGGCGGGAAGCCTGCCGGACGGGGTCAGCTCGCTGGCCTTTGGCGCCAACCTGGCCCGCACGTCGCTGGTCTTCGACGACCTGGGGCGCTCGATCGCTGCCGGCCGGCAGGCGCTGGAGCTCGCCGGCCCCCAATCTTTGCAGTACTGGTGGATGGCGCTGTGCGTGCTCGGCCAGGCCCTGTACCTGTCCGGGCAGGCAGCCGAGACGCGGCCGCAGCTGGAGGAACTGGTGCAGCGCGTGCGCCCGGCCGCCCAGCCGGTGGCGGTCGTCCTCGCCCTGGCGGTGCTGTCGCTGCTCGCCGGGGACGAGGACGACGACCGCACCGCCATGACGCTCGCCCGTCGGGCGGCGGCGACCGCCGACAGCCAAGGGCTCAGCTCCGAGCCGCTGTGTGGGATCGCCTACGCGGCGCTGGGCCGGGCGCTGGCCCGCCAGGGCGAGCTGGCCGAGGCCGAGGCGCAGCTGGAGCGGGCGTTGGCGCCAGTGGGGATCGACAGCATGGCGACCCAGCGAGCGTTCGCGCTGTTGCTGCTGGCGCCGGTGCGCCGGGGTCGGGGTGACCTTGCTGGCGCCCGGGCCCTGGTCGAGGAGGCTCGCGAGCTGATCGAGCGGTTCGCGGATCCGGGATCGCTACCTGCGCTGCTGGAGCAGACCGAGCGGACGCTTGGCTCAGCGTCGCGCCGGCGTATCGGAGTGGCCGAGCCCCTGACCGAGCGGGAGCTGGTGGTCCTGCGGCTGCTGCCCACCCACCTGTCGGCCCTAGAGATCGGCCGCGAGCTGTACGTGTCGGTCAATACCGTCAGGACCCATGTGCAGGCCGTCTATCGCAAGCTCGGGGTCGCCACCCGGGCGGAGGCGGTCGCCCAGGCACGGGAGCTCGGCCTGCTCCCAGGGGTCGACGGCCACCGCCCTCAGCCATTACACCCCGGATGACTCCCGCGGATCGATGAGGACCGCACCCCAAGCCACCGGCGGCTGGTGGCGGACTGATGGGCGCGTAGGAGTCTTCTGTCAGGTCGAGGGATGGCCGATCCGCAAGCTCGGAGCCCCCCGCCACCACAAGGCGACCAACCAGGCCAGGCGATTGGGGCCGCGGTGAGCGATCCGACATCGGGCGCCGATGTGCCCGCGCAGCGGGCGGGGCGCCGCTACCGGCAGCAGCTGGCACGGACGCTGCGGGTGTCCGGCAACCTGGCGATCACGCTGTCGCTGGTAGGCCCGGCGGCGTCGGTGTTCGCCATCGGCTCGGTCGCGCTGGGCCAGCAGGGCAGCGGCGCCTTCCTGGCCTTCCTGCTCGCGGCGCTGATCAGCGCATGTCTGGCGGTGGGCTGGGCCGAGCTGGGCGCGCTGTACCCCACCGCCGGCGGCCTGTACGCGATCGTCGCCCGGGTCCTGGGCCGGCGGGCCGGCGTCCTGGCCCTGGTCCTGCAGCTGGCAGTGTTCGTCATCGCGCCGAGCGCGTTCGCGCTGGCCGCCGGGGAGTTCCTGGCCGCCCTGTGGCCGGCCGTCAGCCCCCAGGCGGCCGCGCTGGTCCTGCTGGCCGCGGCCACGGCACTTGCCGTGGCCGGGATCCGGTTCAACGCCGCGGTGACCGCCGCCTTCCTGACGCTGGAGCTGGCGGCCATCCTGGTCGTGTCGCTCCTCGGGTTCGCCCACGCCGACTGGTCGGCGGCGGGCACGCTGTGGGACCCACAGGTGTACGCCGCCGACGGCAGCGCCGCCCCGACCAGCCTGCGGACGCTGCTGGCCGGCGTCGTCCTGGGATTGGGCGCCTATGCCGGCTATGGCGGCGCGGTGGTCTTCTCCGAGGAGACCCGGGGCCCGCGCCGCGGCATCGCCCGGGCGATGCTGGGGGTGCTCGGCGTCGCGGTCGTCGTGGAGCTGCTGGCCATCACTGCAGCGCTGCTGGGTGCACCCTCACAGGCGGCGCTGACCACCGCGCCGGTCCCGATGTCGTACCTGGTCCGCTCGCTGGGCGGCGACAGGCTGGTGACCGTCATCACCCTGGTGCTGGTGGCCACCATCTTCAACGTGCTGCTAGCGGGGCTGCTGGACTTCGCCAGGATCCTGTTCAGCTCGGGCCGGGACCGGATCTGGCCCGGGCCGCTCAGTCGCGCCCTTGGCCGTGTCAATCCAACGACCAGGGCGCCGATGGTGGCCACCGTGACGGTCGGCGGTGCCGCCCTGGCGCTGACCGCGGTCTCCGACTACGCGGCCGCGGTCACCTTCGCCAGCCTCACGGTGGTCGCCACCTTCGCCCTGATCGCACTGTCGGCACTGGTCAGCCGGGTCCTGCAGCCCGGCCTGGACCGGCCCTACCGCATGCCGCTGTGGCCTCTGCCCCCGCTGGTAGCACTGGCCGGCGTGGCCGCCACCGTCCTGCTGCAGACCGGCAGGGACCTGCTGATCGTGGCCGGGATCCTGGCCGCCGGAGCGCTCTACGACGCCGTCTACCTGCGTCGGCGCCGCGACACCCACTGGATCCTGCTCGACCCACCCGTCGGCGAGCCAGACGTCGGCGACTAGTCCACCGGGCCCACCACAGCACCCGGGCCGAGGCCCGCACCGCGATCTTCGGCTGGATCGCCTGGTACAACCGATCCCGGCTGCACTCCACCAACGGCTACCTACCGCCCATCGAGTGGGAACACCAGCACGCCACCATCAGCCCACCACGATCGACCATGGCCCGCATAGCTCCGGTGTCCACCTGCCGGGGGGAACTCCAAGACTTCCCGTTGGCCAACAGGACTGGAAGCGGCTCCGGCAGATGGCCCTGACCATGCCCGGTGGGGCAGGGCGGCCGCCGACACCGCTGAGCCGGTGGTGGCGACCACGCTACGCGCTCCGGGGCGGCCACCCGTCGGCGGGTCGGCCAGACCAGACCGCCAGCGGCTGGGCGGTGGGCTTCATCCTGTTCGCCGCGATCATGATGCTCATGGTCGGCATCTGGCAGGCGTTGCAGGGCCTGGTCGCCATCTTCGAGAACGAGTTCTACGTGGCCGCCCGTAGCTACCTGTTCCGGTTCGACGTCACCACCTGGGGCTGGATCCACCTGGTGCTGGGCGTGATCGTGGCCTTCGCCGACTGGGGGTTGCTGTCGGGCCGCATCTGGGCCCGGGTGGTCGCCATCACCCTGGCGGTCCTCAGCGCCATCGCCAACTCCGCCCGTCACGTCGCCAGCGAAATGGGAAGGTTGTTTCGTACGACGCGGAGCCACTGACTACGGTTTGACCGCCAACCAGCATCCCATCGCCGCCCCTACGCTACTGCAGCCAGGCGCGCAGGGACTTGCGGCTGGCGGCCTTCCAGACCTTGGGCCAGCGGTCGCGGGTGCCGGCGGCGCTGGCCCGTTCGGCGGCGATCAGGATGCCGGTGACGATGGCGGCGTCGCGCCGGGAGGAGGCGGCCGCCTCCCGGAGCCAGCCCTCGCCGACGACGGCGTCCTGGTGGTCGCCGAGGACGTCCTGGAGGTCGGAGATGGCGTCGGCGAAGTCCTCGGCCGGCTTGCCGAACACGGGCTCGACCGCCTCGGCGGCGTAGCGGGCCCGTTTGGCCCGGATGCGGATCTGGTGGAGGGTCTCGTCGGGCGGGTCGTCCCCGGCCTTGCCGACCTCCTTGCGCAGCCGCCTCCACGGCCTGGTGACCAGCGGCGGCATCACCTCGACGGCCGGGCGGTCGCCCCCTGGGAGCAGGGCCGGGGCGGCCGCGGCGGCGACCAGGTCGTCCAGCAGCACGACGTACTTCTCCTGGGCCATGGCCCCCAGCAGCCGCCGGCGGGCGTGGTCGCGCTGGTCGGACAGCTTGGCGAGCAGCCGCCGTCCGACCCTGGCGTCCTCGACGGGGAGCTCGGCCAGGTGGTCCTCGAACCGCTCCAGGAGCACATCGGTGTCGCGGACCGCGCCGAGGAGGTCGGCCAGCCACTTGAGGTCGTCGCGGAGCCGGTCGGTCCACTCCTCGTCGAGCAGCTTGGAGAAGGTCCGCAGGGTCGAGCGGATGCGGCGGGTGGCCACCCGGGCCTGGTGGACCGCCTCGGGGTCCTCGCCGGTGCGGACCCCGGCCTCGTGCCGGAACAGCCGCAGGGTGCTGGTGGCCAGGTCGTGGCGGAGCAGCTCCTCGACGCTGGAGCCGTCGTCCACCTCGGGCTGGACGACCTCCGGCCCGAGGACCCGCTCCCGGCCGGCCAGGGCGCGCAGGTACTTGGGGGTCGGCTCGGCCGCCTGGGCGCCGGCCTCCAGCAGCCGGTCCACCACCTGCTCGAGCAGGTCGATGTCGGCGTCCTCCTCCAGCTCGACCTCGAGCTCGCGGAAGCGGCTGAGGACGCGGCCGCCGTCCAGCACCTGGACCTCGTCGTCGACCAGCTCGCCCAGCCGCGACCCGCCGGGCTCGCGCAGCTCCACCGGGCGGCGCAGGGTGCGCATCCGCACCGACGGCGACAGGCTGGCCGTGCGGACGAACGGCCGGATCAGGGCCCGGGCCTCGGCCGGGGGCCGGCGCCCGTCGCCGGAGAAGACGTGCTCGGCCCGGACCAGCAGGACCCCGTGCTGGCCCTCGGGGAGCTTGACCGTCCAGCCCTCCCCGGGCCGGTAGCGGAGGCTGGCCTCCCAGCGGGCGAGGCGCAGGTCGGCGGTGTCGTAGTAGGTGGTCCGGAGCCGCCGGGCCGGCCTGGGCTCGGCCAGGAAGCCGTCGTCGAGCCCGCCCAGCTCCGGTAGGTCGAAGCCCAGCGGGACGGCCAGCTTCGCCTCACGCTCCTTCATCGACCGTTCTCCTTGCTCGCGCCCTGCCTGCGCCTCACCATGGTGGCGGGTCCTTGACCCGCTCGGCCGCCAGCGGGGCCAGGTACGTTCCCTTCCATCCTTGCCCAGCGACGCGCAGGAGTACCCATGTGCAGCCCTTCGGCCACCGGGGAGGGTCGGAGAGCTCGAGGCCGGCCTGGTGGAGCTCGTCGAAGACCTCGCCGATCTGCTCGCCGTGGGTGCAGAGGACGGCGCGCTCCAGCGCCGGGTCGACCAGCAGCTCGAGCACACCGGCGACGGGGCCGTCGACCCCGAGGGCCTCGTTCGCCTCCACCGGGCGGCCCCGCCGGCCGGCCAGCGGCTCGACGGTCTGCAGGCAGCGCACGGCCGGGCTGGAGAGCACCCGGCCCACCGGGTGGCCGTCGAGCCGCTCGATCAGCCCGAGCGCCTCCCGGCGTCCCTGCGCCGACAGGGGGCGGACCAGGTCGAGCCCCTGCCACCTGGCCTTGGGTCCTGCGTGGGCGTGCCGAACGAGATAGACCACGGGCACATCCTCCCGGGATCGCTTGGTGGCATCACCCGGCCATCTTCGGCCTGAGGCAGATGAGACGAGCTCATCACCCGCTGGATTCATCTGGATGAGACTGGGTCTCGATCCGTGGGCGCCGATCGGGAAAGCAGGCCGAGCTGACGCCGGGGCGACGCCTCGGTCCGGGCGGCGACCCCGTGCTTGCTGGAGACTATCGGGGCCGGCTGGAGCTCGATGGGTCTGGGCGGCTGTGGCATGGCCGCTATCCGCTCGCCCCCCACCCTGCGCGCGGTTGACGACGAGGCGGACCAGGCCGCCCAGGTCCTGGCCGACCCCGGCGTGGTGGTGGGTGGTGGTGCCGATCGTGGCCGTCCACGGCGCCCAGGTCCCCCGGGGCAAGGTCGTCATGAACGGTGTGCCGGTGGTGGCGGCCCGGGTCTGCCGAGCATGCTTCGCGCCCTTCCGGCGGTGGTGGGTCCCGAGCGGGTCGCCTGGCTGGCCGACCAGGCCCGGGTCCGCCTCCACGCCGCCGCCTGACCTTGAAATGCGCGTCCAGGACTCCCTCAAGGTGAGTCCCCGCGGCGCTTCCGCATGGTTGCCACCCTAGGCACCGACCCGTCCGGGACGGTGGCGTCCCGCTGGTGGTGGAAAAGCGGCGGGCGTGGCTCCGGTGGGCATGTTAGGCGGCGGAGGTGACGGGCTCGGTGATCACCTCCGTGGTGGGTGGTCCGAAGAGGTCGCGGCGGAGGTCTTGAAGCAGCCGGGTGCCGGCCGGAGTGTAGGTCAGCCCGCGCCAGCCCTTGCTTGCCCGATCCAGTACCGCCCACACCAGCATGAGGCAGGACCGCTCGCCAGGGAGCCGGCCGATGACCTTGGTCCGCCGGCGGGTCTCCCCGAAGGTCCGCTCCAGCAGGTTGGTGTGGCGGATCCGCTGCCAGTGCTCGCGAGGGAACCGTAAATGGACGCTCAGTTCGTCCAGGGTTGAGGTGAGGCAGGCGACCGCGGCCGGGTAGACGTGCTCGTAGCGGGCGGCGAAGGCCTGCGCGCGCCGGCGGGCTTGATCGACGGCGCCCTGGCCAGGTGGCGCCTGGATGTCGTCGAAGATGGCCCAGTAGGCGGCCTTGACCTCGGCCTGGGCGCCGGTTGGGACCTTGGCCAGTAGATTGCGGAGGCGATGGATCAGGCACCGCTGGCCCAGCGCGGCCGGGAAGGCCTGCTCGACTGCGGACAGCAGCCCAGGGGCGCCGTCGGTGATCACCAGCACCGGCGCTCGCAGCCCACGACCGACCAAGTCGCCCAGGAAGTCGGCCCAGGGGTCGTGGCCTTCGCTGGCGGCCGGGGCCAGGCCGAGGAACACTGGGCGGCCGGTGCTGGTGATGCCGTAGGCGACCAGGACCGGCTCGGCCCGGGCGCCGGGGTGGTAGCGAAAGCAGGTGCCGTCCAGGTACAGGTAATCCAACTCGATGCCGGCCAGGCTGGGGGTCGACCAGGCAGTGAACTCCTCGCTGATCTGCTGACAGATCCGGCTGACCGTGGAGCGTGACAGCGCCGCCTGGGCTCCCAGCGCCTCGGCGAGCGTGGCTTCGACATCGCGGGTCGACAGGCCACGCACGAACCCGGCGATCACCAGCGCCTCCAACGCATTCGTCCGCGTGACCTGGGTACCGAGCAGCTGGGAGGCGAAGCGCTGGTCGGTCCCGCGCAGCTTGGGGCGAGCCAGGGTGAGCGGCCCGCTGGTCGTCTTGACCGTGATCGGCTGGTGGCCGTTGCGATGCCCGGAATTGGCGTCGGGGTCGCGCTGGTAGCGCTCCCGACCCAGGAACGCAGTGACCTCGGCCTCCAAGGCGGTCTGGAGCAGCAGCCGGGCTCCGAGCCGGGCGACCTCCTCGACCACCTCGGTCAGCGCGCGGGTGGGGTCGGCGAACAGCTGGTCGATCTCGGCGCGGACGCGCTCAACAGGCGATACTCGTGCGGGCACGGGCGTGGGCCTCCTGATGAGTTGGTAGCTCGTTCAGGAACCTACGCCCGTCCTCCTTTTCCACCGAACACGAGACGCGACCTCCGGGACCAGATGGCGGCACAAGGCCGCAGCGTCGAGCAGCTAGACGCTCGTGGGATCACTGACTCCTTGCATGCCCGCAGTCTGCTACAACCCCAGCCACCACGAATTGCTCAGCAGACTCCTAGACCTCGCCAGGGGGCTTGTGAGCGTCCCCGCCAGTAATGGGAAGTCTACGGCCGCCTCATCTGGCAGACCGCCAGCAGATGGTCGAGCTCGACCCCGACCTGGAGTCGCGGCTGCAGAACCGATCACGACAACGCCCCAGCCGCTGCTCGCTGCCGGCCGTCGTCTCCCCGTCCCAGTCCTGCAGTTCCCGAGGCGCGTACTCGCCCAGCTCCCGCGCATGCCGAGCATGCTCCCGAGCAGTCTCCGCCCGTTCCGACTGGTCAAGTCGCTCCTACAGGTCGGCCGCCCGCTGCAAGCTGATCGCTCGATCGCGGGTGGCCAACTCCCGGCGCTTGGCCAACCGCATCCCGCTCCCGCGCGCTGTCGCGTAGTCGCGGGCCTTCGAGACCTGGCCGTGGCGTCATGGCCTCTGTCACCCTCGGGGCGGTGCACGCGGGCCTGTTCTTCGGATCGCAGGGGGGAGGGCAGCTGCTCTGAGGACCTGTTCTTCTCGTTCACCACCCTGACCACGACCGGGCACGGCAACCTGGTCCGGGCGGCCACCCGGGCCAGAGCCTGGCCGTCGGGGAGATGCTTATCGGGCAGCTGTTTGGTGACGGCGGTGGCCAAGGTGGTGAGCACCTGGCGACCCAGCCCAGGCCGCGGGCACCTTCCCACCGACAACGACCGCGACTGAGCCGCCCCGGGGCTGTCACCAGGCGCCGGATGCCAACCTCACGCATGCCGCCGCGACGGCCACGATCACCAGCGGCATGACGGTGCCTGCCAGAACCTCATCCTAAATTGGTGATGCCTTCTCCCCTGGCGTGGTGGGATGGTGCGGTCGGTCATCCGGATCGGCCGGCCTGGGATGCCGGCCGGACAGTAGAGGAGGGATCGGCGATGACCGAGGAGGCATACCCGTCGTCCAGGGCGGGGGCGGGTGAGGAGGCCAGCGGCTGGGCGGTCGGGGCCATCTTGTTCGCGGCGATCATGATGATCATGGTCGGCGTCTGGCAGGCCTTGGAGGGCCTGATCGCCATCTT
>Ga0081538_10006280_pt1 | contig 10501 bp, 7 predicted proteins | sample TabmetS5T2R1_FD_71022 | JGI IMG/M metagenome (GOLD analysis project Ga0081538, IMG submission 71022) | Tabebuia heterophylla rhizosphere microbial communities from the University of Puerto Rico - S5T2R1 | ecosystem: Host-associated > Plants > Roots > Rhizosphere ...
CGGCCTGGCCCTGCGCAAGCTGCCCGACGAGGAGATCCGCCAGCGGGTCGAGGCCGAGACCCGGGTCCTGCGGCTGGGGAACTTCCTCAACCGCAAGCCCAAGACGCTGTCGGCCGGCCAGCGCCAGCGGGTGGCGGTCGGCCGGGCCACCGTCCGGGTGCCCGACGTGTTCCTGCTGGACGAGCCGCTCACCCACATGGACGCCGGCGAGCGGATCCGGCTCCGCACCGAGCTGGCCCAGCTCCAGCAGGGGCTCGGCGTCACCGCCATCTACGTGACCCATGACCAGTCCCAGGCCATGGCCATCGGCGACCGGGTCGCGGTCATGCGGGGCGGCCGGATGGAGCAGATCGACGAGCCGAGGACGCTGTACACCCGGCCGGCCAACACCTTCGTGGCCAGCTTCATGGGCGAGCCGGCCATGAACCTGGTCGCCGGATACCTCGAGGAGGACGCCGGCCGCACCTTCGTCGTCCTGGGCGGCCAGCGCCTGCCCTTCCCGGGCACCCCCTCGGGGCTGCTGCGAGGCCGGACCGGGCCGGTGACCATCGGCATCCGGCCCGAGCACGTGACCGACGCCGGCTCCGAGCCGGGCCTGCCGGTGCTGTTCTCGACCGCCTTCCGGATCGAGCGCCTGGGCTACGAGGTCCTGGTCAGCTGCCCGCTCAACACCAACTCGGTCACCGTCAGCGACACCCCGGGGATGGAGAGGCTGCCCGGCGGCCAGGCCCACCTGATCGCCCGCTTCCCCCGCGGCCACCCGGTCCGCCGCGGCGACCGGGTCGAGCTGGCCGTCGACGTCAGCGAGCTGTCGCTGTTCGACCCCGAGACCGGCCAGGCCCTCTGGAACCCGGCCGCCTATCGGTAGCTCCCGTCACGCGACCCGGTCGACCCGCATCAGCATGGGGGCGCGGGGCCGGAGGGTGACGGCCGCCTCGACCTCGGCCGGGCGGGCCGGGAGGAGGCTGAGGCGGTAGCGCTGGGCCACCATCGCCACCACCAGGGGGAGCTGGAGCTGGGCGAAGCCCTCGCCGATGCAGCGGCGAGGCCCGCCCGAGAACGGGAAGAAGGCCATGCGGTGCCGGGCGCGGGCCGCCTCGGGGGCGAACCGCTCGGGCTCGAAGCCCTCGGGGTTGTCCCAGAACCCGGGATGACGGTGGGTCACGTACGGGCAGAGGGCGATGTTGGTCCCGGCCGGGATGCGGTGGCCGCCGACCTCGTCGTCGGCCACCGCCCGGCGCAGCACGAGGTAGATGGGCGGGTACAGCCGCATCGCCTCCTGGACGACCATCGTCGTCCAGGCCAGCCGGGGCAGGTCGGCCACGGCCGGCGGCCGGTCGCCGAGGACCTCGTCCACCTCGGCCCGGAGCCGCCGCCAGGCCTCCGGGTGGGTCGAGAGCAGGTACCAGGTCCAGGTCAGGGCCGAGGCGATGGTGGCGTGGCCGGCGATGAAGAAGCTGATCGTCTCGTCGCGGACCTGCTTGTCGGTGAGGCCCTCGCCGGTGTCGGGGTCGATGACCTCGAGCAGCATGCTGACCAGATCCTCGCCGCCAAGCGAGCGGCGGCGCTCGGCGATCAGCGGGTACAGGACCGAGTCCAGCAGCTCCAGGCGGCGCTCGAAGCGGCGGGTCGACGGCAGCGGCAGCCGGGCCGTGTCGACCACCGAGGTCAGGGCCGAGTTGGCGAAGGCCAGGATGTCACCGACGGCCGGGCCGACCCGGCCGATGTCACGCCGCCAGTCGGTCTGGAACAGGGACGCGGCCAGGTTGGCCAGGCTGACCCGGACCATCTCCGACTCGGCCTCCAGCGGCCGTCCGGTGTCGGCGTTGACCGCCCAGGCGTCGAGCACCTCGGTGGTGGCCTCGACGAACTGCCGCCCGTAGCCCTCCAGTGAGTGCCGGCGGAAGGCCGGCTGCGCCATCCGCCGGGACCGAACCCAGCCGGCCCCCTCGGCCCCGACCAGGCCCCCGCCGACAATCGCCTGAAGCCGGTCCCGGACGAACGGCGGCCGCGGATAGTTGGCCGCGTTGTCCTGGAGCACATGCTTGACCCCCTCCGGATGGGCCAGCAGGTAGAGCGTCAGCGGCCCCCGGAACCGGACCGTGTCCCCGTAGCGGCACCAGGCGTCCAGAAAGGCATGGACGTTGTTCCGCCGGATCTCCGGAATACTTCCAAGGAAGAGATTTCCCCTCGGCCCCGGAGGCGTCCGCCCGTCCACCGTCGCGACCAGCTCACCCTCCACCACTCGTTCCGGGATCGGCACTCCCGAGAGGTACGCCCTGGTTTACCACTTCCCTCCGGTTCCGGGAATGGCACGGGTCCACCGAGGGACAACCGGACGTACCCATCCCGGTCCTCGGCTACCCTCCCGTAAGGGGGCCCAGGAGCGGGGCTTCGAGGTGAGGCGTGGCCGGGGGCGTGACCTGGGTCGAGTGTGCCCCCCGGGGACGGGGGCCCTGGGACGGGTGTGGTCAGGGGTCCACGGTACGATCCGGCCATGCGCCTTGTGATCGCCCGCTGCAGTGTTGATTACACGGGGCGGCTCAGCGCCCACCTTCCCCTGGCGACCCGGCTGTTGCTGGTCAAGGCGGACGGGTCGGTGCTGGTGCACTCCGACGGTGGGGCGTACAAGCCGCTCAACTGGATGTCGGCGCCGTGCACGCTCGTCCAGGAGCCGGACCACTGGAGGGTCAGCAACCGCACCGGTGAGTCCATGACCATCCACATCGAGGAGGTCCTCCACGACTCCTCGCACGACCTCGGGGTCGATCCCGGCCTGGTCAAGGACGGGGTCGAGCGGCACCTGCAGGAGCTGCTGGCCGACCGCTGCAGTGTCCTGGGCGATGGCTGGTCCCTGGTCCGGCGTGAGTACCCGACCGACATCGGCCCGGTCGACCTTCTCTGCCGCGACGAGCAGGGCGACTACGTCGCCGTGGAGATCAAGCGTCGCGGCGAGATCGACGGCCTGGAGCAGCTGGGCCGCTACCTGGAGCGCCTCCGGCCGGCCCTCGGCGCCGTCCGCGGTGTCCTCGCCGCCCAGGCCTTCACCCAGCAGGCCCGGACCCTGGCCGCCGCCCGCGGGATCAACTGCGTCCCGCTCGACTACGACGCCCTCCGGGGCATCGAGCCGAACACCCCGACCCTGTTCTAGAACCGCCCGCGGTGGTTGACAGCCCCCGGCGGGGCGGACGATCCTTGCCGGGCGCTGGTTCGCTCGGTCGTGGTTCCCGTGAAACATCGGCCGGGCGTCGCCAAAGAGGGAATCCGGTGCGATTCCGGAGCTGCCCCGCAGCGGTAAGTGGGAACGACCGCCGTCACCGAGGCGCCCATGCTCCTCGGTCCAGCACTGAGCCAGACAGTTCGGGAAGCGACGGCCAGTAGGACCCGGCACGGCCTCGCCGCGCCACGCCCACAAGCCCGAAGACCTGCCAGCGCCCGCCTCACGGCGTGCGAAGCAGCTTGGCCACGGCTCAGGCTCTTGGGGGCCGTGGGGGGAGCGAGCTCCCCCCACATGGATCGGGCCTGCGGACGAGCACGACGTACGTCGTGTGACGGCCGCGTCCGATGCCCCGAGGGAGGGCTTATGACCGTCAGTTCGACTGTTCACGGGTTCCCGCGGATTGGTGACCGCCGGGAGCTGAAGACCGCGACCGAGGGCTACTGGGCCGGTCGGGTGCCGGCCGGGGAGCTCGAGGCGACGGCCAGGGAGCTGCGCCGCCAGACCTGGACGTTCCTGCGCGACGCCGGGATCGGGCAGGTCCCCTCCAATCACTTCTCGCTCTATGATCAGGTGCTCGACACCTGCGTGCTGGTCGGCGCCGTCCCCGAGCGCTACGGGCGGCAGCGGGACCGCGACGTCGACCTCGACACCTACTTCGCCATGGCCAGGGGGCGTTCCGACGCCACCGCCATGGAGATGACCAAGTGGTTCGACACCAACTACCACTACCTCGTCCCCGAGCTCGGCCCCGAGGTCGAGTTCCGTCTCGCGGCCAGGCCCAAGCCTCTGGCCGAGCTGGCCGAGGCCCGGGAGCTGGGGATCGCCACCCGCCCGGTCCTGCTCGGCCCGGTCACCTTCCTGCTGCTCGGCAAGCCCTCCGCTGGGGGTTCGGGAGCCTCAGGCCTGGGCTCCCGGAGTGAATCTACGGCGGCCACCTTCGACCGGCTCAGCCTGCTCGACCCGCTGCTCGAGGTGTACGCGGAGCTGCTGAATGAGCTGGAGGCGAGCGGGGCCGAGTGGGTCCAGCTGGACGAGCCGGCCTTCGTCCAGGACCGCTCCCCGGCCGAGCTGGACGCCCTGGCTCGCGCCTACGACCGTCTCGGTCGCTCCGGCGCCCGGCCCAAGCTGCTCGTCTCCAGCTACTTCGACCACCTGGGCGACGCCCTCGGAGTGCTCACCGGCGCCCCCGTCGACGGGATCGGCCTCGACCTGACCAGGGACGGCGCCCGCAACCTCGAGCTGCTCGCCTCGACCGGCGGCATCGGCGACCGGACCCTGGTCGCCGGGGTGGTCGACGGCCGCAACGTGTGGGCGAACGACCTCGAGCGGTCGCTGTCCACCCTGGCCACCCTGCTCGGCCTGGCCGGCGACGTGGTCGTGTCGACGTCGTGCTCGCTGCAGCACGTCCCGATCGACCTGGACGCCGAGCAGTCCCTTGACCCGGAGGTCCGGCCGTGGCTGGCCTTCGCCCGCCAGAAGGTGGCCGAGGTGGCCACCCTGGCCCGCGGGCTGGCCGAGGGCACCGAGGCAATCGCCGAGGAACTGGCCGCGAACCGCCGGACGCTGGCCGCCCGCCGCCAGTCGGACCGGACCCGCGACCCGGCGGTGCGCCGGCGGCTGGAGGCGGTCGGCGAGCCCGACCTGCACCGGGCCAGCCCCTATGACGTCCGCGAGAAGGCCCAGCGGGCCCGGCTCGGCCTACCGCCGCTGCCCACGACCACCATCGGCTCGTTCCCCCAGACCGGCGACGTCCGCAAGGCGCGGGCCGCCCGCCGCCGGGGTGAGCTGGACGAGGCCGGCTACACCGACCGCATGCGGGTCGAGATCGCCGGCGTCATCCGGCTCCAGGACGAGCTGGAGCTGGACGTGCTCGTCCATGGGGAGCCGGAGCGCAACGACATGGTCCAGTACTTCGGCGAGCAGCTGGCCGGGGTGGCCGTGACCGAGCTCGGCTGGGTCCAGTCCTACGGCACACGGTACGTGCGCCCGCCGATCATCTTCGGTGACGTGTCCCGGCCAGCCCCGATGACCGTGGAGTGGCTGACGTACGCCCAGTCGCTCACCGAGCGGCCGGTCAAGGGCATGCTGACCGGGCCCGTGACCATGCTGAAGTGGTCGTTCGTGCGCGACGACCAGCCGCTGGCGGCGACCGCCCGCCAGCTCGCCCTGGCCATTCGCGACGAGCTGGCCGACCTGGAGGCGGCCGGGATCGGGGTCCTCCAGGTCGACGAGCCGGCCCTGCGCGAGGCCCTGCCGCTCCGCGGCGACCGCCGCCAGACCTACCTGACCTGGGCGGTGGAGGCGTTCCGGCTGGCCACGGCCGGGGTCCGCGACGAGACCCAGATCCACACGCACATGTGCTACTCGGAGTTCGGCGAGATCCTGCCCGCGATTGACGGGCTGGACGCCGACGTGACCTCGATCGAGGCCGCCCGGTCGCGCATGGAGCTGGTCCGCGACCTCGAGCAGGCCGGCTACGGGCGTGAGATCGGGCTCGGGGTCTACGACATCCACTCGCCCCGGGTGCCGCCGCCCGACGAGATGGAGACGCTGCTGGAGGAGGCGCTGGAGGCGATGGGCCCGTCCCGGCTCTGGGTCAACCCCGACTGCGGCCTCAAGACCCGCGACTACCCGGAGGTGGTGGCCTCCCTGCGCAACATGGTCGCGGCGGCCAGGTCGGTCCGCGAGCGCCTCAGCGAGGGCTGACCGGGGTCCCGGACCCCGGAGCCCCGAGCCCGGGCCTTGGACTCAAGTCCCCATGACCCAGGGCCCGGGCTCCCAGGTCCCCAGCCCGCCTAGTCCGCGTAGTCCTTCTGCTTCATCACCACGTCGATGACCAGGCAGGTGGCCACGGCCAGGCTGCGCAGGGGGTCGACGGCTGAGGGGCTGACCTCGACGACGTAGGTGTCGGCGTCGGTGAACAGCTCTCGCAGCCCGGCCCAGCGCTTGGTCACGCGGGCGATGGCCTGACCGGCGCTGTCGAACACGCTGAAGTCCTTGGCCCGCCAGTTGTGGGCTCGGACGTCGCCGAGCTGGACGCCGCGCGGGTCGAACAGGGTGAAGCGGGCCCTGCCCAGGCGGATCTGCTTGGTGATCTCGCCGACGGGCTGGCCGTCGGGCCGGGCGACCTGGCAGCGCCAGGTGAACCATGGCTTGTGGACCACCAGCTCGGTCGTGGCCCCAGGGCCGAGGATGTGCAGGGTGATCGGCAGGGACACGTCCCAGCTGGTGAACAGCCGGGCCATGAAGGCCAGCGGCGACTGGGTGGCCTGCACGACCGCGCCGATCTGGCGGCCACTCGGGTCGAGCACCGCGTACTCGTTACGCAGCTCGATGAGCTTGAGCTTCTGCTTGACGATGAGCACCTGCTGGGCAAGGAGCGACCCCGCCGGCGGGGCCATGCCGTACTGGCTCAACGAACCCTCCTCAGACGACTGGTACCAGGCTAGGCCTTCGTCGCCCTGAGCGAGTGCAGCAGCGGCAGCCGGCCGCGGCGCCTGACACATGGGCCCGGTGAGGTGGGGCCAATAGTCGGGAGTCCGAACCCGGAGACGCGCATTAGCTCCCCGGCTGAAGGGCAAATCCCCCGCTCGCCCCGCCCCACCGGGCGGCCATGACCCAAGGGTACCGCGCCGGTGGGTCTTTGACGGTGGACTTACGTCGTTTCGAGGATCGTGGCAGCCTAGGGGAGAAACATCGCGAGCCTGGAGTTGTCAATGACCTTTGCCACCCCCTTGGCGCTCCTGGCGTTGCTGTTGATTCCTCTCACCGTCCTTGCCCTTGTTCTGGCCAGGCGGCGGCGGATCCGCTACGCGATCCGCTACCCGGCCCTGGACGTGCTCGCCGGGGTGGTCGAGCGAGAGCGGCGAGGCCGGTGGATTCCCGCTGCCCTGCTCCTGCTGGCCCTGACCGCGCTGCTGCTGGGCGCGGCCAGGCCGATGGCCAGGGTCCCCGTCCCCCGCGACGAGGCCACGGTCATGCTGGTCATCGACGTGTCCGGGTCGATGAACGCCGACGACGTCGAGCCGACCCGCATGCAGGCGGCGCAGCGGGCGGCCAGCCGGTTCCTCGACCGGCTGCCGGCACGCTTCCAGGTGGGGCTGGTCATCTTCTCCAGTGAGGCCGAGACGCTGGTGCCGCCGACCACCGACCGTGACGCGGTGCGGGGCGCGCTGGCCACGCTGAACGCCAACGGCGGGACGGCCATGGGCGACGGTCTGGCCAGGGCCCTCGACGTGATCGAGGCGGCCCGCCAGCAGGCCAACGGCGGGACCGGCGCCGGTCCGCCGACGACCGCCGACCCCAGCACGCCGGGGACCACGCCCGCGCCGACCACGCCGGACCCGAACGCCCAGCAGCCGTCCGTGCCGCCGGCGGTGGCGCTGCTGCTCTCGGACGGCGCCAACTCGGCCGGCGGCGACCCCTTCGTCCAGGCCGAACGGGCCCGCCAGCTCAGGGTGCCTGTGTACACGATCGCCCTCGGCACCGCGGGCGGGGTGCTGCGCCAGCCCAACGCCTTCGGCGGCACCCGCATCCAGCCGGTCCCGCCCGACCCGGACAGCCTGGCCAGGATCGCCGAGACCAGCAACGGCCGCTTCTTCGAGGCGCCGAGCAGCGAGAACCTGACCGCGGTGTACGACAGCCTCGGTTCGCGGATCGGCTTCCGTATGGAGGAGCGGGAGGTGACGGTGGCGTTCACCGCCGCCGGCCTGCTCCTGCTGGCCGCCGCCGGCGCCCTCCGGGCCCGCCGCGGCGCCCGGCTCCCCTGACCCACCTGACAACGAACGCGTTCGCCCAAGGAGCACTGATGACCGAGAACGACCAGCGCCGCTTCAGCGTGGCCGACTCCACCAGGCCGTCGACCGCCCTCGAGTCGGCGTTGTTTGAGATCAAGCGGGTGATTGTTGGGCAGGAGGGGATGCTGGAGCGGGTCCTGGTCGCGCTGTTGTCGGGGGGGCATCTGCTGTTGGAGGGGGTCCCGGGGCTGGCCAAGACCCGCACCATCGCCACCCTGGCCCAGGTGTTGGGCGGCAGCTTTCAGCGGATCCAGTTCACCCCCGACCTGGTCCCCTCGGACCTCATCGGGACCCGGATCTGGCGGCCCGACCAGGGCGGCTTCGAGACCGAGCTGGGCCCGGTGTTCTGCAACTTTCTGCTGGCCGATGAGATCAACCGGGCCCCGGCCAAGGTCCAGTCGGCCCTGTTGGAGGTGATGCAGGAACACCAGGTGACCATCGGCAAACAGACCTATGGGGTGCCGGCCCCGTTCCTGGTCCTGGCGACCCAGAACCCGATCGAGTCCGACGGCACCTACCCGCTGCCCGAGGCCCAGGTCGACCGGTTCTTGATGAAGGTGATCGTGGGCTATCCCAACTTCTCCGAGGAGATGACGATCGTCGCCCGGAGCCTGGTCGACCCCCCGGCCATCACCAAGATCTTGTCCCTGGACCAGCTCCAGGCCCTCCAGGCCCACACCATGACGGTCTATGTGGACCGGCTGGTCGCCGAGTACGCGGTCGCGCTGTGTGATGCCACCCGCCAGCCGGCCACCTACAACCTGCCCGACCTGCAGGGCTACATTGCCTATGGGGCCAGCCCGCGGGGGTCGATCAACCTGGTCGCGGCGGCCCGGGCCCTGGCCGTGCTCCGGGGCCGGTCCTATTGTCTGCCCCAAGATGTCCAGGAGCTGGCCCGGGATGTGTTGCGGCATCGGCTGGTGTTGACCTACCAGGCCCTGGCCGAACAGATCACCCCCGACAGCCTGCTGACCGCGGTCCTGAACGCCATCCCCCCACCCCGCATCGACCTCGCCCGAGAGCAACCCGCATGAGCTTCCGCTGGCCCGAGCTGCTCTGGGCGGTGCTGCTCGTACCGCTCGTGCTGCTGCTGTGGGTACGGGGTGAGCATCGCCGCGCCGAGCGGGCGGGGACCTTCGGCAACCCGGCACTGCTGCCCAACGTGGTCACGGCCAGACCGGGCTGGCGGCGGGTCCTCCCGGTGATCCTGTACCTCCTGGCCGCGACCGTGCTCCTGCTGGCCCTGGCCCGGCCCGAGGCCACCGCCCAGGTGCCGCGCGACCAGGCCACGATCATGCTGGTGACGGACTACTCGACGTCGATGCTCAACACCGACGTGACCCCGACCCGCATCCAGGCGGCCCAGCAGGCGGCCGACGCCTTCCTCGAGGAGGTCCCGGACCGGTTCCAGGTCGGCCTCGTCACCTTCGCCGGCGCGCCCAGCGTCGAGGCGCTGCCGACCACCGACAAGGAGGTGGTCCGGTCCGCCCTGCGCAGCGCGGCCGTCCGCCGGGGCACGGCCGTCGGGGACGCGCTGGTCCGTGCCCTCCAGGCCAGCCGCCCGCCCAACATGGTCAACGACGAGCGGCCTCCGACCGCAGTCCTCCTGCTCACCGACGGCGAGAGCCGCAGCGGCGTCCCGCCGCTGACCGCGGCGCAGCAGGCCCGCGAGGAGGGGGTGCCCGTCTTCACCGTCGCGATTGCCCCCCAGCCCCCGCAGGAGCTCCAGGAGATCGCTGAGGTCAGCGGCGGCCAGGCGTTCGCCGCGCCGACCAGCGCCCAGCTCGAGGCCGTCTACCGCGACCTCGGCACCCGCCTCACCTACGTCGAGGAGAAGCGGGAGCTCACCTCCTACTTCATGGGCGGGGCGGCCCTGTTCCTCCTCCTCGGCGCCGCCGCCTCCATCACCTGGTTCCTGCGCCTGCCCTGACCCGGCCGGACCTACTGGGTGAGCTGGATCCTCCCCTGGATCTGGCTGTCGAACGGGCGTGGGAGGCCCCGTACATATTCGACCAGGGCGTCGAGGTCGACCGGGCCAACCACGCGGTTGGTGCCGTCCCGGAGGACGGTGAAGCCGTCACCGCCGCCGGCCAGGAACGAGTTCACCGTGACCGTGTAGGTGACGCTGGCGTCGTTGGGCACCGGCTGGGAGTCGTCGCCGGGCGGGCCGACGAAGACGGCGTCGATCACCCCGGTGGTCGGTGAGGTCAGATGGTAGCGGTAGTGGAGGCCTGAGATCTCCAGGATGCGGTTGGAGGGCGGCTGGAACTGCTGGCCGAGCAGGGTCCAGATCTGCGCCCCGGTCAGGTCCATCTTGACCAGGTCGTTGGCGAACGGCTGGACCGCGAACAGCTCGCCCCAGGTGACCTCGCCGGCCTGGATCCTGGCCCGGATGCCGCCCGGGTTCATGAACGCGAACTGGGTGCCCATCTCGGCCCGCTGGGCGTCGGCGATCAGGTTGCCGAGCGGTGACTCGCCGGCCGCG
>Ga0081538_10006281_pt1 | contig 10500 bp, 11 predicted proteins | sample TabmetS5T2R1_FD_71022 | JGI IMG/M metagenome (GOLD analysis project Ga0081538, IMG submission 71022) | Tabebuia heterophylla rhizosphere microbial communities from the University of Puerto Rico - S5T2R1 | ecosystem: Host-associated > Plants > Roots > Rhizosphere ...
TCATTCGGACACCCAAGCAACCCAAGCGAGCATCCGAATCTACTGGTCAGACCCCTACATTACGGCGACTTCTTCAGGGCCAAGTAAATTACCCACGCGGTGTGCTCGCGAGTGCTCTCCTGGGCTCTATCAAGCCTTCAAGCAGGCCGGATGTCGCCACGTCATCCCATCCTGTACCCGCTCGTCCCGGGGTGTTGCGGCGCGTCCCGTGAGCAATCTCGTGAGCATCGGGTCCATGGGCTACAGCGGGTAGCACCGAAGAACGCGAAGTGCTGTGAGTCGGATTTGTGCCGTAACGATGCCGGAACGGTCACCGACCATCATGCACCAAGGCAATCTGTCGGCCGATCGGGGTGTCCGGTGCTGAGTCGTTTCCTTACGCGAGCCGCGCCGCCAGTGGTGGCGCTGTCGCTGATCGCGCTGATCCCGACCCTGGCGCTCCTGGGCCGGCTCGGGTTGTTGACCGACCCTTTGGTCTGGGCTTCCATCGTGGTGGTCCTCGGCTTCCTCACCGTTGGGCTGGTGACCACGGTCCGCCGCGTGGGCAACCCCATCGGATGGTTGCTGTTGTGGCAAGGGGTCGTCGCCGGCATCAGCCTCTTCGGCGCCGCCTACGGGAGGTACGACCTCCAGGTGGCCGCCGAGCCCTTGCCCGGAGGATCGCTGCTGTTGTGGACCAGCACCTGGATCGGGGGTGCCTCCCTGGGGGTCAGCCCGGTGATCCATGTGCTGTTTCCTAATGGACGGCTGCTGTCCCGACGCTGGGCCGGGGTCATCTGGCTGGCCTTGGCGTCGATGGCGCTGGCCATGGCGGCCATCGCGGTGGCGGCCTGGCCGCTGCGGGGACTGGAGCTGCTGGCGGGGCCGTCGTGGGGTCCGGAGCTGGAGCCGCCTCCGCCCCTTGCTCTGCTGGGCCTGGCTGGGTTCGGGGTGGCCGAGGCCGCCTCCTTGGCCGCCATGGCGATCCGTCTGCGCGGAGCCAGGGGAGATGAGCGCGAGCAGATCAAGTGGTTCCTGTACGCCGGCAGCTTCGTGATCCTGGGCATCACCGTGGTTATCACCCTTGGGGTCCCGGTCACCATCGCGTCATCGCTCGGCGGCATGGTGGTTCCCTTCGCGATCGCGGTCGCGCTGTTCAAGTACCGCCTGTATGACATCGACCGGCTGATCAACCGCACCCTGGTTTATGGGCTGCTCACCGCCCTGCTTGGGGCGATCTACGTCGCCGCCGTGCTGGTCTTGGGGCAGGTGTTCGGCGGGGTTGCCAGCAATCCTCCGAGCTGGGCGGTGGCCGGCGCCACCCTGGCCGTGGCCGCCCTGTTCCAGCCGGCTCGGCGTCGCATCCAAGCGGTCGTGGATCGGCGCTTCAACCGCCGTAAGTACGACGCCGTCAAGACTGTCGAGGCCTTCAGCGCCCGGTTGCGGGACGAGATTGACCTGAACGCCCTCTCGGCCGAGCTGTTGACTGTGGCTCACCAGACCATGCAGCCAACAACGGCGGCTCTGTGGCTCCGGCCCTCGGGACAGGTCCGGCCGCGTGGTGAAGGGCAGGAAAGCTGACGTGCGCCGACGGGCTTGACCCCTTGCATGCCATGCAGTTTCGGCCTCCTCCCCCATCCCAGGTCAGCGGCGTGCGCCCTGTCCAGCCGCCTCCTCCGAGTGACCGTGGTTGACCGCTGCATACCGCTCGTGACCGCTGCTTATGGCACGTGGGTGGCACGGCCGACGAGAACGACAAGCTTCCAGGTGGCGGCGGCGGCTCCCAGCTCGGCCAGAGGTGAGCCCGTCCTTGGTGACCCATCGCCTCGTGGGCAAGAGCCCGGAGGGCTGGCGGCAGTGCGGGCATCAGGCCCCAACCATGCCTCTCACCGTGTTGGCGCAGCCACCGTTCGGCACCATCAGGTGATCGCGGAGGATTAGGGCGTCAAGAGCTGCCAAGGGACGCGATCCCTGCGTTGCGAGCAGTAGCCACAGTTAGCCCAAAATGGCTATTGCATTGGGCGGCCGGCAGGAATATGCCGTGCGCGCCGGCGGCAGTGTGGAAGGGGGCCTGAGGCGATCAGCGCAGGAGCGAGCGCTGCCGGTGGTTCCGGGACCAACGGTCCAAGGAGGTCGGCTGCAAAGCCGATTCATCAGGCGCGGAATCCATCGGGTAGCCGGCGCAGCGACCTCGCAGAGGTGAGGTCCAGAGCCGGGCCAGCGTCTTGGCCGGAGGGTTGCTGGAGGACGCTGGCAGTGCCACTTGGTGAACATACCGTCGCAGGGGAGGCAGCCATCGTGATCAAGCACACAAGACGCGCACTTGTTGTCGTGACTGCCGTTCTGGCCATGGAATTGGGTACGGCGCTTCCGGCTGTGGCCGTACCAGAGTACGATTTGAATGAACAAACGTGGATCGACGACCGGGTCGTTGAGATCTATTACCGCGATTTCGAGACGCCGCCCCGCCCCGGCAGCTTGCTGATTCGGCTGGTCGCACCGCAGGATCCCGACGAGCCGCAGGAGCTCGGGTTTACGATCGGACCGCTAACCATTCCGTCGCATGATCATGTGCTCGCCCATCGGCAAGGATATGGTGCCCGCACGGACTGTCGCGCTGTCATGGTGGTCGCGGGACCAAATGCTGTCCTCGGCGTCAATGTCATAAAAGACACCGAGAGTGAACTTATTCGAGCGGTGTTCGTTGACGGACAGTGGCTGCCATTGACGTCCCTTGACGCTATTGAGGCCGGCGTCGCCCGCGGGTTGCTGTCTGAGCGCTACATTCCATTCGAGGAGGCAGCCGGATATACCTTCACCTGCTGGACGGGCGCGACTCGGCCTCACCAGTAAGCAGGTCGCGCGCGAGCGAACATGCCTGCCTCGACGAGGTCCTTCCTTCCGCAGGAAAGGAGCCGGTCCATGCCGATCTATGTCCACCTCCTCAACTTCACCGACCAAGGCATCAAGACCTTCCGCGACACCGTCCGCCGGGCCGAGGACTTCCGAGGCGTGGTCGAGCAGCACGGCGGCCAAGTGCGCCAGCAGCTGTGGACCCTTGGCCAGTACGACGTGGTGGTGGTCACCGAGTTCCCCGACGACGAGACAGCCACCGCCGTGCTGCTGCCGACCGTGGCCGCCGGCAACATCCGCACCACCACCATGAAGGCGTTCGACGCCGAGCAGATGAGGGCAATCATCCAGCGAACAGGCTAGCGGCTACCGCGGGCAGGCCCGACCCTGGACAAGGATCTTCGCTAGAACCTCGACTCGTCCCCGGAAGGGAGGTAGCTATGAAGCGAGTGCTTGCGTCGGCGGTCATCGCGGCAACGCTCACCATTTTCGGAGGAACCGCCGCGGCGGCACCAAGCCCTACGCCAAACGGTTGGATCGGAGCCTGCAACATGAATGTCTCGTGGCCGGGCTTGGGTGTGCAGAACCCGAATGGTGTGGGCGTCCAGCCAGGAGGTGGGATGGAGCGAGCGATGACCGTTGACAACCCCAACGGCAACGCCGGCATGATCCACGCCACGGACGTTTCGGGCGACCAAGACTGCTGACTTGCTGCCAGCCGAAGAGTCCGAGCGTTTAGACCGGCTCAACCGCCGACTGCAGGCGGCACCCGTCCACCGCTAATGCTGCCGGCCGAGGGCGGCCTCCGGCCGCCCGCTGGCCGGCCTTGAAGTGGTAGAGAAACTTCCAACGAGCAAGTCAAGCCCCCCTTTGGCGTGCTCCCTTACCTGGGATGTGTGCCACGTTCGACGAGTCGGGATGCTAGAGGAACGCTACTTGCAATTCGAGTCGGTGATGTCCATTGCGACGAGTTGACCTCGGTAGCAACCGCCAACGAGGTCGCCAGCCGCTGGTCGATCGCGGCCACCACGCGGGCTTCCATCTCCGGAGTGGTGTGCCGATAGCGGAGGCCAATCGCGCTGCCCTCTCGGCCGCCGCGGTGGCCGCCGGCGTGGCCCATGAGTTCGTCGACCACCCGGGCAGGGATGCCGGCGTCCTCCAGCCAGGTCGAGAAAGTATGCCGCAGGTCGTGAGGGCCACGCAGCTGCAGGTCGTTGAGGGCGTCGTCGCGTGACGGGTCGGGCGCCGACCAGCGCGGCGGCTCACCGTGGTCGCCCCCGTGGCGGGGCACCAGCTCAGCCGTCTCCAACTCCCAGAGCGCGTCGTGGACGGTGCCGAGGGTGGGGCGGCGGCCAGGGAGCCGGCTGCGGATCGCTTCAGAGGTCTGGCTGGGCCCGGCTTCTCCGAGGGCCCGCAGCACCCGCCGCGGGGTATAGGCCAGCGTGGCGGCCGGGTCGGCGACACGGGCGACAGCGGCGTGGTAGGCGCGGCGCAGGTTGTCGCGGGTCAGTGAGGTCCGGGTTCCAGCCGGAACACCGTTACCGCCGCCTGGCCCAGCGAACACCAGCGTGCTGGACGAGCAGCCTGTGGGGAGCTGGCGAGCAATGGCGTCGACGACCTGGGTGGCCAGGGGGACGACGCGGATGCTGGTGGGGCTCTTGGGCCGGTCCTTGTAGCCGCGACCGAATCGGCCGGCCTCATAGCGGACCTCGACCACCTCCAGGCGCCGGGCGGCGAGGTCGACCCGGTGGGCGCGCAGGCCGAGCAGCTCCCCGGCGCGCAGCCCGGTGCCGACCAGGCAGATGAGGTGGTCGCGGTAGGCGGGCTTGGCGCCGGCGAGCAGCCGCCCGAACTCCTCGGGGGTGTAGGAGCGGCGCTTGGCGCGGCCGAGGCGGGTGTCGGCGTCCACGGGCGGCCTTGGGGCCGGGACCTTGCGGACGGGGTTGGCGTCGATGCGCCGGTCGTCCTCGGCCGCCTGGAGGATGCGGTTGAGCACCGACCGGCAGGCCAGCACGGTGTCGTGGCCGACCTGGCCGCGTAGCTCGTTTTGCCAGCGGCGGACCAGGCTGACGGTGATGGCGCGGAGCTGCCGTTGGCCGAAGAACGGCAGGACGTAGCGGCGCAGGCGACCCTCGGTGGCTTGCAGGGTGGCCGGGCTGCGGTCGGGATCGGCCGACCAGACCTCCCACCACTCGCGCGCCCAGGTCTCGAAGGTCTGCTTGCCGAGGCGCGGGTCGACCCAGCTGCCGCGGGCCAGCCGGGCGAGTAGGTCGTGCTTGAAGTCGCGGGCCTGGTCGCGGGTGTCGAAGGTCTGGCTGCCCTGGCTGTCGTCGTCCAGCCGCCACCAGACCTTGTAGCGGCCGGTCGGGGTCTTGCGGATGCCTGCGGATGCCATCGTTGTGATTTGGAAGGCTGAGGAGCTGGCCGCCGCCCAACCCGACGGCATGCTGGATCCCCGGTTGTTCGTGTGCCTGGATGAGGCGGGCAACTGTGCCGCCATCAAGAAGCTCCCCCAGCTGGCCACCACCGGCCGCGGCCAGGGCATCCAGCTGCTGACCATCTGGCACGACGAGGCCCAGCTCCAGCACCGCTACGGCCATAGGGCCTCGACGGTGCTGAACGGTCATCGGGCCAAGCTCCTGCTGTCCGGGCAGGCCGACCCGGCCTCCCTCGAGCTCGCCTCCAAGCTGGTCGGCGACGAGGCCATCACCCAGACCTCCGAGACCACCGGCGGCGACGGCCGAGCCTCCCTCACCGAGTCCACGGCCTACCGGCGGCTGCTGCCGCCGGAGGCCCTGCGGCAGCTCAAGCCCCGCCGGGCCCTGCTGGTCTATGGGCATCTGCCGCCGACCCGGATCCGGCTGCGGCCCTGGTTCCGCTCCCGCCGCCTGGTCACCCTCGCGCTGGCGGTAGATGCGGCGGTCCCGCACCCGGCCATGGCCGTCGACGACCTGGCCCCGGTCGAGATGCTGCGGCCAACCGACGACGGGGAGGCCGCCGCCTAATGCAGCCCCTCCCCCACCCCGAGGGCAACGGCACCCGGCCCGTCACCCCCGACCGGCGACCAGCCACCCCTGCCTCAGGCCCGCCGCGTCCAGCCGCTGGCGGCGTGTCCCGGCTGGACCGAATCACCCTGCAGCTCGGGGTGGCGGTGGCCGTGGTCATCGCCGTCTGCTCCTATGCGGTGTCGGCCACCTCGCTGTACGCCCTGGGCGTCCAGGCCGGCTACAGCTGGTGGCAGGCCGCCGCCGTCCCGGTGGTGGCCGACGGGCCGGCCATCTACGGGATGTTCCGCATCGTCAGCCGCTCCCGCCGCGGCGCCAAGGGCGCCGGCTATGGCTGGCTGCTCGTCAGCTGCGGCACGGCGGCCTCGATCGGCGGCAACGTCGCCCACGCCCACCCCAATCCGGTCGCCCGGGCCATCGCCGCCGCCATCCCCCTGGCCGTGCTGGCCATGCTGGAAGGATTGAAGGGCGACGCCGGCGAGGTCACCCGCCTGACCGGCCAGGCCGCTGCAGGAGACGGCCCGGCCGAGCTCCACCAGGCCGACCAGCCCCCGCACGCCGCCGCCATCCGACGCAATGGGAGCAGCGCCACGCCGGACACCGATGCCCGGGCGGTGGGCGCCCAGCGGGCGCTCCCCGCCGAGCCCAGACCGACCGAGCACGCCAGGGTCGGGGCGCGGCTCCAGGCGGCCTATGCCCAACCGCGGCCCGACGGCCAGCCCTGGACCGCCCGCACTCTGGCCGAGGCCGCTGCCTGTGGCCGCAGCAGCGCCGCCAGCTTCCTGCAACGCCAGCGTTCACCAGCTGCGGAGCCTTCGCTGTGAGCCGGCCCAGTCTGGTCTTGCGTGACGCCGCGCTTGGCTATGCCTCCCGCGGCATCCCGGTCCTGCCCCTGCACTATCCCCTCCCCTACCACCGCGACCTCCAAGCCCTGAGCGGCAGCCGACAACGGCCAAGCCTTGCAGCAACGGCGGGCTGCTCGTGTCGGGATCTGGGCTGCGCCCAGGTTGGCAAGCATCCCCTGGGCAGTCTGGTCCCCCATGGGGTCAAGGACGCCACCTGTAACCGGGCCCGGATCCTGGCCTGGTGGACCCGCCACCCCCAGGCCAACATCGGCCTGGCCACCGGCCACCGGTTCGATGTCCTGGACGTCGACGGCCCCGCCGGCGCCCACGCCATCCGAGAACTCGCAGCCGAGCACGGCCTGGCGAGCTCAGGGCCGCTGGTCCGCACTGGCGGAGGCGGTTGGCATTTCTACCTGGCTCCCACCGGCCTCGGCAACGCCCACCCGCGGGACCTCGAGCATGTGGATTGGCGGGGCCGGGGCGGCTATGTGGTCGCCCCACCCAGCCGCCACCCCTCCGGCCACCCCTACCAGTGGGCACGCCGCCGCGATCTTGACATCCCACCCGGCCCGGTCCCCACGGTGCTGCTGGAGCGGCTCCAGCCCCGCCAACGCCAGCGACCAACCAGTCCAGTCCCGCTCCCAGCCGCTGCTGACGGCCAGGGTGATCGCTATGTGCGGGCGGCCCTGGTCGAGGAGCTGGCCCGGGTCGCCACCGCCCCGGTCGGCCAGCGTAACCGCCAGCTGTGGGAGTCGACCCGCAACCTCTACAACCTGGTCGCCACCGGCGTCCTCGACCACCGCGAGGTCGACCACGGGCTCCTGGAGGCGGCAGAGCGCTGTGGGCTGCTGGCCGAGGAGCCCCGCCAGACCCACCGGACCCTGGCCTCGGGCCGCCAGATCGGCCTCGCCCACCCCGGCCGCCCACGCCAGCCCACCGACCCTAAACGCACCCATCGCTCGCCACCGTCCCTGCGGGCGATGACCGAGCAGACCAAGGAGAGGGGGTGAGGGCCATGGCCGCCGCCGGCCACCACGCCGGCTGACCTGTTCGCAGGGGTGGGCGCGTGCCGCCGCCAAGCAGAGCCCGCGCCCACCCACCACCCGCAGGAAGGAATTCCTGGATGGGCAGCCCACCCACCCTAGACCCCGGCCCAAACAGGCCACCAGACCCTCATCGCCATGCCGTCGCCGGCGACAGCGAGCTGCTGGAGCACCTGCAGACCCCGGCCGCCGTCGGCGGCCATGAGTTCGGCGACTGGCCCGAGGATCAGATCGCCGGCGGCTTCGGTGGCGACCTGGACGCCCGCCACCGCCACGACCACACCCGCCTGGCCACCGAGTTCACCCACACCCACCCCGAGCTCGCCCGCGACCCGGTCCGCGAGGCCGAGGGGGCCTTCGACCGGCTGAATCCCGACTATGGCGTCCCCGCCGACCAGCGCAGCCACTACGGCCACCAGGCCGTCCGGGAGCGCGAGGCCGCCCTCGCCCTCGGGGTGCGGGTGGCCGTCCACGACAGCCGCCAAAACGACCCCAACCCGGTCATCTGGCAGCCCGGCCAGGACTACCGCATGGCCGACACCCTCCACGCCGCCCGCACCCAGCCCACCCGCACTCGCTGGGGGCCAGAGCGGCTGGGCCCCGAACGCTGAATCACACGAGCAAGGAGCACGTCATGGCAGCGGACAACCACACCACCATCGTCGGCAACCTGGTCGAAGACCCCGAGGTCCGCTTCACCAATAACGGCATCGCCGTCACCAACCTGCGCCTCGCCGTCACCCAGCGCATCCAGCAGGATGGCCAGTGGCGCGACGGCGACACCAGCTTCTTCAAGGTCAACGTGTGGCGGGGCCAGGCCGAGAACTTGGCCGACTCCCTGGGCAAGGGCGACCGGGTGATGGTCACCGGCCGGCTGCGCCAGCGCAGCTGGGAGACCCCCGAGGGCGACAAGCGCTCGGTGACCGAGATCGAGGCCGATGAGGTCGGCGCCTCGCTCAAGTGGGCGACGGCCAAGGTGGAGCGGACCAGCCAGCGCGGCAATGGCGACCGCGCCCAGGCCCGCGAGCGGGCCGCCGAGCGCGGCGGCGACTTCACCGACGCTCCGCCATTCTGACCAGCAGTTCGACCCGTCCGTGCCCCCGGCCGAAGCCGGGGGCACCGCTTATAGCAGGTGAGCGCGTAGCTGGAGCAGTTCTTTCATCCTCCCGTCAATGTAGCCCCCGACGCTGGCGAGGATCCTGCTGGTCGACGCCGACACCTGTGGAGGTGCTGTCGCCCAAGCCAACCTCGCCCTCCAGCGACCATCGTGTCTGACCCTGAGTGGCCGTGGGGTGCCGGGTGGGCGGCATAGACCCGGACCTCTGGACTTCTATGGACTTCTAGACGTCAGAACTCGGATTACGGGGACTTCAAAGGCCCTTCAGGCGTGAGATTCCATTCTGCGGCGTGAACAAGCGGGACCTGGCCCAATCTAAGCACTTCATCTAACAACGGCATCAAGACTTCGTCGGTCAATTGATCACTCGACGTAATCCCAGAGGCCTCCAGCAGCGGAAGAGCAGCGTCTATTGTCTCGAATAGCAGACGCCAAAGCCTGTCTAGAGCAAACTCGCTGAGGTGCTCACGGAACTCTGGTTTGTCAGTGACCAACATTCCTTTCGGATCCCCCCACCCGCGGCGGAAGACTTCGCCGGCAGAAAAGTGTACAGCTCTGCTGGTCGCGGAATGGAGATACTCATACAAAGGAGCCTCGTTGACCGATTCTGCGATCCAATCGCTTGACGGCAGCGTTCCGCGCCAGCCTAGCTCGGCACGTAATTGCTTCAGATCCTCTTTGACCGAGACAAGCTTTCTCTCTGCGGCGTCAAGAAACTCCATCGGATACCAGAGGCTGGCCATGACGTCATCGCCCACATATCCTCGCTGCGCCAATAGGGAGCGAAGCCCATCGTAGTTTGCCATCGCAAGCAGCAAACGCTGTGAGGTCTCGACTTCAAGTGAAGCGAGAAACCGAACCCAGAGCATCTCGTCCAAGGCAGTTCGTACAAAGGCCACTGAGAGATGTCCCATGTTTTCCGACGCCAGCTTGAGGGCTGCCTCTAGGGATTCTAATTGTCGTCGCAGGACGTAATTGACCACCAACAGCCGCGAGTCCTCTTGCACTTTTTCCCATCGCAGATCGCCGACCTCAATCAGTCTCCTCGCGGCCGTAAGTAGGGCGCCAACTGCGCGGGCACGCTCAGTGTCACCTTGCGTAGGGACCAAAGGATTCCCGGCCATGGGAGCAGTATGTCATGCCATCCCTGAGCTCGAGCGGGTTACTGCTCGCGGTCTCGGTGCGGGGGGCTAGAAATGACCTGGAGGCGCCATAAGGCGGAACGATGTGACTAGGTTACGTAGAGTAGCTTGGTTGACTTGCGCGCCGTTGACGAGGAGGAGTGGCACGCCGGAACCCTCTGACAACCTGCTCTTGTCGGCGCCCCCGGCCTGGCCGGGGGCGCCGACCTTATGAGCGGCTGCGGCAGTAATCTCCTGACCACGCATTCTTCCTGTCGCCTGAACTCCTATCCCCAGAACAACACCTTGGGATACGGAGCTTGGGATCCGTTGCCGCGACCACACAGGACGCGAGCTCGCGACGGTTCGCAGGACTGTGGCCGAGGCCCTGTCCAGCCGACGGCGACCACCAAGGCGGCGCCTGTGGAGGCATCCCGGCATGCTGTCGGGGTCGAGGGCTACCGTGATCGGCTGGCAGCGCTGACCAAGCCAACCCGTGGCGATCCTGTCCAGGAGTCCTGATGCTGGTCCAACTCG
>Ga0081538_10006282_pt1 | contig 10500 bp, 8 predicted proteins | sample TabmetS5T2R1_FD_71022 | JGI IMG/M metagenome (GOLD analysis project Ga0081538, IMG submission 71022) | Tabebuia heterophylla rhizosphere microbial communities from the University of Puerto Rico - S5T2R1 | ecosystem: Host-associated > Plants > Roots > Rhizosphere ...
CAGGTACGGCGTGGTCGCCGAGTACGGCGCCGGGGCCCCCCGCCGGCGGCCCTCGGCCGCCAGCTCGCCGAGCAGGAACCGCGCCCGGTCGGTCCCCTCGAACGCCAGCACCGAGTCCAGCGCTTCCAGCCACTCACGGGTCTCGATCGGGTCGACGTCGTTCAGCATGGCCATCAGTCCATCCACTCAGGCTGGAGCACCAGCGTCCTTCAGCAACCGTCCGGCCGATCCTAGGTCCTAGATCGTTCCATCAACCGCGCACGCGAACCAGTCTTGATCTACCCCGTGTCGGGCCGCGCGAACGCGCCCGGAATCACCCGATGCAGGTGATGCGCGCCCAGCGGACCGGGTGCAGTCTTGGTCCTTTCCCTGCCGATCGGCTTCTCGGTCTCGCGGGAGGTGGAGGGCATGCTGATCCTGGCCCGGCACGCGGAGGCGGGACGCAAGGGGGGCTGGGGTGGCCCGGACCTCCAGCGCCCGCTCACGCCGCAAGGGCTCGACCAGGCCGAGGGGCTGGTCGCCCGGCTGGACGACTACCCGGTCGAGCGGATCCTGTCCAGCCCGGCCGTGCGCTGTGTCCAGACCGTCGAGCCGCTCGCGCGCGAGCGCCTGCTCCAGGTCGAGGAGGTCGCCGCCCTCGGCGTCGACGCCGACGCGGCCCAGGTGGAGTCACGCTTCCTGCACGGGGAGGCCAGCAACGCGGTGCTGTGCACCCACGGCGAGCTGATCGAGCGGCTGTTCGCCCGGCTCGTCCCGGCCGGGCTGGCCGTCGAGGAGCCGCTGTGCTGGCCCAAGGGCTCGGCCTGGCTGCTGTGGCGGGTCCAGCACCGGCTGCACGCCCGGTTCCTGGCCCCCCTGGCCCTCGACCACCGCACCTACGCCGGCTGACCCTCACCGGCGTAATCGTGCGATAACGTATGCGCGTTTAGGCCGGATTTCGAGGAGAAGGGGGCGGGCCGGCCATGAAGGCCGACGCCTGGTCCGACTGGGCGGGGGGAGCCCCCGAGGCTCCTCGTGAGGGGACGGCCGTCCCTGGCCAGCCGCCGGAGCTCGACGAGCTGTACGAACGGATCGTGACCTGGGCGGCGCGGCTGGTCGGGACCAGAGACGCGCTCCTCTGGCTGGTCACCGACGACGGCGGGCGGCTGGTGGTGGGCAAGGGGATCGGCCGCTTCGCCGACTGCGCGGGCCGCCGGCTCGGCAAGGGCGAGGGGCTGGCCGGCGAGGCCTGGCGGACGGGCACGCCGCAGGGCGGTGGGCAGGCGGAGGTGGCGGCGGCGCTGTGCGTGCCGCTGACCGCCGACGGGTCGGTGGCCGGGGTGCTGGGCATGGCCTGGGGCGAGCCGGGCCGGGTCGCCGGCCGGGCCGAGATCGAGCAGCTGCGCGGCGGCGCGGAGCTGGCCGGGGTCGCCATCGACCGCGCCCGGCGCCTGGCCGCCGCCGGGCCGGCCGGGCCGGGCCGGGGCTGGCTGCCCGGGACCGACGAGCGCTACCGGGCGCTGTCCGAGCAGATCCCGGCGGTGCTGTACTCGGAGCCGCTCAGCCCCGAGGGGACCCTCATCTACGAGAGCCCGCAGGCCCAGCAGCTGCTGGGCTACACCCAGGAGGAGACCCTGCGGCGCGACTTCTGGAAGACGCTGATCCATCCCGACGACCGTGAGCGGGTGCTGGCCGAGAACGAGCGCGTGGACCGCACCGGCGACCCCTGGAACATGGAGTACCGGGTGTTCGCCAAGGACGGCCGGGTGCTGTGGGTCCGCGACCACGCCGTGCTGATCCGCGGGGAGCATGGCCAGCCCGACTTCTGGCAGGGCTACTACATCGACATCACCGACCAGAAGCTGGCCGAGGAGGGGCTGCGCCAGGCGCTGGAGCGCGAACGCCAGGCGCTGGAGCGCGAACGCCAGGCGGCCCGGGAGCTGCGGTTGCTCGACGAGATGAAGAACACCTTCCTGGACGCCGTCTCCCATGAGCTGCGGACCCCGCTCGCGACCGTCATCGGCATCGCCCTCACGCTCAAGCGGTCGGGCTCCAGCCTGGCCGAGGACGACACCGCCGACCTGGTCGACCGGCTGGTCGCCAACGCCGGCAAGCTGGACCGGCTCCTGTCCGACCTGCTCGACCTGGACCGGCTCAGCAAGGGGCTGGTCGAGCCGCGGCGCAGCCGCACCGACGTGGCCGCGCTCGTCGGCCGGGTGGCCACCGAGTGGCGGCAGCGCAGCGGGCGGCGGCTGGACGTGACGGCCGAGCCGGTGGTGGCCTGGGTGGACCCGGCCAAGGTCGAGCGCGTGGTCGAGAACCTGCTCGCCAACGCCGACCGTCACACCACCCCGGACACGCCGGTCTGGGTCACGGTCGCCCGCCGGGACGGGGGCGTGCTCCTGGCCGTCGAGGACGCCGGCGGCGGCGTGCCCCGGGAGCTGCGGTCGGCCCTGTTCGAGCCCTTCCGCCAGGGACCGGGGGCGCCCGCCCACGCCCCCGGCGTCGGCATCGGCCTCTCCCTGGTCGCCCGCTTCGCCGAGCTCCACGGCGGCCGGGCCTGGGTCCAGGACCGCCCCGGCGGCGGCGCGTCGTTCCGGGTCCTCCTCCCCGACCCGCCCAGCCCCGCCGACGCTCCTCCGTGACCCTCAGGGCGTTGGCGGGTCCTGGCGCTCGCGGCGGGTGTCGCCGTGGTTGCGGCGCATCCTTTCCTGGTACCTGCGGTCGTCGTCGCGGACCTTGCGGTTGGCGCCGAACCGCTCGCTGGACAGGGCCAGCATGGCGGCCAGGACGAGCAGGCCGATCAGTGCCGGCAGATGTGTGGTGAGCTCCATGTGGGACCGTTCCTCAGGGGTGCTGGACCCTGAGGTTGTACCGCGCCAGGGCCTGGCGCTAACGAACGGCTTCGTCACCGTCGGCTGGCTGGTTACCCTGGTCGGGTGACGACTGAGCTGACGCTGCTGCCGCGGGTGGCCTACCGCGGCCAGGAGATCACCGGTCCCCGGCTGCGCGGCCTCCTGGCCCTGCTTGCCGGGGACCTGCGCACCGGCTGCAGCAGCGCCCGGCTGATGGACGGGCTCTGGCCGGACGGGCTGCCCGAGCACCCGGCCAAGGCGCTCCAGGTGGTCGTCTCCCGGGCCCGGTCCCAGCTGGGCGCCGACGTGATCGCCAGCACACCCAGCGGCTACCGCCTCTCGCTGGGCGAGGACCAGGTCGACACCTCGGCCGTGCTGCTCAGCGCGGCGGCGAGCGCACGGCAGGCCCGCGCCGGCGATCACCTGTCGTCGCTGGCCGAGGCCGAGCGGGGCCTCGCCCTGTGGGAGGGGGTCCCGGACCACGCCGACACCGGGCTGGACGACCCGGTGGCCGCCCTGCGGGCCGAGCGGGCGGCGACCTACCGGTCGCTGGTGCGGGCCCGGGCACTGGCCCTGTCGCGGCTGGGCCGCCATGCCGAGGCGGCCGAGGCGCTCACCGACCTGACCCGCGAGCGCCCGCGGGACGAGGAGGTGCTGCTGGAGCTGCTGCGCTGCGAGGCGGCGACGATGGGCCCGTCGGCGGCGCTGGTCCGGTACGAGGCCTACCGCCGCTCGCTGCGTGACGAGCTCGGCACCGACCCCGGCCCCGCCCTCCAGGCCATGCAGGAGCAGCTGCTGGCCGGCACCGCGCCGCAGGTCCGGCGGGGCGTGCCCCACGAGCCCAACCCGCTGCTGGGCCGCGACGACGACATCGCCGCGGTGGCCGGCCTGCTGCGGACCGCCCGGGTCACCTCGATCGTCGGCCCCGGCGGCCTCGGCAAGACCCGCCTCGCCCATGCCGTGAGCCGCCGGGCCGAGCAGCGGATCGTCCAGGTCGTCGCCCTGGCCGGCGTCGGCCGCGACGACGACGTCGCCGGCGAGGTCGCCTCGGTCCTTGGCGCCGGAGAGTCCCGGCGCCCCCCCGCCGGCCAGCCCGCCCGGCCGACCGACCTGCTCGCCGCCATCGCGGCCGCGCTCGGCCCCGGCCCGGCCCTGCTGGTCCTGGACAACTGCGAGCACGTCCTCGGCGGCGCCGCCGAGCTGGTCGGCGCCCTGGTGTCGATGACCTCCGACCTGCGCGTGCTCACCACCAGCCGGGCGCCCCTGGGCCTGTCGTCGGAATCGGTGTACCTGCTGCCGCAGCTGAGCCTGGCCACGACCGTCGCCCTGTTCTGCCAGCGGGCCCAGGCGGCCCGCCCCGGCGCCGACCTCCCCGTCGAGGGGGTGGAGGAGGTCTGCCGCCACCTGGACGGGTTGCCGCTGGCGGTGGAGCTGGCGGCGGCGCGGGTGCGGGTGATGTCGGTCGCCGAGATCGCCCGTCGGCTGGAGGACCGCTTCGGCCTGCTGCGCGGCGGCGCCCGGGACGCGCCGGAGCGGCACCAGACCCTCGCGGCGGTGGTCGACTGGAGCTGGAACCTGCTCGATCCGGCCGGGCAGGCGGCGTTGCGGGCGTTGTCGGTCTTCCCCGCCGGGTTCACCGCCGGCGCCGCCGGGCAGGTGCTCGGCGACGATGCCGCCGTGGACGTCCCGGCGGTCCTCGAGGACCTCGTCGACCAGTCGTTGCTCCAGGTTGCCGACACCCCCACGGGCACGAGGTTCCGGATGCTGGAGACGGTGCGGGAGTTCAGCACGGCGCATCGGGAGGCGGCCGGGGAGACCGACCGGGTGGTCGGCGGGTTCCTGGCCTGGGCCCGCGACTTCGGGGCGGCGCACCACGACGCCGCCTTCGGGCCCGAGCCCTACGCGCCGCTGGAGCGGATCCGGGCCGAGCAGGACAACCTCGCGCAGGCGCTCCGCTACGGCCTCGCCCGGGCCGACGGCGACGCCGTCGCGGCCGCCTCCGCCGTGCTCGCGAGCCTGTGGATCATCGAGTCCATCTACCCGCGCCTGGTGACGCTGGCCTCCGAGACCGCCCGGCCGCTGTCGCGCTTCCGGCCCGAACCCGGCCTCGTCGAGGCCACCCGGACGGCCTTGGCACTGACCACCACCTACACCTTCCTCATCCAGGGGCCTCGTGCGCTGCGCTCGCTGGTCGCCCTGCGCCGGCTGCCGCCGGCCCCGCCGGACACCCTGGTCCGGGCGATCGCGATCGTGCTGGCGGCCACGTCCGAGGGCCGTTCGGTCCTCTACGGGCTGTGCGACAGCGACGAGCCGCTGGTCGCCGGGGCCGCCAACGGCGTCGTCAGCTACTTCTGGGAGAACGAAGGCGACCTGGACAGCGCGCTCAGGGCGACCCGGCGGGCGCTGGACGTCTTCGAGCAGCGGAAGCTCCCCTACCTGCGGGCGGTCGCCCACGCCCGGATCAGCGAGCTGTGCCTCCAGGCCGAGCGGGGTGAGGAGGCCAGGGGCCACCTGCTGGCGGTGCAGCCGGTGCTGGAGCGGCTCGGGGTCGCGCGCGATCTGGCCGGGCTCCGGTGGTGGCTGGTGCTGGCCAACCTGCAGATCGGCGACGTCGACGAGGCGGAGCGCTGGCTGGAGCAGACGGCGCCGCCCCGGGTCGACGAGCCGGTCGGCTCGCTCACCTACGGTCTCGGGGTGCGGGCCGAGATCCTGCTCGCCCGGGATGAGGTCGAGGCCGGGCTGCGGCTGTGGCGACGCGCCGTCGACCTGCTGGTCAACGCCGAGGGCCCGATCTTCGGCCTCGAGGAGGACCCGAGCCAGGAGACGTGGCCCCTGGAGGCCAAGGCCGTGACCGTGGTCGCCCACGCCCAGCATGGCCGGCTCGACCTCGTCGAGAAGCTGGTCGGGGAGCTGCCGGGCCGGCTGTCGACGATGCTGGCCAACCCCGTCGCCAACCCGCCGCCCTACCTGATGGAGCTGCCCATCTCCGGAGCGCTCCTGCTGGCGCTGGCCATGGCCGACCTCGACCGGGGCGCGCGCGCCGGCGACGAGCGGGCGACCAGGTCGGGGGTGCGGATGGCCGCCCTGGCCGAGCGGTTCCGGTTCCCGGGGAACTTCCAGCCCACCATGTCGGCCGCCCGTGCCCGCGAGGCGGCCGCCCAGGCCGACAGGCCGGCGTACGACGAGGCGGTGGCGTCGTACGCCGGCCTGGGCCACGAGGACCTGCGGGCGGCCGCCCAGGCCGCGCTGCGGGCCCGGGAGGCCGACTGACCGCTGGGCTACCGGATGGGGTCGCGGTTGTACAGCCTCCTCGACCAGAGGTAGCCGACCAGCGTGATGGCGACGCACCAGGCGAGGGCGATGACCCCGTTGTTCCCGATCGCGGTGCCCAGGAGCAGCCCCCGCACGGTGTCGATGACCGGGGTGAACGGCTGGTACTCGGCGAACCAGCGCAGCCCGGTCGGCATCGAGTCGGTGGGGACGAAGCCGCTGCCGAGGAAGGGCAGGAACACCAGGGGCTGGGGCAGGTTGCTGGCAGCTTCGGCGTTCTTGGCCATCAGACCGCAGGCGACGCACAGCCACGTGAGGGCGAAGGTGAACATGGCCAGGAGGCCGGCGGTGGCGGCCCACTCGACCGGACCGGCGTCGGACCGGAAGCCGATGAGCATGGCGACCGCGGTGACGACGACCAGGCTGAGCATGGTCTGGACCATGCTGCCGAGGACGTGGCCGGTCAGCACCGAGGGCCGGAAGATGGCCATGGTGCGGAAGCGGGCGATGATGCCCTCGGTCATGTCCATGTTCACCGCGATCGCCGTCCCGATCGCCCCGGCGGCCACGGCCATGAGCAGGACCCCGGGCATGACGAACTCGAGGTACTCGGCCCGGCCGCCGTCCGGGCCGCCGAGCCCGGCGCCCAGGGTGCCGCCGAAGACGTAGACGAACAGCAGCAGGAAGACGATCGGCATACCGATCAGCGTCAGGGTCATGGAGGCGTAGCGGAGCATGTGCCGGACCTGGCGACGCAGCATGGTCGCCGAGTCGGCCACGGCATACGACAGGGTGCTCATCGTGCTGGCTCCTTCTCCTCGTCATTGGCGGGTTGGCCGGTGAGGGTGAGGAAGACGTCGTCGAGGTCGGGGGTGTGGATGGACAGCCCGTCGACCTCGACCGACTCGCTGTCGAGCCGGTCCAAGAGGGCCCGCAGCGACTTGACGCTGCCGTCGCTCGGGACCTGGAGCGTGAGCGCCTCGTCGTCGCGCACCGCGTCCCCGAGGTTGTGGGCGGCCGATTCCAGCCCGTCCGGGTAGGCGAACTGGAGGCGGATGTGCCCGCCGGGGATGCGGCGCTTGAGCTCGTCCGGGGTGCCCTCGGCGACCAGCCGGCCGTGGTCGAGGAGGGCGATCCGGTCGGCGAGCTCGTCGGCCTCTTCCAGATACTGGGTGGTCAGGAAGATCGTGACCCCGCCGGCGACCAGGTCGCGGATGATCTGCCACATGGTGCGGCGGCTGCGCGGGTCCAGGCCGGTGGTCGGCTCGTCCAGGAAGATGATCCGGGGGTCGCCGACCAGGCCCATGGCCAGGTCGAGCCGGCGGCGCATGCCGCCGGAGTAGGTGCCGGCCGGCTTCCGGGCCGCCTCGGCCAGGTCGAACTGGCTGAGCAGCTCGGCGGCGCGGCGCCGGCCCTCGGCCCGGTCCAGGTGGCGCAGGTCAGTCATCAGGCGCAGGTTCTCCTCGCCGGTGAGCAGGTTGTCGACGGCGGTGAGCTGGCCGGTGACGCCGATCGCGGCCCGTACCGCATCGGGGTCCCCGGCCACGTCATGGCCCGCGACCCGCGCCTCGCCGGCGTCGGCCCCGATCAGGGTGGTCAGGATGTGGACGGTGGTGGTCTTGCCGGCGCCGTTGGGGCCGAGCAGCGCGAAGATCGTCCCCTCGGCGACCTCCAGGTCGATGCCGTCCAGCACGACCTGGTCGCCGAACGACTTGCGCAGCCCGGCGACCTCGATCGCCGGCCGGGATGGCGTGATGGCCATACTCGCCTCGTCTCATCACGGTGGCCCTGGTGGCCACGACCTCGACGAGCATGCGCGGCGCCGGGTTCAGGGCGGTTTCAGCGTGGTTTCAGCCGCTCCGGCCATCCAAACCTGGAGCTTCCGTACTCCTCGGACTATTCTCCCAAAGCAGGGTGTTCGGGCGACCAAGGAGGCCAGGCATGTGCACAGGTCACGACGACACCGCCGCTCCCGAGGAGGTGGCTGGGCTCAGCCGCCGGGGGTTCCTGCGCACGGCCGCCGCCACCGCCGCCGCCGTCGGCGCCTCGAGCGCCCTGGCCGCCCCGGCCCTGGCCCAGGAGGAGGCCGCCGGCGCCCTCGGCCGGGGCCGGCACCGGGTCCCGCGCGACCAGATCAGCATCCAGCTGTACACCCTCCGCGACCAGCTGGCCATCGACCTGGAGGGCACCCTCCAGGCCCTTGGCGACATCGGCTACACCCGGGTCGAGCACGCCGGCTTCGTCGGCCGGACCGTGACCGAGTTCAAGGCCGCCCTTGACGCCGCCGGGCTGCGGGCGACCTCGGGCCACGTCCTCATCCCCCAGCCGTTCGACCCGGCCGCCTGGACCGCCTCGCTCGAGGACGCCCAGGTCCTGGGGTCGAAGTTCATCGTGCATCCGTTCTTCGGGATCGACTTCGCCACCGGCGAGGTGACCCGGACCACGGCCCCCTGGCGGGCGTTCGCCCGCGACCTCAACCGGGCCGGCCGCATGGCCCGCGACGCCGGGCTCAAGCTCGGCTACCACAACCACAACTGGGAGTTCTTCCGCCTCACCGACAACCCCACCCGCACCGCCTACGACGTCCTCACCGACACCACCGACCCGGACCTGGTCCACCTCCAGCTCGACCTGTTCTGGGCCACCCGGGGGGCGCGCGACCCGGTCGACCTCATCCGGCAGAACAAGGGCCGGGTGCTCCAGTACCACGTCAAGGACATGAACCAGGCCGGCAGCTTCGAGGACCCCGGGCAGGGCCTGCTCGACTTCGCCCGCATCTTCCGCCACTCCGACGAGGCCGGGGTGCGCGAGTACATCGTCGAGCGCGACGACGCCGGCACCCCGCCCCGCCAGCCCGAGGACGCCCTCGACACCGCCCGGGTCGGCTACCAGTTCCTGAGGACGATCAGGTTCTAGCCCCTCAGGACGAGGGGACGAGGCCGGCCCGCTCGCGGGCCCGGCGGCGGCGTGCCCGAAGGCTCCCGGCGGCGGCGCCGAGCACGCCGAAGGGCAGGGCCCACAGCGCCAGGGTCACCAGCGTCCACCAGACCGCGTCGCCCAGGTTGGCGCCGACCAGGCTGGCGCCCAGCCCGGGCCCTCCCTCCCCGTCGAGGAGCAGCTGGCCACGCTGCCGATGCCAGGCCAGCGCCTCGGCCAGCCAGGTGGCGACGAGCAGCGGCATGGCCAGCACGACGGCCCAGGCGCCGGCCCACAGCCCGGCCCGGAACGACCGGCCGACGGCGGCGGCCGCCGCCGACCCGGCCACGAGCACCGCCGGCAGGGCGGCGAACAGGTAGCCCATCATCCCGATGTCCAGCTCGGCGCTGCCCAGCTCCTGGCGCGAGGCCAGCAGGAACCCGGCCACCAGGACGACGGCCATGGCGACGCCGAAGCGCCGCCCGTGCCGGTCCGGGACCAGCCAGCGCGGTGGGCGCAGGGCCAGCCACAGGCAGCCGGCCAGCACCACGGCCAGCACCACCGCCGTCACCGGCGGGAGGCTGGCCACCAGGCCGCGCGAGCCGAGCGGGTCATAGGAGGGGTGCTCGGCCAGGTAGTAGATGGTGAAGGCGAGGCAGGCGGCCACTCCGGCCAGGGCCAGCCCGGCCACCGCCGCCCCCGGCCCGGCCCGGCCGAGCCGGCCCGAGCGGGCCACGGCCAGGGTGGCCAGCCCGCCCAGCAGCCCCACCAGGACCAGCCCGAGCACCCGCCCCGCGGGCAGCACCGCCCCGGTCCCCACCGCCACCGCCCCCATGGCGACCACGGCCACGGCCCCGGCGGCGGCCACCGCCATCCGGCCGCCACCGGGTGGGAACAGCGCGGCCCGGGCGCAGCCGGCGGCGAAGCGCCACCGCGCCGCCCGGTCCGGTACCTGGGCCGCCTCGGCCGCCATGGCCTGGCCCCAGTCGCGGCGGTCGGCCGGCAGGGTCGCGGCGGCGGTGGCCAGCAGCCACCCCGGGCCGTCCAGGGAGGCGAGCCGGGGGCCGGCCTGCCGCCACCAGGTCCGCCACAGCAGCCAGGCCGCGACCATCGCGGGGGTGGCGAGCACCGCCAGCGCCAGCGCCAGGCCGAGGCCGGCCCGAACGGTCAGCGGGTCGGGCGCGCTGCCGACCAGCAGCACCCAGAGCCCGGCAAAGGGCGCGGCGGCGACCGCGGCGGCGGTCAGCCCCCCGGCCCACCCCAGGCGCCTGGTGCGGCTCATGCGCCCTCCAGCCGTGGACGCCGCCCGGCCTGGCCGGCGGCCCCGGCCGCCCTGGCCGGCGTCGGCGGCTCGGTGGCCAGCTCCGCCGCCAGCACCCGGCCGGGGCCGGTGAGCCGGTAGAGGTGCCGTGGCGGCCGGCCGGCCGGCAGGTCGCGCTCCCAGGCCGTCTCCAGCAGCCCGCGGTCGGCCAGCCGCATC
>Ga0081538_10006283_pt1 | contig 10498 bp, 8 predicted proteins | sample TabmetS5T2R1_FD_71022 | JGI IMG/M metagenome (GOLD analysis project Ga0081538, IMG submission 71022) | Tabebuia heterophylla rhizosphere microbial communities from the University of Puerto Rico - S5T2R1 | ecosystem: Host-associated > Plants > Roots > Rhizosphere ...
GAAGGCGGCCAGGTCCTTCTCCAGCTTGGGGTTGCCCTGCTTGGGGTCGAGGATGACGCCCTTCTCCCAGCCGTTGGCCACGATCATGGCGATGTGGCCCTGGGCGAAGGCCTGGTCCTGCTTCAGCTCGTCGCCCTGCTTGTCGGCCCGGGAGCAGCAGTCGACCAGCTGCTTGAGGGCGGCCAGGCCGGCCTGGGACTCGGGGCTGTCGATGGCGCCGCGCCACTGGCCGCCGTCCTGGACGGCGATGTCGCCGCCGTGGTCCCAGATGAACGGCAGGGCCGCGTACCAGTACTTGCCGGGGAAGTAGAAGGCCGAGAACCGCTTGTCCGAGCCGAAGGTGGCCATCAGCTTCTCGGCGGCCGCCTGGAGCTCGGCCTGGCTGGTCGGGGTCTGCTCAATGCCGGCCTTGGCGAACATGCTCTTGCGGTAGATGATCGCCCGGCTGCCGGCCAGGTACGGCGCGCAGACGAGCTTGCCGTCCATGGTGCAGGACTCGGTGAGCGACTGGAGCCAGGCCTGGTTGTTCTCGAACTCGCCACGGGAGCCGGTCAGGTCTTGCAGGGCGCCGGCGGCGGCGTACTTGGACACCAGGGTGTTGCCCAGCTCGACCACGTCCGGCGGGCTGGAGCCGGCGAAGGCGGCGTCGAGCTTGGTGGTGATGCTGTTCCACTGCTGGAGCTCGACCTTGACGGTGTCGTTGGGGTGGGCCTTCTTCCACTCGGCGTTGACGGCGTCGATGACGGCTGGCGGGGCGCTGGCGTCCATCAGCCAGATGGTCAGGGTGCGGGGCCCGGACTGGGTGCTGGACTGGTCACCGTCGCCCGAGGACCCCCCGCAGGCCGCCACCCCGAGGACCAGGGTGAGGGCGAGGGCGAGGGTGGTGAGCAGGCGCCGGCGGCGGCGCTGGATGGACATGGCCTACCTCCTTGGGCTGGAACGGCCGATGGCTGGTTGGGAGAAGCGGACCAGGTGGTCGCCGCCGTGGACGACGGCGCCCTCGGCCACGGTGACCACCACCCGCAGGGCGGGGTCGAGCAGGACCAGGTCGGCGTCCTTGCCCGGCTCCAGGCTGCCCTTGGCGTCGTCGACCCCGATGGCCAGGGCGGCGTTGCGGCTGGCCGCCGGCCACAGCTCGGCCAGGGGGCGGCCGGTGGCGGCCTGGAGGTTGTGCAGGGCCCGGTCCAGGGTGAGGACGCTGCCGGCCAGGGTCCCGTCGGCCAGGCGGACGGCGCCGTCCATGGAGAACGCCGGCCGGTCCCCCACCGGGTGGGCGCCCTCGGGCAGCCCGGTGGCCGGCATGGCGTCGCTGACCAGGACCACGCCCTCGGGCCCCTTGGCCTGGACCAGCAGGCGCATGGCGGCCGGGTGGACGTGGACGTTGTCGGCGATCAGCTCGCAGCGGAGCTCGGGGGTGACCAGGGCGGCGCCGAGCACCCCCGGCTCGCGGTGGCCGAGCGGCCGCATGGCGTTGAAGGCGTGGGTGACGTGGCGGACGCCGTCGGCGACGGCCTGGAGGGTCTGGTCGTAGGTGGCGTCGGTATGGCCGGCGGAGACGGTCACGCCCCTGGCCACGGCCTCGGCGACCAGCCAGCGGTTCTCCTCCACCTCGGGGGCGAGGACGAGGACGCGGATGACCTGCAGGTCGAGCAGCCGGCCCGCCTCGTCGCGGCCGGCCGGGCGGATCTGGGCGGGATCCTGGGCGCCGGCCCGGGCCGGGTTGAGGTAGGGCCCCTCCAGGTAGGCGCCGAGGATGGTGGCGCCGCCCTCGACCGGGCCGGCGGCGGCCCGCACCGCCTCGAGGGCCCGCTCGGTGGCGGGGCCGGTGGCGGTCATGGTGGCCGGCAGCCAGGCGGTGACGCCGTGGCCGGCGAGGAAGCGGGCCATGCGGGCCAGGCCGTCGGGGTCGGCGTCCATGACGTCCACCCCGACGGCGCCGTGGACGTGGAGGTCGACGAAGCCCGGCATGGCCACCAGGCCGTCGGCGGCCAGCAGGTCGGCCCCGGCGTCGCTGCCCGGCGGCGGCTCGCCCTGGCCCATGGCCGCGATCCGGCGGCCCTCGACGGCGATCCAGCCCCGCGGCCACTCCCCGCCCGGGGTCAGCACCCGGGCGCCGGTCACCAGCAGCCGGGCCGTCACGGCCGCCTCCGGCGCCGGTCCAGGTAGGGCGCCAGCAGCGCCGCGTTGGCCTCGGCGGGCCGGCCGCCGTCCAGGTTCTGGCTGGCCAGCACGGGCGGGCGGTGGCCCTGCTGGCCGAGCAGCTCGGCCACCCGGCCGCAGAGGGCGGCGACCACGGCGGCGCCGACCACCGTGGTCAGGGGGCCGACCCGCTCGCCGGTGCCGAGGGCGACGGCGGCGTCGCCGGGTGGGCAGCGGTTGTCGATGACCACCTCGGCCAGCTCGTGCAGCCTGGCCCCCGAGGGGTGCCGGGGGGCGGCCGCCTTGGCCTGCTCCAGGTTGGTCAGGGCGACCACCCGCAGGCCACGCTCGCGGCAGCCCATGGCCACCTCGACCGGGACGGCGTTGACCCCGGAGTTGGAGACGATCACGACGACCTCGCCCGGTCGCAGGTCTTCGCCGTCCAGGATGGCCGCGGCCCGGCCCATGGCCCGCTCGGCCTCGGCCACCCCCAGCCCGGCGGCGGGCGAGAGGGCCGGGTCGAGGATCGGGTTGACGCAGGCCAGGCCGCCGGCGCGCACGTAGGCGTCGAGGGCCAGGAGCTGGGAGTGGCCGGCGCCGAACAGGTGCAGGACCCCGCCGGCGGCGACGCTGGCGGCGACCAGCCGGGCCGCCTCCTCCAGGGCCTCGCCCTGGGTGGCGGCGACCTCGCCGAGGACGTGGCCGGCGGCGGCGACGTAGCGGTCGAGCATCCGCTTCCTCCTCGTGGCCCACCGGTCCGGTAAGTGGTCTAGGCCAGACGGTAGAGTGGCCTAGACCAGTTGTCAAGATGGCGGTAGACTTGCCGGCATGACCACGCGTCGACGTGAGGCCCAGGTCGAGGCCCTCCCCCGGACCCTCTCCTACGAGCGGCCCAAGGGCACCCAGCTCCAGGAGATCCTGGAGGGGGTGATCGCCGACCTGGAGCCGGGGGCCCTGCTCCCCTCCGAGCGGCTGCTGGCCGAGCGCTACGGCGTGGCCAGGGCGACCGTCACCCAGGCGGTCGAGGGGCTGGCCTCCCGCGGCCTGGTCTACCGGGTGCACGGCAGCGGCACCTTCGTGGCCGAGCCCAAGTTCCGCCAGCCGCTCACCCTGACCTCCTTCACCGAGGACATGCGGGCCAGGGGCATGACCCCCGGCTCGGTGGTGCGCAGCCAGGCGGTGGTCCCGGCCAGCGAGGTCGTGGCCCGTCACCTGGCCCTGGTCCCGGGCAGCCCGGTGGTGCACCTGGAGCGGGTCCGGACCGCCGACGGCGAGCCCATGGCCCTGGAGCGCACCCACCTGCCGGCCCAGCGGCTGCCCGGGCTGGAGTCGGCCGAGCTGGGCGACGCCTCCCTGTACGAGCTGCTGGAGCGCCGCTGGGGGGTGCGGGTGGCCGACGCCGACCAGTGGGCCAGCGTGGTCCGCCTCAGCGAGGACGAGGCCGCCCTGCTCCAGGTCGCCCCCGGCCAGCCCGCCCTGCTCTTCCAGCGCCTCACCCGCGACCCGGGCGGCGCCCCCATCGAGTACGTCCGCTCCCTGTACCGCGGCGACCGCTACGAGGTCCACACCCGCCTGGAACGCCGGAGCGGCTGACGGTCAGCGGAACTCGTCGGCATGGTCGAGGGCCCAGCGGGCGAAGCTGCGGGCCGGCCGGCCGGTGAGCCGCTCGATCGTCGGCAGGGGTCGGAGCTCCTCGACGTCGATCTCCGGGTACTCGGCACCGGCCGAGAAGCCCTCGTAGCCGAGCAGGAACGGGCCGTTGACGGCGGCCCAGCCGCCCTGGGCCTGGAGCAGCCGCAGGGCCTCCTCGCGGGTCACCGGCTCGAGGCGGACCTCCTCGCCGATGGCGTCCGCGATGGCCGCGACCTGCTCGCGTACGGACACGCGGGCCGGGCCGGTCATGTCGTAGGCCCGGCCGGCGTGGCCGTCCTCCAGCAGGGCCAGGACGGCCACGGCGGCGATGTCGCCCTCGTGGATGGGGATCCCGACCTCGTCCGGGAACGGCCAGCGGACGGACCGCTCGGCCCGGATGGACGGCCCCCACAGGGCCAGCCGGTTGGCCGCGAACTCGCCGGGGCGCAGGTGGGTCCACTCCAGCCCGGACGCCTCCACCGCCTGCTCCACCGGGAGCTGGTAGTCGGTGTCGTAGCCGGCGGTCACCGAGCCGGACGACAGCACGGTGACCCGCCGCACCCCGGCCTCCCTGGCCAGGGCCATGACCGCCGGTGCGGTGTCCGGCACCGGGAACAGGTGCAGCCGGTCGGCGCCGGCCAGCGCCGGCGGGAGGGTCGTGGGGTCGGACAGGTCCCCGGCGACGACCTCGACGCCGGGCGGGAACCGGGCCGCGGACGGGTCGCGGGTCATCGCCCGCACGGGCTCGCCGGCCTCGACCAGCTGGGCCACCAGGCTCCGGCCGACGGTGCCGCTGGCTCCGGTGACCAGCGTGGTCATGGCGGGCTCCGCCGGCGGACGCCGTGCTCGAGGGTGCGGATCACGGTCGGGGTGACGCCGTGGCGGGGCAGCCGGCCGGCGCTGACCTCCTCGGCCGCGGTGTAGACCAACGCCCAGAGCACATGCTCGATCCAGCCCGGGCTGACCTCGGGATCGAACACGCCCTCGGCCTGGCCCCGCTCGATCAGCTCGATCACCGGCCGGTCCGAGGGCGCCGGCCCCCCGCGGCCCTCCAGCACCCGGGGGTCGCCGAACAGGAACAGGAGCCGGTCGCCGACGTCGACCATGGCCGCGACCAGCCGCCGCATGGCCTCCAGGGGCGGGCCCTGGCCGAGGGCCGCGTCCGCCACCGACTGGCCGAGGGTCGCCAGCGAGTCCTCGACGGCCGCGTCGACCAGCTCCTCGCGGTCGGCGAAGTGGCGGTGCAGCGTGCTGCGGCCGATCTGGGCGGCGGCGGCGATGTCGGCCAGCGTGGCCGCCCGGTCGCGGGCGAGCACGGAGGCGGCCGCCGCGAGGATGGCCCGCCGCGTCCGGTCCCGCGTCCCCGAACGTGGCCGCGCTGGATCGCTCATAGCCCAACTATAGAGTATGAGATCCCGAAACGGGACACCGATGTCTCAACGCATGGCGAAGTAGAGGACCAGGGCGACGGCCGTGGCGATCACCACGCCGAACGAGAGCAGGGTCGGGGTCAGCCGGCGGGTGGCCACGCCGGGACGGCGGCGGGGCTGGCGCTGCGGCGGCGGGTCGAAGGGCCGGGCCGGGGCCGCGACCGGCTCCGGGACCGGTTCCGGGACCGGCTCCAGGACCGACTCCGGGACCAGCTCGGGGACGGGCTCGGGGACGGGCTCCGGGACGGGCGCGTGGGCCGGCTCCACGCTGGCCTGGGGTGGGGGCGGCGGGGCGAGCGCGTCCTCCGCCGGGGATGGCGACCCCTCGATCTCGAAGGTGGCGTCGCCCACCCGGACCCGGTCGCCGGGGACCAGCCGGGTCGGGCCGGCGATGCGGGTCCCGTTCACCCAGGTGCCGTTCAGCGACCCCAGGTCCTCGACCTCGAGGGCGTCGCCGGCCGGCCAAACCCTGGCATGGCGCCTGGACACCTGCGGGTCCTCGATGACCAGGTCGGCGGCCCGACGGCCGAGCACCAGGGCCGAGCTCACCTCGACCCGGCGCCCGGCCAGCGGGCCGGCGGTGAAGCGGAGCCCGTGCATCCCCACCTCCGTGTGTCGACGCGCTAGCCGGGACGGTCGGCGGCGGCCAGGCGCAGCATCCGGGCCAGGGCGGCCGCGCCCGGCGGCCGCCGGGCCGGGTCCTTGGCCAGGGCCTGGCGGACCGTCCAGGACAGGGCCGGCGGGACGTCGGTCCGGCCGGCGGCCGGGTCGCCCGGCTCCTCCTCCAGATGGGCCATGCCGACCCGGAGCACACTCCGGCCGGCGAACGGCGTCGCCCCGGCCAGGCACTCGTACAGCACGCAGCCGAGCGCGTACAGGTCGCTCAGGGGGCCGGCCGGCTCCCCCTGGATCCGCTCGGGAGCGAGGTAGGCGAGCGTCCCGACGACCTGGCCCGGCTTGGTCAGGACCGTCCAGGCGCGGTTCCTGGCCAGGCCGAAGTCGCCCAGCACGGCCGTCCCGTCGGCGGCGAGCAGGATGTTGCCCGGCTTGACGTCGCGGTGGACGATCCCCCGCCGGTGCAGCGCCTCCAGGCCGCCGCCGACGTCGGCGGCCAGCCGGACCACGTCGGGGACGGGCAGCGGGCCGTCGGCGGCCAGCCGCTCGTACAGCGAGCGGCCCTCCACGTAGCCGACGGCCAGGTACAGGCGGCCGTCGGCCTCCCCGACGTCCAGCACCGGGACCAGGTTGCGGTGGCGCACCTCGGCCGCCGCCCTGGCCTCGTGGGCCAGCCGCCGCCGGAAGGCCTCGTCGGCGGCGAGCTCGTCGCGGAGCACCTTGAGGGCGACCACCTGGCCGTCGTCGCCGACGGCGCGGAACACGATCCCCATGCCGCCCCGGCCCAGCCGCGCCTCGATCCGGTAGGGCCCGAGCCGGTGGCCGACCTCGAGTGCGACGGGCATTGGCGTCCCGGTGGAGTTGGGGTCCACGCGCGCTGCTTATGATAGCCACCATGGGCGGCACCGTCGGCACCTCCGACCGGCGCGGCCGCCGCATCGCGGTGGCCTACGCGCTGCTGCTGGCGCTGGTGGCCGTGGTCGCGGTCGTCGTCCTCCGGGCCGGCGCCGACCGGCGCCCGGCGCCGGCGGTGGGCGGCGTCTACCGGCTCGACCAGGCCGCGCCCTGCCTGGGGGACGCCGGGGAGCGCCTCGAGCTGGACCAGTCGGGCCAGTTCGTCGGCCTGGACGGCCCCGGTCAGGCCGACGGCGAGCTGCGCCTGCGCGAGGGGCGGCTGGACGGCCCGGTCACCTGCCGCGACGGGCACGAGGCCCGGGCCGACTGGGCGGCCGACGGGCGCACCCTGTCCGGGCCGCTCGACGGCGGCACGCTGGCCGCGACCCGGGTCGAGACCGCCGAGGCGCAGGCGGCGGGGGCGCGGCCGCCCGGGGCCGAGGAGGTCTTCGGGCAGCTGATGCTGGCCATCGCCGCGGTCATGCTGGCCGCCAGGGGGGTGGGGGCGGTGGTCCGCCGGCTCGGCCAGCCCCAGGTGATGGGCGAGGTGCTGGCCGGCATCCTCCTCGGGCCGACGCTGGTCGCCACCGTGGCTCCCGGCCTGTTCGACTGGCTGTTCCCGCCCTGGGTCCTGCCCCTGCTGGGGGGGGCGGCCGACATCGGCCTGGCCTTCTACATGTTCCTGGTCGGGCTGGAGCTCGACCCGAGGCTGCTGCGGGAGCGGTTCGAGCAGGCGGCCCTCATCTCCCACGCCAGCATCGCCGTGCCCCTGGCCCTGGGCATGGCCGTCGCCCTGCCCCTGTTCGAGCTGGTCGGACCGGACACCTCGTTCGTGTCGTTCGCCCTGTTCATGGGCGTGGCCATGTCCATCACGGCATTCCCGGTGCTGGCCAGGATCCTGGTCGAGCGGGGCATGCTGCGCCACCCGGTCGGGGCCATGGCCATGGCCGCGGCCGCCGTCGACGACGTGACCGCCTGGGGGCTGCTGGCCCTGGCCTCGGCGGTGGCGGGCAGCGGCTCGGTGGTGGCCGTGGTCCGCATCGTCGCCCTGGCCGTCGCCTTCTGCCTGGCCATGGTCCTGGTCGGCCGGCCGCTGCTGGCCAGGGTGTCGCGGGCCTACGACGAGGCCGGGCACCTGCCCGGCGGCTGGGTGGCGGCCATCTTCGTCGGGGTGCTGCTGTCGTCGTTCGCCGCCCAGCGCATCGGCATCGCCGCCATCTTCGGGGCCTTCGTGATGGGCCTGATCATGCCGCGGCGGGCCGACCTGACCCACGACGTCACCCGCCGGCTCGAGGACTTCGTGGTCATCGTGCTGCTGCCGCTGTTCTTCGTCGTCACCGGCCTCCGGGTCCAGGTCGGCCTGCTCGACCGGCCCGAGCTGTGGCTGATCACCGTGGCGCTGCTGGCCGTGGCCATCGCCGGCAAGTGGGTCGGGGCCCTGAGCGCGGCCCGGCTCACCGGCTTCCCGCCCCGCGAGGCCAGCGCCATCGCCGCCCTGATGAACACCCGCGGCCTCACCGAGCTGATCGTCCTCAACATCGGCCTGGAGCTGGGGGTGGTGACCCCGGCCCTGTTCACCGCCCTGGTGCTGATGGCGCTGGTCACGACCTTCATGACCGGGCCCGTGCTGCGCCTCGTCGACCCGGGCGGCCGCCTCGCCGTCCGGCCCGAGGACGAGCTGGCGGCGGCGGCGCCGGAGGCACCGGAGGCGCCGGCCCCGGAGCGGGCCATCCTGGTCGCCCCCCAGGACGGCCGCCACCTGGAGGCGCTGCTGGAGCTGGCCGGGCGGCTGGCCGGCTCGCGGCCGGCGCGCGAGCTGCTGCTGGTCCGGCTGCTGGTGCCCTCGCGCATCGCCACCGGCCCGGCCGCCGACGACCACGAGCTGACCCAGGTCGCCGCCGACCTGCACCGGCGGCGCCAGAGCCTGCGCCGGCGCGGGCTGGCCGTCCGGACGGTGGCCTTCACCAGCGCCGACCCGGCCGCCGACCTGCTCCGGCTGGCCGCCGAGCAGCCCGTCGACCTGGTCCTGCTGGACGGCCGGCGCCCGCTGCTGGGCGAGGGGGTGCCCCGCGGGGCGGTCGGCGAGGTGCTGCTGCGCGCCCCCTGCGACGTGGCCGTGCTGGTGCACCGCGAGCGCGGCCCGATCGCCGTCGACCCCGACCACCCGGTGCTGGTGCCGTTCGGGGGCGCCGACCACGACTGGGCCGCGCTCGAGCTGGGAGCCTGGGTGGCCAGCTCGTCGGGGGCCCGGCTGCGGCTGCTGGGGGCGGCCGGGGACGACGCCGGCCGGCGCGACGCCAGCCGGCTGCTGGCCAACGCCTCGCTCGTCCTCCAGCAGCTCGCCGGCGTGCCGGCCGAGCCGCTGCTGATCGAGCCGGGTCGCGAGGGGGTGCTGCGCGCCGCCGACGGGGCCGGGCTGCTGGTCGTGGGCCTGTCGGAGCGCTGGCGGGAGGAGGGCCTGGGGACGACCAGGGCCGAGATCGCCAGGAGCGCGCCCGCCCCGACCCTGTTCGTCCGCCGTGGCGCCCGCCAGGGTGCCCTGTCCCCGCCGGACGGGGTCACCCGGTTCGCCTGGTCCTCGATCGGGCCCGAGCCGCCGGGGTGACCGCGGGAACCACCCTTTTGCCCGCTCGTCGCGCGGTGTACAACTTCGAGCGTGGACAGCCAGCCTGAGCCGGACATCCAGATCACCGGCTACCGGATCGAGGCTCGCCTTGGCCGTGGTGGCATGGGCGACGTCTACCGGGCGGTGCAGCTGAGCCTCGGCCGCCGGGTCGCGCTCAAGGTCCTCGCGCCCAAGCTCGCCGCCGACGACGTCTTCCGCCGGCGGTTCCTGCGCGAGTCGCGGATCGCGGCCAGCATCGACCATCCGAGCATCATCCCGATCTACGAGACCGGCGAGGAGGGCGGGCTCCTCTACATCGCCATGCGCTACGTGGACGGGATGGACCTGGCCACCCTGCTGCGGCGGGAGCGCCGCCTGTCGCCGGCCCGGACCGTGGCCATCCTCACCCAGGTGGCCAGCGCCCTGGACGCCGCCCACGCCCGCGGCCTGGTCCACCGCGACGTCAAGCCGGGCAACATCCTGCTCGCCGCCGGCCCGCCCGGCACCGACGGCCACTGCTACCTGTGCGACTTCGGCCTCATCAAGGAGGTCGACACCACCCAGGCGCAGTCGGCCCTGACCGCCACCGACCAGTTCGTGGGCACGATCCCCTACGTCGCCCCCGAGCAGATCGAGGGCCGCGACCTCGACGGCCGCGCCGACGTCTACGCCCTCGGCTGCGTCGTGTTCCACTGCCTCACCGGCTCGGTGCCGTTCGAGCGCCTCAACGACATCGAGGTGGTGTTCGCCCACATGCGCGAGCCCCCACCCGCCGTCTCCGACCGCGTCCCCGGCCTCCCCCCCGCCCTCGACGCCATCGTCGCCCGCGCCATGGCCAAGTCCCGAGACGACCGCTGGCCCACCTGCGCCGCCCTGGTCGCCGCCATGCAGGCCGAGCTCGCCTCCGCCCCCACCGGGAACCAGCCAGCCCCACCCGACGACGAGACCCGCTCGATGGTGCTCCCCCCCTCCCCCCCACCCACCGGCGCCCCCCGCACCCAGCCCATCGCCCGCCGCCCCGCTCCCCCACCCCCGACCCCCGTGCCGACCGGCGCGGAGGGGGGGTCCCCGCTCCCGGCGGGAGCTGGGTCGCCGCCCTCACCGGGAGCTGGGTCGCCACCCTCACCGGGAGCTGGGTCGCCGCCCCTACCAGGAGGTGGGCCGCCGCCGTCACCAGGGGGTG
>Ga0081538_10006284_pt1 | contig 10497 bp, 8 predicted proteins | sample TabmetS5T2R1_FD_71022 | JGI IMG/M metagenome (GOLD analysis project Ga0081538, IMG submission 71022) | Tabebuia heterophylla rhizosphere microbial communities from the University of Puerto Rico - S5T2R1 | ecosystem: Host-associated > Plants > Roots > Rhizosphere ...
CATGATTGACCCCGAGATCGAGGGTAATCTGCGTGTAGTAGTGTTCTGCCCACTCCGATACTGCCACCGCAAACGCCGCCTCCTCGACGTAGAAGACGCGAAAGTGCCGACTGTTCGCTTCGCTCCAGGACTCGGCAACCACGGGGGCAGAGCAGACGCATACAGCCCAGAGCACGCATACCCCGAGCCAGAGGTGTGTTCCTTTGCTGCCTACCGATTGACGGTGTTGCATGAAGCCTCCTAGGTCCAGGGGTACAGGCGTACTCCTCCTTCGTATATTACATCGGCAGCCAGGCGCATTTTCCTGAGGAAGGCGGGCAATTTTCCTGCTGCATACTACGTACGGCTTATTCCCCGCCAGATAGCGGGGTGTCTCCATGGCGTGCCAGACGCATACGCCGCCGCCATAACCACCGGCGTATTTACGACGCTGTGCACTGCGAGCAGGCACTTAGAGGGCGTACTCCTGCGGCTTGGTGAGTAAACGCTGCACCTCCTGCAGGAAGTTTGCTGCCGGCACCCCATCGACAGCCCGGTGGTCAAAGACCAGGCAGAGATACATCGAGGGCCGAACCGCCAACGCATCCCCCACGGCAACGGGCCGCCGCTGCACCATGCCAACGCCAAGAATAGCGACCTGGGGCGGGTTAATAATCGGCGTGAACAGATCAACGCCCGTGGTGCCGAGATTGGTGATGGTGAAGGTCCCGTCACTGATGTCCTGGAGTTGCAGACGACCGGCCCGGGCACGCTCCGCCAAATCTCGGCTCTCACGTGCAATTTGCCCTAAGTCCTTCTGGTCGGCGTTAAAAATCACCGGGACGATGAGCCCTTCCTCAAGATTTACCGCCACCCCGATATTAACGCTATCATGCAGCCGCACTTCCTGCTGCACCAGCGTGGCATTGAGGCGCGGATGCCGTGGCAACGCCGTGGCCACGGCCCTGGTGATCATATCGTTGAGGGAAATACGCATGCCGTACCGCTGCTCCCACTGTCCAAGCATCGCCTCGCGAAAGGCCACAGTGGCACTCATATCCACCTGCATGACCTCGGTAACACGCGGGATAGTGTTCCAACTCTGGAACATACGCTCGGCGACGCGACCGCGTATGCCAGTGAGGGGAATAGTGCGGGACACGCTCAAACGGACACTGCCAGGCACCACAGTAGGAGCAGGGGCGGCAGCAGGGGGGGCGACCGGGGCAGGCGGAGGGGCGGTGGCTGCCACGGGAGCGGCCCTGGCAGTTTCAGCCGCACGCAGCACATCTTCTTTGGTAATACGCCCGCCCGGACCAGTCCCTTGCAGGGAGGCCGGATCGATACCATACTCTTCGGCCAGCTTGCGGGCAATGGGAGAGACTTTTACCCGCTCACCGGCATCGCGCGCCGCTGCCGCTGACGGCGGGGAAGCGATACTTGCCACTGGTGGCGCTGGTGCCGCGGCTGGCGCTGTCTCATCCCCGAGGAGCTGACGCATGTCAACCTCACTCACCGTTTCACCCGGAGATCCCAGTAGAGCCAGCGTTGCCCCAATGGGTCGTTCCTCGTCTGACTGCACGAGAATTTTCAACACCACCCCATCGGCCGGGGCTTCCACTTCCGTCACTACTTTGTCGGTCTCCACCACTAGCAGCGGCTCGCCTTTACTGACGGTCTGTCCCTCCTGCTTCAACCACTCGATGACCTTGCCTTTCTCCATCGTATGTCCCAAACTGGGCATGCCAAACTTCAGGGCCATGGCGTGCCTCCTCTAGCCCAGTAATTGCTGCACCGCTGTGACCAGGTGCTCAGCCTTGGGAACCACTAGCTTTTCGAGCTCCGGACTGAACGGCATGGGGACATTAGCAGCCGCCACACGTTTCACCGGGGCATCGAGGGCGTCAAAGCATTCCTCGGCAATGAGGGAGGCGATCTCGGCACTGGCCCCGCCGCGCTTGGCCTCTTCGTCCGTCACGATCACTCGGTTGGTCTTTTCAACCGAGGCGAAGATGGTCTGCTTATCCAACGGCATCAGGGTACGCACATCGACGATCTCCGCCTCGATGCCGCTTTGCGCCAGGATGTCTGCGGCTTCCAGCGCTTTGCCAACCATCGGACCACTGGCCACGATGGTCACATCATTCCCGGCCCGTTTGACATCCGCCTGCCCAAACGGAATGGTGTATTCGCCGTCGGGGACCTCTCCCTCCATGGTGTAGAGTCGCTTGTATTCGATGAACAACACCGGATCCCGGCCACGCAGGGCGGTCTTCATCAGACCTTTGGCATCATAGGGGGTCGACGGCACGACCACTTGTAAGCCGGGCACGTGCAGAAACCAGGCCTCCAGGCTCTGCGAATGCTGCGCCGCGATGAGTCGGGCCGAGCCCGATGGCAAGCGCAGCACCACCGGCACGTCTGTCTGACCGCCGAACATGTAGCGCACCTTGGCCATCTGATTGACCACCTCGTCCATGGCACAGGTGACAAAATCGACGTACATGATTTCCGCCACTGGTCGCATGCCACACAGGGCCGCGCCAAGGGCAGTACCGACAATACCCGCCTCGGAGATCGGGGTCTGGCGGATGCGCTTGGGGTACTTCTCGGCGATCCCTTTGGTGACGGCATAGGGCCCGCCGTGCGCAATGACATCTTCACCGAGCACGAAGATCGTTTCATCCCGGGCCATTTCTTCATGGAGGGCGTCGCGAATGGCGTCACGTAAGCTTATTTTGGGCATAGAGTCATCTCCCCTTGGCAATACATAGCACTAGGAAACCACGTAGGAATACACATCCTTGTATAACTCATCCGGCGTGGGATATGGACTTTCCTCGGCAAACCGCACGGCCTCCTGGATCTCTGCCGCCACCCGCTTCTGGATAGCCTGCTCTTGCTCGTCGGTGAGCATTTTCGCTTCCTTCATGAAGGTTGCCAAACGTTTGATCGGATCACGCCGCTCAGCCCACTCGGCGATTTCTTCGCGGGCGCGGTACTGCTGTGGATCACCGAAGTTATGCCCATGGAAACGGTACGTCTTGCACTCGAGGAGCGTTGGCCCTTCCCCACGGCGGGCGCGGGCAATGGCTTCCCCTGCGGCTTCATAGACTTCGAGCACGTCCATGCCGTTGACCTGGACGCCGGGAATACCATAGGCGGCGGACATGGCGGAAATATCCGTCACCAGCGTCACCTCGCTCTGGGGCGTCCATTGCGCATACTGGTTGTTCTCGCACACATACACCACCGGCAGTTTCCAGACGGCACCGATGTTGATGTTTTCGTGGAACGGACCACGATTCGCCGCGCCATCACCGAAGAAACACACCGCCGCCTGTCCCGAGCCGCGCATTTGTGCCGCCAGACCAGCCCCGGTCGCCAGACCAAAGCCCCCGGCCACGATACCGTTGGCCCCAAGCATACCGACATTAAAGTCGGCAATGTGCATCGAGCCGCCTTTGCCCTTGCAGTAGCCCGTGCTACGGCCAAAGAGCTCCGCCATCATTTTCTTGATGTCAGCCCCCTTGGCGATGCAGTGCCCATGCCCACGGTGGGTGCTGGTGATGTAGTCGGGGGCGTCGAGATGCGCACACACCCCTACGGCGACGGCTTCTTCGCCAATATAGGTGTGCAGAGCGCCCAGCACCTTCCCTTGACTTGATTGATATTCCGCCTGTTCCTCAAACAAGCGAATACGCCACATACGGGCATACATGTCCATGAGTTTTTCTGCCGACGGTGCGCCAACTGGCATGAGCTCCTCCTCCCTCCCATAATGTTTTATTATCGATATCTCAGGCTGTGTGCCGTTCATCGTAGCCCTGATCCGCCAGGGAGTCAATGGCAAGAATGCATGGACACTGCATCGCCTGACGCCCCGAGGAATAGAGTAAGCGACCGGTGAGTTCATATCACGAGAGATGGGCCAGGAAAATGCTCTTGATATTTCTGCCCAGACGCTTTAGTGTGTAGACGCATTCCAAAAGTTCAATATCACCCAACCGCAGGGTGTTCTTGCCATAGCCAAGTGTTATTGCCGCCTATGGCGGTGTGCATCGTAGAGAAGAAGGAGTACAGTATGGCCAAAACGCAACAGGACTTCCTCGCCGAGGCACGCCAGGAAATTCCCGAGGTGAGCGTCGAGGAAGTTGCCGAGCGCCGCAAGCGCGGCGAAGATTTTATCTTGCTTGACGTGCGCGAGAAAGACGAGGTCCGCAGTGGCTATATCGACGGCGCCGTGTCGGTGCCACGCGGCTTTCTCGAGTTCCAGATCGCCGGCAAAGTACCAGAAACCGATACAGACATCGTGGTGTACTGCGCTGGTGGCGCACGTTCTCTGCTGGCGGCCAAGGCCATGCGTGAGATGGGCTATACCAACGTCGCTTCTATGGCCGGGGGCATTACGCGCTGGAAGGACGTCGGCCATCCTGTGGTGCGCGAGCGGCAGATGAGCACCGAGCAACTGGAGCGCTACAGCCGGCATTTTTTGCTCAGCCAGATTGGCGAACAAGGCCAGAGTAAGCTGCTGGATGCCAAAGTGTTGCTCATCGGTGCTGGCGGTCTTGGCTCTCCCTCCGCCCTGTATCTGGCCGCCGCCGGAGTCGGCACGCTCGGCATCGTGGATGCTGATGTGGTCGACCTGTCGAACTTGCAACGGCAGGTGCTGCATACGACGGACCGCATTGGCACGCCCAAGACCGAATCGGCCAGGATGACCCTGAATGCCCTCAACCCGGATGTGCAGGTACGGACCTATAATGAACGCCTGACCACCGACAACGTCATGGACCTCTTCCGCGACTACGACATCATCGTCGATGGCTGCGATAACTTCCCCACCCGCTATCTGGTCAACGATGCCGCCGTGCTGTTAAGGAAGCCGGTGGTGCACGGCAGCATCTTCCAATTCGAGGGTCAGGCGAGCGTCTTCAAACCGTATGAGGGGCCGTGCTATCGCTGCCTGTTCCCCACGCCACCCCCGCCAGGCATGGTGCCGTCGTGAAGCGAGGCCGGCGTCCTGGGAGTTTTGCCCGGGGTCATTGGCGTCATTCAGGCCACCGAAACCGTCAAACTCATCGTCGGCAAAGGCGAACCCTTGATCGGCCGCCTGCTGATGTACGATTCGCTGGCCATGCGCTTCCGTGAAATCCGCATCCGGCGTGATCCGGAGTGCCCGATCTGTGGTGAGCATCCCACCATCACTGAACTGATGAACTACGAGGAGCTGTGTGGACTCGCCGCCCCCGCTGAGGTGGCTTAAGGGGGTAGGTTTTTTGTAAAACCATAGCGAGACAGGACGCTCTCACTGCTATCATGAAGGGAACCAACCACTCATGTAGGCAGGAGGATGCCATGTCTCGCCAACCCGGATTATCCGAATGGCTCGATTGCGTGTCAACCCACATGCCCCACCTCAGTGTGCCACAGGCGCGGGTGTTGGCGCTGTGGAGCTATGGGATCGCGCTCACCCGCTCGTGTGGGCGTCTGACCGTGGCCACCTTTCTGGCCCTGCTGCTGGGGCAAAAGGTGGCCACGGTCGAACAGCGCCTGTACGAATGGTGTTGCCCCGCCGCCCACAAAGCCGGGGGCCAGCGGCAGACGGTGGAGGTCACGGCGTGTTTTGTCCCGTTGTTGCGCTGGGTGGTGGCCTTGTGGACCAGCACCCAGATGGCCTTGGCCCTCGACGCCACGAGCTTGGGGGCCCGGTTTGTGGTGTTAACCGTCAGTGTGGTGTATCGGGGTGGTGCTATTCCCGTGGCATGGACCGTGTTACCGGCCAACCAGCCGGGGGCTTGGCGGCGCGAATGGTTGCGCTTGCTGCGGCAGGTGCGTCCCGCCATCCCCCCAGAGTGGACCGTGCTGGTGCTGACCGACCGGGGCTTGTGGGCGCGCTGGCTCTTCCGGCGCATTGTCCGCCTGGGCTGGCATCCCCTGTTGCGGATCAACCAGGGCGCGAAGTTCCGCCCCGCGGGACAGACGCGGTGGTATTGGTTGCGTGAGTTGGTGGGCGACGTCAACCAGCGGTGGTGCGGCCGTGGGACGGCCTTTGTCTCGCCCGAGCGCCGGGTCGACTGTACGCTGGTGGCGTGGTGGGGCGAGGGCTACACGGCCCCCTGGTTTCTGCTGACGGACCTGGCACCTGAGGGGTGCAACGCCGCCTGGTATGGGTTACGGGGGTGGTGTGAACAGGGCTTCAAGTGTTTCAAGCGCGGCGGCTGGCAATGGCAACAGACGCAGATGAGCGCGCCCGACCGGGCGGCCCGTCTCTGGGTGGCCTTGGCCGTGGCCACCTTGTGGATGGTGAGTATCGGAGGGGTGCTGGAGGTCGGGCCCGGGTCCGAGGCCACGGACCTGCCGGATCTCCGGCCCTTATTGGGCGCCACCGTGGCGAGGCCAGGCCGACGGCGCCGCCTGCGGTTGTTGCGCCTGGGCTGGTTGTGGTGCCTGGTGTGTCAGATCACCACGGGAGGCCTGCCACTGCCGCAACGCTTCGTCCCAGAGCCCTGGCCGGATATCCCTATGGGGGTGCTGATGGTTACTTGTCATCAGAATGCCTTGAAATGTAATGAGATATGAAAAAGTCTACCCCCAAAAGGTTCTCCCCTGGGGAGTGGCCACCTTTGCGTCAGGCCGCCTCCGCAAGGGCAGACTCGGGTATGGGTGTGGCTGGGGCCGCCGCCACGAGCTGCCCCCAATTCTCCCATTGCTGAGCGAGCCAGCCGCTCCAATCGTAGCCAGGATCGTCAAACAACCGTTGGCCGCACCAGAACCAACTCACCCGGTCGGTCACGGTCCATTGTGCGCGCCGCTGCTGGCTTGTGGGATCCACGCTCACACGCTGGCCAAGATGCATCTGTACTGTATAGGCCAAGCAGACCACGCCGATCAGGCGGGCGACCATCGCCTCAGTCGGCAGGCCCACCACGGCTGTGCGGACGGCCCAATGATGATGCCAATCCCGATAGGTCTCTTCGATTGACATCCGTCCGGCATACTCCACCACCGCCTGCGTGACCGTCGGCGCCGTGGTGAACAGCACCCACGTTTGGGCATAGCGCTGCGCCATCGCGCTTGGTGGGGGCGTCTTACGGCCCTGTTTGTGTCTCCGGTGCTGGGCATGCGCCTGCGCCCGCTTGGCCCGCTCGCGCAGGGTCCCCGGGTTGTGCTTGTGGCGTGGCACTGGGGCCACGGCCGTGCTCACGACCACCCAGCCCGGCACCAGGGGCTGGGCAGACCGCCCACGCCCCATCACCGCCGCTGTCCGCTGCCCGTCCCTTAACCGGCCTACGGCCAAGTGCTCCGCGACCATCGTATAGACACCTGCGACCGTGACCCAGTCACTCAAACGCAGCCGCACGCTGAAGTCCGTGCCGCCCTGGCGCAACTGGGCAAACAGCAGGGCACTGGGGAACCCCCGATCCGCCACCAGCGTCCAGCGCACGCCAGCGGGGAAGGCCTGCTGCAGCTGCTGAAGGAACGCGAGGGTCGTCGCCCGGAAGCGCCCCTTGGGCCACGGATACGGGATGACCGCCCAGCCAATGGGGAGTGTGCGCCCCGCGACGACGATGCCGGCCAACCAGACTTCCCAGGGCCCGAGCCGGGTCGTGTCCAGGGCCACGATAGGCTGGCCCACCGCCACGAGCGTGAGCGCCAAGCGGATCAAGGCCGGACTGATCGTGGCCTGATCGAGCACCGGCCCCTGCCACCATCGGCGCACCCGCCGGAGGCACGACCGGCCGGAACCGGCCTGCGCAGCCGGTAAGGCCCGAGCCAGGGCGGCCGAGGTAACGCGTTGCGCCACCAGCAGACAGAGCACGGCCCAAGCGACGGTGATCACGACGGTGGTGTGCGTACTGCCCAGAACGTACTTGACCCATTGATGGATGGGCGCATATCCTACCTGTGCGGTCGTCATGCCTGTTCCCTCCTCCATGGTGGGGGTATTGTAGCAGGAACAGTATATGATGACCGCATTCTGGTGTCTTCAGGTTAAAGGTGGCCACTCCCCAGGGGAGCGACCCCCTGGTCCTGATGTTCTGCGCTCCCTGAGTCCTCAACGGCCTCACGGCATCTGTGTGCCTCGAATATAGCCAGGTTGGCCCAGGGACGGTCTCACCAACTTGCTCATCAGCCAGTTTCGAGCTTGCTTAGGAACAGCCTAGAGATCCAAAACACTCCTTCTACCTATGCAGTGGCATACTGCGTACGCATTGACTCTGTCATGCCAGGGGCACTTCTCGATCACCGCGTCTGTCTTGTGGTCCTCCCTGTTGGGGGCTCCTTCTCATCATTTCTACGGACCTGCCCAGACTACCCCAGCAGTGCCACCGGCTTGCGATAATGTTCGCCGGTGTGCAGAAGGGCCCAGGCGACCCGCGCCATCTTATTCGCAACGGCCACACAGGCCTTATTCACCCCAATCCGTGCCACCAGTTGCCGAATCCAGACACTCTTGGCATCGGGTTTGTCCCGGACATGGCTGATGACCGAGCGCGCGCCATGAATCAGCAGCCGTCGGACATAGCTATTCCCACCTTTGGTGATCCCACCTAACCGCGTCGTCCCGCCGCTGCTATGCTGGCGCGGGACCAGCCCCAGCCACGCCGCTACCTGTCGGCCCGTCTGAAAATTATGCCCATTCCCTAACGCCGCGACGAGGGCTGTCGCACTCAGCGGCCCGATCCCCTCCACCTCCTGCAGGCGTTGGCACGCTTCCAGCTCGTGGCTGAGGCGGGTGAGCTGGCACGTGATCTCAACAATCCGGGTATCAAGCGCGTTCAGCTCACTCTGCAGGCTCTGCAGGAGGTCGCGCAGCCCGTAGGATAACCCGTTGTCCGCCTCTTCGATCACGCGGGGCAGGCGCTTGCGGAAGCGGGCAATCCCCTGGGGGATCACGATGCCATACTCCAGGAGCAACCCGCGTACCTGATTCACCAAAGCGGTCCGGTTCTTAATAAGTCGCTCACGGACGCGATGCAATGCCTGGATATCTTGTTGCTCGACCGTTTTTATCGGCACAGTCGGGATATGGGGCCGTTGGCCCGCCTCCGTCAACGCCAAGGCATCATTGGGATCATTTTTCTGTCCCCGCCGGAATGGGGTCACGTATTGCGGCGCCAGTAAGCGGACTTCATGGCCCAGCGCGCCAAAGCGTCGCGCCCAATCATGCGCCCCACCGCATGCTTCCATGAAGATGAGCGCCGGAGGTTGGCGAGCCATCAACGCCAACAGCTTCCCCCGTGCCACCGTGGTGTTCGTTTTGAGCATGCCTGTGGGCGTCACCATACAGACTTGAAACACGTGTTTGGCGAGGTCGATACCAATGATGGTTTGCTGGGCCATGGTGGACTCCTTCTTGTTGATTGTTCAGCTCTCTCGTGCTCTATCATATCCGAGAGGAGTCCATAACATTGGCCTCTTAGCGAAGACATCCTCTGGTCTTCGGGCCCTGATGCAATCTGCGCTTCCTCCCCTTATCACGACCGCGGCCTCAAGGGCCCTGTACCTGATCAGGGTTGAAGGAAGCCGGTCTGACCGATCATGTCATCAACTCGATGCCACCTTGCATCGTGCGGCAGGACTCCTCCATGTCCTTCTCCAGGACCATAGCCATCAAAAGTTTTGGCATCTCTTCTTTTGTGACATGGCCGTACTCCATACGGACTGCTGCCACTGACGCTCGTAGCAGTTGTCCTTAGCCCGTAGCAAGCTGATAGTCCTGGTGGCTCGTCAACAGCGCCCAGACAAGCCGCGCCTTGTTGTTCGCCACCGCCACCGCCGTCCGGTTTTTGCCACGGCGCTCGACCAGTTGCCGCATCCACTGGCTGCGTCGGTCTGTTTTACGTCCCACCCAGCGGATCGGTGTCCGCGCCCCATGCACCAGGAGCTGGCGGAGATCGCTGTCGCCGCGTTTGCTGATGCCGAGCAAGCGTTCCTTCCCCCCGGGGGAATGTTGGCGCGGCACCAACCCCAGCCAGGCGGCACATTGCCGGCCGTTCTTGAACGCACTCGCCTCGCTGACCGCGGCCACCAGAGCCGTCGCCGTGAGGGGGCCAATGCCGGGAATCGTCATGAGGCGCTGACACGCGGGATGCGTCGTGGCCAGGGGGTCGAGTTTCTCCTGATAATCGGCCCACTGCTTCTCCAGAGCCGCCAACTCCTCCCCCAACTTCCACAACATCTCCTGGCTCAGCGCTGTGCGCTTGTCCTGTTCGGACTCGAGCTTCTCCACCACAGCTTGCCGAAACTTCGCCACCCCTGTGGGCAGCACGATGCCATACTCCTGCAGCAATCCATGCACTTCATGGATCAAAGCCGTCCGCTCGCCGATGAGCCGCTCACGCACGCGATGGAACGCTTGGCTATCTTGCTGGTCGACGTCCTTGATCGGCACAAAGCGCATGGTCGGCCGCGTCACCGCTTCCGCGATGGCCTCGGCCTCACGGCTGTCGTTTTTGTGCGACTTGACATACGGCTTCACGAACTGGGGCGCCATGCGCTTCACCTCGTGAC
>Ga0081538_10006285_pt1 | contig 10497 bp, 8 predicted proteins | sample TabmetS5T2R1_FD_71022 | JGI IMG/M metagenome (GOLD analysis project Ga0081538, IMG submission 71022) | Tabebuia heterophylla rhizosphere microbial communities from the University of Puerto Rico - S5T2R1 | ecosystem: Host-associated > Plants > Roots > Rhizosphere ...
TCCTGGCCGGCTTCGCCGCCGTCCTGCTCGCCCTGGCGACCTGGCGCCTGCGCCGCGCGCTGGTCCGCTGAACCCTGGCGGGGCCCGCTCCCGTAACACAGGGCACTGCTGGCAGTCACCCGCACACTCCCCGCAGGCAGGACGAAAGGAGAGCAGGATGAAGTGGCGCACCAGGCTGGCGATGACGCTGGCGGCGGGCGCGCTCCTGACCGGGTTGGCTGTTCCCGCACACGCCGCCGGAATCATCGTGGGCAAGCCCCGCATCCCGACCAACTTCCCGTTCCCGGGGCAGACCTCGGAGGCCCGCTGCTCGGTCCAGGACGACGGCGGCGTCTTCCCCCCCGACATCGGCTACCACTTCGAGTTCACCGGCACCGGCTACTACGTCAGCGCCGGCTCCGCCTGGCGCCGCTGGACCTCGTTCCGCTACCGGCTGGACGACAAGGTCACCGGTCTCGGCGGCAAGAGCAACGTCAACATCCGCGTGCTCGACGGCACCCTCGAGCGGATGGACCAGGACTCGCCCGACAACCGGGCTCCAGGGGTCTGGTACACCGTGGTCCCGGAGACCGGCTCCGTCTTCACCTCGACGGCGGGCCGCGACGACACCGTCGAGTTCGAGGCCATCTTCGACCGCGCTCGCCGCTCCGACCCACGCTGCTTCGTCTACACCCCACGCATCTAGCGGCTCGCCGGCCGCCGTGCCCAGCGTCATCCGCCGACGCGAGGCACGGCGGCCGGCTCCACGCCAGCCGAACCTCCCCGGCGTGCTCGCCGCCCGCTACGACGGCGCCGGCGGACTGGTCACCCTCGGCGCCGGCGGTGACCTCGCCTGGCGGCCGGCCGGCTGACCCCGCTCAGGAGCGGACGCGCCAGCCACCGGCGTCGGCGTACACCCCGCCCGCCTCCAGCAGCTCCTCGACCCCGCCGGCGTCCAGCGGCTTGGCGAAGTGGAAGCCCTGCCCGAAGGTGCAGCCGAGCTCGCGCAGCGCGGCCAGCTGCGAGGCCGTCTCCACCCCCTCGGCGACCGTCTCCAGGTGCAGCGCCTGGCCGAGCCGCACGATCGCCCGCGCCAGCGCCGCGTCGTCGAAGCTGCCGTCCACCCGGTCGGTGAACGACTTGTCGATCTTCAGCAGGTGCACGGGGAAGCGGTGCAGGTAGCTGAGCGAGGAGTAGCCGGTCCCGAAGTCGTCGACCGCCACCCGCAGGCCGAAGGCGGTCAGGGCCCGCAGCTTGGCCGCCATCGCCTCCACGTCCTTGACCAGCACGGTCTCGGTGATCTCCAGCACCAGCAGCCGCGGGTCCATGCCGCACTCGTCGACCACCCGCTTGATGTCCTCGGCCACGTCCGGTTCCTGGAGCTGGCGGGCCGAGACGTTCACGCTCATCTTCAGCGGCCGCGCCGGGAAGCGGGCCTGCCACGCCACCGCCTGGCGGCACGCCTGCCGCAGCACGAAGCGCCCGATGGCCACGATCTGCCCGCTGGCCTCGGCCGCGGGGATGAAGTCCAGCGGCGCCACCCAGCCGCGCTCGGGGTGATGCCAGCGCAGCAACGCCTCCAGCCCCACCAGCTGGCCGCTGGCCAGCTCCAGGATCGGCTGGTAGTGGAGGGTGAACTGGCCCTCCTCGATGCCGCGCTGGAGGTCGGCCTCCAGCGCCAGCCGGCCGACCGCCGCCTCGTGCAGGGCCGGCTGGAAGACCTGGTAGCCGCCCCGGCTCTGCGCCTTGGCGGCGTACATCGCCATGTCGGCGTCGCGCAGCAGCTCGTCGGCCGGCTGCCCGGGCGTCGCCGCCAGCGCCACGCCGATGCTGGCGCGCACGAACAGCTCGCGGCCGTCGAGGTGGTAGGGCGCCGTCAGCACCTCGACGAGCCGTCCGGCCACCAGCGTCGCCTCGTCGGCGGTGGCCGGGTCGTCCAGCAGGACGGCGAACTCGTCGCCGCCCAGCCGGGCGGTGGTGTCGGAGGCCCGCAGGTGGCCGCGCAGGCGCTCGGCGACCATCACCAGCAGCCGGTCGCCGGCGGCGTGGCCCAGGGAGTCGTTCACCACCTTGAAGTCGTCCAGGTCCAGCAGCAGCACGGCCACGGGGTGCGGGTTGCGGCTGCGGCGCGCCAGCGCGTGCTCCAGGCGGTCGCGGAACAGCGCACGGTTGGCCAGTCCGGTGAGCCGGTCGTGGAACGCCTGGTGCTCGAGCTCCCGCTCCAGCTCCCGGCGCTCGGTCACGTCGCGCAGGGTGGCGACGATGCCGCGGACGGCGTCGTCGTCGAGCAGGCTGGCGTTGACCACCTCGAACTGCCGCCACGACCCGTCCTTGTGGCGCACCCGCCACTCCACGGTGACGGCGCCGTCGCCGTCGGCGTCCATGTCCGCGTAGAAGGCGCGGGCGTAGGTGGCCTCCTCCGGGTGGACGAGGTCGGCCAGCTCGACGCCGAGCAGCTCGGCGGGGTCCCAGCCGAGGACGCGCCGCACCGGCGGGGTCACGTAGGAGACGACCGTGTCGGCACCCACCACCATGGTCACGTCGGAGGCGTTCTGCACCAGCGAGCGGAAGCGCGCCTCGCTCTCGCGCCGCTGGAGGTCCCTGGCGAGCACGGCGCTCTCCAGCGAGAGGGTGAGCTGGGAGCCGAGCGTGTCGAGGGCGTCGCGCAGGTCGGCCGGGAGGGGGTGGACGCTGGCCACCGCCAGCGCCCCGCGCAGGCCGCCCTGGAACACCAGCGGGTCGAGCAGCAGCACGCCGCAGGTCCCCGCCGGGTCCAGCGCGCCGGCCAGCTCGGGCGCCTCGTCGGGCCGCAGCTCCACGGTCTGCCGCCGGCGCAGGCGGTCGACCGCCCCGGCCGGCAGCCGGCAGCCGCCGGCCTCGTCCTGGACGGCGCCCTCCTGCCCCGCCGCCACCCGGAACGCCTCCTCGCCCTCGCGGTGGAGGATGGCGGCGCGGGCCGGCACGCCGGCGAGCAGGGTCCGGACGCCGGCCAGCATCCTGGTCTCGCTGTCGGCCGGGGAGGTGGCGGTGACCAGGTCGGCGCCGGCCTCCCGCAGCACCCGCTCGCGCCGCACCGCCTGCTCCTGGAGCGTGAACAGGCCGGCGAGGCGGGCGACCACCAGCAGCAGCACCACCACCCAGGCGGCCACGATCAGGGGGATGTCGGTCGGCCCGCCGGTGGCCGCCTGCACCGCCAGCACCGCCGGCGGCATCAGCGCCGCGCCCGCCAGCAGCCCCAGCCGCCCGCGCCGGAAGGCGGCGGCGCGGGCGCCGCCCGGCTCGGTCAGCCGCCGCATCGACGGGTGCAGCGCGGCGGCGCCCCACAGCAGGTGCACCAGCAGCCAGCCCCCGTCCAGCGGGCCGCCGGCCTGGTAGGTCCCGCTGAGCTGCATGGCGACGTAGACGCTGTCGCTGGCCAGGGTGACCAGCACGGCGGCGCCCACCAGGCCGAACGCGGCCGTCCTGCCGCCGCCGCCGGTCACCAGCCGGGCGGCGACCGCCGCCGCCGTCAGGTCCGCCACCGGGTAGGCGGCCGAGGTGATCTGGCCGGCGACCTCCAGGTCGGGGTTGCCGACGAACGGGGCGATCAGGAACACCCACGACACCACCGCGGTGCCGGTGGCCACGATCAGCGCGTCGATCAGCCCCGCACGGTCGCCGCCGGGGCTGCGCCGGCGGATCACCAGCAGCAGCCCCGCCACCACGAACGGGTAGCTGCCCAGGTAGAAGGCGTCGGCCACGGTCGGGACGCGGTTGACGTGGAGGATGTGCTGGAAGGTGAAGAACAGCACGTCGGCGACCACGTAGCAGAGGCGGCCGGCGGCCAGCAGGTACCAGACCAGCGGGCTGGCCGGGCGGTGGCGGCGGACGCCGACCAGGATCGCCGCCACCGACGACAGGCCGACCAGGGTGTAGACGACGACCCGGACGGCGGCCGTCGGCAGCGGTGTCAGCGCGTGCAGGAAGAAGTAGCCGGCCGCCAGCAGCCCGCCACCGGCCAGGTAGGCCAGCCAGGCACGTCGCATGTGTGCCTGATCGTCGCCGTCCGGGCCGCGCGTATGGCCCGAAGTGACTATTTTTGCGTGCGGCGCGGAACCGTCACGTCGAACCAGCGGTGCCTGGCCCGCTGCTGGGTGATGTCGACGTGGACGTGCTTGACCTGCGTGTACTCGAGGTAGCCCTGCTCGCCCAGCTCGCGGCCGACGCCCGACTGCTTGTAGCCGCCGAACGGGTAGCGCGGGTTCAGCAGGTGGTAGTCGTTGACCCACACCGTCCCGGTCCGCAGCCGCTCGGCCACCCTGACCGCCCGGCCGGAGTCGCGGCTCCAGACCGCGCCCGCCAGGCCGTACGGCGAGTCGTTGGCGACCGCCACCGCGTGGTCGTCGTCGTCCACCGGGATGACCGCCAGCACCGGCCCGAAGATCTCCTCCTGGGCGATGCGCGAGCGCGGGTCCACGCCGGTGAACACCGTCGGCGCGTAGTAGAAGCCGCCCTCGTGGCCGGGGACCTGCACCCGCTCGCCGCCGGTGGCGAGCTTGGCGCCCTCCTCCTGGCCGACCCGCACGTAGCGCTCCACCCGCTCCAGCTGCTCGGCCGAGACCAGCGGGCCCATGTCGGCGCCGGGGTCGGCGGCCGGGCCGACCTTGATGCGCTCGGCGAGCTCGACCAGGCGGGCGACCACCTCGTCGTGGATCGGCCGGGCGACCAGCAGCCGGCTGCCGGCGGTGCAGACCTGGCCCTGGTGGAAGAAGATCGCGTAGGCGGCGCCGTCCACGGCCAGGTCCAGGTCAGCGTCGTCCAGCAGGATGTTGGCCGACTTGCCGCCCAGCTCCAGCAGGACCTTCTTGACCGTGCCGGCGGCCAGGCCCGCGACCCGCTTGCCGATCTCGGTGGAGCCGGTGAAGGCGACCTTGTCGACCTCGGGCGAGGTGACCAGCGGCTCGCCGGCCTCCGGCCCGAAGCCGGGCACGACGTTGACGACCCCGTCGGGCACGCCCGCCTCGGCGCAGAGCCTGGCCAGCTCCACCGCGGTGCAGGGGGTCTGCTCGGCCGGCTTGAGCACCATGGTGTTGCCGGCGGCCAGCGCCGGCGCCAGCTTCCAGGCGGCGTTCTGGATCGGGAAGTTCCAGGGGATGATGCCGCCGCACACGCCGACCGGCTCGCGGCGCAGGTAGTTGTGGCTCGGGCCGGGGGCGACGGTGAACGGCAGCGGCTGCTCGGTGGGGACGCGGGTGGCGAACTCGGCGTAGGTCCGGAAGGTGAACATGGCCCCGGCGACGTCGGCGGACCTGACCTTGCGGATGGTGCCGCCGGAGTCGCGCACCTCCAGCTCGATCAGGCGCTGGGCGTGCTCCTTGAGCTTGCCGGCGACGGCCTGGAGGACGGCGGCGCGCTTCTCGGGCTTCAGCCCGGACCAGCGGCCGTCCTCGAAGGCGGCCCTGGCGGCGGCGACGGCCCGCTCCACGTCGGCGGCGCGGGCCCTGGCCACGGTGGCGTGGGCCTGGCCGGTGGAGGGGTCGAGGGTCTCGAAGGTCTCGCCGGTGGCCGCCTCCTCGTCCTTGCCGTCGATGAACAGCGGGTAGTCGCTCGGCATGTCAGGCCCCCTTGAACCTCGGCGGGCGCTTCTCGAGGAAGGCGGTGACCCCTTCCAGGTGGTCGGCGCTCTGGCCGGCCGCGGCCTGCGCCTTGGCCTCGCCGGCGAGGGCCTCGGCGAGGTCGGCGGTCAGGTGCTCGCGCAGCAGCGCCTTGGTGCGGGCCAGCGCCAGCGTCGGCCCGGCGGCCAGGGCCGCGACCGTCGCGGCCGCGTGGCGCTCCAGCTCCTCGGCGGGCCACACCCGGTTGACCAGGCCGAACTGGAGCGCCTGGTCGGCCTCGACCCAGTCGCCGAGCAGGGCGATCTCCATCGCCCTGGACAGGCCGACCAGCCGCGGCAGGCTCCAGGTCGAGCCGGCGTCGGGGACCAGGGCGATGCCGGCGAAGGCCAGCCGGAAGCGCGCCGCCGAGCTGGCCAGGCGCAGGTCGCAGGCCAGCGCCAGCGACACGCCGGCGCCGGCCGCCACGCCGTTCAGCACGGCCACCGTCGGCTTGGGCATCTCGGCGAGCAGCCGGCAGATCGGCGCGTAGTGGCGCTCCAGCTCGCCGGCGAAGTCCGGCGTCCTGCCCTCCCGGTAGGGGCCCTCCAGCTCGCGCAGGTCCTGGCCGACGCAGAAGGCGCGGCCGCTGCCGGTCAGCGCCACCGCCCGCACGGCGTCGTCGTCGGCGGCCTCGCGGAGGGCGGCGAGCAGGGCCTCCTTGGCGGCGCTGTCGAGCGCGTTGAGCGCCTCCGGCCGGTTCAGCGTGATCCAGGCCGCGGGCCCGTCGCGGCGGACCTCCACGCCGCTCATGCCGGCTGGCCGCGGTCGTCGACGACCACCGCGGTGTACATGCTCACCAGGCCCTTGGCGAAGCTCATGAGCTGCTTGGCGGCCTCGGCCGCCTCCGGGCTGGCGAACGCCGCCCGCATCGCCGCCTCGTCGTCGTAGTACATCTCGGTGACCAGGTAGTACGGGCTGTCGCCGCGGGGGGCGCCGGTGACCCTGGTGACCTCGGTGCGGCGCAGCCCGGGGGTCTTGGCGTTCAGCGGCAGGTGGACGTCGAAGTAGGCGCGGTCGAACGCCTCGGGGTCGTCGGGCCGGGTGAACATGGCGACGAGCTTGACCATGCTGGCTCCCTTGTCAGCCGGTGATGATCGCTCAGCCTACCCCCGCGGCGGCGGCCCGAACGGGTCACTCGCCGCCGCCGCCGAAGTCCCCGCCACCGAAGTCGCCGCCACCGCCCCAGTCGCCACCGCCGCCGCCCCAGTCGCCGCCGCCCCAGTCGCCGCCGGTGTCGCCGGTGTCGCCGCCGCCGCCGTCGCCCTCGCCGCCGCCGTCCCCCCCGTCGCCGCCGTCGCCGCCGACGTAGACCGGGTAGCCGCCCCAGCCGCCGAGGGCGCTGCCGAGCAGGAACCCGGTGAACAGCCCGCCCATGCCGCCGAAGCCGCCGAAGTAGCCGCCCATGAAGGGCGCGTAGTTGCCGGGCGCGTTGTAGTAGGGCACGCGGTCGCCGGCGCCGGTCAGCACCTGGCGGGCGCCCGGGTCGTCGCCGTCGCGGACCCGCTGGGCGTCGGCGGCGCACGCCGGCACCGTCCGCGGGATGCCGCCGGGCGGCGTCCACTCGACGTCGTCGGTCGAGGGCCCGTGGCGCGGGTCGAAGAAGCACGGCGGGCGCCGCTCCGGCGGCGGCCTGCCCTCCAGGATCGCGCGGGCCGAGGCCATCGAGAAGCGGCCGGCCTCCAGCGCCGCGCTCATCCCCGCCAGGTCCTGCGGGCGCGCGGCCCGGTCCAGGATCCGGGCGGCGCGCTGGTAGGCGTCGACCGCGTCGGCGTGGTGGCGGACCGCCTCCGGGTCGGCGCCCGGCATGCTGGTGTCGATGTCCAGCGCGCGGATGTCCTCGCCGAGGGCGACCAGGTCCTCCTGGGCCACGTTCTTGACCTCGGCCAGCTCCCGCTCCCGCTCGCGGCGGCGCCGCCGGGCGCCGAACACCAGCGCGCCCCCGCCGACCAGCAGCAGCGTGACCACCGCGACCCCCAGGACGGTGCCGGCGGCGCCGCCCCTGCCGCCGCCGGTGTCGCCGCCCGCGACCGGCTCGGCCTGGCCGCCCTGGGCCGCACCGCCCGGCTGCGGCTGGGCGGCCTCGCGGGCCACCCCCTCCACCCACTGCGTCAATGCCGCCGGCGCGGCGTCGCGGTGGGCGCCGAAGGCCTCCTCGCCCAGCGCCTTGGCCCGGCCGTCGGGGAGGACCCCGCCGACGCTGCCGGCCGCCCACTGGTTGCCGGCGACCACCATGTAGGCCCCCGGCTGGGCGACCTTCTCCGCGATCTCCTTCGCCAGCATGACCGTGCTGTCGCCGGCCTCCTGGCGCGCCGTCGCGGGCAGGACCGCGACGAAGATCGGGGCGCCGGCCTCGGTGACGCTGCCCCGCAGCCGGCCGGCGTCCTGCTCGGAGACGATCGCGGTGGCGCCCGGGTCCACGTACACCTGCTGGCTGCGCAGCCCCGCGGCGGCGGCGTCCACGTAGGCGCCGGCGGCCGCCGGGACCGCCAGCAGCACCAGCGCGGCCACGGTCAGGGCCGCGAGGCGGCTAGCGCTCGTCGGCCGACTGGTCGGCATCGGGGTCCTCCTGGATCGTGATGGTGCCCGCGTCGGACTCGTGCTCTCCCATGATGGCACCGCCGCTGTCGAGGATCCCGGTGTCGGCGTAGGAGACGGGCACGTGCCCGTAGCCGCCGCCGAAGGTGTTGAGGCCGCCGACGTAGCCGTCGTCCAGCGCCTTGCCGAGCGGGAACCCGGCGACCAGGTCGGCCGCGGCGCCGCCGAAGTAGCCGCCGAACCAGGACTCGAAGTGGGACGGCGCCTCGTAGAAGGGGACCGTGCGGCCGCCGGCGCGGACCATGCGCGGCCGCGGCTGCACGCCGGCGGCGATCGCCTGCATGCACGCCGAGCAGGCCGGCACCGGCCGCGGCGGGCCGGTCGGGGGCTCCCAGCCGACGTCGTCGACCGAGGTCCCGTGCCTGGTGTCGAAGAAGCACGGCGGCCGCCGGCGGGGCGGGTCGCGGCCCTCGAACAGCGCCCTGGTGGCGTCCATCGCGAAGCGGCCGGACTCCAGCGCCGAGCTCACCGGGGCCATGTCCTGCACGGTGGTCGCCTGCTCGAACGCCTCGCTGGCGCGCTCGTACTGCTCGAAGGCGCGGGAGTACTGGGCGAGCGCCTGCGGGTGCTCCGCCTCCACCGCCTGGATGTCGACGTCCAGGTCGCGCAGGTCGTGGTCGAGCGCGCGGAGGTCCTGCTCCACCACCGCCCGCACCTCGTCGAGCTCCCGGCCCAGGCGCAGCCCGCGCCGCGCCCCCAGGTTCCGCGCGACGATGCTGGCGACCACCGCCAGGGCGGCGATCAGGGCGAACACCAGCACCAGCTGGAGCGCCGTGTCGCGCGCGACCGCGTCCTGGCCGGAGGACGGCTCCGCCGGCGCCGCGGTGGTGGCCGGCACGCCCGCGGCCCGGTCCACCCGCCCGACGAAGTCGAGCACCGCCCCCCGCAGGTCGCCGGGGTGGGCCCGGAACGCGGACCTGGCCAGCCCCGCCGCCTCGCCGCGGTCCAGCGTGTCGCTGCCGGCGCCCTGCCGGCCGCCGGCCACCACCAGGTAGGTGCCGGGACGGCCGAGCGAGCCGGCGACCATGGCCGCCAGCCGCCCCGGGCTGCCGCCCGCCTCGGCCAGGGCCTGGCGCGGCAGCACGGCCACGAACACCGGCGTGCCCGTGCGCGCGATCCTGGCCCGCACCTGCGCGGCGGCCGCCGGCGACAGCGCCGGCCTGGCCGAGGCGTCGACGTACAGCGGGTCGTCGCGGAGGCTGCCGGTGGTGCGGTCCACCCACGGCCCGGCCAGGGCCGGCGCCGCCGTCACGGCCACCATCGCCAGGGCGGCCGCCAGCGCCGGCGCCACCCGCCGTCCCATGCGCCGCCGCGCGGCCTCGGGCATCCTCCACCTCCCGGGTCCATTGTCCCGCTTCCCGCCGTGGTGGGAAATGCCTCCCGATGCGCCCGACCCGGCCGCCCGGCCGCGGGCGCCGGCGACCGGCGCCTGACTCACTCGGCGAAGCGGGACAGGCCGCCGCTGCGGCGGACCGCGACCAGCATGCGGTGGAAGAACCACAGCGCCGCGGCCGCGTAGGCGACGTCGAGGACGGCGGCCGCGGCCAGCGAGCCCCAGCCGACGCCGCCGCCGGCGATCACCGTCCGCATGCCCTCGAACACGTGGCTTGCCGGGACCGCGGCGGCCACCGCCTGCATCGGCCCTGGGAGCACCTCGACCGGGTAGAACACGGCCGCGAACGGCTGGAACGCGAACGACAGCGCCCAGGCGACCACCTCGGCGGAGTGGCCGAAGCGGAGCACCACGCCGACGGTGAAGATCCCCAGCGCCCAGCCCATCACCAGCAGCAGGGACATGAACGGCAGCAGCGCCGGCCCGAGGCTGAACAGGCCGAACCCGTACAGCAGGAAGGCGATGGCGGCCATGATCGCGGTGCTGGCGACCAGCTTGGCGAAGCCGAAGGCGACCATGCCGAACAGGTACTCGCCGGGTGTGAGCGGCGAGGCGAAGACGTTGAGGAGGTTGCGGCTCCACACGTCCTCCAGGAACGCCATGGACACCTCGGACTGGCAGCGGAACAGCACCTGCCACAGCAGCACCCCGGCGAGCAGCGCGGCGATCACCGCGGGCACGCGCCTGCCCTGGAGGAACACGGACAGGTAGCCCCAGATCAGCAGCTCGACCAGGGGCCAGTAGACGATCTCGAAGACCCGCACCACGCTGTGCCGCAGCGCGTACAGGTCGCGCAGCACCACCGCCAGCACGCGCTGGCGGCTGGCCGCCGAGGCGAGCAGGGCGCTCACCCGCGGGCCACCCGCAGGAAGACCGCCTCCAGGTCGTCGACGCCGT
>Ga0081538_10006286_pt1 | contig 10495 bp, 7 predicted proteins | sample TabmetS5T2R1_FD_71022 | JGI IMG/M metagenome (GOLD analysis project Ga0081538, IMG submission 71022) | Tabebuia heterophylla rhizosphere microbial communities from the University of Puerto Rico - S5T2R1 | ecosystem: Host-associated > Plants > Roots > Rhizosphere ...
GTGGGCGGCCGCGCAACCGTCGTCGCAGGCACCGGGACGTACGACACGCGGCACTCGGTCCACCTGACCGAGCGCGCACACGAGCTCGGGGTCGACGGCTTCCTCGTCGTGACGCCGTACTACAACAAGCCCCCGCCGCGCGGAGTTGTCGAGCACGTGAAGGCGATCGCATCCGTCACGGACAAGCCGATCGTCTACTACAACATCCCCGCTCGTGTCGTGAATCTCGTCTCCGTCGAGACGCTCGCGGAGCTCGCCGAGATTCCGAACGTCACCGCCGTCAAGCAGGCCTGGGACGACCTCGGGGATGCGAGAAGGATCGTCGAGGAGACGGGGCTGCAGCTCTACGCCGGGGACGATGCGCTCGTGCTGCCGTTCCTCGAACTCGGTGGAACCGGCGGGATCTGCGTGCACACGCACGTCGTCGGGCCGCAGGTCCGCGAGCAGGTCGATCGCTTCAAGGCGGGCGACGCCGAGGCGGCGCGCCGGATCGACGAGGAGCTCGCGCCGGCCTACGAGATCCTGGGCGTCACCGTCAACCCGATCGGGATCAAGGCGGCTCTCAATCTCCTCGGCCACGACGTCGGCGGCCTGCGGCTGCCGCTTGTCGAGGCAACCGAGGACGAGAAGAACCGCATTCGCGGCTGCCTCGAGCGCCTCGGCGCCCTCCAGCCGGTCAGCGTCTAACTGACGGGCCGCAGGCGACCGGACAGCGCGAGCTCGAGCGCTTCACGTCCACGGTCGTCGTATACCTCGACGAGGTGGGGGACACCGCGGAACGCAACGTAGACGCTCGTCGGCTTCTGGCGGCTCCAGACCGCGAGCCCTCCGCCGGGGATCCTCCTCGAGGCCATTCCGGGCTGCGTGCGCCGGCCCGCTGCAGTCGCATAGGCGTTCGGCAGCGGATACGTGGCGATGGTGGTGAACGTGGCGCGCGGGTCGCCCGCAGACACTCCCTTTGGCAGGTAACGGACGAACGTCGCTTCCCGGGTCGTCGTCAGCTCGAGCTTGCGCGCCGCCAGCCCGCCGGCCCAGTACACCGGCCTATCGTGTGTCGCCGCGAACTCCGACAGCTTCTGCGGGGAGGTTGCCACTGGGACACCCGCAGGAATCGCCGTCAAGTCCTCGTCCCCGCCGAAGAGTGTCACAGCGGCGCCAGCCACCATGGCGGCCGCGACAACTGCCGCCCAACCGGCGACGAGCAGCACGGACGGCTCGCGTGGAATGGTCATCTGAATCCTCATCGCGATGCTCGCTTCGGCAGCCGGCGGCGATTTCATGCCTCCCCCTCAGTCAGTCGCTAGCCCGTGACTGCTTCGCGGGTCACGGTGTCGACTGCGATCGCGATGATCTTCGTCGTGTGCGCCGACGCGGTGTTGGTGCTTCGGCAGCGCAGGACGATAGAACCGGTCGAGCTGAACGTCCGTGTCACCTGCATGACCAGCGTGGCGTTGTGGTCGACATTGCTGTCGAAGGTGAACTCCGCGGTGTCGGTGCTGCTTCCGCCAGCATCGAGCGTGCAGATCACGGTCCAATCCGCGGCGACACCGCTGGGGTCGACGATCGTCTTCGCCGAGATCGCATAGGACCCGGCGACCACGTTCGTCATCGTCGCGACCGTCGTGTCGGTCGTCGCGAGCGCCTGGGCGCCGTTCCGGTACGCCTCACGCGCGCTGGACGGCCCGACCGGGCCTTGCGGTCCCTGAGCGCCCTGGGGGCCGGTCGCGCCCTGCGGGCCCTGTGGGCCCGTCGCGCCGACGGCGCCTGTTGCCCCGGTCGCTCCGACGGCGCCTGCTGCGCCGGTCGCTCCGACGGCGCCGGTCGCGCCCGTCGCGCCCTGCGCGCCCTGGGGACCGGTCGCACCATTCGCTCCGGCGAGGCCCTGCGGTCCCTGCGGACCGGCCGGGCCTTGCGCGCCCTGAGCACCCTGCGGTCCGGTTGCGCCGTCCGCACCGGTGAGGCCCTGCGGCCCCTGCGGACCAGCCGGTCCCTGAACGCCTTGCACACCCTGCGGGCCTGTGGCGCCGTCGGCGCCCGTCAGGCCCTGCGGCCCCTGCGGGCCGGCGGGCCCAGCGGCGCCGGTCAGCCCCTGCACGCCCTGGAGACCCTGAAGACCTTGGATTCCCTGGGGGCCCTGAACACCCTGAATACCCTGAATACCCTGAATTCCCTGAATTCCCTGGAGCCCCGGAGCGCCGGTCTCGCCCTGCAGACCGATCGGCCCGCGCTGTCCCTCGGCGCCGGGCTCTCCCTGCAGGCCACGCAGACCGGCAGGCCCGCGCTCGCCGTCAGCTCCTGAAAGGCCGGCGGGCCCGACGAGGCCCCGTTCGCCTCGAGGTCCCCGAGGGCCACTCTTGCCCGTCAGACCGCGAATCCCGCGCGGCCCGACATCACCACGAGCGCCGGAGAAGCCGCGCGGGCCCTGGGGCCCGGCGAAATTCGTCTTCTTCGGACGCGGCGGCGACGCCGTCTGCACATGCTGCTTCGCAAGCGCCACCATCCTCGGCGCGCGGTCGAGGGTCGTCTGACCAGATCCCGCGAAGGCCACACCACCGAGCGCAAGCAAGCCCGCCGCTACAGCGAGCGCACGCACGAGCCGCTTCTTGTTCGGATGAATCGCCATTCGTCGGAGCCGCAGGAGCCGACGGGGTGGTGCCGCCTCCACGACACGTATCGGCCGCGCAGTCGTCCGACTAAACGTTCTCCCAATCCCTCAAACGGATGAAGGCACGCGGGCCGCTTCCGACGATATCCGTGCTGCGGCGATTCCTACGCGGAAATGAGACGTATGCGGCACCGAATCAGCGGTTCATCCTCGGCGGTCCTGCGCGAGCGCGGACCGCTTGTGGGCTTGTGGACCCTGTTCGCGCTGTATGCCGTTTGGCTTCTGATCGGTCCGGGCGGCCCGTCGAGCTCCGGCGCCAGATGGCTCTATAACGTCGTCGTCGCGGGCGCGGCCTTCGTCTGCATCAAGTCGCCCCTCACCCGCGGGAAGGAGCGCTCTGCGTGGCTCTTCCTCGGCGCGGCGCTCGCTCTGTGGGCGGCCGGAGACTTCTACTACACGCTTTTCCTCGCGGATAAGACCGTCGTTCCGCCGACGGTGACGGACGCGCTCTGGCTTGCCTCCTATCCGTGCCTCTTTGCGGCGATCGCCCTGCTCGTGCGGGCGCGCACGGCGCACTTGGAGCGGAGTCTGTGGCTGGACGCGGTCGTAGCAACACTTGCCGTCGCGGCGCTCGGTGCAACCGTCCTCTTCGGCGCGGTCGTCGAGAGCACCGGCGGCTCGCCGCGGCTTGTGGCGATGCACATCGCGTATCCGCTCGCCGACGTCCTCCTGTTGGGTCTCGTCGTGGCTGTACTCGCGCTGAGCGGCTGGAAGTTCGACCGCACGTGGCTCGCGATCGTCGGCGGGACCGCGGTCCTCGCTGTAGCGGACGGCGTCTACCTCTACCAGGCGGCCGTCGGCTCCTATGCAGAGAGCACGATCTTCGACGCCGGTTGGCCGCTGGCGATGGTGCTGTTCGCGACCGCGGCGTGGCAGCCGTCGCGCGAGCTCGGCACCGTGAACCTCGAGGGTGCGCGCCTGCTGGCGGTGCCTGCGGTCTTCGGCGTGACGGCGCTCGGGCTGCTCGTGTACGGCCAGTTCGCGCCGCTGAACCTGCCCGGCCTCGTGCTCGCGGCGGCCTCGATCCTCGCCGTGATCGCGCGGATGGTGTTCACGTTCCGCGAGAAGATGTTCCTCCTGGCGAGGAGAAGCGTCGAGGCGCGGACGGACGCGCTCACCGGCCTCGGCAACCGCCGCAAGCTGCTCACCGACCTCGAGGCGCGGCTCGAGGAGGGCAAGCCGTCTGTCCTCCTGCTCCTCGATCTCGACGGCTTCAAGAACTACAACGACACGTTCGGCCATCCGGCCGGAGACGCCCTGCTGACGAGGCTCGCCAAGAAGCTCTCCGTTGCAGTCAGCGACCGCGGCGAGGCGTACCGGATGGGTGGCGACGAGTTCTGCGTGCTCGCCACGGTCCCGCCTCGAGAGCGCGAGATCTTCGCGCTTTCGGCGTCAGCGGCGATGGAAGAACAGGGCAACGGCTTCCGGATCACGGCGGCGTACGGTTCAGTACAGCTGCCGGAGGAAGCGACAGAGGTTCCGGAAGCGATGCGGCTCGTGGACTCGCGCATGTACGACGAGAAGGACGGCCGCCGCGCCTCCGCCGGCCGCCAGAGCAGGGACGTGCTGCTCCGCGTCCTCTACGAGCGCGACACGCGGCTCCAGGGCCACCTGTCCGAGCTCGTCGAGCTCGTTCGCGTCGTCGGCACGCGGCTCCAGCTCTCCGACGACGAGCTCCTGGACCTGACGCTCGCCGCCGAGCTGCACGAGGTCGGAAAGCTCGCGATCCCGGACTCGATCCTGCTGAAGCCCGGGCCCCTGACCGAGGAAGACTGGGAGTTCGTGCGGCGCCACCCGCTGATCGGCGAGCGGATCTTGCAGTCCGCTCCGGCGCTGGCACGGGTCGCGAAGACCGTGCGCTCGATTCAGGAGCGCGTGGACGGAGAGGGCTACCCCGACGGGCTCGTCGGCGACGAGATCCCGCTCGCGTCACGGATCATCAACACCTGCGCGGCGCTTCTCCGGATGACGAGCAGCCGGCCGTACCAGACGGCCCGCACGCCCGAGGAGGCGATCGCGGAGCTCCAGCGCTGCGCCGGAACACAGTTCGATCCGGTGGTCGTCGACATGGTCGCCGCGGCCTACGACGAGCTGCATCCCCGCTTGGCCGTCGCCTAGGCCGGCGGATTCTTAGCTCGCGACGCTCTCAACCGCGCGCAGCGGGGCGGGCGCGTCGGCGAGCGCGAGACCGATTCGGTCCATGTGCGCCCGGGCCGCCACGAGCATGTGCGAAGGCGGATAGCTCCGGCCGCCGAGGACGATGAAGCCGACGAGCGCGTTGTTCTCACGCCGCAGCGGGAGAGCGACCGCCGAGCCCGCCCGTCCCAGCTCCGCGCCGTCGTCGATGATCAGCTCCCGATCCGATTCCGCCTCTCGCAATAGCCAGCTCGTCAGCTCCGCCGGGGGAATGTCACTCCCGCCACGCGCAAGCTCGACGGTCCCGCCCGAGCCATCCTCATTCCAGGCAACGAGCAGGGCGAAGTCCTGCGGCCATGCCTGCGCGAAGGCGTCGGCGACTCCGCTGAAGAGCGTCGCGCGATTGGCCGTGTTCGCGAGAGCGCCGTCGATCGCACGTCCGAGGCGGGCAGCGCGAAGGCGGCTCGCCGACGAGAAGCCTGCTCCGACCACTGCCGCACCCGCGCCGACGACCGCAAGCTCCACCAAGGCAGTTCCGAGGCCGACCAGCGTCGCGGCCGAGCCGATCAGGACGAGCGACTCGGGCCGCTGCCTGAGCTCGCGGAGCTTCGGGCGAGAGCGGGCAGGCCCAGCGGGCGCTTCGCGGATCGACGCCAGCTCGTCGGCATCGAGCGCGTCCTCCAGACGCTCGCCGCGCTGCACGGCCACGAACGCCTTGGCGATCACCGGGTGGAACTGTTTTCCGGCGTACTTCTCGATCTCCGCGAGTGCCTCCTCACGCGACATCGGCTCCCTGAACGCACGCGGCGAGATCATGGCGTCGAAGGCGTCGGCCAGGATCAGAAAGTGCGCAGCGAGGGGGATGTCGGCTCCGTCTGCGCCGTAGTACCCGGACCCGTCGAAGCGCTCGCGGTGGTACTCGACCGCCTTCGCCTGCTGCGACGCGAAGCGAAAACGCTGGAGGAGCCGCGCCGAGAGTCGCGGGGCGCGCGCGACGGCTGCCCACTCCATCGGGGTCAGCAGCCCGCGCTTCCGCATCACGGATCCGTCGACAGCGACCTTGCCGAGATCGTGAAGTCGGCCTGCCCACCAGAGGCGGCGGGCGTCCCCCTTCGAGAGGCCAAGCTCCTCCGCCAGCGTGCGAACCGATTCGGCGACGCGCAATGAGTGCTGATACGTCGACGGGTCGCGCTCGTCGACGAGGTTCGCGAAGGTCTCGAGCGCGGACGCGACCTCTCGGCGAAGCGCGATCATTCGGCCGTACAGCTGCTCGATCAGCAGCAGAACCGGGACGAGGATGGCCGCGTCCCAGAGGCTGGCGTCGGCGGCGATTGCGACAGCGCCCGCCAGGCCGACCTCGGCGCACGCCGCGAGCACGTCCGTTTCGAACACGACCGCCCGGTCCGCCAGCCGGACGACCAGCGTCTTGACGGTCGTGAAGACCACCCCGAGCACAACAAGCCCGAGCAGGTCGTCCGGGAGGGACAGCGAGCCGGTCTCCGAGCCGGCGAGGAGGTAGGCGAAGCCGCCCGCAAGGGACGCGGCGCCGAGCGAGAGCGCGCGGATCCCCGTCTCGCGCCAGCTTGCGCCCTGGAGGCGGCGGACGACTCCGATCGGGACCGTCGCGACCAAGAGCGCTGCGATCGGACCGAGGACGATCGCCGCGGAAGCGGCGAGCGCAGCCGTGACCGAGAACCGGTCCGAGTCCTCTCCGGTTCCGAGTTCCCTATCTCGGCGGTGCAGAAGCTCCGCGGCGATCAGCGCCGCGGCAAAGAGCAGCAGGGCCTGCATGTCTGCTTCTACTTCGGCGCGGCCAGGGCATCCCTTGAACGAGGGACGGTTCCTAGAATGCGCCGATGGCTCTCCGGATCATCCCGCTCGGCGGTGTCGGCGAGGTCGGGAAGAACATGACCGTCTTCGAGCTGGGCGGTGAGATCGTCGTCATCGACGCCGGCCTAGCCTTCCCGCGCGACGAACATCTCGGCGTCGATCTGATCCTCCCGGACGTGGGCTACCTGGCCGAGAACCGCGATCGGGTGCGGGCCGTCATCCTCACGCACGCGCACGAGGACCACGTGGGCGCTCTGCCGTTCCTGCTCCGCGAGGTGAAGATCCCGGAGGTCTGGGGCACGCGGCTCACGCTTGGCCTGGCCCAATCGCGGCTGGACGAGCACGGCCTGCTCCAGTCAACCGAGCTCAGGGAGGCGAAGCCCGAGAACGGGCACGCGGAGATCGGGCCGTTCCAGGTCGAGTTCGTGCGTGTCTCCCACTCGGTTCCGGACTCGATGGCCGTCGTGCTGGAGAGTGAGGCGGGCCGTGTGCTGATGACGGGCGACTGGAAGCTCGACCACACACCGGTGGACGGGCTGCGGACAGACGTCGGCCGCCTCGCCGAGCTCGGGAGCAAGGGCGTCGATCTGCTGCTCGGCGATTCCACCAACGCCGAGCGACCCGGTTTCACCGGCTCCGAACGGCTCGTTGGGGAAGCATTCGAGCAGATCATCCCGCGCTGCGAGGGCCGCGTCCTCGTCGCCTGCTTCGCCTCGAACGTTCACCGGATGCAGCAGGCGATCGACGTCGCCGTGCGCACCGGGCGCAAGGTCACAGTGGTCGGCCGCTCGATGCGGAAGAACATGAACATCGCACGCAGCCTGGGCTACGTCCAGGTTCCGGACGACGCGCTGATCCGGCCCGCGGAGCTCGACGAGTACCGCCCTCACGAGGTGCTCGTCCTCTGCACCGGGAGCCAGGGAGAGCCCATGTCGGCGCTGACGCGGATCGCCTATGAAGACCATCCCGCGGTCAAGGTGGAGCGCGGCGACACCGTGATCATCTCCGCCAAGCCGGTCCCGGGGAACGAGTTGCGCGTCCACGACTCGATCAACCAGCTCTCGAAGGCCGGCGCGCAAGTGCTCCATCAGGAGATCGCGCCCGTGCACGTCTCCGGGCACGCCTACGCCGAGGAGCTTCGCACCATGCTCGGTCTCGTCCGCCCGAAAGCCGTCATGCCCGTCCACGGCGAGTTCCGGATGCTGGCCGCGCACGCGCGGCTCGCCCAGGAGAGCGGCGTCCCCGCCGGCTCGATCGTGCTGACGGAGAACGGCTCCGTCGTCGAGCTGGACCGGAGCGGAGTCCGGCTCGTCGACCAGGTCGAGACCGGTGTCACATTCGTCGACGGGCTCGGCGTCGGGGATGTCCAGGACGTTGCGCTGCGCGACCGTAGGACGCTGTCGGAGGACGGCGTGCTGATCATCGTCGCGACCGTCGGCGGCTCGAACGGCGTTCCGACGAGCCGTCCCGAGGTGATCGCCCGGGGCCTGAGCGAACCGGGGCCGCTGCTCGACGAGATGCAGTCGGAGGCCGACCGGGTGCTCCGTGAGCTGCTCGCGCAGCGGACGACGGAGATCAAGCTCCTGCAGGAGCATCTCCACGACGCAATTGCGCAACTGATTCTGGACAGAACGGGGAGGCGCCCAATGATCCTTCCCGTCATAGTTGAAGTGTGAGACCGACCTGGGCCGAGGCACTCCGCGAGAACGCCGCTGAGGAAGCGACGGCTCGTCGCCTGATCGCGCAGCTCGCCGCCTGCGAGGTGGCAGCGCTCGCCTTCTGCCGTCTGCTCGAGCGGTGGGCGAGAGGCGAGGCGACGCCTTCAACCCCGGGGCAGCGGCAGGCTGCGCTCCGCCGCGCCGCGGATCGGGCCGAGACGGCCCTGACCGGCTTGGAGCGTCCGCTGGGCCGCTACCTGCTCGAGCTGGAGCCAGAGCGCGCGGAAGGACGCTCTTGGTACGGGGAGCCTGGAGCCGCCGAGCTGATGGAGTGGGCGCCCGTGCTCTACCGCGCCGGAGTCGTCGTGGCGCCGCATCGCGTCACGCATGCCTACCTCGAGCTCGCCGTCCTGATCAGGGCGCTCGAGGGGCTGACGGCATCGGTGCGGCTCGGAACGGCGCCGGATCGCTCCTCGCTCTGGGCCGGGCTCTTCGACCTGCGCGAGAACCTCCTCGACGGCGCGCTGGACGATCTTCGGGCGCTTGCCGCCTAGTCTCAACGTCGTCGGCTCCGCCAACCTCGATCTCGTCGCCCGCGTCGAGCGCCTTCCGCGGCCGGGCGAGACGGTCACGGATGCGTCGCTCAGCCGCGTCCCGGGCGGCAAGGGTGCGAACCAGGCCGTGGCGGCAGCCCGCCTCGGCGCCGACGTCCGCTTCTTCGGGGCGGTCGGCGAAGACGACCTCGCCGAGGAGGCGCTCGCCGGCTTGCAGGAAGCGAGGGTCCAGTTGGACGTCGCGCGCAACGGCCAAACCGGCGTCGCCATGATCCTCGTGGACGGAAGCGGCGAGAATCAGATCGTGGTCGTGCCCGGCGCCAACGCGACGGTCAACGCCGTCCCGGGCGGAAACGTCCTGTGCCAGCTGGAGATCCCGGCCGAGACGGTCGAGGCGAACGCTCGTGCGGCGGAGTGGTTCTGCCTGAACGCCGCACCCGCGAAGCCGATCGACGTCGAGCCGGACCTCCTCGTCGTGAACAGGTACGAGTACGAGGTCAACTCGCGCGGCAAGCTGGTCGCGCTGACGCTGGGCCAGGAGGGCGCCGTGCTCCTCGAGAACGGCCGGGAGGTTGCGCGCGCGACGCCGCCGAAGGTCGATGCGGTCGACGGAACGGCGGCGGGAGATGCCTTCACAGCTTGTCTTGTGGTCTCGCATCTCGAAGGACGCGACTGGGACGAAGCGCTTCGCCGAGCCTGCACGGCCGGCGCGCTGGCCGCCTCGCGCCCGGGCGCTCAGCCCTCGCTCCCGACCGCGGCGGAGCTCGATGCCTTGTAACAGACTGTTACTTGGCCCGAGAACGCCGGTTTTGCCGGGGTGCTTTGTGCTTGTAACAGTCTGTTACTTGGGCCGGTGGGCGCCGTGACTCCGATCCCGATCCTGCTCGACTGCGACCCCGGCCATGACGACGCGATCGCCCTGCTGCTCGCCCTCGCGAGCCCGGAGGTCGAGCTCCTCGGCGTGACGACGGTCGCCGGCAACCAGACGCTCGAGAAGACGACCGCGAACGCGATCCGGGTGCTCGACTTCGTCGGGCGCGACGACGTCCCGGTCGCGGTGGGCGCCGAGCGTCCGCTCCTCCGAGAGCCGTTCGTCGCCAAGTACGTGCACGGGGAAACCGGCCTCGACGGGCCCGACTTGCCGCCTCCGCAGCGCGACCCGCTGGAGCAGCACGCCGTGGACTTCATCGCCGAGCGCGTCGAGGGGACGACCCTCGTCGCCGTCGGGCCGCTGACGAACGTCGCGCTCCTCCTGGCCAAGCACCCGAACGCGAAGCCAGATCGCATCGTCCTCATGGGCGGCTCGATCGGCCTCGGCAACGTCACTCCGGCCGCAGAGTTCAACATCTGGGCCGATCCCGAAGCGGCCGCCCGGGTCTTCGACAGCGGCATCGACGTGACGATGATCGGGCTCGACGTCACCCATCAGGCGCTGCTCCGTGACGAGCACGTGGAGCAGCTCCGCGCATCCGGCCGAACCGGGCGGATGGTGGCCGAGCTGTACGACTTCTTCCACCAGTTCCACGCCAAGACCTACGGCTTCACCGGTTCGCCGATCCACGATGCCGTGGCGCTCGCCCAGGTCTTCCGGCCGGAGCTCGTGCAGACGGAGCATCGCCACGTCGCGATCGAGTGCGACTCCGAGCTGACGA
>Ga0081538_10006287_pt1 | contig 10493 bp, 9 predicted proteins | sample TabmetS5T2R1_FD_71022 | JGI IMG/M metagenome (GOLD analysis project Ga0081538, IMG submission 71022) | Tabebuia heterophylla rhizosphere microbial communities from the University of Puerto Rico - S5T2R1 | ecosystem: Host-associated > Plants > Roots > Rhizosphere ...
CGCGCCGGAGATCTCGTTGTGGTCGGTCCCTGCGATGGCGCCGAGCCCGACGCGCCTGGCCGTGTCGAGCAGCGTGTCGACCGGTGTGGCGCAGTCCGGCGAATGGTCGGTGTGCATGTGGAGGTCGACGTGAATGAAGTCGCGCTCGAGCAGCCGCCTGCGGACGTGGGCCGGCCCGTTCGTCGCGTGCCTGCGTGCCGCGATGCGCTCGTAGAGAGCCTCGAACTCGTCCGCCGTGCGCGACCACTGGATGTCCGGGTGCGCGCGCTCGATCCGGCGCTCGTACTCCTCGACCAGCAAGGGCTGGCTGAGCAGGCGCTCCAGCTGGGCGGCGAGAGTTAGCGCGTCGCGCGGCTCGAAGAGCGGCCCGAGCTCGCCGTCGCGCACCGCCTCTTCGTACTGAGGGAGGCGGGACACCACCGGCACGGCCCCGCCGGCCAGCGCGCGCAGCACGAGCTGGGGTGCCGGGGCCGCTCCGGCCGAGGCGGCCACTGCGATGCGGGCGCGCGCCAGGTGCTGGGCCTCTGAGCCGTCCGCGGGTCCGGCCAGCGTCACGCGATCGCGCAGCCGCCGCGGCAGTGTCAGCACGGGCGCGGAGGCGGGGTCGCGGAGCCAGATCGTGGCGCGCCAGTCGAGCCCGGTAGGCAGCCGGCGGAGGCCCCGCAGGAACAGCCGCATCGCTCCGCGTTCCTCCTCGCCGGAGAAGACGATCTCGGGCGGGCCGCCGTCGCTCTCGGGCCGGTGGAGCAGGTCGGCCCCGGGGCGGATCACCTCATAGTCGCCCGGGAAGTACCGCTCGACCAGATCGCGTGTCGCGGCGAAGCTCGCGGTGCGACCGTCGAGCCTGCCGAAGAGAAGCTCAACCATCCTGCGCGCCACCTGGGTGGAGACGAACCGCTCCGTCGTCGAGTGGAAGGTGCCGACGTTCAGCGCGCGCGAGTGGCGCAGCGCGGCCGACGAGGCGGACGGCGCGAAAGGCTCGTGTACGTTGACGAAATCAAGCTCGGTGCGCCCGAGCAGATCCTCGAGCGTGCGCGAGACGTCAAGTGGCAGTGAGACGGAGCCGCCGCGGCGGAACGGCAGGCTCTGCCCCACCGCGATGATCGAGGCGCAGCCCGGCTCCGCGAACACGGCGTCCGGATCCGAGCGCAGCGCCTTGATCTTGGCGCGCCCCTCGCGCACCAGCTCGCGCGAGCCCGACGGGGTGACCACCAGAACCTTGTGCCCGCGGCGGCAGAGCTCATCGGCAAGGCGTTCGACGAAGATGTTGACCTCGTGGTGATGCTCCCAGGGCCACGGGGTCACCTGCGCGATCGAGAAGGGCACCCGCGTCAGGATACGATCGCTCCGCAGTGACGGACTTCCCAACCGTACGCGTGGCCGCGGTGCAGGCCACGCCCGTCATCCTCGACGCCGGCGCGACGGTCGACAAAGCGGTACGCCTGCTCGGCGAGGCCGCGGCCGAGGGCGTCCGCCTGGCCGTGTTGCCCGAGACGTTCGTATCGCTGTACCCGTCGAACGTGTGGGCTCGCAGGGCCTCGGGCTTCGGCGGGTTCGACGAGCTCTGGGAGCGGATGTGGGCGAGCTCGGTGGACGTGCCCGGACCGCTGGTTGACCGGCTCGCCGAAGCCTGCGCCGAGCATGGCGTCCACTGCGCGATCGGGGTGAACGAGCGCGAGTCCGATCGGCCGGGCACGCTCTACAACACGCTCCTCCTGCTCGGCCCCGACGGGCTTATCTCCAAGCACCGCAAGCTGATGCCCACGCACCACGAACGGCTGTTCCACGGGATCGGGGGAGGCGACGATCTCGACGTGGCCGACACGCCGGTGGGCCGCGTCGGCGGGCTCATTTGCTGGGAGAACCGCATGCCGCTCGCGCGCTGGGCCGTCTATCAGCAGGGCCCGCAGATCTGGGTCGCGCCGACGGCCGACGACTCGGATGCATGGCTCGCCAGCATGCGCCACATTGCGATCGAGTCGGGCGCGTATGTCGTCTCGGCGCCCCAGTACATTCCGCGCGCCGCGTTCCCGGCCGACTTCCCGCTGGAGCTTCCGGACCGGGAGGTCTTCGGCAGCGGCGGGGCGGCGATCGTGGAGCCGAACGGCGAGGTGATCGCCGGACCTCTCTACGGCGAGGAGGGCATGGTGGCGACGGACTGCGACCTTCGCCGGGGCCTCCACGCCAAGCGCAGCTTCGACGCCGTCGGCCACTACAGCCGCGGCGACGTGCTGGCGCCGCCGCAGGCTGCCGAGGCCGACGGCAGCGAGCCAAGGCTCGGGCACGAGGTGTAGCTTCCGCACCCAACGCGAGAGGAGGAGGAGGCCGTGTTCCACGCCGAGGTCATCGGATCGCTGCTGCGCCCGTCCTACCTCAAGGAGGCGCGCGCAGCCTTTGAGCAGGACGATCTTTCGCCGCACGACTTCAAGCGCGTCGAGGACCGCGCCGTCGATCAGGTGATCGCCATGCAGGAGGGCACCGGCGTCGAGGTCGTGACCGACGGCGAGATGCGCCGCTTCCTGTTCATGGGCCCGATCACGGAGACGGTCGAGGGGATCGAGCCGGTGGAGCACGGGAACCCGATGCCGTGGGCGACGGCCGAGCGAGAGCTCGAGTGGTCGAACCCGGTCGCCGTGACGTCGAAGCTCCGCAAGGTCCGCTCCCTCGTCACCGAGGAGTACAGCTACGCTCGCGCCCGCGCCCGGTCGCCGCTGAAGGTCACGGTCCCCAGCCCGTTGGTCCTGTTCGGGATGTGGAGCCCTACTTATTCCGTGGACGCGTATTCCGAGCCGTTCGAGCTGTTCGCCGACGCGGCCGAGGTCGGGCGATCGGAGATCCAGGAGCTGGTCTCGCTCGGCTGCGACTACGTCCAGGTCGACGCGCCCGAGCTCGCCACGCTGGTCGACCCCCGTGTACGCGACTGGACGGAGTCGCTTGGCATGCCGGCGCAGCGCATGCTCAGCGAGGGGATCGACCTGGTTAACGACATGGTCAAGGGCTTCTCCGGCGTCCGGTTCGGCATCCATCTCTGCCGCGGCAACAACGCCGGCATGTGGATGGCGAGCGGCGGCTACGAGTTCATCGCGCAGGCGCTGTTCGAGCGCGCCACCGCGTTCGACGCCTACTTCCTCGAGTACGACGACGCCCGCTCGGGCTCCTTCGAACCGCTTTCGCGGGCGCCCGACGACAAGCAGGTCGTGCTTGGGCTCGTGTCGACGAAGAAGCCCGATGTCGAGACGCCCGAGGAGCTGACGGCGCGCATCGAGGAGGCCGGGCGCGTGTTCCCGCGCGAGCGGCTGGGGCTCTCGACCCAGTGCGGCTTCGCTTCGATCGCTGAGGGAAATCCGATCAGCGAGCAGGCGGAGGAGGACAAGCTGCGCCTCGTCGCCGACGTGGCGCAGTCCGCCTGGGGTTAAGCCTCAGTCGTCGATTTCGTCGTCCGCACCTTCGCCTGGTCCGGCAGCTTCGGCGCGCCGCCGTACTGAGCGATGAACTCCTCGGTCAGATCGCGCGCGACCGGATCGGGGTGCTGCTCGGGCGGCGACTTCATGAGGTAGGCGCTCGGGCCCACGAGCGGGCCGCCGAGGCCGTGGTTCAGCGCCAGCTTGCAGCAGCGAACTGCGTCCGTGACGATGCCCGCCGAGTTAGGCGAGTCCCAGACCTCGAGCTTGGCCTCGAGGGTGAGGGGCACGTCGCCGAAAGCCTCGCCCTCGAGCCTGATGTGCGCCCACTTGCGGTCGGTCAGCCAGGGCACGTAGTCGGAGGGACCGATGTACACGTCGTCCTCCGGCAGCACGTGGCCCATGATCGAGGTGACGGCGCTGGTCTTCGAGATCTTCTTCGACTCGAGCCGCTCGCGCTCGAGCATGTTGTAGAAGTCCATGTTGCCGCCCACGTTGAGCTGCGAGGTGCGCTTGAGCTGCACGCCGCGCTCGTGGAACAGCCGCGCGAGCATGCGGTGCGTGATCGTGGCGCCGACCTGCGACTTGATGTCGTCGCCGATGATCGGCAGGCCCGCCTTCTTGAACCGCTTGCCCCAGTAGCTCTCCCTGGCGATGAACACCGGGATGCAGTTGACGAAGCCGCAACCGGCCTCGAGCACCTGCTCGACGTACCACTTGGTCGCCTGCTCTGAGCCCACCGGGAGGTAGGAGACGACCACGTCGGTCTTCGTGTCCTTCAGGATCTGGACGATGTCGTCCGTCTCCCCGGGCGCCTTCGTGATCTTCTCCTTCAGGTACTTGCCGAGGCCGTCGTGCGTCATGCCGCGCGAGACGGGCACGTCCAGCTTCGGCACGTCGGCGAACTTGATCGTGTTGTTCTGCCCCGCCCAGATCGCCTCGGAGAGGTCCTTCCCCACCTTCTCGACATCGATGTCGAACGCCGCCGTGAACTCGATGTCGCCGACGTGGTAGCCGCCCACGTCGACGTGCATCAGCCCCGGCACGGACTCGGCCGGGTTGGCGTCCTTGTAGTACTCGACCCCCTGCACGAACGCGGAAGCACAGTTCCCCACGCCCACGATGGCAACGCGCACCTTCTCGGTCTGGTACCGGGAGCCGCCATTGGTGGAGAGAGCAGATTCAGTCACAGAGCCTCCTGTTCGCCGCAGCGCAAGCTCGGCTTGCGGGGGCGGCGTTAGCCAAGAAAAGGGCCCCGCGCCGGGGCCGCGGTCGTAACAAACTCCACCGACCGGTCTCGGTTACACCGCGGCCCGGCGGAGCTGCCGCCGCACGTGAAACACACGCTGAAAGGTAGTGAAGATGGTGAGCGCCGCCATGGCGTAGATGGCCGGCTCGAGCAGATCGAAGTCCGGTATCAACTCGCCGTCGGCGAACACGAGGCCCGCGGACAGGATGACCACCCGCACGGCGCGCGAGGCGACGCCGACCTTGCACTCCACGCCCAGCGCCTCCGCGCGAGCGCGCGTGTAGCTCACCATGTAGGAGCCGACGACGGTGAGCACCGTCGCGCCGACCGCCACCTCGTTGCCGGACTCGGCGAACCAGGTCGCGATGGCCGCGAGGACCACCCCCTCCTCGATCCGGTCGAGCGTCGAGTCGAGAAATGCGCCGAAGGGCGTGCCCTTGCCGGACATGCGCGAGTAGCGCCCGTCCATCATGTCGCAGAGCGAGCCGAGGATGAACGCGACGCCCGCGAGCACGAAAAGGTGCTCGAGGATCAGCACGGCGGCCACGAGGTTGCCGAGCAGGCCGGTAAGGGAGATGGCGTTCGGGGTCAGGCGCGACTCGATCAGCCGGTTGCGCGCGAGTTCCCTCATCTCGCCCGCGGTCATGCCGCCGCGGCCGTTGCGTGGCGCCCGCGCGCGTCGCGGACGCTGCCCGATCTTGTCGCTCATGCGGGCGTCGCGCCGCGCCACGCCCAGGCGTCCGGTCGGGCGCGGGCGAAGGCGGCCGTGGCCGCCCATGCGGACACGGCTGCGACGGCTGCGCCGAGTGCGGCATCAAGCCAGTAGTGGTTAGCGGTGACGACGACCACGAATGTGATGACGAGCGGATAGACGGCCCACAGCACCTTGAATACGCGCCGCCGCACCAGGAAGACGGCCGGAATCGCGATCATGAGCGCGAACGCCACGTGCATGCTCGGCACCGCGGCGAACGGGTTGTAGAGCACGTTCGCGCTGTTCTCGGCGGACTCGCCGACGAAGTTCGCGACGGTGTCCGTGAAGCCCCACTCGGGAAGGAAGCGCGGCGGCGCGGTCGGGTAGGCCAGGTAGCCCACGAGCGCAAGGCCCATCGCCACCAGGAACATGTTGCGCACGAAGTAGAACGCGTGGTTGCGGGCGAGGTAGAGCCAGATCAGGAACGTCGTAGTCACGACGAAGTGGGAGTTCACGTACATCCAGTTGGCGAACGTGAGCAGCCAGGCCTCGCCCTTGGCCCAGGCCTGGAGGCTGGGCTCGAAGAAGAGGCCGAGCGAGCGCTCGACGTCCACGAGCGTGCGGGCGTTCTCGAACGCCAGCCCCGCCTGACCGTCGACGAAGCCGCGGACCAGGCGGTAGACGTAGTACGCGCCCGCGAACAGGGCGAGCTGGCGAAGGGCGTCGAGCCAACCGTTGGGCAACCAGCGCCCGCTCAGGCGCCACACGCGAACCAGCTGAACGTACAGCGGATGGGAGCGGGGCACGAAGGACTAGCCTAGCGAGGCTAGTCGTCGCAGCGACGGCCGCGGGAGAACAGACGCTCCGGAGAGAAGCGCGTCGAGAGGCGAACGAAGCCCTTCTCGTCGGCGATCACCTTGGTCCAATCCCCGTCGGGCTCGACGCACGCGTTCGAGGCGAACCAGTACGGGGTCCAGCGCACCTTCACGATCGCCTCGCCCGGGCGCTTGACGTCGAGCAGGAGCTCGTCCGACTGGAACTGCTCCAGCACGATGTTGGCGTCCTCCTGCGGGATCACCATCGGTGCCGGCAGCAGCACCTCGTAGACGCGCCAGTCGTCCGACTTCCAGCGCAGCCGCAGGTAGGGCAGCCCCTTCTCGATCAGGGCGCGTTCGCCGTACGAGCTCTTGTCGGGCTTCGCCGACGGCAGCGCCACGTAGCGCACCGCGTTGTCGGACAGCCAGCTCGCGTACGTGAGGCGGTTGAGGCCCTCGCGGTAGAAGATCGGATGCAGCCCCGTGTCGAGTTGCCGCAGCCAGCCGCGCGCCAGCGGTGCCTCGAGGGCAACCTCGGCGCCCTCCCAATGGCTGCGCGTGAAGGGGATCTCGATCCGCCGCTGGTCGGGGAGCGTGTAGAGGAACTGACGCAGCGGCTCGAAGTAGTTGGACTTCGCCGCCGGATCCTCGAGGTACTTGATGACGTCGCGGACGGCGGGCGACCACTGCCAGAAGGCGAGCGTGGCACAGCCCAGCGCGAGCAGGGGGAGCACCCACAGGCGCCGGGTCCAGGGACGGCCCCAGATGGCGCAGAGCAGCACCGGTCCGCCGAACAGCGCGCCGAGCCGGACCGCGTTGCCGCCCATGGGGGTCTCGATCACGAGAGCGAGCGTGGCACCCAAGCCGTAGAGCGCGGCCCCCCACCGCAGCGCGCTCTCCTCGCGCGGCAGCAGGATCAGGCAGACGATCGCGAAGAGCGGGATCGGGATGTAGGCGGAATGCGGGAACGGCGCCCAGCCGCCTTCCGGGAACGCCAACGCCAGGAAGACGGGTGGGATGAAAGCGGCGGCGGCGATCGCGAGCCCTTCGAGGCGCTTCGAGCGGTCGCGGCGCTCGGCGATCGCGTAGGCGAGACCCGCCATCGCCAAGAAGAGCCCCGCCACGGGGCTGCCCAGCGGGCACAGGACCGCGAACACGATCGCGAGCAGGTGATGGCGGCGCTGGAGCGCGAGCAGCGCCGCCAGCCCGAACGCCACCCCGATCGCGAACGGCAGCCGGCTGGTGAACAGGAGCGTCGCCGTGCCGATGCCGAACCAGATCGAGCCCCAGCGGGCGCGCTCGTCGCCGAACGCCCCGCGCATGAGCGGCGGGAACAGCGCGGCGGAGGCGACCGCGGAGATCGCGAGCGCCACGGGAGGACTGAGGAACCACGCCAGCGGCGGCGAGATGATGCTGTAGGCGGGCGTGTGGTGTCCGCCGTACCAGAGCCCGTTCCAGATCGTGAAGCCTTCCTCGCCGAAGAGCTCGGCGCGGAAGGTGTGCGCCGCGAGATCGACCGTGCGCGGCTGCCAGATCAGATAGACGATCGCGCCCACAAGCGCCAGGAGAATGGGCGCCGCCTTCCACCAGTCGATGCGGCGTCGCCGGGTGAGCGTCGGCGCCGGCCGAAGAACGCCGCGGCGAGGCCGCCGCATCGGCGCCCGCTCCGCCGGCGCCGGGCCGGGGGCGCGGGGCGGAGCCGTGACGGAGGAGAACACGGCTCGCAGCACGAGTTAGGAGGCTAGCGCGGCCGCACGCGGGTCGGGCGCGACGGGCGCGCTCTCACCGCAGAAACTCCGCCGCGCGCTCGGCCAGATCGGGTTGCTCGTGCCAGCTCCAGTGGCCGGTGTCGACCAGCTCCAGCCGTGCCTCGCCCCCGAGCACGTCGACGTAGCGCCGGCCGAACTCCTCGCCGATGTACGGATCGTGCGTCGGCCACAGGATGAGCGCGGGACAACGCACCTCGCCGAGGCGCGTACCCGCCCGCGCCAGGACGTCGGGCGGCGACGCGCGATAGAGCTTCAGGATCGCCCGCTGTGTGCCGTGATCGAAGCAGTCATAGGCGCGGTCGGCAATCGCGCGCGGGAGGGCGCGCCGGAATCCTCGGCGGGTCGTGAAGCCCATCAGGAGCTCGCCGGCGAGCGGCGTGCGCCAGGCGCGGGCGACCCGGTGCCAGCGGTAGCCGGGGAAGAGCGGCACCGTGCTGAAGATGAGGAGCCGCTCAATCCGTTCCGGGAAGCGCTGGGCCAGGGCGAGCCCGACGCCGCCCCAGTCGTGAACCACCAGCGAGAAGCGCTCGAGCCCGGTGTGGGCCGTGAACGCCTCGAGCCAGCGGTCGTAGCCCGCGATCGAGTAGTCGAACTCGGCCGGCTTCCCGGAGTGGCCGAAGCCCGGCAGGTCGGGGGCCAGGCCGCCGGTGCGCTCGAGCAGGGGAAGCCAGTCGAATGAGGCCGTCGGGACGCCGTGGAGGTACAGGATCGGAGAGTCCGCCGCCTCGAGCCAGCGCGCATCGATCCCCGCCACCTCGGCCTGCCTCTCGGCGATCTCCACGAGCGCGCTTCATACCATGCCCCGCGCATGGCCGACCGCCGCAGGCTGCGCACGATCCGCGACCGCCTCCGCAGGGAGTACGGCCGTCCGCTGCCGCGCCCGCACCGAGAACCGATCGACGAGCTGATGCTGACGGTGCTCTCTCAGAACACCAACGACCGCAACCGCGACGTGGCCTGGGGCCGCCTGCGGGAGCGCTTTCCCACGTGGGATGGGGTGCGACTTGCGCCGGTCACCGAGATCGAGGACGCGATCCGGCCGGGCGGCCTCGCCCCGACGAAGGCGGTCCGAATCAAGCAGATCCTCGAGGTGCTCGGCGACGACGACCTCTGCTGGCTCGAGGACGCCCCCCTCGAGGAGGCGCGCAACTATCTCGTCCACCTGCCCGGCGTGGGACGCAAGACCGCGGCCGTCGTGCTGCTCTTCTCGTTCGGGCGACCGGAGGTGCCCGTCGACACGCACGTGTACCGGGTGGCCTCCCGGCTCGGGCTCATCCGCGCGGGCGCCTCGTACGACGAGGCGCATGACGAGATGCTGCGCCTCGTCGATCCCGACGACGCCTATGAGATCCACGTGCTCCTCATCAGGCACGGGCGGCGCACGTGCATAGCGCGCGAGCCCCGCTGCGCGGAATGCCCGCTGCGGCGGATGTGCCCCGAGGGTCGCCGGCGGCTCTGGGGGCGATGAGCGAGAGGAGGCTCCGCCAGGCCGCCGAGCTCGCGCTCGTCGGTATCGCCTCCGTGTGGGGACTGACCTTCGTGATGGTCCAGGACGCCGTCGCGCTGCTGCCGACGATGGCCTTCCTCGCCTACCGCTTCATACCGGCGGCGCTGATCGTCGCCGTTATCTTCCACCGGCAGCTGCGCGCGCTCCCGCGCCAGGGCTGGCGCGCCGGTCTCGTGATGGGAGTCTTCCTGACGGGCGGCTACATCCTCCAGACGCTCGGCCTCGAGGAGACGAGCGCATCGAACACCGGGTTCATCACCGGCCTGTTCGTCGTGCTCACACCGGTGCTCGGCGCCGTATTCCTGCGCCAGCGGATCCCGCTCATCGCGTGGGCCGCAGCCGGTGTGTCGCTGTTCGGGCTGTGGCTGCTGTCCGGGGCGGGCGGCGACTTCAACCTGCGCGGCGACGGGCTGGTGTTCCTCTGCGCGGTCTCCCTCGCCGCTCACATCCTCGCCACCGCCGCCGCTGTCGAGCGCTTCGACGTCGGCGCCCTGCTCGCGGTGCAGCTGGCGGTCGTGGGCTTCACTTGTCTCGCGATCGCGGCGGCCGCCGGCCAGCTCGAGCCCCCCGAGGGTGCGACCGTCTGGTCTGCCCTGATCGTGACCTCGCTCGTGGCGAGCGCGCTCGGCTTCTTCGTCCAATCGTTCGCCCAACAGCACGCACCGCCGGCGCGCACGGCGCTGATCCTCGCCTCCGAACCCGCCTTCGCGGGCCTGTTCGGCTGGCTCTTGAACGACGAGCGCCTGAGCGCCACCGGCTGGCTCGGCGCCGTCCTGATCACGTCGGCGATCCTGGCGGTCGAGGTCGTCCCGCGCTTCCGCCCGCCGCGGCCGCTGCCGGAGGGATGACCGGCGCTCTGGTGACGGCGCGGTCGCGCGCCCTTCTCGGCCAGGCGCCGGCGTGGCTGTTTCCGGCGCTTCTCGCGCTGCCGTTCCTGATCGGGATCGCGGTGCTCAAGGGCCTCACGGTCGAGATCGACACCTTCCACGGCAGCGACGCGCGCGTCTATCAGCTGCCGACGATCCTCCAGCTCTCGGACCGGCTCGACTTCTCCGGCT
>Ga0081538_10006288_pt1 | contig 10493 bp, 10 predicted proteins | sample TabmetS5T2R1_FD_71022 | JGI IMG/M metagenome (GOLD analysis project Ga0081538, IMG submission 71022) | Tabebuia heterophylla rhizosphere microbial communities from the University of Puerto Rico - S5T2R1 | ecosystem: Host-associated > Plants > Roots > Rhizosphere ...
AGGACCATGTCGCCGCGCGGCTTGAGGGCTGCGAGGCTCTCGTCGAAGGTCGCGGCGCCGACGCCGTCGTACACGACGTCGACGCCGACTCCGTCCGTCAGTTCCTTCACGCGCTCAGCGAAGCCGTCGTAGCCGATCACCTCCGCCGCCCCCGCCGCGCGGGCGAGCTCCGCCTTTTCCTCCGTCGAGGTCGTGGCGATGACCCGCCCGCCCCGCATCGCCGCGATCTGCGTTAGCAGCAGGCCGACGCCGCCGGCCGCCGCATGGACGAGGACGTTCTGCCCCGCTTGAACCTCGTGTGTCGACGTCGCCAGGTACTGCGCCGTGATCCCTTGCAGAAGCCCTGCAGCGGCGACCTCGTCGCTGATGTCGTCCGGGATCGGCACCGCGAGATCGGGATCGACGGCGACGTGTTCCGCGTAACTCCCGGGCGCCGAGATCCAGGCGACGCGCTCGCCGGATCCATCGACCGAACCCGCGCCCTCGACGCCGATGATCCGTGGGAGCTGGCCGCCGTAGGCCCCCTCACGCTCGTAGACGTCGCGGTAATTGACCCCGATCGCGGCGACCGCAACCGGAAGAGACCCTTGCGCGGCGTCGGGTGGAGAAACGTCGACCACCTCGAGCACCTCCGGGCCGCCGTGGCTCCTGATCTGCACCGCCTGCACGGACTGAACAGTCTCATAACGGGAAATAGCTGGGCCCTCATCCGACTCTCATCAGGCTCTCACCGGACTCTCATCTTCTGCCCGTACGGTGCGACGGATGTTCCGACTGAAACCCATCCTCATCGCCACAGCAATGACTCTTTCTCTCGTCGCCTGCGGCGGCAGCGGCAGCTCCCAGAGCGCCCTTCCGCAGGGCGGCGAGACCGTGAACTTGAACCCGGCGGACTTCGTCTCCCGGATCGACCACCCCTACTGGCCGATGGCACCGGGGAACAAGTGGGTCGTAATGGACTCCGACCTCGAGGGGAATAGACAGCGAATCGAGATCACCGTCACCAACAAGAAGAAGCGGATCATGGGCATCGAGACCACCGTCATTCATGACCGCGTGACCGAGAACGGGAAGCTGGTCGAGGACACCTACGACTGGTACGCCCAGGACAAGGACGGCACGTTGTGGTACTTCGGCGAGGACACGACCGCCTTCGAGGACGGCAAGGCTGACAAGGCCGGCTCGTGGCAGGCGGGGGTCGACGGAGCTCAGCCTGGGGTCGTGATCCCCGCGGATCCCGAGGTCGGGATGAGCTACCGCCAGGAGTACTACGCCGGAAAAGCTGAGGCCGCGGCCAAGGTCCTCAGTCTCGAAAAGAAGGTCGAGGTCGCTGCCGGCAAGTTCGACGGCGTCCTCATGACCGAGGACACAACCCCGATCCACCCCGACGTGCTCGAGCACAAGTTCTACGCCAAGGGCGTCGGCCCCGTGCTGATACTCGGCCTCTCGGGCGGCAAGGCCTGGGAGGAACTTGTGCACTTCACCAAGAACCCCGCCTAACTATGCGCCGGTACGCGTACCTCATCGCGATCTCAGCTCTGCTCGTTGCGTGCGGTGGGGGTAATGGCTCGACCGGCTCGCTCCCCGAGGGCAGCGAGCCGGTCGACCTGAAACCCGAAGACTTCGTCAAGGAGATCGACAACCCGTACTGGCCGATGGCACCCGGCAGCAAGTGGGTGTTCACCGAGACCGATCTGAAGGGAACCACCGAGCGGATCGTGGTCACGGTGACCGATCGCAAGAAGACGATCATGGGGATCGAGGCGACTGTCGTTCGCGATGTGGTCACCGAGGACGGGGAGCTCATCGAGGACACGTTCGACTGGTACGCCCAGGACAAGGACGGCAACCTCTGGTACCTCGGCGAGGACACCACGGAGTTCGAGAACGGGAAGCCGTCGAGCAAGAAAGGCTCATGGGAGGCGGGCAAGAACGGCGCGCAGGCCGGGATCCTCGTGCCTGCGGACCCGGAGGTCGGCATGCGCTACCGCCAGGAGTACCTCAAGGGTGAAGCCGAAGACGCAGCCGAGGTCATGAGTGTTGACGAGATGGTCACGATCGGGACCGGGTCGTACAAAGGTGTCCTGATGACGAAGGACTGGACGCCGCTCCAGCCGGAGATCCTCGAGCACAAGTTCTTCGCGCGAGGCGTCGGGCCGGTGCTCCTCGTCGGGCTATCGGGCGGAAACTTCTGGCAGGAGCTCGTCAGCTTCCAGAAGGGCTAGGCCTTCGGAAGCGTGATCCAGACGTCGGCGCCGCCGCCGGCCTGGTTCGAAGCATGTGCCGAGCCCCGATGAGCCTCGGCGATCGCCGCCGCGAGCGCTAGGCCGAGCCCGGCGCCACCACTCGTTCGCGCCTCGTCGGCGCGGCCGAACCGCTCGAAGGCGCGCGGGAGGAAGTCGGGCGGGAAGCCTTGTCCCTCGTCGGCCACATGAAGCTCCACGCGGCCGTTCTTGTCGATAGCGCTGAGCCGAACTGCGCCCGACCCATGGCGGAGGGCGTTGTCGACGAGATTGCCGAGCGCCTGCTCGAGGCGCATCCGGTCGCCGCTCACGGCGATGCCGTTGGACGGTGCGGTCTCGATCGTCCTGCCGGCCGCCTCGGCCCTCGTCTGGAACGCCAGCTGGACGCTCGAGAGCAGATCCGCGGCGCGAAAGTCGTCCCGGCGGAGCGGCAGCCGCCCGTCGTCAGCCTGTGCGAGGACGAGCAGGTCTTCGGCCAGCCGCACCAGACGGTCCGTTTCCGCGGCGGCCGATCTCAGCGCCTCCTCGAGCTCAGGTGCCGTTCGCGGCTTCCGCAGCGCAAGGTCGAGCTCTGCCTTCATCAGGGCGAGAGGCGTTCGGAGCTCGTGGCTGGCGTCGGCGACGAAGCCGCGCTCACGCTCGATGGCGCGCTCGAGTCGTAAGAGCATCGCGTTCAAGGTCTCGGCGAGGCGCGCGATCTCGTCTTGCGCCTTGCCGACCGGGAGCCGACGGCCCGGTTCGGCCCCTGAGATTGCCGCTGCTTCGAGCCGCATCTCCTCGACGGGCCTAAGTGCGGCGCCGGCGAGCCAATAGCCGAGCGCTGCGCTGAACAGCAGCGCGACGGGGCCGACAATGATGAGCTGCACGAGGAGACTGCGGATGGCGTCGTGCGAGTCTCCCAACGACATCCCGACCACGACCGTCCGCGGTCCCCGGGGTGTCCGGACCACGTCGGCGAAGATTCGTACCGTCCCCTTGAGCCGCGCGGCACCCTCGATCTCCAGTCGCTCCGCTCGCGCGGCGCGTAGCTGCTCAGGAGAGAGGAAGGGAGGGCGGTCAAAGTACGTGAAGGCCTCCTCCTCCCGGAGGTTCTCGAGGTCTCCCCGGGCTACGAGCGTCCTCGCGTCCGCGAGCCGCGCGTCGAGGTTCTCGTTCACCGCTTCGTCCAGTGAGGAGCCGACGCGGAAGTAGACGAATGCACCTGTCGCCGCCAAGACCACCGCCATGGCGAGGACGAACGCGAGCGTCAGCCGCGTCCGGATCGGAAAGCGGCTCATGCGTTCCGCAGCCGGTAACCGGCGCCGCGCACGGTCTCGATCGACTTCCGCCCGAACGGCCTGTCGATCTTCTCGCGGAGATACCGGACATAGACGTCAACCACGTTCGACCGGTTCTCGTAGCCGTAGTCCCAGCAGTGCTCGAGCAGGTGGAGCCGCGACAGCACCTGACCCGGCCGCCGCATGAAGGCTTCGAGGATTCGGAACTCCTTCGTCGAGAGCTCGACCTCGCTGTCGCCGCGCCAGGCCTGATGCGTGGCGGGGTTGAGCTTCAGGTCGCCGACCTCGAGCACCGTTGGTCGCTCGAGCGGCGGCCGCCGCGCGAGCGCGCGGAGACGCGCGAGCAGCTCGACGAACGAGAAGGGCTTCGTCAGGTAATCGTCGGCCCCGGCATCGAGGCCGGCGACGCGGTCGTCGACCGAGTCACGGGCGGTCAGCATGAGCACCGGCGACCAGATCCCCGATCTGCGCAGCTCCCGGCAGATCTCGAAGCCGTTCGAGCCGGGGAGGAGGACGTCGAGAACGATGGCGTCGTAGTCGGTCGCTCCGGCCATCCAGAGGGCTTCCTCACCGCGCTGTGCGATGTCCGCGGCGTAGCCCTCCTCGCGGAGCCCGCGTCGGATCAGTCCGGCCATCTTCGGCTCGTCTTCGACGATCAAAACGCGCATGGATAAATGGTTGCAGCTAAAAGATGAGAAGTGAATGAGAATTCGGCTGGTCTTGCCTGGACCTTGGTCTAGGCCCGAAGGACGACCTGAAGCGCCGTCCCTGCACCGGGCTGGGAGACGAGATCGAAGTCCCCGCCGATCGACGCCGCGCGGAGCTCCATGTTCTTCAGGCCCTGGCCGGCGCCGTTTCCATTCCGCTCGAAGCCGTTTCCGTCGTCGGCGATCCGCACCAGGCGACGCGTCCCGTCTCGGCCGATCCAGACCTCGGCGGCCTGTGCACCGGCGTGCTTGCGGACGTTCGCGAGCCCTTCCTGGACGATCCGGAAGACCTCGATCTGCTCGTCGGGCGCGAGCTGGACCTCCGGGTCGACCTCCAGCTCGACGGCGAGCTCGCCGTCGGCGGTGAGCACGTCGAGGTAGCGGCGCAGCGCCGCGTCGAAGGGCGCATTGCCGCTTGCCGAGGAGAGCGCGAGGATCGCGAAGCGCGCCTCCTGCTGTGCAAGCGCCGCCGCGTCCTTGAGCCGGCGCACGGTTCCTTCGGGCGCCGAGCCGCGCTCGAGCATCGAGGCGTGGGTCGAGATCGTGAACAGGTACTGGGCGAGGCCGTCGTGGATCTCACGCGCGACCCGCGCTCGCTCCTCCGCGACGGCGCGACCAAATTCGGCGAAGCGGATCGCGCGCCAGACGCCGGCGAGGAGCAGTCCGTAGGCGAGGAGGCGGAGGAAATCGCCCTGCGAGACGACGCCGCCCGCAACCACCGGCGTGAAGATGTAGTGGAGCTCGGCCGAGAGCATCAGCGTGGCGGCGAGCGCCAGCCACCGGTCGAGGTCCTCGCCGTAGCGGCGATAGCGCCAGCCGAACCCGATGACCGCGACCAAGCTCAGTACTCCCTGGACCGCAAGCGCGACGGTCATCAGCGCCATCTGGCCGTCCCCCTCCTCGAGGTTCGGCAGGGCGGCGCCGGCGGCTCTCGCCTCCAGCCAGGTCGCGGTCAACGTGACGGCGACGAGCAAGAGTGCGATTCGGAGTGCGCGCCTGCGCGACGCGATCCGCCCGCGAGTCCAGGGAGCAGCTGCGATCAGTCCCAGCGCGAGCACCCGCCCGCCGACCGCCGACCATGCCTCCGGCGTCGAGACGGGGTCGCCGCCGAGCACCGGCGCAACCGCGAAGCAGAGCAGCGTCGCTGCCGCCGCGGTGAAACCGGCGCACAGGAAGAGGTCGAGCCGCCTTCCCTCGACGGAGAATCGGATGCCGGCCAGCACGGCGACGACGGTCGCTGCCAACATCATCCCGGTGTCGAGGGCGAGCCTCAGCGAGGGCAACTCGTAGGTCGAGCGGAGATCGGGATAGGCGAGGAAGAGGCTCAGGGCAGCGCCGAGCAGGCCGACGAGCAGAAGCTCGCCGACCAGCCACGCCTGGTAGGCGTCACGGTCGTCGCGCCGCATTTCCCTCTTTTCGGCAGCGGAGCGCCTGCCGATAAGCGTTCCGATGGCGCCGAGCATCCTTCTCGTCGATGACCACCCCCTGACGCGCGAGGGGCTCGCAGCGCTGCTCGCGGGCCATGGCTTCGACGTCGTCGGCCAGGCGAGCGACGGACGCGAGGCTATTGACCTGGTCGGCGAGCTCCAGCCGGACGTCGTTCTCCTCGACCTGTCGATGCCCGAGCTCGGTGGCCTCGAGGCGCTGCCTCGGCTTCGTGCGGAGGCGCCCGACTGCGAGGTCGTGGTGCTGACCGCTTCAGGCGACGAGGACAACCTGCTCGCCGCGATCCGCGGCGGGGCGGCCGGCTACCTGCTGAAGACCGAGCCGCCCGAACGCCTCGTCGATTTTCTCCACGGCGCCGCTGCGGGTGAGGCCGCACTGTCCGGGACCGTTGCGCGCCGGCTCCTCGAGCAGGTGCGAAACGGCCATCCCTCGGAGGGCGGCGTGCCCGAGTCGATCGCGCGGCGCCTCTCAGCGCGCGAGCTCGAGGTGCTCCTGCTCCTCGACGAACATCTGGGGACGGATCAGATCGCCACGCGGCTTTTCATCTCGGAGCACACAGTGCGCTCACACGTGAAGAGCCTGCTGCGCAAGCTCGGCGTGTCGTCACGCCGTGAGGCGCTCGAGGCGCTCGCTCAGGCTCGCTCCTCGTAGTCACCCAAATTGGGTGAGTGCGGTTCGCCCAGGCGGGGCGACGACGAAAGCCCTGCACAAGCCGATAGTTAGAGCACCCTCTCTCCTCCGCCTTTAAGCGCAGTGAGGGCGGTGGCTCTTCCTCCTCCTCAAAATGAACGGCCGGCGAGAGTCGGCCGTTTCAGTGCTCGGAGAAACCTTCGAGCGCTGCGCCGACGAGGGTCGGAAGCGTCTCGAGGTTGTAGCCGCCTTCCAGCACGGCGGCGAATCGGGGCGCCAGCGCAGCCGAGCGGCGCGCCAGCTCTCGGAAGCCGGATTCGGTCACGAGCATCCCCGCCAGGGGGTCCTCCTCGTGCGCGTCGAAGCCGGCGGAAACGAGCAAGAGATCCGGCTGGAACGCGGTCACCGCCGGCGCGACAAGGTCGTCGAACATCCGCAGGTAGTCCTCGTCGGTCGAGCCTGCCGGGAGCGGGATGTTGAGCAGCGTCTCGCCCTGCTCTCCGGGCCCACCCGTGCCCGGGTAGAGCGGCCACTGGTGCATCGAGACGAACAAGACATCGGGATCGTCGACGAAGATGTCCTGCGTCCCGTTTCCGTGGTGGACGTCCCAGTCGACGATCGCCACGCGGTGCACACCGTCCTGCGCCTGTGCGGCGCGCGCTGCGATCGCGACGTTGTTGAACATGCAGAAGCCCATCGGCTCCGTCGGCGTCGCGTGGTGCCCCGGGGGCCGCACCAAGGCGAGCCCGCCGACCCGGGCGGCCTCGATCGTCACGCCGGCCGCGAGCAGCGCCGCCTCGTAGCTCGTCTCGGACGCGACCGTGTCCAGCGTGAGCATCGTCGGGCGTTCGATCGCCCGGATCGTCTCGACGAGGCCGGGCTTGTGGCAGCGCAGGACGTCTTCCTCGCTCGCGGGGCCGGCCTCCACCCATTCGAAGGCCGCCTGAAGCACCTCGAGCCGCTGGGGGCTTTCGGGATGATCGCCCGTCGGGTGCAGGCGCGGGAGCGCCAGATGGCTGATCACCTGCATGCGACCACGCTTGGCACCTCCAACGACTTCCAGAATCCGAAGCCTCCGTCGGGCTCGTCGCCCGCGACGTACAACGCGATCACCGTCCCGTGAGTCACGACCGCCGCGGGCCGGTCGAGCGCGTCGACCACGGCGGCGAAGCGCGCACGGGCGGCGTGAGCGCTCTCCTCGCCAACGACGATCTCGTCAGGTCGCGCGAAGAGCTCCTGCATCCGGTCGAGGAACTCGGCGCGCGGGAGGAAGGGAAGCGTTCGGCGGACGTGCTCGCGCAGGTCGTCGTCGACCTCCACGTCCAGCTCCAGGGTTGGTGCGATCAATTCCGCAGTCTCGAGCGCCTTTGGCTCCGGGCTGGAGAGGAGACGCTCGGGCCTGTAGGACGCCACCTGGAGGGCGAGACGCTCGCACCGTGCGCGTCCTTCGTCGCTCAGCCGCCACTCCTCGGCGGGGCTCGCCGGATCGACGTCGGGGACGCTATGCCGAACCAGCAGCAACACGCGCCGCCAGGCGGTCGGCCAGCTGGTTCAGCCCCCAGCTGCGAACGAGAGAGGACGCCTCCGCCCAGGTCGGGGTCTGATCTTTGAGGGAGGGAAGGGGAGCGGAGGCGTCGAGGCTGGCAATTCGCCGGTACAGCAGCAACTCCTCCCGCTGCTGAGGGAACCGGCCGGCCTCCAGCGCCGCCTCGAGGGTTCCGTGCTGGCGCAGGACGTCGGCGGCCGTTTTCGGCCCGACCCCCCGAGCCCCCGGGAGCCGGTCCGAGGGATCGCCGCGCAGCGCGATGAAGTCCGGCACCTGCTCGGGCTCGACGCCGTAGCGCTCCCGCACCTCGTCCGGCCCGATCCGCGCCAGCTCGGAGACGCCGCGCACGGGCGTGATCACGGTCGTCCGGTCGCTGACGAGCTGGAACGAGTCGCGGTCGGACGTGATCACTACCGAGCGGCCGCCGCGTTTTTCCTCGGACCGCACCGCCGCGGCCAGGAAGTCGTCCGCCTCGTAGCCGTCGCCCTTCGCGGCCGCGAACCCCATCGCGCGAACGAGCTCGGGGAGCATGTCGAGCTGCTCGAGGAGAGCGTCGTCGAACTCACGCCCCGCCTGATACCCAGCAAACGCCTCGTGCCGGTACGTGGGCACGGTGAGCGTGTCCCAGCCGACGACCACGGCCCTGGGCTCCTCCATCTCCCAGAGGCGCGTGATCATGTTCGTGAAGCCGACGATCGCGTTGTGCTTGATCTTCTTCGGCAGCGCGTGGTAGGCGCGATGAGCAAGCGAGTCCCCATCGATGACCATGAGCGGCGCTTTCACAGTGTCCTCTCGAGCGAGTGGATCGCCTCCATCAGGCGGTCGGTCGCGATCTTCGACGCTCGCCTGATGTCCATCTCCTTGAGATCGTCGACCTCGATCGGCGGCCCGTAGGCCACGCGAAGCGGCCCGAGCCTCATCAGGCGCTCGGTCCCGCCGATCGCGGCCGGGACGAGCGGCACGCCCGCGACCAGCGCCACCCGAGCCGCGCCGCTCCGCGGGCGAGCCTTGTGCTTCGAGCTTCCTTTGTTCCGACGCGTCCCCTCGGGAAAGATCGCCACGACCTCACCAGCTCGAGCGAGCTCGATCGCGCGATTCATGGCTTCCTCGTCGCCCATGCCGCGTCGAACAGGAAAGGCGCCCGCCGCCTTGAGGATCCACTTGAGCGGCGCCCGGTACATCTCCGCCTTGGCCATGAAGCGGAGCTGGCGGTCGGGGTAGAGCGGGATTCCCAGGGGCCAGGGGTCCAGGTTGGACATGTGATTCGCAGAGAGGACGTAGCCACCCTCGCGTGGAAGGTGCTCTTCTCCCTTGCTCTTGAACCGGAAAAGACGGCGAATCGGGCCCGCAGTGACGGCCCCGATGAAGTTGTACATCCGCGACTTCACGGGCGCGCAGTATCACTTGCCCGCAGACCGCCGGGCGAGAACCCTTCGCTACGCTGGGCCGTCGTGAAGACCCTCGTCATCGCCGAAAAGCCCTCGGTTGCGCGGGATATCGTCGCCGCCCTCCCGGGCACGTTCGACGAGCACAAGAACTTCTACGAGTCGGACGAGACGATCGTCACGTTCGCCGTGGGGCACTTGCTCGAGCTCTCCGATCCAGAGGACTACGACCCTGCCTGGAAGTCCTGGAAGCTGGAGAACCTCCCGATCCTCCCGAGTGAGTTCAAGGTCCGACCGCGCGACAAGAAGTCAGCCACCCAGCTCAACCTGATCCACAAGCTCCTGAAGCGCAAGGACGTCGACCGGGTCATCAACGCCTGTGACGCCGGGCGCGAAGGCGAGCTGATCTTCACGCACATCTACGAGACCGCCGAGGTGGACAAGCCGGTCGAACGACTCTGGATCAATTCGATGACGAGACAGGCAATTCGCGACGGCTTCGACAGGCTTCGGCCGGCCGATCAGGTCGAGCCGCTGCGCGACGCCGCGCGATCGCGCTCCGAGGCCGATTGGCTCGTCGGGATGAACGCGACGCGCGCCGCGACAGTGAGACGCGGCTGGGGCGCCGGCGTCGTCTCGCTCGGCCGGGTGCAGACCCCGACACTGGCGATGATCGTCCGCCGCGAGCGGGAGATCCAGGCCTTCGTGCCCGAGCCTTATTGGCTCGTCCACGCCACATTCGATCCTCGCTACGAAGGCCTCTGGTTCGAAGAGGACGAGGTCAGGGTCAAGGACGGCGCGCGCGCCGAGGAGATCGTCGAGAAGGTCAAGGGCAAGACCGGCCGAGTCGAGTCGGTCGAGCGGAAGGAGCAGTCCGAGCGCCCACCGCTGCTCTACGACCTCACCTCGTTGCAGCGTGACGCCAACCGCCGCTTCGGCTTCTCCGCACGCCGGACGCTGAGCGCCGCCCAGTCGCTGTACGAAGGCAAGAAGGCGATCACCTACCCGCGGACCAACTCGCGGTTCCTGTCCGGCGACCTCGTCGCCCAGCTCAAGCCGACCGCCCAGACGCTCGTCCCGATCAGCGAGTACGCCGACGCGGCCCGGTATGTCCTCGGGCTCGACCAGCTCCCACTGGGGCGGGTCGTCAACGACAAGAAGGTCGACGACCACCACGCGATCATCCCGACGGACATCCCGCACGACCTCTCCGGGTTCTCTCCCGACGAGCGGCGGGGCTTCCGCCCGATCCCGCGGCG
>Ga0081538_10006289_pt1 | contig 10493 bp, 6 predicted proteins | sample TabmetS5T2R1_FD_71022 | JGI IMG/M metagenome (GOLD analysis project Ga0081538, IMG submission 71022) | Tabebuia heterophylla rhizosphere microbial communities from the University of Puerto Rico - S5T2R1 | ecosystem: Host-associated > Plants > Roots > Rhizosphere ...
ATCGGCGCCGAACATGGCCGAGGCGTCGATGATGCCGCTGGTCTCCCACACCCCTGGGCCGACCGGGACGCCGTCGCGGCCCGGTGGGTCGAGCTGGGCGACCCGCGTGCCCGTGGATGCGTCAACCCCGACCGCGCCCACCGGGCCCTTGACCAGGTCGAAGCGCCAGATCGAGCCGTCGCGGCCCTTGGCCGCCATCACGGCCCGGCTCTCGGTGGTGCCGTCCTCGTTGATCATCAGGTACCGGCCGCTCGCGTCCAGGTTGTCGGGGCTGAGGGCGATGTCGCCGCCGGCGGCGACGACGGTGTCGGCGTTGTAGACGATCGACAGCGTGGCCGGCTTGAGCGGGTTGCCGGGGTGCAGCCGCAGCGAGTACAGGCGCCCGAGCTCGTTGACGCCCTCGTCGGGGCCGCTGGAGGAGCCGGTGGTGTCGAAGAAGAACTCGTTGCGGTTGTTGGGGTTGAAGGCGCCGTCCTCGGGGCGCACGAAGGTCATCGCCCCGGCGGCGTCGCTGGCCGCCTCCAGCTCGACATCGGTGAGGGCCTCGGCGTCGGGGATCGGGACCCACTCGCCGGTCACCGAGCCGCTGGTGAAGCTCCGCTCGCTGTTGCGGGCCGGGTCAAGCGAGCGAAAGACATACAGGGTGCCGTTGTCGAGCCCGTTGCGCGCCAGCACCGAGGCCTTGGCCGACCGGTCCTTTTTGCCGACGTACATGTACAGCTGGTTGTCGAGGGTGGCTGGCCCGTCCTCGGTGGGGAAGATCACCGTCCGGGTGCCCTGTGTGGGTTGGACGACGCTGTTCTCCTTGTTGAAGCGGCCCAGCTGGCGGGGCATCTGGGCCTCGTTGCCGACCACCGGGGCCGGCCCCAGCAGGGTGTTCTCGGCATAGATCTGGTCATAGGCGCGCCGGCCTGCCACCGGGTCCCCATCCTCATCAAGGATCCACTGGGAGACGATCGCGCCGCGGTTCTTCGGCCCACCCACGACGGGCTCTGACAGCGCGGTGAAGTTGAGCTCGTGGTTCATGTACAGGGTGCTGGTGCCGTCACCGTTGGGATGGGCGCCCAGCCCGTCAGGGATTCCAACCATGCGGTACTGCTGGCCGGGGGCGCCGCCCAGCAGCGGCACCTTGTCATCGACGCTGAACAGCGCCCGGACCTGATAGGCGCCGCCGACCGGCTCCACGTACGGCTTGACCGAGGTGGCGGCCAGCCCGGAGCTGGCCACCACCACCGTGAGGGCGAGGGCCGCGGCGAAGGCCGCGCCCAGCAGTCGGCGGGCCGTCTTGTGGTTGGGTTGCCGCACGGGGTGCTCCTCTCCGTGAGAGGCTGGCTGGGTTGCTAGCGGAGTGCGGGTGCGCGGACCACGATCAGCTCGGTGTCGTCGGGCCGATCCCTGGCGATCCAGCGGCCGTCACTGAAGGGGTAGTTGTTGTCGTTGGCGATCAGCAGCCGCTCGCCGCCCAAGACCTCCAGGCTCTCGACCGACTGCAGCGGGAACGAGAACGGGTCGCCGACGCCGAACTCGCCTGGCCGTGGCGGCAGCGAGATCCCCTCCGGGTCCGGGATCCGCAGCAGGTCCAGCACCAGGCGCTTTTGCAGGAAGCCGTCGGCGTCGACTCGGCGCAGATCGATTAGGTAGATCTTCTTTTGCCTGGCCTCGGCGCCTTGGGCGTCGTCGCGCTCGATGAGGACGAAGCGATGCTGGTCCAGCGCCGTGAGGTCGCCGATGACCGCGTCCGGGAAACCGGCGTCGACCCGGTACTGCCAGGTCCGCCCGGTGTAAGCGCCGGCGCGGAGGTCGAACTCATTGAGGATCCGCCGCCGCCGGTCGGGGTCGCCGCGCAGGGCGCCCTCCAGCATCGGGTACAGCCGCTTGCCGTCGATGCTGCTGGCCATGCCCTCGAAGCCGCGGCTGGCGGGGAGGGTCCAGGCGTCCGGATCGGGGAGGAAGGGGTTCTGGGGTGATTGGACGCCCGGCAGCGGCACTGGCGCCTCCAGCACCTTGCCGGTGGCGTCGGTGTGGAGCAGGAACGGGCCGAACTCCTCCCCGAACCAGAAGCTGCCGTCCCTGGCCTGTCGGACCGACTCTAGGTCGAAGTCGGCCCCGGTCAGCAGCCGATCCGGCCGGAACAGCGGGAACGGGACCATGCCGTCGGGGTCGCGGAGCTGCAGGAAGCCGAGCACGGCCACCGTTCCGCTCCCGCCAGTGGCCGTCTTGAAGTCGGGCCGGATCCGGTACAGGCGCAGCAGGAAGTCACCGGAGTTGGACTTGGCGCCATAGCCGTTGTCGGGCATCGCCCAGAACTGTCCGTGGCCGGCGTCCAGTACCGCCGAGAAGCCAGGGATGGGCTGGCCGGGGAACGGCGGGGTGACGCCGTTGTCGCCGGTGATGAACGCGCCCGAGGGCGGCCCCGGCTGGTAGGCGTCCGAGGGCAGGATCGCCCGGCCCAGCAGCGTGGGCGGCTTGTCGTCGGCCGCCGTGGCCGGTGCCGCGAGGGCGGCGACGGCCAACGCTGCGGCCGCCAGCGCCCTAGACAAGACTCGCATAGGGCATCTTCACCTTCTCCTTCGGGCCGGATCGGAATCTACAGCCTTTTGCGAACCGTCGAGGCAGCCCCGAGCTGACGCCACGGTGAAGATGGAAGGGCCCAGCCATGGACGCGGCCGGTCGTACGGCAGCGCCACCCGGACGCTTGCCATCCCCGTTCGCCCTCGGAGCCCCCGACCCGAATCCGGCCAGCGCCCCAGGTGTCGAGCGGATCCTCGCCGGCCTCGTCGCCGTCGTCGGATCGTCCCCACGGCGGCCCAGCCGAGCAGCCGGCGTTGCAGTAATCCAGGCGGTCTAGCGGTGCCTGTGCACGCGCACATCGACCCAGACCAGGCGGTGATCGGAGGTCGGGAACGGGAAGACCCCCACCAACCGGAACAACGGATCGGTGGACGCCGGCCAGAACACCCCACTGTCCAGGATGCGCAGGTTCTTGCTCGGCAGCACATAATCGACCCGCAGGTTCCCCGGCCCGGGGACATCCACGAAGTCAGCGGTGTCGAAGGCCGGGTCACCCCGGTGGGTCAGGTTGGCCCCACCCTGAAGGGCGGCCTGCTCGGGGCCACCCGGACTGGTCGGGGTGAGGGAGGTGTTGACCCGCGGGTTCTCCAGGAGCTGCTGGGCCGCCCCGGCCACGCTGTCGCCGTCGAAGGGGTCGGCGTTCTGGTCGCCCATGATCACGAACCGAGCCCCCGGCTTGAGACCGCCGCGCCTGCCCTGGTCGTCGTAGATGTAGCCGCTGCGGGAGGGCAGGACGTAATCGGCCCACAAGCGGATCTCGTCATGATTGCGGGTCCCGTTGCGGTCCTCGGGACCGTCGAAGACCGGCGGGGTCGGGTGGCTGACCAGGGTATGGATCACCTTGCCGCCGACCAGCACGGGAACATCCCAGTGGCTCTTGGACGACAGCCGAAAGACCGCCAGCTCCTGGGGCGAGTACCAGTCGGCCGGGGCCGGGGTGGCCGGGTCATCAGGCAGCAGCGCCCCGGGCATGTCCTTCCACAAGAACCGCTGGAAGGTCCGGACCTGACTGCGGAGAATCGGGTAGCGAGAGAAGACGGCCATGCCGAACTGGCCCGGATAGGCGCCGAAGCCGAAGGCGTCGTTTGGTCCGCCGACCGAGCCGTTGTTGTCCAGGTCGAACCCGGAGGGGATGCCGGTGTTGGACGGGGCCACAAACCGGAAGGGATAGTGGATGGGCGTGGCCCCGTTGTGGCCGACCGACAGGTAGTTGCGCTGGAACAGCCGCGCGGCCAGGCCCCGGGCGTCGAAGTCGAACTCGTTGATCAACAGCACATCGGGCCGGACCCGCTGGATGACCTCGGCCACCGCCTGGGCCTGGGTATCGTTTGGGGTCGAGAGGTCGGCGACCAGCTCACCCTCGGCGGCCCGGTTCAGGGAGGCATTGAAGGTCGCAAAGCGAGCTGACCTCCCAGGGTCGGCGCGGCCCGTCGCATTGCTGGCGGCGGCCATGGCCGCCCCGTCCAGGGTGAGAAGGAAGAGTGCGGCTAGCAACACGGCCGCCGCCGCCGTTCGCCGCCGCTGTGCCGTAGTGCGGCTAGGTCGCATCGCCGGCCCTCCTCGCCGTTGCCGACGGCCCTGAGGTTCTAACCGGGAATCATGACGTTGATGTAGATTACGGGCGAACCGCACCAGCCGCCTATCCCCCCACCGCACCTGAGATGCCGTATTCCGGATCGGCCCGGCCAGGCCCTGCGGGCGCCAGCACGCCGGCAACGTGGTCCACGACCCCGAACTCCGCTTCACCAACACCGGCATCGCCCTCGTCAACCTGCGCGTGGCCGTCACCCAGCGGGTCCAGCAGGACGGCCAGTGGCGCGACAGCGACACCTCGTTCTCAAGGTCAACGTCTGGCGCGGCCAGGCCGAGCACCTGGCCGAGTCCCTCGGCAAGGGGGACCGGGTCATGGTCACCGGGCGACTGCGCCAGCGCAGCTGGGAGACCCCGAGGGCGACAAGCGGTCGGTCACCGACATTTTGAGCAACCCTTCGACGCCGCTCGCGCCCCCGGCTTCGGTCGGGGGCGAAGCTGTTATTGACTGGCACTGCATGTTCCGGGTAGTGCCTCCCCTGACCGCAAGGACCGCCAAGAACTCGTTGTTGCGCAGCTGGACAGTGTGGCGGCGCTATTCGGTCCCGGTGAGGTCACTCAGCACGCCGACGCCGCGGCCGGCGCGCTCCACCGCCGATCCCACGAGTCGTTCCTCGCCAGGCCCGGCAGTGAGGTGTGGCAGCGCAAGCAGGAGCTGCAGTCCTTCGAGGCGTACCGTGAAGCCGCCGACCAAGCCCTGAAGGCGGCACACGACCGGGTCCGGTCCGCCGCGCTGGACAGGCTGGACAGCCCATCCCACCGGAAGAACCGCCGGGTGGCGGGGCGGAGAGGAGACCCGATGGCAGGTCGAACGCTTCTGGCATGATCTGATACTAGACGAGGCGGTACATCTCGTCTAGTATGATCTCATGCCGACGCCAGCCATCACCAAGCAGCAGATTCTGGCGGCTCTCACCACATTCAGCGACGCCCCTCCACGAGCCGAGGCTGAGGACGGCCTGGCCGGGCTATCGATGGACGAGCTGGCCGCCGCCGCGGGGGTCTCTCGCGCCACGTTGTACCGGCTGTTCGGCAGCCACCAGCACCTGCTCCACGAGCTCGGCCTTGCGCCGCCGCTGAGCGTGCGCAGCCGCGTCCTCGACACCGCCCTGGAGCTGGTCGGCCGGCACGGCCTGGCCGAGCTGTCGATGGACGAGCTGGCCGCCGCCGCCGGCGTCTCCCGCGCCACCTTGTACCGGCTGTTTCCCGGCAAGGAGGCGCTGTTTGCCGCGCTCGTCCAGCGCTTCTCCCCCTTTGAGCCGATCGCTGTGGTGCTGGAGGCAGCGGGCGACCGACCCCCGGCCGAGGTCATCCCCGCGGTCGCCCATGCCATGGCCGCCGCCATGGACGGCCACATGGGCTTGCTGCTCCAGCTGCTGTTCGAGTTCGCCCGGGGCCGCCACCTCGACGACGGCCACCGCATGAATGAGGGCACGGTCCAGGGGATGCGCACCCTGCCGCTGGTGAGCAGCTACCTGGCCGGCCAGATGGCCGCCGGGCGCCTGCGCCGGATGGACCCCGATCTGGCGTTCCAGGCCCTGGCCGGCCCGATCGTCATGCACCTGCTCTGGCGCCCGACGGCTGCCTCTGGGGGGGAGGGACCGCCTGTGGTCAGGGCGCCGCTGGAGGAAGCGGTGGACGAGCTCGTTGGGGTATGGCTGCGGGCCATGGCCACCGACCAGCAGGTCGCCCCCCAGCCGCCGCGGGCCAGCAAGGAAGCGAGATGACCGACCCGACCCAGACCAGCCGCCACGAGGTCGACGGTGACGTGCCCGTCCCGGTAATCACCCTCGGCGAGGCGGCCGGCCTGGACCGGGCGGCGGCGCGGGCGCTGCTGGGCAGCAAGGCGGCCAGCCTGGCCCGTCTGCTTGGGGCGGGCTTCCCGGTGCCGGCCGGGGTGGTGGTGACCGCGGCCGCCGCGGCCCACTGGGACCAGGCGGTGGCGCGGCTGCGCAGGGTCGCCGCCGAGCTCGGCGGCCGGGACCCGCGGTTTGCGGTGCGCTCCTCCGCCACCGCAGAGGATCTCGCCGGGGCCTCGTATGCCGGCCAATACGAAACCGTCCTGGACGTTCGCCTCGACGAGCTACCCGACGCCGTGCGCCGGGTGTTGGACTCGGCTACCTCGGCGCGGGTGTCGGCCTACCGCCAGGCCCACCCAGATGCCGGCAGCACCGCGGCCGCCGCAGGCGACCTCTCCGGGTCCGGCGCCGGGATGGCGGTCCTGGTCCAGGTCATGGTCCCAGCCGACGCGGCCGGGGTCGCCTTCACCGCCAACCCGCTGACCGGCGACCGCGACGAGGTCGTCATCAGCGCCGTGCGCGGCCTGGGCGAGCGGCTGGTCGCCGGCCAGGCCACCGGCGACCAGTGGGCTGTCCGCGACGGCCAGGCCAGGCGCACACGGTCAAGCGAGCAGGCCATCAGCGCCGACCAGGCCCGCCAGATCGCCACCCTGGCCCGCCGCGTCCAGAACCACCTGGGCAGCCCGCAGGACCTGGAATGGGCCATCACCACCGACCCCAGCGGCAGCGACGGCGCCGAGGGGGTTGAGGGCGGGTTGTGGCTGCTGCAGGCCCGGCCGATGACGGCCCTGCCCGACCCGGTGGACTGGACCCCGCCCACCCCCGGCTACTGGATGCGGAATTTGCGCCTGGGCGAGTGGCTGCCCGAGCCCATGACCCCGCTGTTTGCCGACTGGCTGCTGGACCGGATCGACCATGGCGAGCAGTGGGCCAGCCGCGACCACGTCGGCGCGACACTCCCGTTCCCCTCTGCGGCGATCAACGGCTGGTACTACCTGGCCACCCCCCCGCTGTCGCCCCGCACCATCGCATCCACGCTCCTGCAGGGTCGCGGCCGGCTGCTCCGGTTCATGCGTTATGCGGTGCTCGGCCCCAGCCGCGACCCGGTCGCCGCCGACCGGCGGCTGCTGGCCGGCTTGGCTGAGGAGTGGCGCACCGAGCTGCTGCCCCGGTACCAACGGCTGGTCCAAGAGGGCGACCAGCAGCTCCCGACCGCCTCCTCCGAGCAGCTGGTCGGTATCGTCGACCGGGTCGGCGCGGCCGCCGGCGAGCAGCTGTGGTCGCTGGCGGTGGTGGGCGGGTCGGCCTGGAAGATGGAAGGCGCCCTGGCCCGCTTCTGGCGCCAGCACCTGGCCCCCACCGTCAAAACTAGTGTCCAGGAGCTGCTGGTTGGGCTGCCCGGCACCCAACCCGACCTGCCCGCCCACGCCGTCCAGAGCCTCGACTGGACCCACGCCACCGCCGGCGAGCTGGGCTCGTCACCGTCCGGGCCGTCCGAGGACCGGCAGCGCCAGCTGGCCACCCGCCGCGAGGCCCTCACCGCCCAATGCGTCGCGGCGCTGGGCGACCGGCCGCAGCTGCAGGCCCGGTTCCAGGCGCTGCTCCAGGTCGCCCAGCGCTACGCAGTCCTCCGCGAGCAGCAGGCCCGCCAACTGACCCTGGGCTGGCCGCTGCTACGCCACTGCGCCCTGCGCCTCGGCCAGACGCTGCGTGCGGACGGCGTGATCGACCGGGCCGAGGACGTGTTCTTCCTGACCCGCGCCGAGCTCGACACCCACGCCCCCCTCCAGGATGTGGTTGGCCGGCGGCGGGCGACCTGGGAGCGGCAGCGGCGCCTGCTGGCGCCCTTGACCATCGGCCGGCCACCCCGGCTGCTGGCCAGGGAGCTCCTCGGCGCCGTGGACGCCGTGCGCACCACCGGCCCAGCGCCAAAGGACGCCATCGTCGGCCAGCCTGCCAGCCCCGGCCGGGCCACCGGCCCGGTCCGCATCATCCACGGCCCCGGCGACTTCGGTCGCTTCCAACCCGGCGAAGTCCTGGTCGCCCGGGCCACCACCCCCGCCTGGACACCGCTGTTCGCCCGCGCGGCCGCGGTGGTGACTGACGGCGGCACCCTGGCCGCCCACGCCTCCCTGGTCGCCCGCGAGTACGGCATCCCCGCGGTGGTCGCCACCGGCGACGCCACCGCCCGCCTGCCCAACGGCCAGGTGGTGACCGTCGACGGCAGCGCGGGCACCGTTAGCAGAGAGAGCTGATCGCACGGATCGGCTATCGCCTGCAGCTCCCTTGCCTGTAACCGTGACCAGACGTTTGTGCCACCAACCTCGGATGCCGTTGGGTGCTGTTGACATAGGAGCGATGCATGACCGTGCGAGACATGCTGACCGCCCTCCAAGCACTCCCCCGGGACGCCGAACTGCTGGCGTTCGAGGCTGGATGATGCTTCTATTTCCCGTCAACCGCTGGGGAGCACCGAAGGTTGCCGTCTACGGCTGCAGCAGGGTCTTGATGGCGCGGCGCTCGTCCATGGCCCGGTAGCCCTCAGCGGCCTGCTCTAGCGGGAGGCTCAGGTCGAAGACCTTGCCCGGGTCGATCTGGCGGTTCCAGATCAGGTCGATGAGCTCGGGCAGGAACCGGCGCACCGGGGCCGGCCCGCCATGCAGATGCACAAGGGACCAGAACAGCCCCTCGACGGGCAGCTCGACCCCGTGGGCGACACCGACGAAGCCGACGTGCCCGCCCGGCCGGGTGGCGCCGATGGCCTGCAGCATCGACTCCTCGGTGCCGACCCCCTCGATGATCGAGTCCGCCCCCAGCCCGCCGGTGAGCTCCTTGATCTTGGCCACCCCGTCCTCGCCGCGCTCGGTGACGATATCGGTGGCGCCATACTCGCGGGCCAGCTGCTGGCGTGGCGCATGGCGGCTCATGGCGATGATCCGCTCGGCGCCGAGCTGGTGGGCGGCCAGCACGGCCAGCAGCCCGACCGCGCCGTCACCGACCACTGCCACGGTCTTGCCCGGCCCGGCCTCGGCGGCCACGGCAGCGAACCAGCCCGTGCCGAGCACGTCCGAGGCGGCCAGCAGACTCGGGATCAGGTCGTCCGGCGGCAGCTCGGGGGTGGCGACCAGGGTGCCGTCGGCCAGGGGGACCCGCAGCAGCTCGGCCTGGGCGCCAAAGGCGCCCATGGGCTCACGCTGGACGCACGCGCTCTGGTAGCCGGCCTGGCAGAGCTCGCAGGTGTTGTCGGAGGCCCAGAACGAGCCGACCACGAACTGGCCCGGCTTGATCGTGCTGACCTGGTGGCCGACCTCCTGGACGATGCCGACGTACTCGTGGCCCATCGGCGAGGGCCCCTGGACGGCCTCGACCCCCCGATAGGGCCACAGGTCCGAGCCGCAGACACAGCTCGCCGACAGCCGGAGGATGGCGTCGGTCGGCGCCAGGATCCTGGGGTCCTCGCGCTCCTCCACCCGAACGTCGCCGGGGGCATACAGCACAGCACCACGCATGAACGTCTCCTAGTCGTGACGAGAGCTGGCCGCGGCGCCGCTCGGGGAGATGCACCTATTGTGCGTCAACTGCTGGCTGGACCTGGACGACGCCGGCGCGGGTGGTGTGCAGCATCCGGAGCGTTCCCGGTGCCCGCGCTGGCGGGGGCTGGTGAGGTGGTCGCGGGCCAGGGCTTCGCGGCCGGCCCGGATAGCGTCCAGGGCGTCGCTCTTGGCGCCGTGACGGCCCCGGGGCCGCGTGGGCCGGTCGATCACCGACCACCCACTCACCCTGGCCGATCAGGAACCGGGTCAGCCCGGCCCCATAGCAGCCCGTCCCCTCCAGCGCCCACACCCGCCGACCGGGGGCCTGCTCGTCGGCCAGCTGGAGCAGCCGGGCATGGCCGGCCCGGTCGCTTGGCACCTCCCGGGTGGCCCGCACCCCGCCGTTGGGGTCGAGCAGGGCCGCGGCGTGGGTGTCGCGGTCGGGGTCGACCCCGATGACGGCGTCGACCTGGCCCTCGAGCATGGGCATGGCGTTGCTCCTTTGCAGACGGCGACCGTTGCTTGGCGCCGGCCTGGATTTGGCGTCACCATGTGGCGGCGGGACTGTGAGGGGTCACGCATCAGGCGGACAGGCTTCTTCATCAGGCCAGCGACGATGGTGGGCCGGGCCGGGGCCGGCAGCTCGAGGACAGCTCAGCCGCAAGGCACGTAGACGGCCAGCGAGGACTGGGGTCACTGTCGCTGCCGGCGCCAGCCTGCCAGCACCAGACCAGGCACCACAAACAGCATCACAGCGGCGAAGGCCATGGCCCGCTCGACCAGCCGTTCCACCCGCGAGTCGGTAGCCGGTGGAGGGTGGCGTGAGGACATACCTGGGACGCTAGCTGGACAGCTTGGTGTAGTCGCGGGTTAGCCAGTGCTCGGGGCGCATGAGGATGCGGACCATGCGTTCGGTGGCGCCGGGGGTGCTTTCGATATAGGCGTCGGCGCCTTCGGGGCCGAGGTAACGGCTGGCGAGGGCCCAGCGTTGCTCGACGGT
>Ga0081538_10006290_pt1 | contig 10492 bp, 12 predicted proteins | sample TabmetS5T2R1_FD_71022 | JGI IMG/M metagenome (GOLD analysis project Ga0081538, IMG submission 71022) | Tabebuia heterophylla rhizosphere microbial communities from the University of Puerto Rico - S5T2R1 | ecosystem: Host-associated > Plants > Roots > Rhizosphere ...
GTCGTCCCTAGTACGAGAGGACCGGGACGAACGCACCTCTGGTGTACCAGTTGTCCCGCCAGGGGCACCGCTGGTTAGCTACGTGCGGATCGGATAACCGCTGAAGGCATCTAAGCGGGAAGCCGACCTCGAGATGAGCTCTCCCATCCCCTTGAGGGAGTAAGACCCCTGGAAGACCACCAGGTGATAGGCCGGATGTGTAAGCACAGCGATGTGCTCAGCAGACCGGTACTAATGGTTCGAGGGCTTGACGGATTTTGATCTTCCGCCGCCGGCGCGCTCTGCGCGCGGGCGGGCGGCCAACCGTGCAGTTTTCAAGCTCCGGCGAGGGCGGGGCGAGGCTTCGGGCGTCGCTCTGTCTCGCCGGCTTTCGGTGGTGATAGCGAGGGGGCCACACCTCTTCCCATTCCGAACAGAGCAGTTAAGCCCCTCAGCGCCGATGGTACTTGGCTCGCAAGGGCCTGGGAGAGTAGGTCGCCGCCGATTTATCTTGGGCCGTCCTTCGGGGCGGCCCGCTCTCGTTCGGACCCCTAGACTGCCTCGCCGTCATGCCCATAACGCTTCCCATCGCCGTCTCGACCCTCGGCATCATCCTGATCGTCCTGGCGGCCCTCGTCGTCCTCTTCTTCATCGGCGGGGTCGCCGCCGTGATCGTTCGCTCACGGCGGCAGGCCGGGTCCTACGCCGAGCACGTTGCGGCCGCCGACTCGGCGCTCGAGCAGGCGCGCGCGGCCGACAGGGGCTGGCACCGCGAGACGATGGAGGAAGTGGCGCGGGCCGCGATCGGCGAGTCCCGGCCGGGCTGGGAGTACCGCGACCTGCACCTCGTGTTCGTGGACGACCGCCCCGGCGTGACCGATGACCGCGCGCACTTCGTGGCCGTGGGGGCCGACGGCGAATGCCGCGTGATCCTGGCCCGCCAGGACGACCGCTGGGTTGCGGAGCGAGTCGAGTAGGTCGGGCGCCACGCCGCCCGGCGACCTCGTTCCCGGCTTCAGGCCCGAGAGCGAGCTCGAGCGCAGGCTGATCGCCGACCCGGAGCTGCGTGCAGGGCTTGCCTGGGGAAAGCCCCGGAGCGGACATCCCGAAGGATCGGTTGGGGCGCACGTGGCCGACCTGCTTCGGACGATCGATCGCTGGGGCGAGACCGGGCAGCGCCGGGCCGAGCTGCGGTTTCTGGCGCTCATCCACGACTCGATGAAGTACCGGGTGCGCGACTGGCTTCCCAAGACCGGCGACAACCATCACGCGAAGCGCGCCCGGCGGCTCGCGGAGCGCTACACGACGGACGAGCGTCTGCTGGCCACCATCGAGCACCACGACCGCCCCTACGCGCTCTGGCGGCGGCCGCGACGGGGCGGCCGGATGAACGAGAGGCGCCTCGACCGCATGCTCGACGCAATACCGGACATCGACCTGTTCATTCGCTTCGTCGAGCTCGACGGTTCGACCGAGGGGAAGAAGGCCGGGCCGATCGAGTGGCTCAAGGAGGAGGTCCGCCAGCGCGGCCGCGGGCGTGGCGAGAGCTGATCGCGGCGCTCAGACGGCGAAGCAGAGCTGCTCCGGGGCCGCCGTCGCACCCGGGCGCGGCTTCGGCCGGCGCGATGGCAGCTCCCGCGTGCCGTGACGGCGTTCGCCGCGGCAGGCGGCCTCCCGGTCCTGGGCGAGCCGCCTGGCCGCGGGGGTCGCGACCGGCGCTTTGCCGGCCGCTCCGCCCGCGACGATGCGGCGGACCGCAGCCTGCGCGGCGAGGGGGTCGCCGGCGCCTCCCAGCTGCGGCTCGCGCTCAGGAGCCGGGGTGAGGGCACTCGCGGGCCACACGGCGCCATCGGCACCGAGGCGGTACTCGCCGAGCGTCGAAAACTCGACGACGAGGTCGAGCGCCGACCCGATTCGCTCTCTGAGCTGAGGGAACATGCGTTCGGGAAGGTACGGTGGCGGTCGGATGGAAGCCGGAATTCGCTGCAAGTTCCGTTGCAGGGAGATCTGGGAGGCGGAGCTCGAACGGCTTGCGCGCCGCTGGCGCGGCTACTGGCCCGAGATCGATCCGGAGCGGCTCGCCGCCGACATCCGGGGCCGGCTCGAGGCAGCGAAGCTCGAGTGGGGCCTCCGGGGATTGGAACCGCTCGGCGGCGGCGCCGTCGCCCTGGTGTGCGCCGCCGTCCAGGGCGATCGGCCGGTGGTGCTGAAGCTCAATCCACGCGGGAACCCGGACGCCGAGCAGCTCGGCAACGAGGGCGCCGCGTTGCGCTTCTGGCAGGCCACGGGCGCGGCGGTCGAGCTCCTCGGACACCGCGACGAGGGCTTCACGCTGCTCATGGAACGCCTCGGGGAGCCGCTCGAGGACCTCGCGCTCTCGCGCGAGGACAAGCTCGCCGAGCTCGGTCGCCTCGCGGCGCGGCTTCACTCCGCCGGGCCGCCGCCGACCTGCTTCCAACGCCTGCGCGACTTCGTCCCGGGCTGGTGCCGAGACGTGCCGGAGCTCGACCCGCTCCTCATCCCGCGCGAGGCCGACGTCCTGATCCACTGCGACCTGCACGCCGGCAACGCCCTGCGCGCGGGCGAGGGCTGGAAGGTCATCGATCCCAAGGGCGTGCGGGGCGACCGCCACGCGGACATCTGGGCGCTGATCGATCCAATGAGTCTCGAGCACCTGCCCGAGACCCCCCAAGCAGCCGCGGACACGGCAGCCCGGTGGGTGGACCTCTACGCCGAGGCGGCTGGGATGGACGCGGCGGAGGTGCGGAGATGGGTCCGCCTGCGGGCGCGGGCGACGGTTGGGGAGGTGGGGGCGAGCACGTCGCCGGAGGAGGACGCCTGGATCGTCGGCCTGCACCGGATGGCGGATGCGCTCGCCGCGCGCGATCCCTAGCGCACCGCGTCCGACACCCCGCCCTCCCAGCGAAAGCGCCAGACGCCCCGCCCGCGTGCCCGCGAGGTGAAATAGCCCGAGCCGTCCGTGACCACCCGGCGCACCGCCCGGAAGCGCGAGGCGCCCGGCGCGCGCCGCTCGACCGTCACCTCGTGCGACCCGCCCGGCCGCACCTGGCCCCACAGCCGCCCACCGGCCCGCACGACGGGCTGGGCGAACGAGCCGAACGCCGGCTTCGGCCGCCCGTCCCGGAACATCAGCCCGCTCTGGAACTCCCTGAAGGCCGAGAAGCCCGAGCCGCTCAGCGCCCCGTCCACGAGCTGGAACTGGTTCAGCGAGCGCACGCGTCGAGATCGCCACGCCACGTACGCCGCCTCCTGGAGCCAGCGCGACTGCCGCCGGAGGGCCACCCCGGCGAAGGGATCCGGCGGGTTGGTCTGATAGCCGAACTCCGAGAAGTGCAGGTCGAGTCGCCGCGAGGCCCTGATCCGGCCGCGGCGCACGAGGCGGTCTGCGAGCCGCAAGAGCCTCCGCGAATCGGCCAGCCCGGCGTCGTCGCGGTGCGGCGCGGCGGCTCCCGGCGCGCGGAAGAACCCATACGGGTGGTGGCCGATCCCGTCGGCCGGCACCGGCTCGAAGCCGCGGCAGCGCGCCCGACGAACCGGGCGGAGCCGGCGGTTCACGCACGCCATCGCCCGCAGGAACGCCAGCGGCTTGATCGGCGTCCGCCGCCCACCGGCGCGCCGCGAGCCGCTCGACGCCAGGTTCCCGATCAGCGCGAGCGCGTCCGGGTCCGCCGCCTTCACGGCCGGATACGCCGCCAGGACCATCGCCCGGTACCAATGGGGGGCGGCGTGGCCGCGCGAGTCGCTCTGGGGCTGGAGCCAGCCTCCCTGGTTGGGCTCGTTCGCGATCCCGTAGACGTCGACCCGATCGGCGTACCGGGTCGCCACCGCGCCGGCGAACAGACCGAACTCGGCGGGCGAGGGACGCCACACGTGGTTGCGCCCCACCGCCCAGAGCGGCGCCGGGGTCGTGATGCTGAGCATCACCCTGAGCCCGTGGGCGGCGGCCGAGTCGACCACGCGGTCGAGCGCGTCCCAGCGGTATTGCGGGTCGCGATGGTCGGCCGGATCGAAGCCTGCCGGCCGCACCGTCTCCTCCGGCGCGGGGGCGTTTCCGTCCCAGAAGGCGGACACCCGCACGCGGTCGACGCCGAGGTCCCCGAACACGGCCATCTGCCTGTCGATGTGAGAGCGCGGATGGCCGAGCAGGAGCTCGTCGTCCATGATCGAGACCTCGAGCCCGCGCGCGGCGCCGGCGCCCGGGGCGAGGGCGAGCAGCATGCCGAAGCTGAGGAGGAGCGCGACCCGCAAGGCCGGGGATTCTGGCAGCGACGCCGATAGGCTGGCGGCGATGCCCGAGCCCTTCCGGCACCGCCTGCGCGTCCGCTGGTCGGAGTGCGACCTCCAGGGCGTCGTCTTCTACCCGAACTACCTGGCCTACTTCGACCACGCGATGACCGAGCTGTGGCGCGAGGCCGTGGGGTCCTACGCGCACATCACCGAGCTCGGGATCGACCTGCTCGTCGCGGAGGCGAGCGTCCGCTATCGGGCATCGGCCCGCTTCGACGAGGAGGTCGAGATCGCGGCCGCCATCAGGCGGCTCGGGACCACCTCGATGACGATGGCGCTCACCGTCGAGCGAGTCGGGGACGGCGAGCTGCTCGCCGAGGGCGAGCTGCGGCACGTGTTCGTGGATCCGGACACCTTCCAGAAGCGCGAGATCCCGCCGGCGGTCCGCGCCGGCCTCAGCCGCTTCGCGACGGCCGAGCCGGCCGTCCCATGATCCATCTGCGGATCGTCGCGCCGGAGGAGGTCGCGCACCAAGCCCTCGAGCTGCTGAGCGGCACCCCCGCCGTCATCAACGTGGTCCACTTCCACGGCGCGGCGAAGAAGCCGAAGGGCGACGTGATCCTCTGCGACGTCGCCAAGGAGGACGCCAGCATCATCATCAGCGACCTCAAGGAGCTCGACATCCCGGCACAGGGCTCAATCGCCGTCGAGCACGTGGACACCGCCATCTCGGACGCGGCCGTCGCCGCCGAGAAGGCGGCGCCCGGGGCGCCGGCCGACGCGGTCGTCTGGGAGGAGGTCCAGGCACGCACGTCGGAAGAAACAGAGCTGTCGTTCAGCTTCGTGCTGTTCATGATCGCCGCGATGCAGATCGCGGCGGTCGGCATCGTGCTCGACCAACCGATCCTGATCGTTGGCGCGATGGTGCTCGGGCCGGAGTTCGGGCCGCTCGCCGCCATCAGCGTCGCGCTGGTCCAGCGCCAGGCCGACCTTGCCCGGCACTCGCTGATCGCCCTCGCGGTCGGCTTCCCGATCGCGACCCTCGGGGCATTTGCGACCACCCTGTTCATGCGGTGGATCGACCAGTTCCCGGAGGACTTCGTCGAGACCCGGCACCCCTTCACGGACTTCATCACCGACCCGACCTTCCTCAGCTTCTTCGTCGCCTTCGTGGCGGGCGCGGCGGGCGTGCTGTCGCTGACATCCGCCAAGTCGGGTGCGCTCGTCGGGGTGCTGGTCTCGGTCACCACCATCCCGGCCGCGTCGAACATCGCCGTCGCCGCCGCCTACGGCGAGTGGAGCGACGCGGGCAAGGCGGCCGCACAGCTCGGGCTCAACCTCGCCGGCATCGTGGCGGCCGGCGTCCTGACCCTCTTCATCCAGCGCCGCTACTACGTGGCCCGGCGGCGAAGGCACCTGATGGACCCCGTCCGGACCGAGGCCGGCCTGCCCGTCGGACGCAGCACGCGGAGCCGCGCCCGCTAGAGCGACGCCCAGATGTCGATCTTGGTGCGCACGCGCCCGATCACCTCGGTGGTGAACTCGGACGTGCCGGCGTGGCCGCCCAGATCGGGCGTCCGCACGCCGGTGGCGGTGGCCTCGAGCACGGACTCGTAGACCGCGCGCGAGGCGGTCTCCTCGCCGGCGTAGTGGAGCACTGCCGCGGCCGCCAGGATCATGGCCATCGGATTCGCGATGTCCTTGCCGAGCAGCGCCGGCGCCGTGCCGTGCGGCGCTTCGGCCATCACCGCGCTCGGCTCGTAGTCCTCGTCGAAGGCGAGCAGCACCGACTCGGCGCCGGCGATCGACCCGAACAGGGGCATGACGAGGTCCGAGAGGCAGTCGCCGTCGCGGTTGAGCGCCGGGATCACGAGCGGGGCGTCGGCGGCGCCCGAGATGAGGCCCGCGTAGGTGGCGTCGATCAGCACGGGGGAGTAGGGCACCTCGGGATACCGGTCCGAAGCCTCGTCCATCTCCTCCTTCAGCATCCCCTCGTAGACGGGGCTGACCGTCCACTTCGGGCCGCCGTAGACCCGCCCGTGGATCCGCTGTGCGGTCCGGAAGCTGTACTCGGCCACCGCCCGGCAGACGCTGCGTGAGATCCGCTCGGTCCGGAACGCGACCTCGTCGCCGTCCTCCTCCTCGCGCCACTGCTTGGCGCCGTACGCGTCGCCGACCGCCATCCGCACGACCGCGATCGGGTAGTGCACGCCGGCCACGGGGGTGACGCCGGGGATGCGCCTGCCGGTGCGGATGATGACCTTCCCGTCGATCGCCTCGCGGAGCAGCCGGTTGGGGCTGCCGACGTCGTCGGCGCCCTCGGGCGTGATCGTGGCCGCCTTGATGCCGTAGCGCGCCTCGGCGAGCGCCTTGGCCGCGGCCGTGACCACCTCGTTCGAGGTGCGGCGGCGGTTCTCGAGCGAAAGGTCGTAGTGCTCGAACTCGGCCTCGACCTTGGTGACGGCGGGGTCGAGCACGCGCAGCGCCTGCTCGAGCAGCTCCTGCCCGGTCTCGTCGCCCTCGAGGACGATAATCCTTAGTTCCTCGGGCATGGGCGAGCAATGTAACTGGTGCGGCGAACCGATCGAACCCAGCGACGGCTGGCGCGTGCAGGAGCTGCCTGGCGCCCGCAGGGCCGCCTTCTGCCGGCTCGAGCACGTGGTCCCGTGGGCGATGCAGGGGGCCCACTGGGACGCGGGTGAGATCGCCGAGCCGGGCGGGCTCGCCGACCAGCTGGAGACCTGCGCGCAGTGTGGCGCCGTCCTCGGCGACGTCCATCTCCTCCTCGTGCGTCACCGCGGCGCCCACCGGATCCCGGACGCGTTCTGCACCGTCGACCACATGGCGGAGTGGGCGAAGGCTGGCGGCCGGTGGGGCTGAGCCTCTTCGCCGCTCTCCTGGTGCTGGCGCCCGGCGCAGCGGCGCAACCTCGAATCACGGTGTCGTCGGCCTCGGCGGCGCCGGGCGAGCGTGTGGTCGTGGCGGGACACGGCTTGCCCCGTGCAGCGCGCTTCCGCGTTTCCCTGGCGGGCCGCGTGCTGCGGCGCGGGCGCACCGGCCCGCGCGGCGGCTTCCGAATCGCCTTCCGGGTCCCCGACCGCGCCGCCGGGACCTATCGGCTGAGGGTCCGCGTGCGGGGCCGGCGGATCGTGCGGCGCTTCCGCATTCCCGCCCTTCCGGCCCCACCCGCGCCGAGCCCGGCGCCCCCTCCACCGGACGCGGCGCCGGCGCCGAACGCGCCGTCGCCGCAGCCGCCCGCGCCGCCTCCGCTCGACGAGCCGACGCTCGTGGCCGCGGGCGACATCGCGTGCCGGCCCGAGCTCCCGGAGACCGCGACCTCCTGCCGCCACGCTCGCACGGCGACGCTCGTGGAGCAGCTGGCGCCGGACGCCGTGGCCGTCCTAGGCGACAACCAGTACGAGCACGGCGAGCTGGCGAACTTCCAGGCCGTCTTCGAGCCGACGTGGGGGCGCTTCAACTCGATCATCCGCCCGGCGGCCGGCAACCACGAGTACGAGGGCGACCCGGAGCGCGACGAGGCGCCCGGCTACTTCGCCTACTTCGGCGCGGCCGCCGGCGACCCGACCGAGGGCTACTACCGCTGGGAGCTCGGCGACTGGACCGTCTTCGTCCTCAACTCGGGCGCGATCAACTACACCCGGGACACGGGCCTTCGTCCCGAGCTCGACGACGACTGCTGGCCCGTGTCCTGCAAGGTGGGCAGCGAGCAGGAGCAGTGGCTACGGCAGGAGCTGGCCACCGTTCCCGCCGGCTCCTGCGTCCTCGCCTACTGGCACCACCCGCGCTTCAGCTCGGGCTTCGGCGGCGCGAACCAGCCACATCCCGAAACCGAACCGCTGTTCGACGCGCTCCGCGATCACGGCGCGGAGCTGGTCCTGACCGCCCATTCGCACAACTACGAGCGCTTCCCGCCCGTGGATGGAGTGACGCAGTTCGTGGTCGGGACCGGCGGGCGAAACCTGCACGCGAACACGGGTCCGCCGCTCACGACGACGCTTCGCACGGACGTCTTCGGCGTGCTCGAGCTGACCCTCGGCCCGACCGGCTGGAGCTCCCGCTTCGTCGCCGAGGACGGCAGCACGCTGGACCAGGCGACGGGCAGCTGCTAGGCGGACGCGGGCGTCAAGCCGAGCTCGTCGGCACGCTCCTCCATCGCCGCGATGAGGAAGGCCACGTGCTCGTCGAAGTCCACCCCGAGCTCCTCCGCGCCGTCGCGCACCTCCTCGCGGTTGACCCCCGACGCGAAGCTCGGCTGCTTCAGCTTCTTCTTAACCGACTTCGGGGTCATGCCCTCGAGGGCGGTGGGCCGCACCAGCGCGCACGCCGAGATGAAGCCGGACAGCTCGTCCACCGCGTAGAGCGTCTTGGCCATGCGGCTCTCACGCGGTACCCCCAGGAACGTCGCGTGGCCGGCCACCGCGTCGATCAGCTCCTGCGGGTAGCCCCGCTCCTCGAACAGCTCCAGCGCCTTGCGCGGGTGGCCGGTCTCGAGGTCCGGATAGCGCTCGTAGTCGAGGTCGTGGAGCAGGCCGGTCACGGCGTACATCTCCTCGTCCTCGCCCCACTTGCGCGCGTACGCGCGCATCCCGGTCTCCACGCCGAGCAGGTGCTTGCGTAGCGAGTCGCTCTGCACCCACTCCTCGACTAGCTGCCAGGCTTCCTCGCGGCTGGGCTGGGCCATGGCGGGCAGGTTATCCACCGCGCGACCCGAACCTGCAAGCGGATGGCCTCCGTTACGCTTGCGAACTCTCTCATGGAGAAGTTCATCATCGAGGGCGGGACGCCCCTGTCCGGGACGGTGGTCCCCGCCGGCAACAAGAACGCGGCGCTGCCTGCGCTCGCCGCCACACTGCTCACGGGCGAGGAGGTCGTCCTCCGGAACGTCCCGCGCATCCGCGACGTGGAGGCCATGATCGAGCTGCTCGTGCGGCTCGGCGCGAAGGCCGAATGGCGCGACGAGAACGTCGTGGCCATCCGCTGCGACGAGGTGAGCCACACCGAGGTCGACCCGGAGCTGTCCGAGCGGATTCGCGCCTCGTTCCTGCTGGCCGGGCCGCTGCTGGCCCGCTTCGGCAAGGCGGACATGCCCCCGCCCGGCGGCGACGTGATCGGCCGCCGCCGGCTCGATCCGCACCTCGACGCCTTCCGCGCCCTCGGGGCCGAGGTCACCGCCGCCCGCTGGGTCGAGCTGCGCGCTCCCGACGGGCTCCACGCCTGCGACTTCTTCATGGACGAGCCCTCGGTCATGGCCACCGAGAACGCCCTGATGGCCGCGGCGCTCACGCCGGGCTCGACGGTGATCCACAACGCCGCCTCCGAGCCCCACGTACAGGACCTCGCCCGCCTCCTGATGCAGATGGGCGCGCGCATCGAGGGGATCGGCTCGAACCTCATGATCATCCACGGCCAAGAGGAGCTCGGCGGCGCGGACTACGCGATCGGCCCGGACCACATCGAGATCGGCTCGTTCATCGCGCTCGCCGTATGCACGGGCGGCGAGCTCCGCATCCGCGACTGCGTGCCCGACGACCTGCGCATGACCCGGCTCGCGTTCGAGCGGCTCGGCTGCCGCATCGAGTACGACAGCGGCGACGTGATCGTGCCCGGCGGCCAGTCGCTGCGGATCCAGTCCGACGTGGGCGACGCCGTCTCGAAGATCGAGGACGGCCCCTGGCCCGCCTTCCCCGCCGACCTGACCAGCATCGCCCTCGCCATGGCAACCCAGGCGGAGGGCCTCGTCCTGATCCACGAGAAGATGTTCGAGAACCGCTTGTTCTTCGTGGACAAGCTCGTCTCCATGGGCGCTCGGGTGATCGTCTGCGACCCGCACCGCGCGGTCGTCAGCGGCCCGAGCCGGCTTCACGGTGAGCGCATGGAGAGCCCGGACATCCGGGCCGGGATGGCGATGCTCATCGCCGCTCTGTGTGCCGAGGGCACCTCGGAGATCGGCAACATCCGCCAGATCGACCGCGGCTACGAGCGGATCGACGAGCGGCTGCGGGCGCTGGGGGCGCGGATCGAGCGCGTCGCCACCGAGCGCGTTCCTGCGTAGGCCGAAGGGACGCGCATGAGCCAGCGGATCCCTCCGGGCACCCGGGACGTGCTGCCCGACGAGATGCGCGAGCTGCGCGGCATCTCGAGCCGCATGCGCGCGACCTTCGAGGAGGCCGGCTACGGCGAGGTGCACACGCCCGCGCTCGAGTACGAGGAGGTGCTGCGGCGCGGGGAGCAGCACGCCGCCGGC
>Ga0081538_10006291_pt1 | contig 10492 bp, 7 predicted proteins | sample TabmetS5T2R1_FD_71022 | JGI IMG/M metagenome (GOLD analysis project Ga0081538, IMG submission 71022) | Tabebuia heterophylla rhizosphere microbial communities from the University of Puerto Rico - S5T2R1 | ecosystem: Host-associated > Plants > Roots > Rhizosphere ...
GTGGGGGGCGCGGGCCGTCCACCAGTCCAGGTCGGCGCGCTCCCAGGCACGCACCGCCGGGTCGGGATGCTCGGTGGCATGCAGCGCCTTGTCCCAGCCGAGCTGGACCAGCCCGCCGAGCAGCGCCAGGCGGAGGGCCTCCTCGTCGTGGCGTTCGCCCTCGGCGGCGCGGAAGTCGTCCAGCACCTGCTCGCGGGTGGCGTCGATGCGGCTGGCGTTGACCGCCAGGTACCAGACGGCCTCGACCCGATCAGCCTCGGGACCGGGTCGGGACCGCCCGCCTCGCGCCTGGCCGTGGCCGGCGACAGGAACCCGTAGCGGTCGGCGAGCGGGCACAGCGCCACCGGGGGCTCGTCGCGGAAGGCCGCGTGCAGCGCCGCGGCGGCCGCGAGCACCCGGCGGCTGCTGGCCCTGGAGAGCCGGGCGGTCTCCGGGAGCAGCGCCGCCGACACGTCGCGCATCACCACCACCCAGCCGTCGCCGTCCCGCTCCACGGCGAGGATCGCATGCTCGATGGCGGCGGGGACCCGCCGGAGCAGCCCGGAGGACCACAGCGTCGCGACCCGCCCGCCGTCGTCGTGGGTCGCCCGCATGATCCAGTCGGAGGCGGCGCGGGCATGCTTGACCACCACGGTCTCGCCGCCGGCCAGCGTCACCCGCTCCAGCAGGCTGCCGGAGCGGCCGTCCGCGGCGCCCAGCGGCTCCCGCCGGATCGCCCCGGCCAGGATCGAGGGCACCGCGTCAGGGCGAGTCGTCCTCGCGGGGCCGCTGCATGTACCACTCGCGGTAGGAGGAGCAGCGCCCGGCGGCGTCGAAGCGCAGCACGAACAGGTTGTCGTACTCGTCGGCGACGGTGCCGTTGGTGTCGAAGTAGCGGCTGTAGCCGTGCGCGACCGCCTGGTCGCCGGCGACCAGCAGGGGCTGGTAGCTGGCCTCGTAGGTGCCCGGCTCGTCGCGGTCCTCCAGCCAGGAGGCGACGATCGCCTCGCGGCCCTGGACCGGCTCGTCGAACGGGTTGTAGGCGTAGACGGCGTCCTGGCTGAACAGCGCGCCGATCTCGTCCGGGTCGTAGCTGCCCCAGGCCCTCACGTAACCGTCCAGCCACTCGGCGACGGAGCGCTCGTCCACGGTTCCTCCCCTCGTCCAGCCTTCCGGGCCGGCCGAGCCTACCGTCCCGAGGGCGTCTCCGTACCGTCGAAGTAGCCGCGGGCCTTGGCCCAGGCGGTGGCGCCGACCCGGCGGCCCAGGCCGCGCCCGTCCAGGTCGCCGGCCCTGAAGTGGATGCCGCCGTAGCGGCGGGACCGGCCCGCCTGGTCGGCCGCGTCGGCGAAGGTCGGGAAGCTGAGGGTCACCGGCCGGGACGGCACCACGCCCGGCTCGATCATCGAGCTGCCCGCCGGGATCGTCACCGAGAAGCCGAACCGCTGGCTGCCGGTGAACGACGCCAGCACCTCGGCGGCGGCGGCGCTGAAGGTCGAGTGTCCCGAGACGTACTCAGCGAACGGCGGGGTGACCACGGCCGGCGGCTGGTAGGGCCGCCAGTCCTCGCCGCGGATGGCGCTGGTGCCGCGGCCGGGCCCGCCCCAGGCCAGCACCGTCCGGCCGCGGTACAGCGCGCGGATCGCGGTGATTGGGCGGACGCTGTCGTAGGCCCGCTTGGCATCCCAGGCGGCGATGCCGGCGTCCAGCAGCGCCCCGGTGAGGGCCAGGAACAGCTTGGCGTCCTGGTCGACCGTGTGGCGGTCGCGGCGCGACACGTACTGCGCGAGCAGGCACCAGTGGCCCGGCGGCAGCTCGGTGGAGGGCCCGTCCCACCAGTAGGCGGCGATGCTCTTGCTGCGGTCGTCGAGCTCGCGGCTGTCGCGCAGCACCTCCCGGGCCTGGCGGACGTAGGCCCGGTTGGGCCGGCCGCGCTCGTCCACGTGGGCGACCGGGCCGTCGGGCCGGAACTGGGCGGCGGAGCGCAGCGCGAACGGCGTCACGCGGTACCAGTGGGGCGTGGCCCAGACCTGCACGGCGCCGCTCGGCAGCCGCAGCGGCTGCCAGCGGTCGAGGTCGATCACCTCGTCGGGGGTGTTCACCGGCAGGTAGCCGGTGGTGTCGGCGTAGCCGCCGGCCTGGTTGGCGCCGTCGCCGGCGCGGAAGGCGAGCACCGCGGCCGCCGCCCGGTTGCCGACCCCGGCCGCGCCGGTCCCGGTCGAGGTGTCGGCCGGGTCGTAGCCGAGGTCGGCCATGAGGGCGTCGAACGAGGCGGTCTGGGTGGGGAACAGGTCGACCAGGGCCCGGTAGGCGGCGTAGCTGATGGCCTTGCGCTTGCTGGCCATGGTGCGCTCGGCGGGGGGCCGCCGCAGCGTGGCGCCCAGGCGCGTGCCGACGGCCCTGGCGTCGTAGGCCGCCCAGGCGTCGTAGATGCTGGCGTGGACCACGGCCAGGGCGCGCGCGGTGACCGTCGGCGCCGGCCTGGTGTCGCGGACGGCCTGGAGCGCGGCCTGGTTCCAGAGCAGGACGACGTTGTCCGCCGGCCGGGGAGCGCGGCCGCCGGCGGCGGCCACTGGGGGTGGGGTGGCGACGACGGTGGCCAGGATCAGCAGCGCCACCAGCCAGGCGGTGGCCGCACGGCGGAGCGGGAGCGACGGGAGCAGCACGGAAGACGCCTCCTTTGTGCCGCAAGCAGCGGACCTCCCGCGCTGCCTCTCATTCGTCGCACTGCTGGCGCCGGTTCAGTGGAGGGTGAACACTGGGCCGATGGAGCAGCGCCCCGCGCCCAACCGGCTGGCCGGCGAGACCAGCCCGTACCTGCTCCAGCACGCCTGGAACCCGGTGGACTGGTACCCGTGGGGGCCGGAGGCGCTGGAGCGGGCGCGCGCCGAGGACAAGCCGATCCTGCTGTCGATCGGCTACGCCGCCTGCCACTGGTGCCACGTGATGGCGCACGAGTCGTTCGAGGACGCCGACACGGCCGCGCTCATGAACGAGCACTTCGTGTGCGTCAAGGTCGACCGCGAGGAGCGGCCCGACCTGGACGGCATCTACATGGACGCGGTGCAGGCCATGACCGGGCACGGGGGCTGGCCGATGACGGTGTTCCTGACCCCGGAGGGCGGCCCGTTCTACGCCGGCACCTACTTCCCCAAGCTGGACCGGCCGGGCATGCCGAGCTTCCGCAGGGTGCTGGCGGCGGTCGCCGACGCCTGGTCCGCGCGGCGCGAGGAGGCCCGCCGCCAGGGCGCCGAGCTGGTCAAGCTGATCGCCGCCCAGGCCACCCTGCCCGGCGCCGAGGGGGACGGGCGGCCCGACGAGGCGCTGCTGCGGGAGGCGTTCGAGGGGCTGCGGCGGTCGTTCGACGCCACCTGGGGCGGGTTCGGGCCGGCGCCGAAGTTCCCCCAGCCGATGACCCTGGAGCTGCTGCTCCGCCTGCACCTCCGCGGCTTCGACGGCGCGCTGGACATGGCCACGCTGACCCTGGACCGGATGGCCGCCGGCGGCATCTTCGACCAGCTCGGCGGCGGCTTCCACCGCTACGCCACCGACGGGCGCTGGCTGGTGCCGCACTTCGAGAAGATGCTGTACGACAACGCCCAGCTCGTGCGCGTGTACACCCACGCCTGGCAGCTCACCGGCCGCGACCGCTACCGGACGATCGCCGCCCGCACCGCGGACTACCTGCTGCGCGAGCTGCGCCACCCCGACGGCGGCTTCTTCTCGTCCCAGGACGCCGACTCCGAGGGGGTCGAGGGCAAGTTCTTCGTCTGGGACCACGACGAGCTGGTCCGCGTCGGCGGCGAGCCGGCCGCCCGCTGGCTGGGCGCCACCGAACGCGGCAACTGGGAGGGGACCAACGTCCTGTGGACCCCCCACCCCGCCGCGGAGGTGGCCAAGGAGGCCGGCCTGTCCGTCGAGGAGCTCGAGCGCCAGGTCGCCGACGCCATCGCCCGGCTGTTCCAGGCCCGCGAGGCCCGCGTCCACCCGGCCACCGACGACAAGGTGCTGGCGGCCTGGAACGGGCTGGCGATCTCGGCCCTGGCCGAGGCCGGCCGCACCTTCGGGGAACGGCGCTACCTGGACGCCGCGCTCGCCGCCGCCGGGTTCGTGCTCGGCGAGCTGCGCGGCCCGGACGGGCGCCTGCTGCGCTCCTGGCGGGACGGCCGCCGCGGCGGGCCCGGCTACCTGGACGACTACGCCTGCATGGCGGAGGCGTGCCTGACCCTGTACGAGACCACCTTCGACCTGCGCTGGCTGCGCGAGGCCAAGGCGCTGGCCGCGGCGATGCTGGAGCTGTTCGCCGACCCGGACGGCGACGGCCTCTACCAGACCGGTGCCGACGCCGAGCCGCTGGTCGTGCGGCCGCGGGAGCTGTTCGACAACGCCGTGCCGGCCGGCTCCTCGGTCGCCGCCGACGTGCTCCAGCGGCTCGGCCGCCTCACCGGCAACGAGGCGTGGGAGCGGGCCGGCCTGGCCGCGCTGCGGCCCGTGCTCGGCGTGGTGGCGCGCGCCCCCACCGGCTTCGGCCACGCACTCGGCGCGGTCGACTTCGCGCTCAGCCGGGTCCGGGAGGTCGCCATCGTCGGCCGGCCGGGCGCCGACGACACCGGCGCCCTGCTCGCCGAGGTGTGGCGGGCCTACCAGCCGAACCGGGTGATCGCCATGGCCGCCCCCGACGACGCCGCCGCCGTCGCCGAGGTCCCGCTGCTGGCCGAGCGGACCGCGCTCGGCGGCCGCGCGACCGCCTACGTCTGCGAGCACTTCGTCTGCAAGCTGCCGGTCACCGACCCGGGCGAGCTGGCCGCGCAACTGGCCTGAGGTCGCCGGAGGCGGGTTTGACGACCCGCCGGCAGGTCCAGACAACAGGTATGGCGGCCGATCGGAAGGCCATGGCAAAGGAGCTGAAGCTCCTGCTTCAAGGCGCCGACGAGCTCGCGGGCGAGGGCCTCACCGCGGTCCTCCAGCGGGTCGCCGACGGGGCGGCGACGCTGCTGCGCGCCCACGGCGCCAGCGTGATGCTGGCCGACGAGGACGAGGTGCTGCGCTGCGCCGCCGCCTCCGGCTCGCCGGGCGAGCGGCTCGGCACCGCGCAGGAGCGGCTCGGCGCCGGCCCGGCCCACCTCTCCTTCGCCCAGGACGCGCCCGTGGCCTGCAGCGACGTCACCACCGACAAGCGCTGGCCGGACCTGCGCCACCTGATCGACCCCGCCGCCGTGCGGGCGGTGCTGTCGGCCCCGCTGACCCTGCCGCACGGCGGGCCGATCGGGGTCCTGGACGTGTTCGCCTCGCGGGCCCGGGACTGGGACATGGCCGAGATCGCCGACACGATGGTCTACGCCGGGGTCGCCGCCAGCCTCATCGCCCTCGCCCTGGAGGCGCGCCTGCGAGGCGTGCTGCTGGACCGGCTGCTGGAGGCGCTGCGGGCCGCCACCGACCGGCCGGGACCGGAGGACGGCTGACGGGGTATCGTCTCCCCGGGATGTCCTCCTTGCGCGTTGCGCGGCTCTGCGCGTGGCTGGCGGTCGCCGCCGTGGTGGTCGCCGCCGCGGAGCCGTCGATCGCGACGGCGCCGGCGCAGCGGGTCGGCATCCTCGTGCTGGTCGTCGACCGCTCCGGGAGCACCGCGGCCGACGACCTCGCGCCGACGCGGCTGGACGCCATCCGGCAGGCGACCCTCGCCCTGCTGGACCGGGTCCCCGAGCGGGTGCGGGTGGGCCTGGTCGCCTTCTCGGACCGGCCCGAGACCCTGGCCCGGCCGACCACCGACCGGGACGCGGTCCGCGCCAGGCTCGCCGCGCTGTCGCCCTACGGCGGCACCGCGGTCGGCGACGCGCTGCGGCATGCCCTCCGCGACGTCCAGGCGACGAGCCCGGCCGCCCCGGCCGCGGTGCTGCTGGTCTCGGACGGCGCCAACTCCTCGGGCAGCGACCCGCTGGACGCGGCGCGGCTGGCCGCGGACCGCCACGTCCAGGTCTTCGGGGTCGCCGTCGGCACGCCGGGCGGGCTCCTCATCCGTCGCGACTTCGACATCGAGCGGCGGCAGCCCGTCCCGCCCGACCCGGCCCTGCTCCATGCCATCGCCGGCCCGACCGGCGGGCACGCCGTGGAGGCACGCTCGACGCCGGCGCTGCACGCCGCCCTGGAGGACCTCGGCAGGGACCTGGGCGTGCCCGGCGAGCCGCAAGAGGTGACCCTGCTGTTCGCCGCCGCGGCGCTGCTGCTGCTCGCGGCCGGCAGCCTCCTGTCGCCGCGGCGCCGGGACCCGGCCGGGGCCAGGGCCGGGCCGTTCGCCGCCGCCAGGCGGCTGGCGCCGGCGGTCGCGCTGCTGGCCGCCGCCGGCGGCGTCGCGGTCGCCTGGGTGCAGCTGCCGCCCTCCGGCCCACCGCCCGCCGTGGCGGCGGCCGGCACGGCGGCGTCGCCGGCCCTCGCGGCGCCCTCACGGCCGCCGCCACCGCCGTCCTTCGTCACCGTCTCCGCCGTCGGCGGCCGTGACCGCACGCTGGTCCGGCAGGCGATCGCCCTGCTGCGCCGCCACCGGGAGCTGGCCGACCAGCGGCGGGCGGAGATCGGCCGGCCCGGCTACCAACGGATCGCGGAGCTCCGCGTCACCGTCTGCGACGTCTGCACCGCCGAGCCACTGACCACGACGCCGACGGTCGGGATCAGCTCCGGCAGCGGCGTCATCTGCAGCCCGAACATCAACACCCCCATCCTCCGGAAGATGGCGCGGCGCGCCCATGTCCCCGCCACGTCGCTGGCGGCGATGCTGGTCCACTACGACCAGGAGCTGTGCCTGATCGGCCCCGCCACCGACAGGTCCCCGTTCGCCGCCGGGCTGCGGCTGGCGCGCAAGCTCGGCGACGGCCGGCTCTTCGACCTGCTCTTCGCCCAGATCGACGCCGGGCCCGCGACCGACTGGCTGGCGGTGGAGCAGGGGGTCGCCCTCCTGCGCCGGCACGGCGAGCTCGGCGCCCAGCGGTGGGACGAGCTCCGCCGGCGGCGGCTCAACCAGGTCGGGCCCCTCCAGATCCAGGTGTGCCGCGGCTGCCTCAACGATCCCAAGCTGCTGGGCGACGCGGCCACCCGCCAGGCGGCAGGCGACCCCGTCTTCTGCGACATCCGCGTCGACCTGGCCGTGGTCGAGGGCGAGGCCCGCGGCTGGGGCCTGCCCGTCACCCTGGTGGTCGCCTCCCTGCTCGCCCACGAGCAGGAGCACTGCATCCGCGATCCCGACGACCGCGAGACCCCCGCGATCGACGCGGAGCGGCGCCTGGCGCGCAAGATCGGCGGCGCGCGACTGCTCGAGTACGTCGTCAGCAGCTACCGCCGGCTGGACCGCTCGGGGCACTGGAAAAGCTGATGCTTGGACCGCTCCCACAGGGGGTAGCCGGAGCCTGTACTGCTCGCGACCAAGGAGGACCCATGCTCTGGCTGGTACTGGTCGTCGCGCTGGTGCTGCTGCTGTTCGGTGCTCTGGGGGACGCGCTCGGGATCCTGCTGTGGATCGGCCTGATCCTGCTGGTGCTGTGGCTGCTCGGCTGGGTGGTCCGTCCAGGCACCCCGCGGCGGCGCTGGTACTACTGGTAGACCTCAGGCATACGGCGAGCGCCCCGGAACGCCTCCCGCTCGGGCAAACTGGCGCCCAGGCACCTCGACCACGGGAGGAGTGGAGCCAGTGCACGTCGGGCAGGCAGTCGCCGGCGCGCTCGTCGACCTGGGCGCCGACCGGGTCTTCGGGGTGATCGGCAGCGGCAACTACGTGGTCACCACCACCCTGGACGCCGGTGGCGCCCGTTTCGTGGCCGCCCGCCACGAGTCCGCGGCGGTCTGCATGGCGGACGGCTACGCCCGCGCCAGCGGGCGTGTCGGCGTCGCCTCGGTGCACCAGGGACCGGGCCTCACCAACGCGCTCACCGGCCTGGCGGAGGCGGCCAAGTCCCGCACGCCGCTGCTGCTGCTGGCCGCCGACACGCCGGCGGCAGCGGTCCACTCCAACTTCCGCGTCGACCAGGCGGCCGCGTGCGCGGCCGTCGGCGCCGCGGTGGAGCGGGTCCACACCCCGCACAGCGCCCTCCAGGACGTGGAGCGCGCCTGGCGGCGGGCCCGCGACCACCGGCGTTCGGTCGTGCTGCTGCTCCCGCTCGACGTGCAGGCCGCGGAGCTCCCGCAGGCGCCGGCGGCGGCCGCCGGGCCGCCGCCGCGCTCCCCGGCGCCCGCGCCGGCGGCGATCTCCGAGGCCGCCGACCTGATCCAGCGGTCGCGGCGGCCCGCCATCCTCGCCGGCCGCGGCGCGGTCGGCGGCGACGCCCGCGAGCGGCTGGTCGCGCTGGCCGACGAGATCGGGGCGGTGCTGGCCACCTCCGCCGTGGCCAACGGGCTGTTCGCCGGCCACCCCTACGACCTCGGGATCAGCGGCAGCTTCGCCTCCCCGACCGCCGCCGGCGTGCTCGCCAGCGCCGACCTGGTGCTCGGGTTCGGCGCCTCGCTGAACAACTGGACCACCAAGCACGGCGCGCTGATCGCGCCGGACGCCGGCGTCGTCCAGGTCGACCTGGACGAGGAGGCGATCGGGGCGCGCCGCCGGGTCGACGTCGGCGTGGTCGCGGACGCCGCCGAGGCCGCCGGCGGGCTCCTGGAGGAGCTGCGCCGCCGCGGCGCCGGCGGCCAGGGGTTCCGCTCGCCGGAGCTGGCGGACCGCATCGCCCGGGGCCGCTGGCGGGACCAGCCGTACCAGGACGCCTCGACCGAGACCACCATCGACCCCCGGACCCTGACCATCGCCCTGGACGACCTGCTCCCCGCCGACCGCGCGCTGGCCGTGGACTCCGGCCACTTCATGGGCTGGCCGGTGATGTACCTCCAGGTCAGGGACGCGCGCGCGTTCGTGTTCAACCAGGCCTACCAGTCGATCGGGCTGGGCCTGGGCGCCGCCATCGGCGCCGCCGTGGCCGACCCCGGGCGCGTGACCGTCGCCGCGCTCGGCGACGGCGGCACGTTCATGTCGCTGGGCGAGCTGGAGACCGCGGCCCGGCTGCAGCTGCCGCTGCTGCTGGTGGTCTACAACGACGACGCCTACGGGGCGGAGGTCCACCACTTCACCGACCGGCCCGAGGGCCTGGAGCTGGTCCGGTTCCCGGAGACCGACATCGCCGCCATCGGCCGCGCCGTCGGCGCCGACGGCGTCACCGTCCGCGCCCTGGAGGACCTGAAGGCGGTGGAGTCCTGGCTGGCCCACCGCGACCGGCCGCTGGTGGTCGACGCCAAGGTCACCCCGACGGTGGTGGGGGCGTGGCTGGAGGAGGCCTTCCGGGGCGGTTGACCCGCCGGCTGGAGAAGCGGGAATCGCCGGGGTCGTGACTGGATTCCTCCAGCATGACCGTGACGAGGTTGGAGCGTTTCCAGCAGCCCGGCGCGCCCCCGACCGCGCCGCCGCGGCGCTACGCGCAGGCCCGCGACGAGCGGCCACCCCGGCAGCAGCCGCCGCCGTCCAAGCGCATGTCACGGACCGCCCGGCACGCGGCCGCCGAGGACGCCAAGCTGCTGGCGGCGCTGCGGCTGCTGTTGTCCAACCCGTCGTTCTTCCCGCGCATCCTGTACCTGCCGGTGGGGTTCATCGCCATCACCGCGCTCGCCTTCGCCTACGCCGAGGCGCTGCCGCTGGCGTACGGGATGCGGTACGCGGTGCTGCCGGCGGCCGGCCTGATCGTCCTGGTCAGCCTGCGCTATCCGGCCTGGGGTCGCCGCGCGCTGCTCGGCTGGGTCGCCGGGGTCATCGCCACCGGCATCTACGACTGCCTGCGGATCGGCCTGGTGTTCGCCGGGCTGTGGGAGGACCCGATCCCCGGGATCGGCCGGCTCGCCCTGTCCGACCCGGACGCCAGCTGGCTGTGGGGCTACGTGTGGCGGTTCGCCGGCAACGGCGGCGGCATGGGCATGGCGTTCGCCATGCTGCCCTGGCGGGGGGTCCGGTCGGGGATCATCTACGGCACCGGCATCGTCAGCGGGCTGGTCGTGCTGCTGGCGGTGTGGCCGATCGCCCAGGTCCACTTCTTCCCCCTCACCCCGGCCACGGCCGCCGGCGGCGTGGCGGGGCACTGGATCTACGGCGCGGTCCTCGGCTGGCTCACCGCCCGCTGGCTCCCACCGGTCGGCCGCCGCCCGGGCCGCCGGCGCCGCCCCGCCGAGCCCCGTGGCGCCCACCAGGCCCCGACCCTGGTCGCCGTGCCCGACGCCGACGAGGCCCGCCCGGCCCGCGGCGGCCCCGCCCCCCTCCAGCCCGTCGCCGGCCTCACGGCCGAGGAGGTGCAGGCCGTCAAGTGCGCGCTGGAGCTGAGCCCGCGCGCGCACGGGTTCAGCACCGACCGGTGGACCCTGAACCGGGTCGCCTTCGTGGTGGAGCGCGTCACCGGCGTCGCCTGCCGGCAGTCGTCGGAGCTGCGGGCGCTGCTGGACGCGATCGGCTGGCGGCAGGCCCCGGCGGGCGGCCGCGACCGTCAGCGGCCCGGCCCGC
>Ga0081538_10006292_pt1 | contig 10491 bp, 7 predicted proteins | sample TabmetS5T2R1_FD_71022 | JGI IMG/M metagenome (GOLD analysis project Ga0081538, IMG submission 71022) | Tabebuia heterophylla rhizosphere microbial communities from the University of Puerto Rico - S5T2R1 | ecosystem: Host-associated > Plants > Roots > Rhizosphere ...
GTTGTCGTGGATGCGCTGCACGACCTCGGCCACCACTTCGGCGTGCTCGGGATCCGTGGTGCGGATGAAGAAGTCGTTGGTGACGTTCAACCTCGCGGCGAGCTCCTTGAAGCGACCCGCGTTGCGGTCGCCCAGCTCGCGCGGCGTTATGCCGAGCTTCTCGGCGGCCTGAGTGACCGGCTCGCCGTGCTCGTCCGTGCCGGTCAGGAAGAAGACGTCCTCGCCACGCTGCCGCATGTGCCGCGCGAGCACGTCGGCGGCGATCGTCGTGTAGGCGTGCCCCAGGTGGGGCTCGCCGTTGACGTAGTAGATCGGGGTTGTGACGTAGTAGGACATCCCACGCCGATGCTACTCGTGCATCGTGGGAGGTCGTCGGGGCGGCGGCGGCGAAGCCGCCCGCGGGAGTCCTGCCTGGGCGGCGGGCGGACCGCGGACCCGGGGGGTGGGGCGACTTTCATGTCGATCTCGACATAAAAAGCGCCCCACCCCGGGTCGCCCCGCCGGGCGGACGCGGGCCGCCGGGCTTCGGCGGCGGGTCTGAGGTTGCGCGGTCGGGGCCCGGGGCTGGGTCAGGAGGGTGGCTGCGCGGGCGCCCGGGCCGCTTCGCGGATCTGCGTCCCTGCTGAAGGGCGGTCCGGGCTCGGGCGCCGGACCCGGCTGCGCGCGGGGGCCCGGCCGGGGGCGGATCTTTATGCGTTTGTCCTTTCGGGGCCTGTGGACGGAAAAAGACAAACGCGTCGGCCTTGACGGGCGCCGGGGTCCGTCCGTGGCCCCCCTCGCTCGACATGACGACGGCGCCCGCACGCGTCCGGTCGGCGTTCCGCCGCCCGTTCGGCGCCTAAGACCTGGTCAACCGGTCACGCGCGTCAGCGGAAGTTGCGCGGCCTGGATGCGGAAGTGGCTCCCCCGGATCCCGTCACCCGGGTCCACCGGTCACCCAGCCCCGGCTCACAGGCCCAAGCGGCCCCTCGGCCCGCGTCGGGCCTCAGCCGCGACCCGTCAGCGGGCGGAGCAGCCGCGCCAGGTGGCCCCGGCTCACAGGCCCAAGCGGCCCCTCGGCCTGCGTAGGCCTCAGCCGCGACCGGTCAGCGGGCGGAGCAGCCGCCCCAGGTGGCCGCGCCCCCTGTGGGAGGCCGCGCGGCCGCCGTCCGTGAGGCCCAGGAGCGCCGCGGCGACCAGTAGCCCGACGCACGCCAGGATCCAGCCGACGTCCGGCCCCGCCGCGGCGTTTTCGGGCGAGTTTGCCGACGCGCCCATCGGCTCGCGCGGTGCCCCGACGCCCACTTCGCCACGCGGCGCGCGCCCGCCCGTCGGGTCCTCCAGCGGCGCCCCGTCGCTCAATGGGACGGCGCGTGGTGCATGCGAACGCGACGGGTCCGGACGCGGCGCTCGCTCGCCGACCGGCACGTGACCCGGAGCGCGGCCGCCGACCGGCACATGACCCGGAGCGCGGCCGCCATCCGGCACGCCGCGCGGTGCGCGGTCGCTCGCCGGAACGGGGCGCGGCCCTCGCTCGCCAACGGGAACGCGCCGTGGTCCGGACTCGCCAACAGGCACGCGCCCTGGAGCGCGCTCGCCGGCCGGGTCGCGGCGGGGCGACCTCACCCCGAATGGCACCCGGTGCGGCGCGGGGTCGCCGAGCGGGACACGGCGCCCACCAGGTTCGCCGGCCGGCGCCGGGGCCGGGGCAGGGGCGGCTGGAGTCGGCACAGGGACCGGGCTCGGGGCGGGATGCGGGGCATCGGGTGGGGCCGGCGCCGGCGACGGCAGGAAGTCGAGCGGGTTGAGGTAGGCATGCCGGGCCCCCGCCTCGCGCACGCCGAAGTGAAGGTGCGGTTCCGAAGCGGAGCGGGAGCCCGTCATGCCCACGGCACCCAGCGCAGCTCCCGACGAGACGACCTCACCGGCGCGGACCGAGACTGAAGAGAGATGGAGGTAGGACGTGTCGAAGCCGTCGGCCGTGCGAACACTCACGGTGAGACCGGACGAGCCCGCGGTGCCGGCGAAGCGGACCTCGCCGCCGGCGGCCGCCACAACGGGCGCGCCGACCGCGCCGGCGATGTCGATGCCGCGATGCTGCCCGCCGGCGTAGGGATCGTCGCCGTTGCGGTACGTGGTGATCACCGGGCCGCCAAGGGGCCAGACCCATTCGGCGTGGGCGGGCGCGGGAGCTGCAAGGAACGCGACAACGGCGACGGCGGCTGTGAGGAAGAGGCGCATGGCAGCGACCGTACGCGCGGAACAGCCCGGGAGACGGGCCTCGTCGCAATTGTGTGCGCGTTTGTAACGGCGCTGTGAGTTTCGGAGGCGGTCCGTGCGTTGGCGATGGAATAAACGCACTCCGACGGCGTCTCTAGTTGAACCAGCGATTCGCCGCCAAAGGAGCTCCGATCATGTACGCCCGCTGTCCGCAGTGCGCTCAACCCGCTCGGATCGTCGACCGCTTCGCGCTCGGAAGCACCGACGGACCGCTCGAGCACGTCAAGGTCGGCTGCCGAAACGGGCATTGGTTTACGCCGCGCGCCGAGGACGTCGAGATCCTTCAGGTGGGCGCGGTGGACGCCACGCCGACACGCCGCGCAGCTGCCTGATCGGCCCGGGCGAACCGGCGGCGGCCGCGCTCAGTCGCGCGCCGTGAGCCCGCGGTAGAGCGCGTTCGCGCTCCCGCCCGTCAGGTCGGCCACCACCGCGGCCGCCCTGCGGGGGTGGGCTCCGGCGTCGACGAGGCGACGAAGCGCCTCGAGCCCTGCCGGCTCGCCGTCGATATCCGCGGGCGCGGACGGCGGACCCAGCACTAGCACCACCTCGCCCTTTGGAGGTGTGCCGGCGTAGCGGGCGGCCAGTTCGGCGGCGCCGCCGCGGACGATCTCCTCGTGGGCCTTCGTCAGCTCGCGGCAGACGGCGACCTCGCGCCGCGGATCGAGCTCGGCGAGCAGAGCGAGCGTGGCCGGCACGCGCCGGGGAGACTCGAACGCCACGAGCGTCCCGCCGGCCTCCGTGACCACCCGTCGCAGCTCGCCCTTCTTGCGCGGGAGGAAGCCGTGGAAGTGCCACTCGTCGGCCGGCAGGCCCGACGCCACCAGGGCGGTGATAGCCGCCGACGGTCCGGGCAGCACCTCCACCGGGAGCCCGGCCGCCACGCACCCGCGCACCAAGAGGAAGCCCGGATCGGAGATGAGCGGCATGCCGGCGTCCGAGACCAGCGCGACCACCGCGCCCTCGCGCATGCGCCGTACGAGCTCGGAGGCCCGCGCCTTCTCGTTGTGCTCGTGATATGAGACGAGCCGCGCCTTGACGCCGTAGCGGTCGAGCAGCACGCGCGTCCTGCGCGTGTCCTCGCAGGCCACCACGTCCGCCTCTCGCAAGGCCGAGAGCACCCGCAGCGTCACGTCCTCCAGGTTCCCGATCGGCGTCGGGCAGACGACGAGCCGGCCCGTCATGCCGCCTCCAGCGCGAGGAGCGCCGCACCCAGCATCCCGGACTCGTCACCGAAATGCGCGGGGACGATCCGCACGATCTCGCGGGCGGGAGGAAGCGCCCGCTCCGCCACGACCGAGCGCGCCGGCTGGAGGAGCATTTCTCCCGCTGCCACCGCGCCGCCCCCGATCACGATCACCTCCGGGTTGAGCGCGTTCACGATCCCGGTCAGCGCCGCGCCCAGCCGCCGACCCACGTCGCTCAGCGCCAGCTGGGCCATCTCGTCCCCGTCGTGCGCCAGCTCCGTGACGAGGCCGCCCGTAATCTCCCGGCCCGCGGCAAGGCGCCTCCCGAGCACTGTGTCGGGACGCTCACGGGCGAGTCGTGTGCCCTCGCGGCCGATCGCGTTCCCGGACACGAACGCCTCCAGGCAGCCGCGACCGGGACAGTTGCTCGGGCAGTCCGGTCCGTGCAGATCGAGCACGATGTGACCGAGCTCCGCCCCGACGCCGGTCGCGCCGCGGTAGATGCGCCCGTCGAACAGCAGCCCGCTGCCGATCCCGGTGCCGAGCGCCACGAGAGCCGCATGTCGAGCGTCCCGCGCGGCGCCGCGGCGGTGCTCCGCGAGCAGGGCCATGTTTGAGTCGTTGTCAACGACAACGGGCATACCAAGCCGCTCGCTCATCAGGTCTCGGAAGGGAACGTCGGCGAGCGGCAGGTGGTTAGACCAGCGCGAGACTCCCGTCTCCCATTCCACCAGGGAGGGAATCCCGAAGCCGATCGCTTCAACGTCCGGCGCTGCGGAGCGCGCCTCGTCGACGGCCCCGACGAAGATGTCGAGCGTCTCCTGGCGATCGGCTCCACGCCACAGCCTGTGCACGCGATGGTGCACGACCAGCTGCTCGTCTACGACGCCTCCCAGAAGCTTCGTTCCCCCCGCGTCTATTCCGATCACCCGCCTTGGCGGCATGGCCGGTAGATATACAGAGGGGGGTGAACGAGCCGAAGCCCGGCCCTCCCGAGTACAAGGTCTACCGCTCGCGCCGCAGGCCGTTGGCGCGCGGGCGCGACCTCGATGCCCTGCGGCGCCGCCTGTCGCGCCTGCGCGGCGGCGATCGCGAGCCGCGCCCGCCGGGCGAGCAACGCGGCATCACGCCAGGCAGGGTGCTCAAGTGGGTCGCGCTCGCCGTCGCCGGCTGGCTCGTCCTTTCCCTCGCGCTGTTTCTGATCAGCGCCCAGACCCAGGAGGGCGTGTCGCCGGAGGCCGAGCGGGCGCTGTCCAGCTCGGGCAACCTCCTGACCGGCAGCACGATCCTCGTGCTCGGATCCGACGCACGCACGGGCGAGTCGATCGACGAGTCCCAGCAGGGTCCCTCTCGCGCAGACACGATCATGCTCGTCCATGCGGCCCTGGGCAGCGTGCGAAAGCTTTCGATTCCGCGCGACATCGAGGCGAACATCCCGGGCCACGGCACGCAGAAGATCAACGCCGCCTACGCCCTTGGGGGCCCGGCCCTGACGATCGAAACGGTCGAGTCGTTCCTGGGCAACGGGCTCGAGATCAATCACCTGATCGAGGTCAACTTCGAGGATTTCCCGGAGCTGGTCGACGCCCTCGGCGGGATCACGGTCGACAACAAGACAAGGATCTGCTCGCCGCCGTTCGACAACTTCTGGAAGGGGCTCAACTTCCGCGAGGGCGAGATCGAGCTGGACGGAACCCGGGCGCTCGGTTACGCGCGCGTGCGAAAGAACCCCTGCGCTCCCGGAGAGGACGACCGCACTCGCGCCGCACGCCAGCAGGAGGTGCTGCGCGCGATGGGCGACAAGGTCGCATCGCCGTCCACCTTCTTCCGGCTGCCGTGGGTGAGCTGGCAGGCGCCGCGCGCCTTCAAGTCCGACATGAAGGGCCCTGGGCTGATGGCGCTATTCGCCGACCTGGCCACCGGCAACTCGGACGACACCGAGGTGCTCGAGGCGGGCTGCTGCATCAACGGCAGCAACCTGTTCGTCTCCGAGGGCGCGAAGCAGGACGCCGTGCGTAAGCTCGTCGAGGGCGATTAGCGACAGGGGGGCCCGCCCAGTGGAGCGGCGAGTCGGAAGCTCGCCTGGGAGGCCGCCGAAGAAGCTTCGGCCTAGTCCGACGAGGCGGACGACTCCGAGGCGGACGACTTCGAGGAGTCCTTCGAGTCCGACTTCGAGTCCGTCTTCGTGTCGGACTTGGGGTCGGAGGTGCTCGAAGCGCTCGCCTTCTTGCCGTAGTCCGTGCTGTAGAAGCCCGAGCCCTTGAAGTGAACGGCCACTGGGTGAAAGACGCGCTGCACGGGCGCCGCGCACGTCGAGCAGCTGGTGAGCGGATCGTCGGTCATGCGCTGCATCACCTCGAAGGTGTGACCCCGCTCGCAGCGGTACTCGTAGATCGGCATGGCACTCTCAGTATAGGAGTGCCGAACTTCCCCGCAGAGTCACCGGACGACCACCGAGCCGCACTGCAATGCGGAATCCGCGCCTGACGTGGACGCCCGGCGACGCTGCGCGAGACGTCGGATGTTCGCGCTCCGTTCGCGCCGATTGCGGACCGCCGTGCCGCGGGCGTGCCCCGCAGCATCGAGTCGCCGCTAGCGGGCGGGTTGTTCGGGAGCGCCGCGATCTCGCTCAGGATCGCAGCAGTGTGGTCGATGAGTCGAGCGTGCCCCTCGATGCTGAACGCCGCGAACCCTCTGTTCGGTTGCCCGATCGATCTTGGCCCACGGTCCATTTAGCTCCAGCGGCACGGAGTGGGCGAGTATGGCGCGGAGGTTGCCTCAGTGCGGGCGCTGGTCGTGCCGGGCGAGGACGCGCGCCGCCCCGCGACCCCGATGGGGGAGGGAAGGGGCGGCGCACGCGGTCAGGCCGGGGCGCGGCGGGGTAGCCCACGAGGGGCGTCAGCGTCGAGCAGCGCCTCGTAGAACTCCCGGCGCCGGGGTCGCTCATTCGCAAGAGCGGCGGGTAGGCGACAGCTTCCCGATGCGGCGGCTGAGTTCGGCGCTCGCCATTGGCCCGGCGTAGATCGCGTCGCGCTAGGCTAGGCGGCCTCGCTTACTCCGGCGGTGTGTCCTCGCGCGAGGGGCTTCCGGGCTTCGTAGATTGCACGCCCGGGCGCGTACCGGGTCGGAGCCGCTCGGCGACCCGCTGACACGGGTCCGGTTCTAAGCTGTGCCCCACCGTTCCTCCGCTGCGCGCGGTTATGCCATAGCGGTACGGGCGGACCGCTCGACCATCCGTTACCGGGACGCCCCGCCCGGTCGTGGTGAGGCGTCGCTATCGGTGACGAGGGAGTGGGCCGGAAAACCCCCAGGTGCCGGGGGAGTAACGACTCAGGTGAATAGGGCCGAGCCGCCGGGCCGCGAGCCTCAGCGCTTTCTGACCTTGATGGTGACGGGACTGCTGGTCGTAGTCGCCCCGACGTTGTCAGTCGCTCGTGCGGTCAACGAGTTTGTGCCGGGGGACGAGGGCGTCCACTGGCCGGTGTAAGGCGCCGTCGTGTCGTCGCCCAGCTTGGTGGCGCCCCTGAAGAACTCGACCTTGGTCACCTGGCCATCCACGTCGGCTGCGCTCGCGGCGAGGGAGATCGGCGTGGACACGGTGAAGCTGGCTCCGTTCGACGGCGACGTGAGCGACACGGTCGGCGGCTGGTTCGGCGGGGGTGGCGGCGGCGGTGGTGGCGCCGCGGAGTCGACGGTGACCATCTTCGCCACCGACGGGACGCCGGCGGAGTCGACGATGAAGAGCATGTAGCCGCCCGGGACCGCGGTGTGCATGTTCGCTGGGACGCTCGCCGTCAGGATGCCGCTGCCGGCCGTGAAACTGAGAGGGAGGTAGCGCTGCTCCATCTCGGTCGAGTGGGTCTGCGACCCTAGCCGGACCAGGCCGACCTTCTGGATCGAAGCGGCGTTCGGGGTGGTGATCTGGAAGGACGTGCCGTGGCTGACCGTGGCGGGCGCGCCCGTGATCTCGGGGCGCGGCGCGAGCTGCCCGGAGCCGTCCCTCCTGAACAGGTAGGGCGGGGTGAAGATCTCGGCGTTTTTGGCCAGGTAGCCGACCTGGTCACAGGTGCCGCAGATGCCGCCGCCCGAGGAGAGCACGCGGCCGTCGGGTAGCAGCAGGGCGGTCGAGTGGTACTGGCGCGTGACCGCCTGCGCCGCTAGCGTGGTCCATTGGCCGGTGGCGGGATCCCAGCGCTCGGCGTTGTAGACGCCGCCGTTCATGTCGATGAGCCCGGCCCCGGTCGAGTTGCCGCCCGTCGCCAGGACGCTGCCATCGGCCAGCAGGGTCAAGTTGTGCTGGCGACGACCGAACGCCATCGGCGCGGTACCGCTCACCTGGGGCGTCGCCCCGTTGGTGTCGATCACGCGCGCGTCCCTCGACGAGGGGCCGCCGCCAGCCACGAGCGTCTTGCCTACCTCGAACACCGCGTGGCTGCCGTAATCGCGGTGGATCCCGTCGCGCTGGCCGAAGCTCTGCCAGGAGCCGCCGCCCGCCGGGTCGAGCTTGCGCAGCGTCTGATCGGGGCCGGAGTAGAAGACGCGCCCGTCGGGGGCCACGTCCAGCCAGGGATAGAGCGGCAGGTTCAGGGAGGCGGTGCTCAGTGACCGCAGGGTGCCGTCGGTCCTGCGCACCTCCGGGATGTCGGGGCCGCCCTCCGTGATCAGCATCTCGCCGTTCGTCAGCGGGGTGACCGACGGATACCAGCGCCCGGCGGCCATGTTCGAACCCAGGCTCCAGGAGTTGTTCGCCGGGTCGAAGATGTGCGTTTGGACGATGCCATTGAGCTGCGCGTCCCTGTTGCCGCCGGCGAGGAAGAGCGAACCGTTGGGCAGGTGGGCGAAGCCGGCGCAGAAGATGTTGTGGCCCGTGTCGACGTCGACTCGCGTATGTGTCCCCGTGGCTGGGTCATAGACCGTGGCTCGCGTGAAGTTATGCACCGGAAACGTTTCCGTGGCCCGGTCGCCGACGGAGTCGAACGCCAGCACCTTGCCGTTCCGGAGCAGGGCCACGTGGATGCCGACGACGGGCCAGTCGGCCACCGGACCCCACTGCCCGACCTGCCCGGGATCCGTCGCGACCGCGGCGGCCGCCCGCCGCGACGGGGCCTCGGACCGTTGCTTGGTTTCCCGGTTGAGCCGTGCCTCGGTCGCCGCGTCGTGGACGACGTGGTCCTCGGCGTGATGGCCCTCCGGAGTGTCGACGCGCTGCGCCACTGCGACCCCCGGCGCGCCGAGCGCGAGGGCCAGCGACAGGGCGAGCGCCGTGCGCACCGCGACTACTGACCGGCATCCCATCGATCCACAGAACGGGTCAGGGAAGGAGGAACTTGCACGGTCGGGCGGCGCGGCAACGGCCGCGGCCCTATCCCGCTGGCGCAGGCCGAGCACCTGCTCCAGAACAGGATCGACAGCACCCACTGCGGAGGCCGCCCCGGCCGGTATGCGCCAGCATTGGCCGACGAAGCGGAAGCTCTCCGGCGGATAGAGATAAGAGGCCCGGAGCAGGCTTCGCGCAACGATCATGCGCTCAACGGCGTCGGAAGCGATGTCCCCATTGCCAGGGACTTGTGCGCGAGCAGGCGCGAGTTTGCAAGCACTGTGGCCACGAGGTGACGTCCAAGACCGTCGAGACGGCTCCCCCGGAGTAACCCACCTGAGCCCCCGCCTGCCGCACGCGAGCGGCATGTTCGTGCTGTGTTCGCACGTTAACCGGGAGGCGACTCAGAAACCGCCGATTAGCAGGCCATTCGTGCGGCCGATGCCACTCTCAGTATAGGAGTGCCAAGGCGGCCCGCTTACGAGGCTACGGACTGTGCGGCGGGCGCGGGCGGTCGAGGTCGCTGAGGAGCGAGACCCGCGTCGTTTGCCAGACGAGCCAGGCTGCGAGATGGCCGATCGGGCGCAGGGCGGTGCCGATCATCGTGGCCAACGTACCCCAGCGCACTGCCGCCGGTACTCAGGCGGGTGTGCGAAAGGGCGGAAATACCGAGCTGTTCGGCCCCGCCGCTAGGCTGCCCGCCGGTGGTCACCATGGACAAAATCGTCGGCCTCTGCAAGCGGCGCGGCTTCATATTTCCCGCCTCGGAGATCTACGGCGGGATCGCCAACACGTATGACTACGGCCACTACGGCGTCCTGCTGAAGAACAACGTGATCGCCCAGTGGTGGAAGGCGATGATCCAGGAGCGCGAGGATGTGGTGGCGCTCGACTCGGCGATCATCCAGCACCCGCGCACATGGGAAGCGTCGGGGCACCTCGAGGGCTTCACCGACCCGCTCGTGGACTGCCGCACCTGCAATTTGCGCTTCCGGGCGGACCACATCGAGGAGGAGCGAGCCGGCGATGGCCACCCCGAGGTCCGCTGCGGCAGGGCGCCCTCGAAGCTGCCGGGAGACCACCCGGACTGCGACCTGACCGACCCGCGCGAGTTCAACCTCATGTTCGAGACGACGATCGGGCCCGTGAGGGACTCGTCGTCGACCGTCTTCCTGCGCCCCGAGACCGCCCAGGGCATCTTCCTCGACTTCAAGGCCACGCTTCAGTACGCGCGGCGCAAGCCGCCGTTCGGGATCGCCCAGGTGGGAAAGTCGTTCCGCAACGAGATCACGCCCGGCAACTTCATCTTCCGCACGCTCGAGTTCGAGCAGATGGAGATGGAGTTCTTCGTGCCCCCGGACGAAGCCGAGCGCTGGCACGAGTACTGGCTGAAGGAGAGGATGGACTGGTACGAGCGGCTCGGGCTCGACCGCGAGCGGCTGCGGTTGCGCGAGCACGGCGCCGAGGAGCTCTCGCACTACTCGAGCGCAACCAGCGACATCGAGTACCTCTACCCGATCGGCTGGTCCGAGCTCGAGGGGATCGCCAACCGCGGCGACTTCGACCTCACCCAGCACGCCCAGTACTCGGGCGAGAAGCTCGAGTACGTGGACACCGCCACCCAGGACCGCTACGTGCCGCACGTGATCGAGCCGGCGGGCGGCGTGGGCCGGACGATGCTCGCGCTCCTGTGCGACGGCTACGACGAGGAGGAGGGCGAGGGGCGGGCGC
>Ga0081538_10006293_pt1 | contig 10490 bp, 7 predicted proteins | sample TabmetS5T2R1_FD_71022 | JGI IMG/M metagenome (GOLD analysis project Ga0081538, IMG submission 71022) | Tabebuia heterophylla rhizosphere microbial communities from the University of Puerto Rico - S5T2R1 | ecosystem: Host-associated > Plants > Roots > Rhizosphere ...
TGCCGCAGGCGTCCGGGTCCGGTGAGCAGGTGCTCCGCCACAACGCCCACGACGGCCTGGCGGCCGGTGAACCAGGTCAGCAGCGGAGGCATCTCCAGCGCGACATCCTCTAGATGTGCGCCAGCAGCTCACCCCGGAACCGGCCGGTAAGGAGGGTGAAGGCCTCGCTGACGGTCATCGGCTACCCCACACCTGCCCGCGGGAACACCAGCCACACGCCGGCCTCATAGAGACAGACCCGGCGGTCGGCCCGAAATCGCCGCCCACCCGCGCCCGGACGCACGGCTGGGACCCTCCGGCGCTGGACCGTCATGATCCCCCACGCCGGACACCAGGGTGCTCTTGCGTACGCACTGCTGAGGGCCAAGGAGTTCGCTCGGAGCGAGGCAGGAACGTCGGTCCAGCAACTTCGAGGACACCCTGCAAGGGATCAGCTCTAGTTGGAACGCCGCTGGACTGTAGCCGCGATCCGATGGAACTGGCATTCCGGCGCAACCGACAGGCGCAGCTTGGTCGCCTACCACTGCTGAGATCCACGGCATCCAGTACCGGGACTCGCAGCCATGACGGGGACCTGAGGCGAGCCGGCGCCTTCCGTTGCCGGCAGAGCGTTGTGCTACCCTCCACGAGACCACAGAACGTGATAAATCCCAGGTCAACGCGGGGATGTAGCTCAGCTGGCAGAGCGCCTGCTTTGCAATTCGCCTGCGATATGCGCTGTGCTAAGCGCTGTTTTCCCTGGTCGTGCTCGACCGTAAGTGGTACAGTTATGTGCTCTAACTAGCCGTAGCTCGCGACCTGCTTCTTGCCCGAATCCTCGCTAAAGAGTTCTCTCACTCTTCACCTACCTGACCAGCTACAACGGACTAGCACCCTACTCCATCTGCTCCATCTATGCCTTTGACAGCTCTCAAACTCCAGCCTCCTCCAGCCTTCGACCCCAGCCTCTTCTTAGTCTATTGCCTGTCACTGACCGCCTCATCAGCTACACTCTTTTCAGTTCGACAGGTATGCATCCGCGGATGCAAAACCCACGCCACCATTGACGCTTAAGTGTCAACAGCGGGCGGGAGGTGGACGCGATGACGCTGACAGCTCCGACGATCGTGACCGGCTCGACCCTGGTGACGGTGGACCGCGACCAGGCTCGTGACTGGCAGCAGGCGCTTGCCAGTCTGGGTCGCCGGCTGCCGGTAGGCTGGGATGCCAGCGGGAAGCGCAGCGGCGGGGTGGCGGGCTATGACCTGGTCCTGGCCGCCCCCCGCACCTTGAGCGCCCTGGCCTGGTTCCTGATGAGCGCCGACCAGAACCACCTGGCCGACCCGATCCTCCAGGCCCACCACGACGCCCTCACGGCGGTGTCGGTGGAGTTCGGCTGCGCGACCGGCGCCGAGGCGCCCAGCATGGTCGGCCACGGCTACGACTCGGCCCGCCAGCCCTGGTCGCACGCCCACCTGGTCTACGGCGCCCTGGCCGCCACCAACCAGGGCTTTGTCCCGCTCGACCCCGTACGGGTGGCCGACCAGGCCGAGCGGCACATCTTCGGCTACCACCTGCTGGTTCGCCGGGCGGTGACCGAGCTGGTCGGGGCCGAGCTGGGCCTACGCTGGGCGGCGCCGGCCGCGGATGGGTCCTGTGAGGTGACCGGCCTGCCCGTACAGGCGCTGCAGATGATCGAGGAGCCGTGCTGGCCCCTGTCCGAGATCGGGGTCTGCTGGGACAGCCGGGAGCAGCGGTGACCGCGGACCTGCACAAGCTGTCGGCCGGCCGCTGCGACTACTACGTGCGCGAGGTCGCCCGCGACCACGAGGAGTACCTGTCGGGTCAAGGAGAGTCTCCCGGGGAGTTCCTGGGCGCCGGCAGCAAGGCGCTGGGCAAGACGGGCGTCTGCTCAGAGCAAGAGTTCCGGCGGCTGTTCGCCTGGCAGCACCCCGACACCGGCGGGCAGCTCGGCCGCGCCCCCCGCAGCGACGCCATGCCGGCCTGGGACCTGGTGCTGCGCCCGGTCAAAGACGTAGCCATCCTGTATGCCCTCGGCGACCAGCGCACCAGCGGGGCGGCCAGGGACGCCCACCAGGCCGGCGTGAAAGCCGCAGTCAGCTACTTGGATGGGCAGGTCGGGACCCGCACGGGCCGGGATGGGGCGAAGCATGTCGTGGGCTCGGGGCTGGTGGCGGTCGGGTTCACCCACCGGGTCAGTCGGGCCGGGGACCCGCTGCCCCACACCCACCTGGTGATCGTCAACCGCACCCAAGGCCCCGACGGCGGCTGGCGGACGTTGGACTCTCGGGATCTGCTGGCCCATCGCCAGGCCGCCGACGCCATCTACCGGGCCACCTACCAGCACGAGCTGACCCGCACCCTCGGCATTCGGTGGGCGGAGCCGGACCGCTGGGGCAACCGCGCCATCGTCGGCATGCCCTCCGAGCTGGTCAAGGCGTTCTCCAAGCGGCACGAGCGCATCAGCGCCGAACTGGATCGGCTGGAGCGCGAGGAGGGCAAACAGCGCACCGGCCGGCTCATCCAGTTCGTCGCCCATGCCACCCGGCCGGCCAAGACCCATGACACCCCCGAGACCCTGCACGGCCGCTGGCAGGCCGAGGCCCGCGAGCACGGCCACGAGCCCGAGCGGCTGGTCGCCGAGGTCACCGGCCGGGCCGAACGCCAGCCGGCCGAGGCGGACGTGGCCGTCGCGCGGGCGTTCGACCAGCTCGCCTCCCCCGACGGGCTCACCACCAACGCCTCGACCTTTGCCCGCCGCGAAGTCGTGGTCGCCCTCGGCGGCCAGCTTGCCGCCATCGGACCCGCCCAGCTCGAGGACCTAACCGACCGGTTCCTGGCCGAGCGGGCCATCAGCGTCATGGCCGATCCGACGGTCGGGGAACGTCGCTGGACCACCCCCGAGCTGCTGCAGGTGGAGGAGCGGCTGCTGGCGGCGGCGGTCGGGCGGGCCGCTGAGCAGGTGGGGGTCTGCTCGCCGAGCGTGGTGCGCGACGCCCTGGCCGCCCATCCCACCGTGGGGGTCGACCAGGAGGCGATGGTCCGCGACCTCACCCAAGGCGGCGCCGGTGTGCAGGTGGTGGTCGGGCGGGCCGGCACCGGCAAGACCTACTCGCTTGGCGTGGCCCGGCACGCCTGGCAGCTGGCCGGCTACCAGGTCCTCGGCACCGCCCCGACCGGGATCGCCACCGTCTGCCTGGACTCCGAAGGCTTCGAGCACGCCCGCACCGTCGACCGGCTCCTGGCCGAGCTGGACCAGCAGCGCGACGCTGGCCGCCGACCAGGTGGCGGCCGGCCTGGCGGCCAGGACGGGCCGCTGCTGGATGACCGGACGGTGCTGGTGGTGGATGAGGCCGGCATGCTCGGCTCCCGCAAGCTCGCCCGCCTCCTCGACCATGCCGAGCGAGCCGGCACCAAGGTCGTCCTGGTGGGCGACGATCGCCAGTTGGCCGCCATCGAGGCCGGCGGCGGCTTCCGCGGCCTGCGCCTGCGCTTGGGGGCGAGCGAGCTGACCGAGAACCGCCGCCAGCACGAGACCTGGGAGCGGGAGGCGGTCGAGCACCTGCGCACCGGCGACCTCGACCCGGCCCTGGCCGCCTACCGCGCCCACGGGCGCCTGGTCGCCGCCGAGACCCCCGGCCAACTCAAGCAGACCCTCCTGGCTGACTGGTGGCAGGCGTTCCAGCACGGCGACCGGGTCGCGATCCTGGCCTACCGGCGCGAGGAGGTGGATCAGTTCAACACCGCCTGCCAGCAGCTCCGCCACCACGCCGGCCAGCTCGGCCCCGACCGCCTCCAAGTCGGCGACCGCCAGTTCGCGGTCGGGGACCAGGTGATCTGCGGCAAGAACGCCCTCCGCACCCTGGGGGTGGCCAACGGCAGCCGCGGCCAGGTCCTCGCCCTCGACCCCGACCAGCGGATCCTCACCCTGCGCCTGGACAACGGCCAGGAGGCCACCCTGGACGGCCGCTACCTGGACCAGCGGCCCGCCTGGTGGACCCGGGGCAGCCCTGGGCGGCGCACCATCGACCTCGGCTATGCCAGCACCGGGCATCGCAGCCAGGGCGTCACCCTGGACCGGGCGCTGGTCCGGGTCGCCGGTGCCGAGGACCGCGAGTGGTTCTATGTGGCCGCCACCCGCGCCGCCGAGCAGACCACCTTCTTCGACGTCATCAGCCCCGAGCCCCGGGCGGTCGAGCTGGAGCTGGACGTCCCCAGCCCCGAACCCCGCAGCATCGACCAGCAGCTCGCCGCCATCGCCCGCCGGGACGGCGGCAAGCGCCTGGCCGTCGACACCACCGCACCGCTGGCCTTGCGGCAGATGAGCAAGCGGGAGCTGCGCGCCGAACGCGACCGGGTCGCCGCCCTGCTCCGCGACGCCCCGCCCGACCGCACCCGGCTGCTCGCCCACACCACCCACCTGCGGCAGCAGGCAGAGCAGGGGTTGGCCGAGGTGACCGCCCGCGAGGAAGCCGCCCGCGGTCGGGTGGCCGAGCTGGGCCAGGGTGCCGGGCGGCTGCTGCGCCGCCGGGAGCTGGCCGAGGCCCGCGACCACCACGCCCTGACCCACACCGCGGCCAAGCTCGCCCACCAGCAGGCCGACCGGGCCGCCGACCGCCAACGCCAAGCCCGTCGCGCCCAGCAGGAGCACCTGGCCTGGCACGAGCGGCACCCCGACCTGCTCGGCGGCGACCGGGCGCGCGCCCGCGAGCTCGCCTGGCGCGGCCGGGTCGACCAGCGGGCGGTCGAGCTGGAGCGGCCCGGATGGCTGCGCGAGCTCGGCCAGCAGCCGGCCACCGTCAAGGGGCAGCGCGCCTGGCGGCAGGCCACTGCCCACATCCTGCAGTACCGGGAGCGGTACGGGATCACCGACCCCGACCGGGCGCTCGGCCCGAAGCCCCGTCACATGGACCTGGAGCAGCACCGACATCATCACGTCGCTCGCCAGGTGATCGAGCGGCTCCATGAGCGGCAGCGCCCCGATCGTGAGCAGCGGCGCGGCCAAGATGAGCGCTCCCACCCCGACCAGCCCAGCAGGTCCAACCGAGCCGACCGGACCCGCTCAGCAACGGTCCATCAGCGCCAGCACGGCGCCCGTGAGCGCGAGGCCGGCTGAGCGGCCTCCCGTTTGGGAGGATCTTCTCTACGATCCTCAAGGCCGGCCTGCGGGCGGCCGCCTCCGGCGGCCGTCCTCGGCCGGCAGGACTGCCGGCGGCGCCGGCGATACCCGCGCAGGACGTAGCGCGCCGACGTACACGCCCGCCAGGACCAGCAGCCCCCCCAGCACCAGCCCGCCGCTGACCGGCTCGTCGTCAAGCCACACCGACAGCCCCACGGTCACCAACGGGATCAGGACGAACCCGTACGCCGCCCGTGACGCGGCCCAATGGCGAAGCACCACCAGGTACAGCAGGAACACCACGACGGAGCCGACCAGGACCAGGTAGCCGAGCGCAGCCCAGGTGGCGGCGCGCCGCGGCAGCACGATCGACTCGCCCGCGACCACCGAACCGGCCACCAGCAACGCCGCCCCCGCCGTCATGCCGACCGCGTTCATGACCACCGGGTGCAGGCCGGGGAAGCGGCGGATCAGCACCGCCGCCTGCGCAAAGCACAACGCGCTGCCCACCACGGCCAGCAGGTTCAGCAGCGGCACCGCCTCCCGCAGCGGCGCCCGCGACATCACGGCGATCCCCGCAAGCGCGAGCAGGGTGCCGAGGACCGCCGCCACCCGCAGGCGCTCCTGGCGCCATGCCACGGCCAACAGCAATGTCGCCAGCGGCACCAGCGCCAGCAGCGTCTGGCCGAGCCCGGCGTGCACCCGGACGAGCCCGTAGTAGGCCAGGGCAAAGGCGCCGGCGAAGTTGAACACGCCATACAGCAGCGCACCGGTCAGGGCCCGTCCGCGCGGCAGCGCCGACCGCAGCACCGCCATGACCGCCAGCAGCAGGGCCGCGGCGAGCGAGAAGCGCAGGCCCGCACCCCACAGCGGGTCGAGTTCACGGTTGGTAAAGCGAATCCCGACCGCGTTGCCGCCGGCGAGGACAGCGAACGCGATGAAGGCAGCGAGCACCATCCGCTCACGATCGGCGGTCATGAGCGCACCCTACGCTGCGCCGGTCGCCCCGACCAGGGTGGCGGCATCGGACGCGTTGGCCGTCGGTGCCACCACAGCGCGCCTCGGCAGCTTGCCAACGAGGCAAGTGGTCGCCTTGGACTAGCCTCACCCTTCGGCCGAGCTGGTGACTGTTACCGCCGCGCTTCGAGCTGCGACATCCTCGCCAGCCGTGCCCCTAACGTGCCCTAAGCATCGGTCCGCAGCGGTCATCCTCGGACAACCACGGTTCATGCTCATGCCCTCCGAGTTGTAGGATCAGCCCCTCCGGAGCGGTCCGAGGGTGCTTCCTAAGCTCGCGGTGAGGCCGTCTCGGCCAGAAGGCCGGCCAATGCCGGGACGGTTACGGACAGCCTCGGCGAGAGCGGACGCCCAGACCCCCCGAGTGTCCGAGGTGTCCACCGCAGGATGTCCGATCGCACGCTGATTGGACAGGGTCCATTCTTCCGTCCCAGGTGTCCGTCCGGACAGGTGAGCGCCCCGCCCCGGCCACTCGGGGCGCTCAGGACGGCGCTCAGCGTTGGTGTCCGGCTGTCCGCTCGGGTGTCCGCTCAGGTGTCCGCCGCTGCCAGATCGAGCGGTCGCGCCGCCAGGGATGCTGCTCGGGGTCGGCCCGCCGAGCGGCCGCCAGCTTCCGCTCAAGCGCTCGCCGGGCACCCTCGGGCCGGTCGGTCGGCCGCTCCAGGCCCCACCGCTTCCAGGCGTAGTACAGCGTCGCCTGGTTGACCCTCAACTGCTCGGCCGCCCGGCTGGTCCCGGCGTGGACGGCCAGCTCAAGGGCCTCCTCGGCCGCCGCCCGGTCGGTCGCCAGCCGGGTCGGTGCCCGTGGGCCGCGGTGGACAGGCTCGCCCAGCTCCCACCGCTGGAAGGCCGCCCGCAGGGTGCGCCGGGCGACTCCGACCTCGCGGGCGGCCTTGACCCAGCCGACCTGCTCCACCAGCGCGAACGCCTCCCGGGCCTTGGCCGGGTCATGGACGAGCTCGGCCGGCCGGTGCAGCTTGGGGACCTCCAGCCCCCAATGGGCCAGGGCGGCGTGCAGGTCGGTGACATGCACGCCGATCAGGCGGGCGACGTGGGCGGTGCCGGCGGTCTTGCACAGCTCCCAGGCCCGCACCGTGGCGCTGGCGTCGCCCCGCAGGTGGGCGGCCATGCTTCGCCCCGCCGGAGCCCGCAGCTGGGCCGGGTCGATCCCGGTGGCGGCGGTGGCCCGCTGGGCGGCCTGCTGGCGGGCGCGGATGACCTGGCGCTGGCGGCGCAGAGGGACGCGCTCGGCCGGGGTGGTGCCGCCCAGGATGGCGTGCTGGTCGCCCGTGGCAAGCGCCATGTCCAGGCACGCCTTCTGGACCGGGCAGCCGGCGCACACCTGCTTGGCGGCCTGCTCGCCGGCGGTGTCGTCGGGCTCGGGGTAGAACAGCTCCAGGTCGTGCTCCCCGCACGCCGCGTCGCGGAGGACCTCGAGGTCGAGAGTGATCCCGCGGGGCAGGCGGGGAAGGTCGGCGGCCAGCTCGGCCGGGTCGTCGGCGACCAGGCTGGCCACCGACCGGGCGGGACGGCGAGCAGTGACGGTCATGCCGCGTCACCGTCTAGGTCCTCGATGGGCTCTGGGTTGTGGGGTTCGGGGAACCCCGAGGGGGTGCCCCGGTCGGGCGGGAAGGTGCGGCGGGCGCGGCGAGCCTTGGCCGAGGCGAGCGCGAGTTGGGCGAAGTAGGCGCTGCGAAGCTGCTGGGCGCGGCGCTGCCGCTCAGCGGGTGGCAGCAGCCCTTCGGGATCGGCTTGGCGCTCGAATCTGAGGAGGAACGCTGCTCGGGCCTTGGCGGTGGTCGCCCGGGCGTCGTGCCGGGCATGCATGGCGTGGGCCGCGAGCCGGGCGCGGAGGCTGCGCTCCGCCGGGGACAGGCCTTGTCTGCCGCTCGTGGGCGGCATGGCCGAAGAGGTACGCTCTTCGCGCATCTCGGAGGTTCCTTTCCAGGGGTTCCGCTGGGGTGCCTGGTCCCGGCGCAGTTAGCGGCTGCGTCGGGACCGCCTCGGGCGCCTTCTCCGCCCGGCTTGTCGATACCGCTGTGCTACGAGCACGATTCCGGTGTTGCGATTGACGGGGCAATATGCCCCCACGGCACAGCTATTGCCGTTGTGCGGCAATGATGTTTGCCATAGCATGTCAATATGGCGGCGATGACCCGCAGTCAGCGGCACCACCTGGCACGGCAGGCGACCGAGATCCGGCACCGATGCCTGCGAGATGGTCTAGCCCCAGAAGCAATCGCAGAGGTCATCTGCCGAGAGGTCCCACAGATGTTCGCCCTGGAGGCCTGGCGACTGGCCCACGGATGGAGCCGCACTGAGGTCTCAGCTCGCCTCGACGCCCTCTATGAAGGTGACGGCCTGGCCGCTCCCCGCATCTCCAGCGCCGAGCTGTGCCGTTGGGAGCATGGACAGCGCCGGCCGAGCGATGAACGGATCGAGTACCTGTGTCGCCTCTACTCCACACGGCCCGACCGGCTCGGCTTCGGGGTGGACTACAGCAACGCCGAGGTAGGCCACCTCGCACGGGCAGGGATAACGGACCTTTGGCCACGCTCCAGCCCCGAGACCTACACCGACCTTGTCGAGCGGGTACGCGCCGCGCAAGAGGAAATCACGGTATTTGGTCTCGCCCGCAACTTCTATGCGAAGGACGAGATCCTTCCACTGTTTGAAGCGAAAGCCGTGGCCATCCCTGTGACGTTCTTTGTCATGGACCCCTATTGCGACTCGCGCCGTGAGCGTTATCGGCTCGAACCGGTCGAGGCGGCGATGGAGAACCCAAGTCGGTACATGCGCGAGGTTCTGCGTCCGCTTTATGCCGCCGCCGAGCGCGTGGCGCCAGCTGCTGCACCATCGGCGGGGATGCGGGTCTACACGTACAACTTCCCCTGCTCGTTCGCAATCGAGAAGGTTGACCGCAGCTGCCGGGTCATGCTGTACGGGCATGGCAAGCGAGGCACCGAAGGCCCCATCCTGGTCTTCAATGAAGGCACGCCCTACTGGGACTACTTCGCAAGCCAGCTAGAGTGGATGAAGCGCCTGGCCGACGACCCGCGAGAGCCTTGGACGACCAAGGGCCTGCTTGTACGATCCCTGGAGGACAGCGATCTCTCTCTGGAGGATCGGGACCTTGCCAAGGCGTAGGGTCAACGCCCGATGATCAGCGAGCAGGACCAACGCCAGTATCTCGCCGTCGCACGCCGCGCGGTCGCTGAAGCCGCCGAGGTAATCCGTACCCGTGCGCCAGGCAAGCTCACCGAGAAAGGTGATCGGGACCCCGCGTCAGAGGTTGATCTGGCCGTGGAACGCTTCGTCCGCGACTTCCTGCATAACAAGACGCCGGAGATTGGCTTCATGGGCGAGGAGGAGGGCGGCAATTCGACCGGCCACGAGTTGCTTTGGATGCTCGATCCCATCGACGGCACGGTTAATTTCCTACACGGCGTTCCCCTCTGCGCCGTGTCGCTTAGCCTCTGTGACGCGAGTACGGTCGTCGCTGCGGTGATCGAGCTTCCGTTCCTTGGCACGCAATACACTGCCCTCTTGGGGCACGGTGCCTACGCCGACGGCAAGCGGCTCCACGTAAGCCGAACGTCGGCGCTTGCCGATGCCCTCATCTCGATCGACCAGTACGCCTTCGGAGAGGACGCGGAGCGCAAGAACCGCCTGCGCCTTCGGCTCACCGAACGGCTCGCCCACGACGCGCAACGGGTCCGGATGCTCGGGGCGTCGGCAATCGACCTCGCCTGGACGGCCGAAGGCCGGCTGGATGCCTGCATCATGCTCGGCAACAAGCCGTGGGACACCAGTGCCGGTGTGCTGATCGCTCGCGAAGCCGGCGCTCGCGTGCTCGACCACGACGGCTCCGATCACTCGCCTCAGTCCAGCTCTACGATCGCGGTCACGCCAACGCTGGAGGCCAACCTTATGGCAGCAGTACAGGCGGCGCTGTCCGAGTAGAGGACAGCAGCAAGGGCCAGACGGCCTAAAGGACTAGCGAAGGTTCCTAAGACGGCGTGTCGCTCCCTTGAGCTGATTAGGGGTGCTTGCGGCGAACGAGGGCCGCAGGCCGGCCTCGTGCGATTCCACGGCGCTAGGATCATCACAGGAGGTCGGCGTGGAGCATCGAGCGGGCACGGAGCGGGTGCGAGAGACTATTCGAACCGGGCCCTGGCTCCATGTCTATGAGGACCTCAGCGGCCGTGATCCGGTCAGGCTTGCGCCGGTCGAGCTGGAGGCGCTGGCCGAGGCGGCCTGGTGGCTGTGCAAGACCGACGAGTCGATCGCCGCCCGCCAGCGGGCCTACGCCGCGTTCCGGGACGCCAACGACGACCGGGGGGCGGCTCGGACC
>Ga0081538_10006294_pt1 | contig 10489 bp, 9 predicted proteins | sample TabmetS5T2R1_FD_71022 | JGI IMG/M metagenome (GOLD analysis project Ga0081538, IMG submission 71022) | Tabebuia heterophylla rhizosphere microbial communities from the University of Puerto Rico - S5T2R1 | ecosystem: Host-associated > Plants > Roots > Rhizosphere ...
GCCGAGCACTTGGTCGTTCGATCTCTGGAACTGGCTCATGAGAGCCTCGCTGGCGCTGTCAACCGCACGAGGCAGCGCTTGCACACTGCCGGCCTATACGACTAGGCAGGGTTAGCCTAGGGCTTGAGGGAATTGACGTACTGTGACGTAAATCACTGCCTTGAGCGGCTCAGGCGTGTTCTTCTTGTGGGTGCGGAATGCGGTTGCGGAGACCGTCGCGTCGTGGGGAGGGCATGTGGCCCGGCTAGTCGAGTTTCCGCTGGAGGACGGCGGCAGCGTCCTGGTCCAGGTCGACGAGGCCGCGCCGGGGCCGGCCACCCGTGGGCTGGGCGACCGCCACACGGTGACCGAGCAGGCGCGGCTCACCTTCGAAGACGCCATCAGCCGGGTCCAGCCGGCCGCACAGAGCCTGCTCGGCCGGCTGCGGACCCTGGCGGACGCGCCCGACGAGGTCGGGTTGGAATTCGGCCTGGAGCTCAGCGCCGAGGCGGGCGCGTTCATCGCCTCGGCCAGCAGCACGGCCAACTTCAGGGTGACGCTGACCTGGCGGCGCGATCGTCCTGGCTAGCGTGGCGGATGGGTAACGGGGGGATGGCGGTGGCTCAGGGCCTCACCTACCTGGACTTCGACGTGGTGATCGAGCGGGCCGATCAGGGAGCCTACCGCGTGCGGGTCGTCAACGCCCCAGCCGGCCCGACTTCGTGGAGCACCTTCACGATGCCCTTCTCGCAGCTGGAGCTGAAGTACTTCGTGCTCAAGATCGGCCGGCCCCGTCGGGTCGTGCGCCGCGTGGACGAGCCCGATACCGCCGCCATCAAGACCTTCGGCAGCCAGCTCTACCGGGAGCTGTTCCACCACGAGCTCGAGGTCAACCTGCTGCGAAGCCAGATCCTGGCGACCACGGAGGGCAAGGGGCTGCGCCTGCGGTTGCGCCTGTCCGACACTCCGGAGCTGGCCGAGCTGCCTTGGGAGTTCCTGTACGACCGGTCCCGGAACCGGTTCGTGTGCCTGGCGGATCGCACGCCCCTGGTCCGCTTCCTGGAGGTTCCGGACCCGCCACGGCCGCTGCGGGTCAGCCCGCCGCTGCGCGTCCTGGTCATGATCTCCAGCCCACGGGATGCAAGCTTCGCCGAGCTGGACGTTGAGCAGGAGTGGGCCAAGCTGCACGGGGTGCTGTCCGAGCTGGAGCAGGCCGGCCTGGTCCAGCTGGAACGGCTGGAGACGGCCAGCTTGGCGGCGCTGCGGCAGCGGCTGCGCCGGGACGACTGGCACGTGCTTCACTTCATCGGCCATGGCGGCTTCGACACCCACGCCAAGGACGGGGTCCTGGTGCTCGAGGACCAGGCGGGCGGCAGCCGGCTGGTCACCGCCCAGGCGCTGGGGGTGCCGCTGCACAACCACGATGCGCTGCGGCTGGTGGTGCTGAACGCCTGTGAGGGCGCCCGGAGCGACCCGACCGACCCGTTCGCCGGCACCGCCCAGACCCTCATCCAGCAGGGCATCCCCGCCGTGGTGGCAATGCAGTTCGAGATCACCGATCGGGCGGCGATCGCCTTCACCAGCGAGCTGTATGCGGCGGTGGCCGACGGCTACCCGTTGGACGCCGCGCTGTCCCAGGCACGCCAGGCGATCTACACCGACGTCAGCGAGATCGAGTGGGCCACTCCCGTGCTGTACCTGCGGGCCCCGGACGGGCACATCTTCGACGTCACCCCCACCATCCGCACCCGGCCCGACGAGGAGCGGGCCGAGCGGGAGGCCGCCGAGCGGGAGGCCGCCGAGCGGGAGGCCGCCGAGCGGGAGGCCGCCGAGCGGGAGGCCGCCGAGCGGGAGGCCGCCGAGCTGCGGGAGCGGGAGCGGGCGGAGCGGGAGGCCGCCGAGCGGGAGGCTCGGGAGCGGGAACGGGAGGCCGCCGAGTGGCGGACCGCGCAGCTGCGGACCGCACAGCTGCGGACCGCGCAGCTGCGGACCGCGAGCGACGGCGTCGACCGCGCGGACGAGTTGCTCCGTGGCCGAAACTACGCGCGGGCCATCGCCGTCTGCGCCGAGGTCCGGCGGGAGTTCGGCAACAGCGCCGACCCCGAGCTCGCCATCCACGTCGCCCGGGCCCGCGAGCTCTCGCAGCGGGCCAGGCAGCAGCAGGCTCGACGGCGATTGAGGCGCTGGGGCGCGGTGGGCATCGCCGCGGCCGTCGCCGCCGGCAGCTACCTCGGCTGGCGAACCAACGGCACGGGCCCCGAGGAGCGGCGCGTCGAGCTGCTCGGCACGCGCGACTGGACCGATACCGGCGTGGACTGCAAGGCCGGAGAGGCCCTGGAGATCGCGGCCAGCGGCTCCATCTACCACAGCAGCAAGAACAAGCGGGGCACGAGCGTCGGCCCCAACGGCGACCCGGACCCCAGCCGTCGCAGGGCCAACATCCCCGGGCTCCCCGACGCCAAGCACGCCGCCCTCATCGGGAGCATCGCCCGCCAGCAGCCCTATTTCGTGGTGGGAAGGAGCACTGTCTACGCCTGTCCCGGCGAGGGCCGCCTGTTCCTCGGCATCAACGACAGGGACGTCGCCAACAACGGCGGGCGGTTCAGCGCCACCATCAAGCGCTAACCCAGGGTTAGCCTTACAAACGGGAGTACTTAAAGGGGCTTGGGTGTCGGGTTGAGGCTGTGGGTGAGGGTCGAGTTGGAGCTCGGCGGCCGGGCAGGCGAGGATCCGGGCACGCCAACTGTGCCTCGCCGCCCGGCGGCACGACGAGAACGTGACCGGCTCCAGGCCCATCGGCTGCGCGCGGCCGGGTTGTTCGCCGCCGGCATGTGCCAGGCCGAGGTCGCCCGCCAACTCGAGGTCTCGGCCCAGGCCGTGAGCGTCTGGCACGCCCGCTGGGAGCACGGCGGCGCCGAGACGCTGCGCAGCAAAGGCCCGACGCCACGCCGGTCCGACCAGCAGCTCGCCCAAGTCGAACAGGCCCTGCCGGGAAGGGGCGACCGCGCACGGGTTCGTCGGGGAGCTGTGGACCCTGGAGCGGGTCGCCACGGTGATCGAGCAAACGCCCAACGGCGCAGGGCCTGCCTGGTCTTCTTAGACGAGAGCGCGCTCAGCCTGACCCGAACGTGCGCCGGACTTGGGCGCTGCGCGGCCAGCCACCGACCTTGACCCACCCGTTCGACTGGAAGAGGGCCTCGATGGCGGCCGCGATCTGCTACGGCGTCCGCGGCGGCGGGGCGCAGCCGGCTTTCCATGTCACGGCCGGTAACTACGACACCGACACCCTCATCGAAGTGCTCAGCGAGTTGCGCCGCTTCCTCGGCGGCGAGCAGGCCACCTTGCTCTGGGACGGGCTGCCCGCCCACCGCAGCAAGGCTATGGGGGCCTGGTTGAACACTCAGCGGTCATGGCTGGTGGTCGAGCGCCTGCCGGCATACGCGCCCGAGCTGAACCCGGTCGAGGGGCTGTGGTCCAGCTTCAAGGGCGGTCGAGCTGGCCAACCTCACCAGTGCGACCCTGGCCGAGGTCATCCAGCAGGCACATCGAGGGGTCGAGCGGGTGCGCCGTACCCCGCATCTGGCCTATTCGTTCCTGCGCCATGCCGGCCTGTCGGTCTCATGACCTATCAACCCGACACCCAAGTCCCTTTAGTACCTGCGCCGATTGGTACCGCTGAGGCAGAGGACGTAGCTCACCGACCGGTGCAACTCCTCTCGGCCTTCAGCACCTGATACCAGGCGAATCCGCGCGGCCCATTCCTTCTGGGTGCCGCGCCCGAGTTTCGCAGCCGGTGGGCATGCGACGTTGCCTGATCTGCTCTGAGCAAGGTGAACGTCGGGGATCTGCGCGCCGGCCGTGCGCCCTCGGACAGGTGTTCCGCCTGCTAGAACCTATGTGCCCACTTACTGCGAAACCCTGGGGGTGTGTACCAGGTCCTGAAGGGCACCGCCCTTGACGTTGCTGTTGGTGAGAACTGCCGAGGGTCCGGTGGTGCTCGATCGTGCCGGCCGGGTCACGTAGGGCGGTCCAGCCAGCAGCCGCCCAAGCTCCACCCAGGACCGTTTCGCCTACGATACCGGGCGTGGTGAAGCGGCCGATCACCACCACCGAGGACCAGCGCACGACGTTCATCGAGCTCTTCTTCGACCTGGTGTTCGTCTACGCCGTGACCCAGACGGTCAGCCTGGTGCACGAGGAGCTGTCGTGGGCCGGGGTCGGGCACGCGCTGGTGGTGTTCTGGCTGGTGTGGTGGGCCTGGACCCAGTTCACCTGGGCGCTGAACTCCGCCGACACGACCCACCCCGCCGTCGAGGCCGTCATGCTGGCCGCCACCGCCGTCGCCTTCCTGATGGCGGTGACCGTCCCGGACGCCTTCGGGGATGCCGGCGGCTGGTTCGCCGCCACCTATATCGCGGTCCGCGTCGTCGGGCTTGGCGTCTACGGCCGGGTGGCCTGGGACGACGTGGCCAAGCGGACCGCCGTGCGCCGCTTCGCCGTCCTGTCCGTCGGCGGCCTCGCCGCCGTGGCCGCCGACGGCCTGGCCGGAGGTGACGCCCGAGAGCCCCTGTCCTTCCCCGGCCGCCTTGAAGCCCACGGCCTGCTCGGCCGGCTGCGTGACTATCCGATCACCAGGATGCTGACCAGCCCCGCCCTGCGCTGTCAGCAGACGGTCATACCGCTGAGCCAGCGTCGTGCGGTGCCGATCGAGCTGGCCGAGGACCTTTCGGTGGAGGCCCCAGCCGCCAGCATGCGGCGCTGGTGGCCGGCCCGACGCTGCAAACTGCGGCGCTATGTACCCACGGCGAGCTGATCGGCCAGCTCGTGCGCCAGCTGGCCGCCGACGGCGTGCCGCTGGAGGGGCCGCTTGACGGCGACAAGGGATCCACCTGGGTGCTGGACACCGCCGACGGGGTGGTGACCGCCGCGCGGTATCTGGCGCCGCTGCGGCTCACCGACCTCGCCGGCCACTACTAGCCGCTGGCCAGCAGCCCGCCTAGACGCCCCTGCCCCGTACCCGGACAGTGGTGCTCTGCAGCAACGCACCGCTGACCGGGTCGCGGGCGGTCGCCAGCAGCGTGGCCGTCTGCCACTGGCCGGCGAAGAACTCCGAGGGCTGGAACCCCACCACCGCCACACAGCTCTCCCCGGGCGCCAGGATCTGGCCCTCCAGCGCGATGCAGGTGGAGCCTCCGATGTTGCCGAAGTTGAAGTCATCCGGCAGCTCGACCGCGTCCACCAACACGAACAAGCTCTGTGAAGAGGTATTGGTGACGGTCACGCCCTCAAAGGTCAGTGACCCCACCGGCTGGGTGCCGAAGCTGACCTGCTTCGGACTCACCTGCAGCAGCCTCGGCGCCGCCAGCGCGGTGGGCGCCACCAGCGCCCCAATCGCGGCGACGACGCCAATGAGGGTGATGGTGGCAAGCACTCGTCGCATCTTCGCTCCCCGTGCGCTCGTGCGGACTCGTGGAGGTGTCGTGGTCACTGCTGATGGCATTTCTGCAGCTGGATCGTCACCAGGTCGCTGTTGTTGGACAGATCCGGGTCGACGCTGGCCGATCTGACCTCCACGCGCACGGTGGCCAACCTGGTCAACGACAGGCCACAGGGATTGGCGATCGCGGTCATCGTCGCGGTGGCCGAGGCACCGGCGTCCAGCGTGGTTGGGATGGCACCGACCGCGCCGCACTGGAGGTTGTCAGGGCAGCCGACAAACAACTCCACCCCGGTGGCGGCGGTATCGCCGAGGTTGGCCACCGTGATCGTGTAGGTCACTGCCCGGCCGGCATTGGCGCTTCGTCGGTCAGCCGTGACCGTGACGGCCAGGTCTGGGCCCAACTGGGCCGCCGCCGGAGGTACGCTCGCGACAAGCGCGGCGGCCAGGGCCAGAGCGGCGAGCATGGCCCGCACAACACGCCGGTTCATCGTCAGATCGCTCCTTGGGGAGGGTGGCGCCGCAGCGCAAACATGGGACCGGATGCATGCCGTTCAAGACGGCGCTAGCGGTCCAAGGCCACCACCTCCAAGGTCGGACCGATCCAACCAGCACCGACCGACCACAGCAACAAGCAAATGCCGTACGCGCACTACCGGGCCGTTCTCCCCTGGACCATGGGCTCCCCCCTCCAACGCCGGCATCAGCCATCGAAAGCTGACCAGCCCGCCGCGTGCCGAGACCGCCGCAGATCCACCGCCCGGCCGACCTGCCGTGGCCATGAGGCCCGGTTACCGCAACACGCTGTTAAGCGTCAATCCGACCCGAGCTGACGTCCATGGTCGGTCGCCTGCCAGAGCGCTCCATTGGCGGTCGCAGCCACAACCACGCCCTGGTGGGCTCCATGGTCTGGTCGACCACGGCCAGCAGCTCCGCCGAGAGCGAGTCAAGGTCGAGTTCGCCGCGGAGGCGGGAACTGAATGCCTCGATGGTCTTGGCCGCGTCGTAGCGGCGGCGGTTGAAGCGCCGGTCGACCGCGGCCTGGATGCGACGGCGGGCCGGCCGGAACACGCCGGCCGCCGCCAGCGTCGCGCCGGCGACCAGCCAACTCGGCGGGTTCGAGCCGGCGCCGGCCACCAGCACGAACACCAGGGATCCGGCCACGTAGCACAGGCCAAGGACCGCGGTCAGCAGCCCATAGACCAGGACACGATTGATGAGCCGGTCGATCTCGTACAGCCGGTACTTGAAGATCGCGACCGCGGTGGCCACCGGCAGGCCCAGCACGGTGACGACCTGGACCACTTCGGCGACGACTTGCGATCCAACCACGCTGTTGGGTACCAGCGCCCACAAGACGATCAGCAGGGCCGCTGACACGAACCACTTGAGCTGTGCCTGCTCGTCGCCCTTGGATCGGCGGAACCGCACGATGAGGCCGGCGACCGCGGCGATCATGACGGCGAGGTAGGGCAGCCCGACAGTGAACTGCAGGTTGGTTTCCACCGCATCCGGCAAGAAGCCGACCCCGACCGGGTTGGTGACCGAGGGATGGTTGGCGTTGGCGCCCGGTTCCAGGGCGGCAAGCACCATCAGCACGGCGGTGAAGGCGAGCCCCGCCCAGATGACCGGCCGCCAGGCCGGCGTGGGCGGGTGACCGTCGGGGAAGAGCAGGATGAGCAGCGGCGGGACGGCAAGAAAGCCGGGCGCCCACAGCCAGGTTCCGATCCAGGCCATCCACCGCCCGCCCGGAAGCGAGCCGGGGTCGGTGACCAGGGTGTAGGCGGCGTACTGGTCGGTGAAGAACGTCACCCCCAGCAGCGCGGTGGCGCAGAACAGCCAGCCGATCGGGTTGGTGGGCCGGCGGGAGGCGATCACAGCGCCGATGAGGGGAAAGCCGATGGCGACGGCCGCGTCCACGGCATAGAAGGACGGTCCGGTCCCCGGGACCGCGCGGTTGCGGGCGTACAGCGCCAGGCCGGCGCCGGTCAGCACGATCGAGCTCGCGCAAAGCGCCCAGGAGGTCCAGGTCGCCGTCCGCCTGCTCATGGTCCGGCCTGCCTCGGTCGTGCCCCCGCTGGTCGCCCTCCCGGGGCGGTCGCTGGTCGCAGCCACAGCGACACCGTCGCCGGCTCCATGGTTCGATCGACCACGGCCAGCAGCTCGGCCGAGAGCGCATCCAGTCGATCTCGTCGCGGAGCCGCGCGCTGAACGCCTCGATGGTCTGGGCAGTGTTGTAGTGGCGTCGGTTAAAGCGCCGGTCGACCATGGCCTGGATGCGGCGGCGAGCCGGCTGGAAGGCGGCGGCGACTGCCAAGGTGGCGCTGGCCACCACCCAACTCGGAGGCTCCTCAGCGATCCCGCCGAACACTTGCCCGAGCACCAGCACCGCGCCAGCGTAGACGGCGCCGAGCAGGGCGGTGAGCAGCCCGAAGACCAGGGTGCGGTTGATGAGCCGGTCGATGTCGTACAGGTGGTAGCGCAGGATCGCGATCCCGATCGCCGCCGGGATCAGCCACACGGTGAGCATCGAGAAGAACAGCCACACCGGGCCCGCCAGCCGCTCCCTCAGGCCGAGGAAATCAAAGAGCGCCCACGACCCGATGGCCAGCAGCGCGGCATAGGTGAACCACTTCAGCTGCTGACGCTGCTCCCCGCGTGATCGCCGAAACCGCAGCACCAGCGAGGACAGGGACAAGGCCGTGAGGGCAAGCAAGGCTGGGCCGGTAATCACCTCCAGCAGCCTGGACAGCCCCGCGGCAGCCTCGATGCCCCAAGGGTTCTGCGGCATCCCCGGCGGCCCCTCAAACGGCCGCGGCGCGAAGGCCGCCCACACCGTGACCACAGCAATGGTGACCGCCGCTGCCCAGGCGACCGGGCGCCAGCGGCGCGACGGCAGCCGCCCGTCGGGAAACAGCAGCACCAGGAACGTCAGGATCAACCCGAACGCGATGTACCAGGGCCACGAGCCCAGCCAGCCCATCACCAGCCCGCCGGGCAGCCACTCCGGTCGGTCAAGCAGCGCGTAGGAGGCGTAGTCCTGCCCAAAGCCGGCCACGGCGCTGGTGAGGCCGACGGCGCACAGGATCCAGCCGATGACGTTCCGGGGGCGGCGGGAGACGATCACGGCCCCGACGGTCGCGCAACTGCCGTAGCCGATCCGCCATCCCAGCTCGTCAAGGACACGGAAGCCGCTGCCGTGCGACAGGCGCAGCGCATAGCCCACGCTGATGGCGACCCAGTAGAGCGCGCAGATGCCCCAGGCGACCCGGGCAGCGACTTGGCCCTTCGCGGGGAGGTCCCGCCGCGAAGGAGCCCGGGTGGCCGATGTGCCCGTGCCCGTCGCCACGTGCGGTCCTTTCAGCACCGTACCGAGCGCCCGCATCCTCCACCCTGCGGTAACCGTGCTCCAGCCGCTAAGGATGAACCGCCAGCGTTCCGACAACGTTACGAGCTACGTCACAACCCCAGGGCCTGTCTCGTTTGAGAAACAGGCTCTAAACTCAATGCCGTTGCGTTAGGCGGGTAGGTTTGCTGGCACTGCTGGTCGTGGTGGGAGTTGCCGTGACTGAGGGTGTGCCGGAGTTGGTCGGGCTCGGGGTGTTGACGTGGGTGTATCCACCGGACGTGGTGGATCGGGTGGTGGCCGCGTGCGAGCGAACCGAGCAACGTCGGCGGCTGCTGCCGGCGCGGCTGGTGGTGTACTTCGTGCTGGCCTTGGCGCTGTTCTCGCCCGCGCCGTACCTGGAGGTGCTGCGGCACCTGGTCCAGGGGCTGCGGGAGCTGGGCCGCTGGGGTGCGTGGCGGGTGCCGGCCAAGTCGTCGCTGTTTCGCGCGCGGGAGCGGCTGGGCGCGACGCCGCTGCGGGTGCTGTTCGCGGCCACCGCCCGGCCGCTGGCGACCGCGGCCACCCCGGGGGCGTTCTGGCGGGGGCTGCGGCTGCTGGCGGTCGACGGCACCTGCTGGGACACCGCCGACACGCCCGCCAACGGGCAGGCGTTCGGCCGCCCAGGCGCCCACCGAGGTGAAGGCGCCGGTGCGTTCCCGCAGGTCCGCATGGTCGCGCTGGTGGAGTGCGGCACGCACGCGATCCTGGACGCGGAGCTGGACGGCTGCCGGGTCGGGGAGACCACGCTGGCCGCGCGGCTGGTGCGCTCGGTCGGGCCGGGGATGCTGGTGGTGGCCGACCGGGAGTTCCTGGGGGCGCCGCTGTGGCGGGCGTTTGCCGCCACCGGCGCGCACCTGCTGTGGCGGGTGCCGGCCAACCGGGTCTTGGAGGTCGAGCAGGCGCTGCCTGATGGGTCCTGGCGGTCGTCGATGTACGCGGCCGGGGACCGGCCGGCCGGGCGGCGTCCGGTCCCGGTGCGGGTGATCGCCTACGACCTGGAGGATCCCCAACGGCCGGGCGAGGCCGCCTACCGGCTGGTCACCGACCTGCTCGACCACGAGCGCTACCCGGCCCGGGAACTGGCCGCGCTGTATCCCCAACGGTGGGAAGAGGAGACCACGCTGGATCAGCTCAAGACCCACCAGCGCGGCCCCGGCGTGGTCTTGACCAGCAAGACGCCCGAGGGGATCCGCCAGCAGCTGTGGGCGCACCTCCTGGTCCACCACGCCCTGCGGACCTTGATGTGCCGCACCGCGGCTGCGGGCGGGGTCGACTGCGACCGGCTGTCGTTCACCGACACCCTGCGGGCCGTACGCCGCAGCGTCACCACCGCACCCGGCATCTTTTCCCCCGGAGCGCCTGATCAGCGCGCTCGTCTGGCTGCGGGATGACCTCCTGACACACCTGCTGCCCAGCCGACGGCTGCGCAGCCAGCCCCGCGTCGTCAAACGCAAGATGTCCAACTTCAGGGTCAAGACCGCCGCCCACCGCCACTGGCCCCAGCCAACCATGCCTCCCGCCGAAGCCGTCACCATCCGACGACCCCTGCCAGCCCCAGACACCTAACGCAACGGCATTGCCTCTAAGCGGCTGGTCATAGGTTCTGTCCGTAGCTCGATGGCGCAAGCCATTGCGCCGAGGGCGGTGTAACGCCGAGGCCATCAGCGTGGACGACACCACCGTCC
>Ga0081538_10006295_pt1 | contig 10489 bp, 9 predicted proteins | sample TabmetS5T2R1_FD_71022 | JGI IMG/M metagenome (GOLD analysis project Ga0081538, IMG submission 71022) | Tabebuia heterophylla rhizosphere microbial communities from the University of Puerto Rico - S5T2R1 | ecosystem: Host-associated > Plants > Roots > Rhizosphere ...
GGAGAGGGCGTGTGGCGCCACCATGCCCTGTCCAGCCACCCTGCGGCGTGATGCCTCCAAGGAGTCCCTGGCATTGTTGGGACACGGCGCTGCCTGCTGCCGCTGACCTACTACTGCTTAAGGATATCCCCCACGATGAGCACTACCGGTTTCGTCCCTTTGTTCTCGGCCCAGTGCGTGGTCTCCTTCCCCTCTGACCAACTCGCTCCCTCTTTATACTCCTTCCCACCGCCTCCCTCACGGTGTTCGGTCAACGCCCCCTCAAGGACGCGCACGACAGCCGGGCGATCTTTGTGGCTATGCACGGCGATCACCCCGCCCGGGTCCACTGTGACCAGCCGCAGCCGAAGTTGACGACCTTGCATGCCATCGATTTCCGGCCCGAGGTCGATGGTCGCGAGCGTCTCCATCTTCACCCCCTTGTTCTCCGTCGGTGGAGCCTGCTGAGCACTCGCAGGCCACAGGTCCACGAAAAGCCACCACCCTGCAAGCCAGGCCGTCAGTAGAAAGAGTCGTTTCGCGTGCATGCGGGACCTCCTTTCCCTCTGTGTTGGGACATGGTATTCCAGGTGAGAGGGCATCGTAGCAGAAAGTCGAAAACGGGGAAAGACGAGACCAAAATCCTACGGTAAGCATGGGGGACACCAGCCCGTTACTGGAGGTTTTCGCACGGCTGCTGCCGCTAACCCGCGATGAGCGGGCATTGAGGCGCAGACCCAAGGGAAACAGGAAGAGGGGCGGCATCGGGTGGTCGTTCATGGTCTGCTTGTTCTCTGGGCCACGCCAGAAAGTAACGCTGCGCGCAGCAACCCAACGCCCGCGGTGAGCGGCTGGGAAAAAGCGCCAGCTTTTTGCCAGTCCGCTCCACTGCTTTGTTAGATGCCATCTGGGGCAGGAAGCTACGGGATGCATTCGAGTTCGATGCCGGTTTTGCCCTGCTGCACATTGCACGTGCCCCGTCCTCTATGGAATCACCCGGTCCGCCTGGTACAGCACCGCCGGAGGAATTGTCAGCCCCATCTGCTGCGCCGTGTGCCGATTGAGCACCAGCTCGAACTTCATCGGTTGCTCCACGGGGAGCTCGGCGGGCTTGGCCCCTTGCAAGATCTTATGCACATACGTTGCGGCGCGCCGGTCCAAGTCACGCTGGCTCACGCCGTAGCTCAGCAGCCCGCCTGCTTCCACATAGTGTCCCCGGTGGTAGATCGCCGGGAGGTGATACTGCCTCGCAAGGTCGACCACCTGCGTGAGCTGCGCCGCGATCACAGGGCTCGTCAGCACGAGCACAGCCTGCGCACCCCCCTGGCTGGCGGCGCGGAACGCTGGCTCAATATCTGTGGGAGCGCGCACGTCGAAGTACTGCAGCTGCACGCCCCCCGCCCGGGCCGCTGCCTCTGTGGCGCTCCACACCTGGGCGTTGCCCGGTTCGGTCGTATTCCCCAGGAAGGCCACGCGGGAGAGCCCAGGCACGAGCTGCGTGAGCAGCTCCAGGTGTTTGCCGCTGATCTCCGGGGCCAGGCTGGACAATCCCGTCACGTTGCCCCCCGGACGCGCCAGGCTGGCGACAAACCCGCTGCCTATAGGATCTTGATCCCAGGTCATGACAATGGGAATCGTCGACGTGGCGTGCTTGGCATGCCGCGTATCCATCGGACCAGCCGTGACGATGACCTCGACATTGAGACGCACGAGCTCGGCGGCGAGTGCGGGGGCGCGCTCGACATGGCCCTCCGCCGACCGATACTCAATGATAATGTTGTGCCCGTCCACGTAGCCCAGCTCGTGTAGCCCCTGGCGGAAGGCCTCGACGCGGGCAGCGATAGCGGACAGGGCGGGCACAGCGAGAAAGCCGATCCGGGGGATTTTCTGCGGCGGCTGCGCCGTGGCTGGCACGCTCAGCGCCAAGAGCATCGCACTCAGTACTAAGCGCAGAACGTGCACCGTCATTGGGTTTCTCCTCATTATTGCTCTCGCAGGCATCTAACAATCGTTTCAGCGGAAGTTTTTCCTGGATAAATCCCTATAGGAGGAAACTTTTCCTACTAATCCTCTCTAGGAGGGTTTTATCAGGAATTTTTTCCTGTATAATAACCTCTGCATGGGGTCCATGTGAAGTTTATCAGGAACGTGTCCAGCCAGACCTCTGTCAGGCAGGCCGGATGTGTGCAGTATAATCTCACCACCCGTAGGTGTAAAGTGCACGGAGGTTACCTCCAGGGTAAGCGCATTTGGCTTAGCCTGTTAACACCTGAAATAGATAGTCGCGATCCCACCCCGCCCGCTTGCGTCTTGCTTTAATGCCACGTTTATGGCCCCCTTCTCGTCGCAACAGATTCAATGCCATATGGCGCAGGACTGCCATATTTTGTGCGCCATGGCCCTGACGAATGCGACACTCGTCCTCACGAAAACTCACATCGAGAACCCAATGGAGCGCATTTTCCACGCCCCAGTGGCCCCGCACGGCTTGGGCGAACCGCACCGCATCACAGGGCAGGGAGGTCAAGAACATGCGCTGCTCGATCGCGACCTTCCCGCCCACTTCCCGCTGCGACTCGACTAGGCCAACACTGGCGATATTGGCCCACGAGCCCTTCACGCCTAAGCACTCAATATCCGACGTGATCCAATAGTGGCGGGTCTCCAGGCGACCATGATCCGCGTCAATGGTCATATGGCGTGCAGAGGTGACGCCGTCCACCCGCTCCGCTTTGATGTCCTCGAACAAGAGTTGTACCTCACCATGGAGGGTCGGATGGTTGTCCTTGAGGGCCAAGACGTACTCAGCTCCCTGCTCAGTAATGGTTTTGGCAATGTCTTTTTGACACCCCATCGCGTCGATCGTGACAATGGCCCCCTGGAGATCCAACATCCTCAGCAGCTGGGGAATCGCGGTGATTTCGTTGGACTTGTCATCGACTTTGAGTTGCCCTAATACCAGCCGATGAGCATTGGCCCACGCGCTGACCATATGGATCGCCCCCTGGGAGGCCGCATGATCAAAGGAGCGTCGCAGCGTTTTCCCATCAATCGCAACGATATCCCCATCGAGCGACTCGCGCAGGGCCTCGGTCCAACGCACAAAGCACTGCGTCAGTTCGTCGGGCTGGAGCCGGGACAGCACGCGACGAAAGGTGTCGTGCGACGGAATACCATGCGGGAGTTCCAGGAACTGCTTGAACCACTCTGCCTGGGCCTGGCCATACTCTTCCATGTCTTCCCAGCCCTCCGCCCCGCTGATGACCGCGCACAGGGCAATGACGAAAATATCGAACAATCGGTGCCGTGCGTTTGCACTCCTGGGATCACGCACCTGCGCGAAAGAGTCAAACAAGCGAGCGGAAGCAGGTTCTTCCATGGGCATTCCTTCTCCAAGGTGAGAGTCAACAGACACGGTGCCCATTGATACCCTGGGAAAGGAATGCTTTCAATTCTCAAATGCGCTTACCCTGCCCTGCTACATACCGCTTTTGCAATACAGCTTGCCTCATGTTATGCTAGTGCGATTCGTAGAACGCACTTCTGCTGAGAATGCGATACAGGCGATATGCTGCTCGTGTCTGACGCTTGCTCCTGTGCTGCTTGTTCTGACGCCTGTCATCATGGTTCTCCCATTTTTTGTGTGTCTCTGGGCACCCCTTAATGGAGGATTCGGGACATGGCCACATCCACTCCTGTTAGTATCCCTATCCCATCATCTCGTCCAGCACTAAGCTGGCAGGAGAGGGTCCAGCGTTTTCTGCTACGCGATAGCACCCTGGGCTATCTCTTTCTGTTCCCAGCGCTTCTGATCGTCCTTGGCCTGGTAGCCTACCCCTTTGTGAACGCCGTGTTGATGACCTTTCAAGAGAAAACTGCTGGGGCTCCGGGCCGTTTCATCGGGCTTGCCAATTATCGGGAGCTGTTAGCGAACCCGGTTTTTTGGCAGACAGTCTGGAACATGCTGGTCTATACCGGCCTCGGGGTTGGCTTAAAATTCTGTATCGGGCTCAGCATGGCCCTGGTGCTCAATCAAGAGCGCTTCTGCAACAACCTCTTTCGTTCCTTCCTCCTTATCCCCTGGGCCATTCCGACGTTGATTTCGGCGCTGAACTGGCGCTGGATCTACGATGATGCGAGCGGCCTCATCAACAACGTGCTGGTGCGGTTCAATCTAATAGAGGAGACCATCTCCTGGCTCTCCGATCCGAATCTGGCGATGTTCTCGGTGATTGCGGTGGTGGTCTGGCAGGGCACACCGTTTTTTACCATGGCCTTTCTCGCCGGCCTGCAGGCAATTCCCAGGGAGCTCTATGAAGCGGCAGAGATCGACGGCGCTTCGATCCTCCAGCAGTTCTGGTACATCACCATTGCCCGGCTGCGGCCGATCTTCATCACGGCGGTCATGCTGTCGACCATCTGGACCTCGTCGGGCATCCAATTTGTCTACATCTTGACGAACGGCGGGCCAGCCGACCGGACGCAAATCTTTCCAATGCTGTCGTTTACGTATGCGCTGGGAGGCGCCCAGCGGTTGGGTATGGGAGCAACGGTCTCGCTCTTCTTTTTCCCTGTCCTGGTCATCTTTATCTTCTTTTTGACACGCCGCATGCTGCGTGAGCGGGGGGAGGAATAGGTTATGACGCTGAGTATGACGACTTCGCGCCGCCTGGTAAAAGGGGTTGGGAATGTGCTATTGCTCCTGATGCTTCTGTGGACGGCGATTCCCTTCTACTGGATGGTGGCCACCTCCCTGAAGCCCAGTAAAGAGATCTACGGTTATGAGGCCACGTTGATCCCCCAGAATCCCACGCTGGCCAACTATGCCACCATTTTGTGGGACACTCCCTATATGCTCTTCCTGCGCAACAGCGTCACTGTGGCGGTGGCCTCGACGCTGCTGTCGATTATTGCCGCCACGCTGGGAGCCTACGCCATTGCCCGACTCAATTTTCCTGGCCGGGCCCTGATGGCACGTGGCCTCGTGGTGACGTATCTGGTGCCCGGCTCACTGCTCTTCATTCCGCTGTTTGCGCTTTTTAGCAGCCTCCGCCTCACGGACTCGCTGACCGGGCTGACCCTCGCCTACCTGGGTGCCGATGTGCCGTTTTGTACGTGGCTGCTGCTGGGCTATTTTCGGTCGGTGCCCGTGGAGCTCGAAGAGGCGGCGCTGGTGGATGGCTGTAATCGCATCAGCGCGCTCATACGCATCGTCTTGCCGCTGGCCCTCCCAGCCATTGTGGTGGTCATATTCTTCTCGTTCACGCGGGCCTGGAACGAATTTCTCTATGCGCATGTGTTCACCAGCACGAACCAGGCCCGCACAATCACCACGGGTCTGGCGAACTTCATGAACGAAGACGTCTTCTTCTGGGGTCCGCTGATGGCCTCGACAATCATCAGCGCCATACTGCCAGTGGCCATGTTTCTCATCCTCCAGCGCGGCGTGGTGCAGGGGCTGACGCTGGGCGGTGTGAAAGGATAGGGAGGTATAAAGCCTATGCAAACACGACGCAACATCTTGCGCCAGGCCGGGACGGCTGCTGCCCTGGTGGCCACGTCACCCTGGTGGCTGGTGCGACGCGCCCATGCCGCCCGCGATAAAAAACTGATCGTGTGGAGCGGCGCCACCCTGGCGCCGCAGGTAGATAAGCTCCTCAAGGAGCAGTTTGATGCTTATATCAAGCAGGCCGGGATCAAGGAAAGCGAGGTCGACTACTCCGTCCTTGGTACCGGCCAAATCACGCCCAAGCTGATCGCCTCGCTCGAGGCGGGGAACCCACCGGACGTCATGCGGCTCGGCTCTGGGAGCGTACAGTTGTATGCCTCGCAGGGCCACCTCCTGGATGTGACCGACCTGTTTGAGAAGGTGCAGAGCGTGCCGGGCGGTCTCTTTCCATACTTCCTCGCAGACGCCATGTACCAGGGCAAGGCCTATGGTGTCCCTCACCAGGTAAGCCCCTGGCCGCTGATCACTCGCATGGACATCCTCGAGGCCGCTAAGGTCGAGCCGCCCAAGACCTGGGATGAGTTTGTTGAGGTCTGCAAGAAGCTGCAGAAGCCGCCCAAGCTCACGGGCTTTGGCCCCTGCCTCGGTCTGCACAACGATACCGATAACAACGTTATGAATATGATCTGGTGTTACGGCGGCAAGCTGGTCGAAGCCGACAACAAGACTGTGGCCCTGCACTCCAAGGGCACGGTTCAGGCCGTGCAGCTCATTGCGGATATGTACAACAAGCACAAGATCATCCCCAAGGGGGCGATCTCGTGGGACAATACCGGCAACAACAAGGCCTATCAGTCGCGCCAGGTCATTTTTGTGCTGAATCCCACCAGCATCTATGCGCATCTGGCGGAATCCGACAAAGAGCTCTACGACGTCACCGCGCTGTTGCCGGTGCCGGCTGGCCCGGCCGGAGCAGTCGAGGAAGTCACCATCGGCTACTATGGGCTCTTCAGGCACAACCCCTATCCGGAGGTGGCCAAAGGCCTGGTCGAGTACTACATGAAGCCGGAAAACCTGCGGGTGGTGATGGAGGAAGGGGACGGGCGCTGGGGGCCGCCATACAAGCAAATGTATGAAAGCGATTTTTGGAAGCGGCCAGCGTTCCAGCATTGGCGCCCCATGCTCGAGCGCGGGCGCCAGTTTTCACATCCCGGTACCACAAATCCTGCCTCGGGCGAGGTGCTTGCCACCTACGTTATTGCCCGCATGATGCACCGAGTGCTGGTCGAGAATTGGGAGGCCGAGAAGGCCGTGGAGGAGGCGCACAAGAAAGCCGTAGAGATCTATGCCCGGCATGCAGCGGGAGGATAGGCAGGCAGCGCCGTCGGTCTACTTTCCTGGCCTACTACATGCTCCAGAATAGGAAGGTGCAATGCCCATGCTGACAACACGACGCGATATCTTACGACAGGCCGGAACGGCGGCTGTCCTGGCAACTACGGCCCCCTGGTGGTTGGTACGCCAGGCGCACGCTGCACGGGACAAGAAGCTGGTGGTGTGGAATGGCGCCTCCCTGGCGCCGCAGGTGGACAAGATCATGCAGGAGCAGTGCTATGCCTACGCCAAGCAGGCTGGCATCAAGGAAGGCGACATCGACTATTCCATTATTGGCACTGGACAGCTCCTGCCCAAGCTGGTGGCGACGCTCGAGGCCGGCAATCCCCCGGACATCACCCGGCTGGGCTCAGGAGCCGTGCAGCTCTATCGCTCGCAGGGCCACCTCCTGGATGTGACTGACCTGGTCGAGAAGATGCAGCAAGTCCAGGGCGGTCTCCTGCCGGTCTCCGTTAGCACTGTTACGCATCAGGGCAGGGCATATGGCATTCCACAATCCGTCAGCCCCCGGCCACTGGTGACCCGCATGGATATCCTCGAAGCTGCCAAAGTCACTCCTCCCAAAACATGGGACGAGTTCGTCGAGGTCTGTAAGAAACTGCAGAAGCCGCCCAAGCTTACCGGCTTTGGCATGTGCCTGGGTCTGCACAGCGATACTGACAACGATGTGATGAATATCATCTGGTCCTATGGCGGTAAGCTCGTCGAAGCCGACAACCAGACCGTGGCCCTGCACTCGCAGGGCACGGTGGCGGCGGTGCAGTTCATTGCCGATATGTACCATAAGCACAAGATCATTCCGAAGGGCTCGATCGGGTGGGATAATACTGGGAACAACAAGGCCTATCAGTCGCGTCAGGTGATTTTTGTGACGAATCCCACCAGTATTTACGCCCACCTGGCGGAATCTGACAAAGAGTTGTATGACGTGACTGGACTACTGCCGGTTCCCGCCGGTCCCGCTGGTGCCTTCGATTCACTCGGCACGGCGGAATGGGTGCTGTTCAAGCACAACCCCTATCCGGAGGTGGCCAAAGGGCTGGCCGCGTATTGGATGGCCCCGGAGAACCTGCGGGTGATGATCGAAGAAGGGGATGGGCGCTGGGGGCCGCCGTATAAGGGCATGTATGATTCCGACTTCTGGAAGCGTCCTGTCTTCCAGCACTGGCACACCATGATCGAGCGTGGACGCCAGTTTGCCTATGCCGGGGTCACGAATCCGGCCTCTGGTGAGGTGGTTGCCACCAGCGTCCTTGCCCGCATCATGCACCGAGTGCTGGTGGAGAACTGGGAGGCCGAGAAGGCGGTCGAGGAGGCGCACAAGAAGGTCGCGGAAATCTATGCGCGGCATCAGCAAGCCTAGACGTTTTTATATGTAGCTCACCAGATTTTGGGTCGGAAAGCGAGAAAGGTCATCGGCTACACCCTGGCTCTCCGACCCTGCTGCCTTCCTAGCTGTCCTAGCGCCCACGGAACACTGGCTTGCGCTTCTCGCGCCATGCCGTGTGGCCTTCGTCCTTATCTTCGGTCTGTTCCAGCGCCATAAAGCGATAGAGATCCACCAGAGAAGCGTCTGACAGGTTGGGGATGTCCAGACCCCGCAGCAGTGACTCCTTGGTCATGCGTGTGGCGAGCGGTGGTAAGGACGCTATGTGGGTGGCTACCTCCAGAGTCGTTTCCATGAGCGCCTCATGGGGTACCAGCCACTGTGCCAGGCCGATGCGATAGGCCTCGTCAGCCTTCAGGGGAAAGCCCATAGCCAGACGCATAGCCTGCCCTCGGCCGACCCAGCGCGCCAGGCGCGCCGAGCCACCGTATGCTGGCAGGATGCCCAGGGCTACCTGGGGCAGCCGCCATTCGGCACGCTCCGAGGCTACCAGGAGGTCGCAGCAGAACGTGATAATGCACCCGATCCCCACCGCATAGCCGTTGACGGCACCGATAAGGGGTTTGGAGAAGTTCGAGAGCACTTCAAAGGGGCGGTCCTTACGCTTGGGAAGGCTTTTGATAAAATCGGCGGTGGAACTCAGGGTGTGCGTGCGGGGGTTTTTTAAATTCGCCCCAGCCGAGAAGGCTCCACCTTGGTCATCGCCTGTGAGTACGGCGCAGCGGAGGTCGTCATCGTCCTCCATCGCTGCAAAGTAGTGCATCATGCCCTCGTTAAAATCATCGCCCCAGGCGTTGCGGGCCTCAGGTCGGCTTAAGGTGATGATGCCGATATGGTTTTGCTGGTCGTATGATACTGGCATGGGTGGCCTCCGTTCGAGAGCAGAGCCATTTAGTTTTCGATGTGATACGCATAGAGACGCAAAGCTTTTTCAGTCCCCCCTTTACGAAAGGGGGGTCGGGGGGATTTTGGTGGAGCTGGCCGGGCCTCAAATCCCCCCTAGCCCCCCTTTGCAAAGGGGGGAACGCAGCCGCTACGCCGAAGATACATGACCCCCGGTTCAAGAGAGCGTGGTATGGCTTATGGAGGGATATTAGCGTATGCAGGATTGACACTGCAAAGAGCGAGTTGCCTACTCTGGCAGTATCCGACGGGGAGGAGGCAGTGGCGTGCGATACGAACGCACCTTTGGTGATATCCCAGGCTACCCTGAAGGCAGTTGTTTTGGCACGCGCCTTGAGCTGTCCCAAGCTGGCCTGCATCGGCCGATGGTGGCGGGCATCTCCGGTAGTGGTCGCATAGGCGCCAACTCAGTAGTATTAGCCGGAGGCTATGAGGACACGGAAGATTTTGGGGACGAAATTCTCTACACGGGCCATGGCGGCAGAGACCCTGAGACCGGGCGTCAAGTCGCCCACCAAACATTGACGCGTGGGAATTTGGCCCTGGCCTGCAATAAGCTCTACGGGTTGCCAGTGCGGGTCATTCGGGGGGCACGTCAGCGGTCACCGTACGCGCCTGAGGCTGGATATCGTTACGATGGGCTGTATAGCGTTGACGAGTACTGGCGTGAGGTTGGGAAGGCAGGTTTTTATATCTGGCGCTTTCGATTAGTCAAAATGGCGGTGAGTGGCCCCAGATAATGCCCTCCAAGCGCTGCATATCCAGGCTGGCTTCCACGTGTGAGGCGACCGTGTCTAGCACCGCTTGCACGTGCAGCCAGGCGCTGGCTTGCTCCGGGTCTCCGTGCCAGCCCAGGGAAGTAAGCCAGGCGCGGCGGAGCGACTCGTTGGCGAAGAGCCCGTGAAGATAGCACCCCCACACGTTGCCTGTTGTCGTTATAGCACCATCTGCCACAGCCAGGCGTGTCCCGTTACGCTGCAAAATCTCCAGCCACGGTTGCTGACTCGTGGTCCGTCCCATGTGAATCTCATATCCCTGGATGGATTGATGCCGGAGCGCTGCGAGCCATCCAGGGCCACTCAGGATGCGCGCCTCGGCCTGATACGTGGCCTTAGAGGGTTCGAACACAGTCTCTACGGGCAACAAGGCCAACCCGGCAATGTCAGGCAGCGCTGACTCCACGCCTAAAGGATCCTTGATAGAACACCCGAGCATTTGATAGCCACCACAGATGCCGACGACGACTGTGCCAGCCTGCGCCAAATGCTGTATAGCCTGGTCTAGCCCCTGATCACGCAACCAGAGGGTGCGGTAACAGAGCCAGCGCGCTGCTTCCAGCATGGTGGCGTGCTCGGCGACCGGAAAGGAAACCCCCT
>Ga0081538_10006296_pt1 | contig 10483 bp, 12 predicted proteins | sample TabmetS5T2R1_FD_71022 | JGI IMG/M metagenome (GOLD analysis project Ga0081538, IMG submission 71022) | Tabebuia heterophylla rhizosphere microbial communities from the University of Puerto Rico - S5T2R1 | ecosystem: Host-associated > Plants > Roots > Rhizosphere ...
TTCTTTTGACAAAGCTATGTCACATACGTTATGACTATGTCACATAGCTTAGAACGCGTGGCGGACGAGAGGGGCGAGATGACGAAGGTCGAGACCAGGTCGGGGAGCGCTGACCGGTGGGGGCCGCTGTGGGGTGCCCGGCCCGATGATTGGGCGCTGAGCGAGGACCAGCAAATTCCCAACTACCGGGAAGCGCTCGCGAGGGTCGGCCTCGAGTGGGGCACGCTTGTTCTCGACATCGGCTGCGGTGCCGGCGCGTTCCTGCGTCTAGTCGCCGGCCGGGGCGGGCGGCCGTTCGGCCTCGACGCATCCGACGCACTGGTCGAACTCGCCAGGAAACGCGTCCCGGACGCCGACGTCCGCGTCGGCGAGATGGAGGCACTCCCCTACGACGACGACACCTTCGACCTCGTGACGGGGTTCAACTCATTCTTCTTCGCCAACGACATCACCGCGGCGCTGCGCGAGGCGGGCCGGGTGGCAAAGCCGAAGGCGGCGGTCGTCATCCAGGTCTGGGGGCCGCGCGAGCGCCGCGACCTCGAGGCGATGATGGCAATCGCCCATCCCTATCTGCCTCCCCGCCCCGCCGACGCCCCGCCCGAACCCGAGTACTGGACACCGGGTGTGCTCGAGGACCTGGCCACCCACGCCGGGCTTACGCCCGAGGATTCATTCGATCTCACCTGGGCCTACGAGTACCCGGACGAGGAGACGCTCGGGCGGGCCATGATGGCCCCGGCCGGCATCGCCAAACTGGCCGGGCCCGATCGCGAGCAGGAGGTGAGGGATGCGATCGTCCAGGGACTCGCGACCTACCGCACGTCCGACGGCCGATACCGCCTCGAAAACGAGTTCCACTTCCTGATCGCTCGTGCATGAGAGTAGGTCACGCGATGCGGCGAAGCGTGGGATTCAACTCGTCGATGTGGCGAAGCAGCCGCGCATGCTCCGGCCGCCGCCCTGAGCCATCGCCCAGTTCTGTCGCATGGCCGCAACCGGCCGCCGCACACGCAGCCAGGTGCTCGACCTCGTCAGCCGACACCAGGTCCGACCGGCCCCTCGCGCCCACAAAGACGCCTCTCCGCGCGAGCTCCGGATCGCAGCCGTACACGTTGACGGCGTATTGGACCATTGCGGCCCTCGCCTCTCTATTAGCCACGGAGGCATACTTCGCAGCCAGGACAGCCAGCTCCTCAGCGCGGCTCACGACGCCCTCCTCTCCGCGATGATGTTCGGGGGTCCGGTCACGACTCCAGCTCCGCGACCCTGGAGCTGGAGGATGTCACAGTCACTTTCATCTCAAACGACCGGAGGACGGGTAAGTCGTAGCCTTGGCGCAAGCGGACGACGGGACTCGAACCCGCTACCTACAGCTTGGGAAGCTGTCGCTCTACCCGGTGAGCTACGTCCGCGGGGCCAGTAGCGTAGCGGGATTGCGCCCGATGCTCGCGTCCGAACGAACAGAGGCGGGAGTCGAGCCCGGACAGCTGGGGCGTGTCGAGCGGATCACGTTCTACCGAGGTCAGACGGGTTTCCTACCGGGCGATAGCGAAGACCTATCGGGCCGGGCCGCCAGCGGTCATATCAACTGGGCATGGTTGCCTTGGCCCCTGCTGCCACGCACACCGTCCCCGGCCCGGTGCTGTACGTGGGCGACAGCCTGGGTGTCGCCACTCTGCCGCGGCTGGTCACGGCGCTGCCGCGCGTGTCGTTCGACGGGGACGCCGCGGTGGGGCGCACTTCCGCCCAGGGGCTCACGGTGCTGCGTGCGCGCATGGTCGCGCGCCACCGCGCGGTGATCTTCGACCTCGGCACTAACGATCCTGACCCGGCGGCGCTGACCCGCAGCCTGCGTGGACTGCGGCACGAGGCAGGCAACCGCGAGATCGTCGTATTCACCATCAACAAGCCGGGCGCCGAGCCCTACAACCATGCGATCAAGCGTTTCGCGGCGCCTGGCGACGGCGTGGTGGTGCTCGACTGGCACGCCACCGCGGTGCGAGAGCGCCTGCTCGCCGGCGACTGCGTCCACGCGAGTGTGTCCGGCTACGCGCGCCGGGCACGGCTCGTGGCCGGCTGCCTCAGCGAAGCGTCTATCGAGCCGAGTCCCGCTAGCTGACGAGCTCCATCTCCGACTGGACGACCGCCGCGCGCAGCACGCGGCAGTCCGAGGCGCGTCCCATGAAGTACTCCAGCCGCGCGGTCTTGCCGGCAGAGCGCAGCGCAGCCCGGACTACCCTTCGAGACGCCCATGAGGAGGGTTCTCAGACCCGTTCCGATCGCCGTGATCTGCGCCGTGCTGGCGCTCGTTGCGCTGCTGGCTTACGGGCTCGCGGCCAACGAGCCGAACCGCGACGTCGAGGGGGCGCTCTCGCGCGGCACGCGCGAGCCGGCCCCGGCGCTCGAGCTGCCGCGACTCTCTGGGGTGGGCACTGAGTCGCTCGAGGACTATCGCGGCCGGGTCGTGGTGCTGAACTTCTGGGCTTCGTGGTGCAAGCCCTGTCGCGAGGAGTCGCCGCTCCTCGACCGCTGGCACGAGCGGATGAAACGGGGTGGCGGGACGGTGCTGGGCGTCGACGCGCTCGATGTGACAGCTGACGCGCGCGACTTCATCCGCGAGTACGAGCTCAGCTACCCGATGCTGCGCGACGGCGAGGGCGAATCGCGCGAGAGCTTCGGGATCGTCGGTTTCCCCGAGACGTTCGTGATCGACCGCCGCGGACGCATCGCGGCGGTGAGGCGCGGTCCGGTGGACGACGCCTTCATGCGCAGCCAGGTGGCGCCGCTGCTGAAGGAGCGCTCGTGAAGCGGCCCGCTGCCCTCATCGCCGTCGCGGCCGCGCTGCTGGCAACACCGGCGGCGGCCGCGCAATGTCCGCAAACCAGTCTCGGCGACATCGAGGACGAGGTGATGTGCCCAGTCTGCGGAACGCCGCTCGGCCTGGCCACCGACGCGCCGCAGGCCGAGAGGGAGCGCGCGTACATCGAGCGGCTGATCGCCGACTGCCGCTCCAAGGACGAGATCAAGCAGGCGCTCGCGGCCCAGTTCGGGGACGCGGTGCTGGCGCTCCCGGGCGACGCCGGGGACGACGATCTCAGCGACGTCCTGGTGTACGTGATCCCGGCGCTCGGGATCGTTCTCGCGGCGGCTGGGATCGCGTTCGCGGTCGTCCGCTGGCGCGGCACCCGCGGCCCTCGCGCCGGTGAGGCGAGCGGCGCTGCGGCGGCCGAGCGGCGCCTCGACTCGGACATGGAGCGCTACGAGCTGTGATCGCGCAGGACACGGTCGACACGACCGTCGTCGCCGCGTTCGCAGTCGGGTTCATCTCGTTCGTGTCGCCGTGCGTGCTGCCGCTGGTACCCGGCTACCTGTCCACGATCAGCGGCGTCTCCTTCGCCGAGATCCAGGAGGGGCGGGGCAGGATGAGGGTGCTGGGGCCGGCCCTGCTCTTCTGCCTCGCCTTCACGGCCATGTTCGTCGCGCTGGGCATGTCCGCCACCGGGCTGGGCCAGACCCTCCAGGACCACCGCCAGCTCCTGCGGCAGATCTCCGGAATCGTGATCGCGCTCATGGGCGTGCTCTTCATCGGCACGCTCTTCCTCCCGCTGCTGAACAAGGAGTGGCGTCCCGAGCACCTGCTCCGACGCGCCCATACGGGCGGCCCGATCGTGGCGGGCCTGGCGTTCGCGGTCGCCTGGCTGCCCTGTACCGGCCCCACGCTGGGCGCGATTCTCACCGCGGCGTCGACCGAGTCGACCGTCGGCGAGGGCGGTGTTCTGCTGGCCTTCTACGCGCTCGGGCTGGCGGTGCCGTTCATCCTCAGCGCGCTGGCGTTCTCGACCTTCTCCGGCATTTTCCGCTTCTTCCGCGACCACTACCGGGCGATAACGCTCGTCTCGGGCGTGGTCCTGATCGTCATGGGAGTGCTGCTCTACACGAACGAGCTGACCCGCCTGAACTCCGAGGCCCTCGCGCTGATGGACGACCTCGGGATCAACTTTTTCAGCGAGATTTGAGGGCGGCCGGCGCGCGGACCACCGGCGCCAGCGCCGCCGCCGTGGCACACAGGATCGCCACCAGCACGAGCGCCGTGCGCAGGCCGGCCAGCTCGGAGAGGCCGCCCACGGAGGTCGGGCCTGCGAGAAAGCCGCAGTAGCCGAGCGCGGATACCGCCGCCACGGCGGGTCCAGGGGTACCCGTGCGCGTCGCGGCGGCGCGCAGCGCCAGCGGGAACAGCGCCGCCAGGCCGAGTCCCATCGCGGCGAAGCCGGCGATCGCCATCGCGGGCGCGTCGCCCGCGAGGGCAGTCGCCATGCCGAGCGCGGCGAGCCCCGCACCGCCACGGGCGAGTCGCACAGGACCGAGGGCCTCGGTCAGGCGATCGCCCGCCAGCCGCCCGACGCCCATGGTCAGGGAGAACGCGGCCAGCCCGCCCGCGGCGAGGCCCTCACCGCTGCCGAGATCGTCGTCGAGGTAAATGGCCGCCCAGTCGTTTACAGCTCCCTCGGACAGGAGCGCACAGAACGCGAAGATCCCGATCGCCGCCAGGGCGCGGCTGGGCCGGGCCAGCAGGGGACCCTCCGGGGCGGCGTCGGCGGCGGGAGGCAGCAGGAAGCGGGCCGCGGCGAGCCCCATTCCAGCGCCGACGGCGGCGGCAGTCCAGAGGTGCGGCACGACTCCGACGCCTGCGCCCGCCACGATACCGCCGACGGCCGCGCCCCCGAGGGCGCCGAAGGAGAACGCCGCGTGGAGGCTCGAGAGGATCGGGCGCTGCAGTCCGCGCTCGACCGTGAGCCCGTGCACGTTCATCGACACGTCGAGCACGCCGTTGGCCAGGCCGGTAAAGGCGAACGAGGCGGCGAGCGCGACGAACGACTGCGACAGCGACACCGGCACGAGGCCCGCCGCGTAGCCGACGATGCCGACGAGTACGAGATGCCCGCTCCCCACCCGCGCGACGAGCGCACCCGCGCCAACCTGAGAGACGAGCAGGCCGAGCATCGCGCAGAGCAGGGCGAGCCCAAGCGCGCCGTCCCCGATCCCCGCCCGCTCCTGAATCGCCGGCAGACGGGAGAAGATCGACGCGAACAGGGCCCCGTTCAGCGCGAAGACGGCCGTAACGGCCACCCGCGCCTGGGAGTGCGACGAGCTCACTCCTCAGGCGTACCCGCTTGGCATCAGTCCTCCCCTTCGAGGTACCGCTGAAGTGTGGGACCGATCAGGCGGGCGATCTCCTCGTGGCTCGCCGACGCCAGCGGCTCCACCCCGAGCACGTAACGCTCGAGGACGAGGCCGAGCACCTGGCTGGTGAAGGCGGCCGCGCGCAGCTCGGCGTCGGGTGCCTCGATCACGTCGGCGAGACTCGCGACGAGCTGGTGCTGGATGAACTCGCGCAGCAGGCTCCCCTGGGTCGATACCGATCGCATCATCGCGATCAAGGGAGTGCCGGTCGCCGGCTCGTCCCAAACATCCAGGAGAACGCCGAGCAGGCGCTCGCCGGCGCCGTCGAGGCCCTCGTCGAGGATCGAGGCCAGCAACTCGGCCGGGTTCACCGGGAGGTCGAGGGACGCGACGAAGAGCTCGCTCTTCGAGCCGAAGTAGTAGGAGACGAGGGCGACGTCCACTTCAGCCTCGCCCGCGATCGATCGCAGCGTGGCGCCCTCGAAGCCTCGTCTGCCGAACTCCGAGCGCGCCGCGGCCAGAATCGCCTCGCGGGCCCTCCCCGGGCTGCCCTTCGGACCACGCTTCTTGACGAGGGTGTTTCGGGTCTGAGATTTCATCTGGTGTTGAAATCTAGCGCGATGTGTGCCATCGTGCAATTCAACGACCGATGAAACAAGCCCAGGAGATCCGCATGACCGCCCAACGCCGCCGAATCCTGATCGTGATGTGCCTCGCGCTGGCGACCGTCGTCAGCGCCGTCTCGTCGCTGAACGTCGCCCTGCCCGACATGGCCCGCGACACCGGTGCCACCCCGACCCAGCTGCAGTGGGTCGTCGACGCCTACGCCCTGGTCTTCGCCGGGTTGCTGCTCTTCGCCGGAGCGCTCGGGGATCGCGTCGGCCGCCGCCGCGTGCTGCTCGGCGGCCTCGGCATCTTCGGGCTCGGAGCTCTCGCCGCTACCACGGTCGATGACCCGGGCGCGTTGATCGCGGTGCGCGGAGTTATGGGGCTCGGCGCGGCGCTGATCATGCCGACCACCCTGTCGATCATCACCTCGACCTTCCCGCCCGGGGAGCGCGACCGCGCCGTGGGTGCGTGGGCCGGCGTCGCCGGCGGCAGTGCGCTGCTCGGCCTGCTCGTCTCCGGGGCGCTGCTCGAGATCGCGTCCTGGCCCTCGGTGTTCGCCCTCAACGTCGTCCTCGCCGCGGCCGCCGTGCTCGGCACCCTGCGCGTCGTCCCGGCCCGCGAAGACCGCGAGCCGGCGGCGCTCGACGTCGGCGGTGCGGTGCTCTCGGCGCTCGCCCTGTTCGCGCTGGTCTGGGCCTTCATCGAAGGGCCCCAGCGAGGCTGGACCGACTCGCTGATCCTCGGCGGCTTCGTCGCCGCCGTCGTCCTGGGCGTCGCCTTCGTCGCCTGGGAGCTGCGCCGTGACGAGCCAATGCTCGACCCGCGCCTGTTCGGTCTGCGCGGCTTCACCGCCGGCTCGCTTTCGGTCTTCGTCCAGTTCTTCGCCGCCTTCGGCCTGATCTTCGTCCTCCTGCAGTTCCTACAGCTGGTCCTCGGCTACTCGCCGCTCGAGGCGGGCGCGGCCCTGGCGCCGGTCGCGGCCGTGATGATCACCGTCGCGCCGCGCGTGCCGCGTCTGGTCGAGCGGGTCGGCGTCCGGCCCGTCGGGCCCGTCGGCCTCGGACTGATGGCGATCGGGCTGGTGATCATCTCGACGATGGACCGGAGCTCCTCCTACTGGCACCTGCTCGCCGGCGGCTTGGTGTTCGGCCTCGGCATGGCCTTCGCGACCACGCCGGCGACCGCCGCCATCGTCGACTCCCTGCCCGAGGAGAAGCAGGGCGTCGCCTCGGCGGTCAACGACGCCTCGCGCGAGGTCGGCGGGGCCCTCGGGATCGCCGTCATCGGCAGCGTCCTCGCCGACCACGTCGGGCACCTCGGCCCGGGCATGAACCCCGCCGACTTCGTGGACGGCTTCGGCGCCGCGCTGCTCATCGCGGCCGCGGTGCTCGCGGTCGGCGCGGTGGTCGTGGTGCTGCGGGCGCCCGGCCGCTACATCGACTCGGGCGCCTCGACCCCGAGCAGGTCGAGCGAGCGCGCGATGACCCGCTTCGCGAGGACGCAGATCACGAGGCGCACGTCCTCGTCCCCGCCCTCCTCGGCCGCGCCCACCACACGGCAGTCGCGGTAGAAGGCGGAGAACTCCTGGGCGGTCTCGTGCACGTATGCGGTCAGGCGGTGCGGCGCCCGCCGCTCGGCCGCATCGTCCACCACGGCGGGGAGCTCGAGTAGGCGCTTCACGAGCGCGCGGGCCGAGGGATGGAACCGCTCGGAGCTGGCGGGCAGCTCGGCCTGGAGCGCCGCTGCCACGCGCTCCTCGCCGGCCTTGCGCAAAATGCTCGCGATGCGTGCGTGCGCGTACTGCACGTAGTAGACCGGGTTGTCCTGCGACTGCTTTCGCGCCAGCTCTAGATCGAGGTCGAGCGTCGTGTCGTGGCTGCGCGAGGCCAGGTACCAGCGGGCGGCGTCGACGCCGATGTCGTCGAGCAGGTCGTCCAGCGTGACGATCTGGCCGGCGCGCTTCGAGACCTGCACGCGCTCCCCGTGCTCGGTGAGGTTGACGAGCTGCATGATGATGATCTCGAGGCGCTCGGGATCGCCGCCGAGCGCGCCCCAGACGGCCTTCATGCGCGCCACGTGGCCGTGGTGGTCCGCGCCCCAGACGTCGATCGCGCGGTCGTAGCCCCGCTGGAGCTTGTCGAGGTGATATGCGATGTCGGAGGCGAAGTATGTGTATTCGCCGGACGAGCGCCGAAGGACCCGATCCTTGTCGTCGCCGTAGACGGTGGTGCGAAGCCACAGCGCGCCCTCGTGCTCGTAAAGCCCGTCGAGGCGCTCGAGCGCGGCCCGCACCTCGCCGGACTCGTGGAGGGCGCGCTCCGAGGAGAAGCGGTCCATGCGCACCCGGAAGCGCTCGAATGTCGTCCGCACTCCGTCGAGGATCAGCTCGACGCCGCGACGCGCAAGGTCGGTCACGTCCGCGTCCGCCGCCCCCGGGACCCGCGCGGCCAGCTCCGCCACGTAGTCGCCCCTGTACTCCTCCGGCTCCTCGCCGCGGGCGCGGGCGCGGATCGCGTCCCCGAACTTCCGCACCTGGCTGCCGAAGTCGTTGACGTAGTACTCGCGCTCCACGTCGTTGCCGGCGAATTCGAGGATCCGGCAGAGCGAGTCACCGTAGGCGGCATGTCGCCCGGAGGCGACGGTGATCGGACCGGTGGGGTTCGCGCTCACGAACTCGACGTTGAGCCGCTCGCCCCGCTCGCGCGCGCCGTAGCGGTCGCCCGCCTCGAGCAGTCCCGCGAGCGCGTCGAGGTACCAGGCGTCCGCCATGAACAGGTTGAGGAACCCCGGTCCCGCGATCTCGACGCGATCGACGGCGGTGCCCAGCCGTTCCCCGAGGCTTTCGCCCAACCGCTCGGCGATGGCGCGCGGCGAGTCGCCCAGCGTCGGCGCCAGCAGCATTGCGGCGTTGGTCGAGTAGTCGCCGAAGTCGGCGCGCGGCGGCCGGTCGAGCTTCGGTTGCTGCAGGCGACCGTCTCCCGCCAGGGCCGCGGCGGCGGCGCTGACGGCCGAGGAGAGCTGTGCGACGGGATCGCTCACGGGACCACTAATAGTGATAGGGCTCGCGGGCGAGGATCTTGTGTGCGCGGTAGAGCTGCTCGAGCAGCATCACCCGCGCCAGCTGGTGGGGAAGAGTCATGGTGCCGAGCGACAGGCGCATCTCGACGTCGAGGTCGAGCCCCTTGGGGCCGCCGATCACGAAGCACAGGTCGCGCCCGTTCCGGCGCCGCTCCTCGAGCCACTCGCTGAACTGCAACGAGTCGAGAGCGCGACCGTCGTTCGCGAGCAGGACTGTGTAGGCGCGCTCCGGGATTCGAGGCGGCACCTTCTCGTCCCCGCGCACCTCGATCAGCTCCACGCGCGCGTGTCCCGCCAGAAGCTTGCGGTAGTGCTCCACGTCGTCCTGGTAGGGCGGCCGGAGCCTTCCCACGGCGATGACGGTGATCCTCACGAGCTTGCGATACTACGGCCGTGCCAGAAGAAGAAGACGCCGAGCGCCACTTCAACATCCACACCGATCCGGAGACGATGGCGGGCCACTACGCCAACTTCGCCAACGTCTCGCATTCGGACTACGAGTTCACCATCACGTTCGCCCGCGTCGACCACGAGGTCGAGGAGGGCGAGGTGCCGGGTGTGGTGGTCTCGCGGGTAAACCTCTCTCCTCGCTTCATGCGCGAGCTGATCGACGCGATGGAGGACAACTTCTCCAAGTGGCAGACCCGCGAGGGGATCCGCGACCTGCCCGAGTTCGGCGGCGGCGGCGGCGGCGCGGCCGAGAGCGACAACTAATCGGCCCGAAGCCGTACGTAGGCCTCGCAGACCCTCACCGCCCCCTCGATCGAGGACCAGTCGAGGTTGTCGGGCACGTCGCTCGGCCAGTGATAGTTGGAGGGAAACTTGGTCTCGTCGACACCGCCGAGCAGGGAGACGCGGTAGCCCGCGCGTAGCGGGATGAGGCCGTCGGTGGCCGCGACCGTGCGGAGACCGCGCACGAGCGGGACGCCGGCCTCCTCGGCCGCCGCGGCCAGCGTTTCGCGGGCCTCCTCCGGGTAGAGGCGCATGCGCAGCATGCCCTCCCCTTCGACCAGACACAGCAGCGGCGAGCCGAGGCACTCCAGACACACCAGCTCGGTCGTGTCCCGCGGGAGCGCGCGAAAGTGGCGGCGGCCGAAGGCCTGCATGCCCTCCATGAACGACTCCTCGGAACCGGTCGAGACCAACAGGACTCGCACCCCGCGCGGCGGCCGCTCCCGCAGCAAGTGCGCGAGAGCGACGAGGGCCCCGACTGAGCTCAGATTGTCGTTGGCTCCGGGGACCACCCGGCGGGCCCCGATATCGGCCATCGCGGCAGTTGCGCCGAGCGACAGGAAGGCGCCCGCCCCTCGGAGCAGGCGGGCGCCGAGCAGCCCCCAGAGGGATAGCAGCAGGGGCCCGAGGAAGACGCCGAAGATGATCGGCACGCTCTGGTTCGCCTTCGCGTGCAGGCGCGGCAGGCGCTTCATTGCCACGCGCGGCAGGGCGGGGTGGAAGACGAGCCCGCTGTGCGCGGCGTCGTGATGGGCGATGAAGACGACCGTGCGGGTCGCGTCCGGGTCGCCGGCCTCCGCCACCACGTTCCAGGTCGGGCGGTGGGGCAGGAGCCGGCGCGGGAACCAGAGCCTCCCGCCGCTCACGTCGTCATAGATCGCCG
>Ga0081538_10006297_pt1 | contig 10483 bp, 8 predicted proteins | sample TabmetS5T2R1_FD_71022 | JGI IMG/M metagenome (GOLD analysis project Ga0081538, IMG submission 71022) | Tabebuia heterophylla rhizosphere microbial communities from the University of Puerto Rico - S5T2R1 | ecosystem: Host-associated > Plants > Roots > Rhizosphere ...
ACCGGCCCGCCGGCCGCTGATCCCCCCGGCGGCCTTCCCGCCTTCCCGCCGCCGCGGCTGGCGGCGGTCCAGCTCGGTGCTGAGCTGGTCGCGGCGGCCCTCCCAGCGCTCGGTCACCTCGTCGATGGCGTTGCGGGCGGCCTCGTAGCGGTCCAGCTCCCCCGGCCCCGCGGCCCCGCGGCCGCGGCCGCGGGGCTCCCCCGAGCGCTGCCTGGCCTGGAGCTGCTCGATCTCGTGGTCGAGGTCGCGGCCCAGGCGGCGCAGGTCGAACAGCGCCTGGGTGAGCACGCGGCGGGCCGCGGCCAGCTCGCGGGCCCCTGGCGGCCGGTCCGCGGGCAGCGCCTGCACCAGCGCCCGCCCGGTGGCCAGCTCCTGGCGGCGCAGCGCCTGCTCGAAGTCGCTCGCGCTCCGCCTGCGTTGCGGCGCCACGCCATCACCTCTCCGACGGTCCCGATGGGCCAGCCTCTCGCCAGCGCACAGCCTAGCCAGCCGGCGGCGGTTCGAGTACCCGGTTTCCACCAATGCCGCGCCGACTGTCCGGAAGCCGACATCCCGGTGGTCGCCGCACCGACGGCGGCTCCCTGTGTCGCGTAGGGGACTTCCGTCTGGCGACCTGGCTCATATACTCGTCGACATGCCGACATGCCCGACTTGCGACCTCGTCTTCGACCAGCAGGCCGACGCGTGCCCGCGATGCGGGGCGCCGCTTGTCGCCGCCGTCTCGTCGGGTGAGTTCAGGATCGTCACCGTGCTGTTCTGCGACCTGGTCCACTCGACGGTCCTGGGCAGGACGCTCGAGCCGGTGGTCACCAAGCGGGTCAGCGATCGCTACGGCGAGGCCGTCCGCCGGATTCTCGGAGGCGGCGGCGCCCGCGTCGGCAAGCGCCACGGCGACGGCTTCATGGCCGCGTTCGGCTTGCTCGAGTTGCACGAGGACGACGCCCTGCGCGCGGTCTGGGCGGCCAGCGAGCTCCGCGCCGCCATCGGCGAGCTGTCCGACGAGCTGCGGCGCGAGCGCGGTGTCGGGCTCGAGATCCGCATCGGGATCAACACCGGCAGGTTGCTGGTGAGCGACGCCGGCACCATGGAGGAGGAGCTCACCGGCAACGCCGTCAACCTCGCCAAGAAGTTCGAGGAGTCCGCCGGTGCCGGGGAGATCCTCCTCGGCGAGGAGACCTACCGGCTGGTTGCGGACGGCGTCAAGGCCGAGCCCGCGGAACCGCTGACCGTCGAGGGGTTCCCCGGCCCCCAGGACACCTGGCGCCTGCTGGAGGTCCTTCCCGACCGGTCTTCCGGCAGAGCCCGCCGCTTCCACGCGCCACTGGTCGGGCGCGAGCTCGAGGGGGAGTTGCTGCGGCGCGTGTTCGAACGGGTCGTCGCCGAGCAGAGCTGCCACGTGGCCGGCGTCCTGGGCCCGGGTGGCGTCGGCAAGTCCCGGCTGGTCGACGAGTTCGTGGAAGGGCTGCACGGTCGCGCCACCGTCCTGCGCGCGCACTGCCTCCAGCGCGGCGACAGCGTGACCATGTGGCCGCTGGTCGAGATCGTCCGGCAGGCGGCGGAGATCTCGTCGGACGACTCACCGGAGCTGGCGCGGCGCCGGGTCGCCGAGCTGGTCCACGGCGACGAGCGAGGCGAGCTGGTCACCGAACGGGTCGCGCAGATGCTCGGCGTCGTCGCCCAGGCCGAGCGTCCGGAGGGCACGCTCTGGGCGGTCCACCGCCTGCTGCAGGCCCGTGCGCGCCGCGACCCGCTGGTGGTGGTCATCGACGACCTCCAGTGGGCCGACCCGATCCTGCTCGACGCGGTGGAGCATCTCATCGACCTCTCGCAGGACACCCCGATGCTGCTGGTGTGCATCGCCCGGCCGGAGGAGCTCCTGACGCGCGGGCAGCGCTGGCCGGCCGCGCCGGCGAACGCGCTGTCGTTGCGGTTGTCGCCCCTCGGCGAACGGGAGGGGGAGCAGCTCGTCGGTCATCTGCTCGGCGGCCGGGTGGACCCCGCGGTGCACGCGCTCGTCAGCCAGTGGGCCCAAGGGTACCCGCTGATCGTCGAGGAGCTGGTGGCCAACCTTCGCGACGAGGGGCGGCTCCGGTCCCTGGGCGGTCGTTGGGTCCTCGCCTTGGAGGCGGCCGACGCCGGCCTGGACAGGTCGTCCATCCCCACGTCCATCCAGGCGCTGCTCCAGGTGCGGCTGGAGCGGCTGGAGGCGAGCGGGCGGGCGGTCATCGAGGCGGCCTCGGTGGTCGGCGAGCAGTTCCACGTGGGCGACGTCCAGGCGCTCACCGGCATGCCCGACCCGGAGCTGGACGCCGTCGTGCAGGAGCTGGTCCGTGTGGACCTGATCCGGCCCGACCGCGGCCCCGCGGTCCCCCTCCCGCCGGGCAGCGGAGCCGGCTACCGGTTCCGGCACCCCATGATCCAGTCGGCGGCCTACGAGCGGATGCCCGAGGACCGTCGCGCCGAGCTGCACGAGCGCTATGCCGGCTGGCTCGCCGAGCAGACCAGGGACAACCCGGACCAGTTCGACGAGCTGGTCGCCCATCACTTCCACGAGGCCTACCGGTACGCCAGCAAGCTGGACCCGGCCGCCGACAGCACCCGCGAGGTGGCCTGCCGTGCCGGCGAGCGGTACGCGACGGCCGGGAACCGGGCCGTGATCCGCGGCGACACCGGCCTGGTCCAGGCGTGGCTGGGGCGGGCCGTCCGGTTGCTGCCCGGCGATCACGAGGTCCGGTTGAAGTCGCTGCCGCAGCTCGCCGAGGCGCAGCAGGCGAGCGGGAAGCTCGGCGAGGCCGCGGGTGTCTACCAGGAGCTGGCCAAGTCGGCGAAGGCGGTCGGCCACGACGGGCTCGCCACGCACGCGACCATCGGGCGGCTGCGGTTGACGGCGCTCCACGACCCGGAGCGGTTCCTGCGCGACGGCCGCGAGGAGATCGAGCTGGCCATCCCCGTGTTCGAACGCCTGGACGACTCGCTGGGGCTGGCCAAGGCCTGGCACCTCCTCGCGTACCTGGACTGGACCAGGGGGCGGCTGAGCGTCGCCGGCGCCAACGCCGAGAAGGCGAGGAGCTTCGCCCGCCAGGCGGGCGACCGCTACTGGGAGGCCGCCATCCGCGGCCAGCACTGCCTGATCCTCTACTGGGGCTCGACCCCGCTCGACCACGTGGAGCGGGCCAACCGGGCGGCGCTGGCCGAGGCGCAGCGCAACGGCATGCGCGGCCTGGAGGCGACCGCGCTCACCGTGCTGGCGAGGACCGCCGCCCTGCGCGGCGACCTGGACGAGGCACGGCAGCTCGTGGGGGCCGCCAACGCGATCACCTCCGACCTCGGCGAGGCGCTCACCCAGGCGGCCGACTGCCTCTCGCAGGCGCTCATCGAGCTGCTCGACGACGACCTGGCCGCCGCCGAGGACATGCTCCGCTCCGGCTACCAGCGGCTCGAGCAGATGGGCGCGACCGTCCCGCTGGCATCGGTCGCGGCCATGCTCGCGCGGGTGGTGCTGCTGCGGGGCCGCGGCGACGAGGCCGTGGAGCTCACCCGGACCTGCGAGCGGATCGCCGCTCCCGACCAGGTCGATGCCCAGGTCAAGTGGCGCTCGATCAGGGCCATCGCCCTGGCCCGCCGCCGCGACTCGGAGGAGGCCGAACGCCTGGCGAGGGAGGCGGTCTACCAGGTCGACAAGACCGACCAGCTCGACTCGCGCGCCGAGGTGCGGGTCGACCTGGCGGAGGTGCTGCGCCTGGAAGGCCGTCAGGGCGAGGCAGGCCGCGAGCTGGACCGCGCGATCGCCATGTACAAGGAGAAGGGCAACGAGATTGGGGAGGCGAGCGCCCGCAGGCTACTCGCGCAGGTCCGCCGGTAGCCTCGCCGGCCCACGGGTGCCCCAGCAGTTCCGGAACAGGGTGGAGGCCGCCCACACGCGGGTCGGCAGCAGGAGCCCGACGAACACCAGGCCGTAGCGCAGGGCGAACCGGCGCCCGGCCGCCTCCGACATCGACGGTCCGAGGGGGAGGGTGAGCAGCGCCATCCCCGACAGCGCCGCGAGCCCCAGGGGCACGCCCGCGGGGTCGACCACCGCGTCCGCCGCCGTCGCGCCGACGACCACGGCCGAGAGCGCCGGCAGCAGCGTCCGGCTGGCGAGGTCGAGGGACAGGTAGCGGCTGCGGCCCGGCAGCAGCCGCAGCATCCGCGGGAGCTCACGGTAGAAGCTGCGGTTCCAGCGGAGCTGCTGGCGGACGAAGCGGCCCACGGTCGTCGGCACGTCGGTGGTGGCCTTGGCGTCGGGCTCGAACTCGGAGCGGTAGCCGCGGGCGAGCACCAGGTTGGTGAGCTTGAGGTCGTCGCCGCACACCCTGCGGCCACCCAGGAACCGCTGGCCAAGGTAGTCGTCCATGACCTCCTCGACGGCCTCGCGGCGGTAGGCGGAGAACGGCCCCGCGCAGCAGAACACGGTGCCGAAGAACCCCTGGGCCGCGCGCTCGCGCTCGAACAGCAGCTGGTAGCGGGTGTCGATCAGCCTGCTCAGCCAGGTGGCGTCGGCGTTGGACGCCCGCAGGTTTCCGGTCACCGCGCCGACCTTCGGGTCGGCCAGCCACGTGACCAGCTGGCTGATGCCGTCCGGCGCGATGCTGGTGTCGGAGTCGATCGTCACCACCACCTCGCCGCTGCCGTCGTAGAGGGCGGCGGCCTGCGCCTCCCGCTTGCCCTTGTTGCCGTCCAGCAGCACGACCTTCAGGTCCAGCCCGGTCTCCGCCTCCAGGACCGGGCGCAGCGCATGGAGGTTGCGGGACCCGTCGTCGACCACCCAGACCCGCAGCCCGCCCTTGTAGTCCTGGCCCGCCAGCGACCGCAGGCACGCCCGCAGCAGCTCCGGCTGCTCGTTGTAGCAGGGGACGATCACGTCGACGTCCGGCAGGAACGGCGCCGTCGAGGCGGGTGGCCGGCGGCGGAGCGCGCGGTCGGCGAAGTCGCGCTGGAGCCGCGAGTAGAGGGGCACGATCGCGAGGTACATCGGCAACGCGACAGCGACCGCGACCGTGGTCACCGCCATCGTTGCTGTCTCACGTCGTCGACCTCCCACCGTGGTATCGGCCGACATCCGGGCGCCATTGACCTGGCGGCGGCTGCTGGCACGCGTATTCCAGAGGAGATCCGGTCGGGGCGCTGTCAGCTACGTGACAGGTCGCGATAACAGTTCTTGTTACTGACTCGCCAGCCGGTGCAGCTGCTCGCGGTCGACGAGCGCGAACGTGCCCCCCACGGGGCGGATGCAGCCGGCGGACTCCAGCGACTTGAGCGCCTGGTTCACGGTCTGGCGCGCGCCGCCGACCATGGTGGCCAGCTCGCCCTGGGTGACCCGGCGGGTGACGGCGCCCACCCCGTTGCCGTCGGTGGCCAGCAGCAGCAACTGCCTGGCGACCCGGCCCCGCAGGTCGAGGAAGACCAGGTCGGTGACCTGGCGGGTGGTGCGCCGCACCATCGTCCCCAGCGCGCGCAGCAGCGCCTCGGCGACCTTCTCCTCCGAGCGCAGCAGCCGCAGCAGCTCGGCGCGGATGACCACCAGCAGCACCGAGCGCTCCACCGCCTCGGCCGAGGCCGAGCGGGGGCCGCCGTCCAGCAGCGCCAGCTCGCCGAAGGAGGCGGGCGGCTGGTGGCGGGCCAGCTCGACGATGCCGCCGTCCCGGGAGGAGACGTACAGCTTCACCGCCCCCTCGGCCAGCACGTACATCCGGTCGCCCGGCTCCCCCTGGACGAACACCGACCGGCCACGCTCGACGACCCGCTCGCCGACCCGCTCGGCGACGAGTCGCCGGGCAGCGTCGTCAACCCCCTTGAACAGCTCGGTCCGTGCCAGGACCGCGGCCTTCTCCTGGAGGTTCACGTCGCGGCGGATCTTAACGCGCCCGGGACCGTCACCAACCAGACAGTGTGGCTGTCGGCGCCTCGACTGCCTTGGTGGGCCGCAGCGGCCATCCTCGGGACGAGGGCGGGGAACGGGATGCCCTCGGAGGAGCGTGACGGAAGATGGCTCGTTTCCTGCGGCGACTGGTCCTGCTGGTGGTCGCCCTCGCCGTCGCGACGGTGCTGCTGGTCGGGGCGATGGCGAGGCTGACGCCGAGCGCGGCGCTCCAGCCCGACCAGGCCGGCAAGGTGGAGCGCGACATCGAGCGGGGCGACGAGCAGCGGTCGAACGGGTCCTCGCCCCTGCCGGCGGTGGCGCTGGTGCTGGGTGGGCTGCTGCTGATGGCCGCCATGCCGCCGGCCCAGCGGGTCCACGTCTACTACCATCGCCCTCCCGGGTCCTACTGGCAGTGACGGCCGCTCAGCCGCCGGCCAGGCGGCGGAGCGACTCGGGATCGAGGATCTCGACGGCGCGGCCGGCCGTGCGGATGTAGCCGCGGGCCTCCAGCGTCCTCATCGCCTGGTTCACCGACTGGCGGGCGGCGCCGACCATGGTCGCCAGCTCCACCTGGGTGAGCCGGCGGGTGCGCGCCGGGCCCTCCCCCGCCGGGTCCGCCGCCAGCTCCAGCAGCTTGGCCGCCACCCGTCCCGGTAGGCTGAGCAGGGCCAGGTCGGTGACCTGGCGGGTGGTGCGCCGGACCATCGTGCCGAGCAGCCGCAGCAGCGCCTCTGCCACCTGCTCCTCGGAGTGCACCAGCCGCAGGACCTCGGCGCGGGTGATGGCCACCAGCGTGGAGCGCTCGACCGCCTCGGCGGTCGCCGAGCGGGGGCCGCCGTCCAGCACGGCCAGCTCGCCGAAGGACGCCGGCGCGACCAGGCGGGCCAGCTCCACCACCCCGCCGTCCCTGGAGCTGACCACCAGCTTCACCGCGCCCTCCAGGAGCACGAACATCGACTCCCCCGGCTCGTCCTGCCAGAACAGGACCTGCCCCCGCTCGACCACCCGGCGCCTTGCCTGAGCGGCGATGGCCAGACGGGTGGCCTCGTCCAGCTCGCCGAAGAGCTCGACCTCGGCCAGCAGCAACGCGATCTTCCTGGGATCCACGCCCACCACCATGACCGGAACAGGCGTGTTCGTCGAGATCCTCTGCGATCGCCGGGTTCGCCCGGTGGGGCGCACGTTGACACGCGCGCCGGGCCGCGATGAACTCTCCCCGCCTGTATCCCTTCTCGGGTAAAGGATCCGCGATGTCTACCGACTCGAACGTCCGGTCCGGGCCCCGGGACGTGCGGCCGCGCTCCGGGCTCGACGCGTACTTCCAGATCTCCGAGCGCGGGTCGACCGTGGAGCGGGAGGTCCGCGGCGGCTTCGCCACCTTCTTCACCATGGCCTACATCGTCGTCCTCAACCCGCTGATCCTCGGCGCGGCGCAGGACGCGGACGGCCAGCGCCTGGACCTCGGCGCGCTCACCACCTCGACCGCCCTGGTGGCGTGCGTCATGACGGTGCTGATGGGCGTGGTCGGCCGCTACCCGTTCGCGATCGCCGCCGGGCTCGGGCTCAACGCGGTGGTGGCCTTCCAGCTCGCCGCGCAGATGTCGTGGCCGGCGGCCATGGGCATCGTGGTCATCGAGGGCCTGGTCATCACCCTGCTGGTCCTCACCGGCCTGCGCCAGTGGGTGATGGAGGCCATCCCGCTGGCCCTCAAGCAGTCCATCAGCGTGGGCATCGGGCTGTTCATCGCCTTCATCGGCTTCGTGGACGCCGGCTTCGTGCGCCGTATCCCCGACGTGGCCAACACCGTGGTGCCGGTGCAGCTCGGCGTCGGCAACCGCCTGATCGGCTGGCCGACGGTGGTGTTCGTGTTCGGCCTGCTGCTGACGATCCTGCTGGTCGCCCGCCGGGTGCGGGGCGCGATCCTGCTCGGCATCGTCATCACCGCCGCGTTCGCGATCCTGCTCAACGCGATCGTGGACGTCGGCCCCAGGGTGGACGCCGCCGGCAACGTCAACCCGGGCGGCTGGGGCCTGACCGTCCCGAGCTTCCCCGACAGCCTGGTCAGCTCGCCGGACTTCAGCCTGCTGGGCGCCTTCAGCCTGGCGGGGAGCTTCGCGCAGGTCGGCGTCGTCCTGGCGGTGCTGTTCATCTTCACCCTGATGCTGAGCGACTTCTTCGACACCATGGGCACGGTCATCGGCGTCGGCAACGAGGCCGGGCTGCTGGACCGCGACGGCCGGCTGCCCGGCGTGGGGCGGGTGCTGCTGGTCGACAGCGTCGCCGCGGCCGCCGGCGGGGCGGCCTCCTGCTCCTCCAACACCACCTACGTCGAGTCCGCCGCCGGGGTCGGCGACGGCGCCCGCACCGGCCTCGCCAGCGTGGTCACGGGCCTGCTGTTCCTGGTCACGATGTTCCTGTCGCCGCTGGTCGAGGTGGTCCCCCAGGAGGCGGCCACGCCGGCGCTGGTGGTGGTCGGGTTCCTGCTCATGCGGCAGGTCGCCGACATCGACTGGGGCGACCCGGAGATCGCCATCCCGGCCTTCCTCACCATCGTGCTGATGCCGTTCACCTTCTCGATCACCAACGGCATCGGCGCCGGCTTCATCGCCTACGTGGCCATCAAGGCGGTCCGCGGCCGCTGGCGCGAGCCGGGGCTGCTGCTGTGGATCATCGCCCTGGCGTTCGTGGTCTACTTCGCCATCGACCCGATCGAGCGGCTGCTGGGCGTGCGCTAGGCTCGCCGGCGTCCCCTAGACCGGCAGGGAGGCGCCGTGGACTTCCTGCAACCGAAGAGCCTGCGGGAGGCGCTGGAGGTCAAGGCCGAGCGCCCGGAGGCGCTGCCGATCGCCGGCGGGACCGACGTGATGGTCGAGCTGAACTTCGACCGCGGCCGGCCCGCGGCCATCCTGGACCTGACCAGGGCCGCCGAGCTGGCCGCCTGGGACCGCGACGGCGGCGGCCTGCGGGTCGGCGCCGGCGTCACCTACACCCGGGCGATCGACGAGCTGGCCGCGGCCCTGCCGGGCCTGGCGCTGGCGGCGCGCACCGTCGGCTCCCCGCAGATCCGCAACCGCGGCACGATCGGCGGCAACCTCGGCTCGGCCTCACCCGCCGGCGACTGCCACCCGCCCCTGCTCGCCGTCGGCGCCGAGGTGGAGCTGGTCTCGCTTGCCGGCACCCGCCGGGTCCCCGTCCAGGAGTTCTTCACCGGACCGAAGCAGAGCGCGCTGCGCGCCGACGAGCTGATCGCCGCCGTGCACCTGCCGGCCGCCGCCGGGCCGCAGCAGTTCGCCAAGATCGGCACCCGCAACGCCATGGTGATCGCGGTCTGCTCGTTCGCCCTGGCGCTCGACCCGCAGCGGCAGAGCGTGGGGACCGGCATCGGCTCGGCCGGGCCGACGCCGCTGCGCGCCACGGAGGCCGAGCGGTTCCTGCTGGACGTGCTCGACGAGGAGGGCCTCTGGGAGTCCCGCGCCCCGCTCGGCGAGGCGGCCGCCGCCCGCTTCGGCGAGCTGGTCGCCGCGGCCGCGCGGCCCATCGACGACGTGCGCGGCACCGCCGCCTACCGGGTCCACGCGCTGGGCGTGCTCGCCCGCCGTACCCTGGCATGGGCCTGGGACGAGTACCGCAACCCGAGGAGCTGAGGCGCGATGCGCGTGACCTGCACCGTCAACGGGGAGCCCCGCGTCGCCGACGACGTCTGGGAGGGCGAGAGCCTGCTGTACGTGCTGCGGGAGCGGCTCGGCCTCCCTGGCGCCAAGAACGCCTGCGAGCAGGGCGAGTGCGGCTCCTGCTCGGTGTACCTGGACGGCGTGCTGGTGTGCGCCTGCCTGGTCCTGGCCGGCCAGGCCGAGGGCGCCGAGATCGTCACCGTCGAAGGGCTCGCGCCCGGCGGCGAGCTCCACCCGGTCCAGCAGGCGTTCGTGGAGGCCGGCGCCGTGCAGTGCGGCTTCTGCACCCCCGGCCTGGTGGTCGCCGCCCACGACCTGCTGGAGCGCGAGCCGCGGCCCAGCGACGCGCAGGTCCGCGAGGCCCTGGCCGGCAACCTCTGCCGCTGCACCGGCTACGAGAAGATCCTGGACGCGGTCCGCCTGGCCGCCGAGCGCATGGCCGTGCTGCCGTGACGCTCCCGGGGACCAGGACGACCACGCCGACCGGGACCGCCGGCGGGGTCGGCTCCAGCGCCCGCCGCCCCGACGGCAGCCTCAAGGTCAAGGGCGAGTTCGCCTACTCCTCCGACCTGTGGGCCGAGGGGATGCTGTGGGGCGCGACCGTCCGCAGCCCCCACCCGCGGGCGCGGATCCGCTCCATCGAGACCGGCGCGGCGCTGACCATGCCGGGCGTGATGGCCGTCCTCACCCACGAGGACGTGCCGGGGCGCAAGACCTACGGGCTGGAGATCCCGGACCAGCCGGTGCTCGCCTTCCCGGACGTCCGCTACCAGGGCGAGCCGGTGGCGCTGGTCGCCGCCGACCACCCGGAGACGGCCAGGCGGGCCGCCGAGCGGGTCGCCGTCGACTACCAGGAGCTGGAGCCCCTGGTCGACGCCGAGGCCGCCATCGCGGAGGGCGCTCCCCCGCTGCA
>Ga0081538_10006298_pt1 | contig 10483 bp, 10 predicted proteins | sample TabmetS5T2R1_FD_71022 | JGI IMG/M metagenome (GOLD analysis project Ga0081538, IMG submission 71022) | Tabebuia heterophylla rhizosphere microbial communities from the University of Puerto Rico - S5T2R1 | ecosystem: Host-associated > Plants > Roots > Rhizosphere ...
CAGCCAGGTCCCGGCCCGGCTGCTGTACTCCTCCCGCAGCCTGGACGACGTCATCTTCCGCGAGGAGCTGGAGCGGCTGGCCGCGGCCGGCGACGGCCTGACCGTGACCCACGCCCTGACCCGCGCCCAGCCGCCCGGCTGGACCGGCTACGCCCGCCGCATCGACGCGGTCATGCTGGAGGAGGTGGGCTGGCGGCCCGGCGAGCGCCCGCTGGCCTACGTGTGCGGCCCGACCCGGCTGGTGGAGGCGGTGGCCGGCCAGCTGGTGGCCCTGGGCCACGACCCGGCCCGGGTGCGGACCGAGCGCTTCGGACCCACGGGGGTGCCCTGACGATGGACGAGACCGACCTGCGCCTGGACGGCAACGCCATGGCCGGGATGCTGGCCGAGCTGTTCGGCTTCGAGATGACCGCCGCCTGGGGCAGCTGCGCCGGCTGCGGGGCCAGCAGCCAGCTGGGCGCGATGCTGGTCTACGCCCACGGCATGGGGGCGGTGGTCAGCTGCCCCGGCTGCGGCCAGCACGTGGCCCGCTTCGCCCGCGGCGAGGGCCGCTGGTGGCTGGACCTGCGCGGGCTGGCCTGGCTGCAGCTGGACGAGTCGGCCCGGATGGGCTGATGGCGCTGCGGTTCGGGGTCTGCGGCACCGGCTACTGGGCCCAGGAGGCGCACGCCACCGCCCTGGCCGCCCACCCCGAGACCGAGCTGGTCGGGTTCTGGGGCCGCGACCCGGACCGGACCGCGGCGGCCGCGGCCCGCTTCGGCGTGGCCGGCCACACCGACCTGGACCGGCTGCTGGCCGAGGTCGACGCCGTCGCGGTGGCCGTCCCGCCCGACGTCCAGGCCGAGCTGGCCCCGCGGGCCGCCGCCGCCGGCCGCCATCTGCTGCTCGACAAGCCGCTGGCCCTGTCGGCCGACGCCGCCCGCCGGGTGGCCGAGGCGGTCGCCGCCGGCCAGGTCGCCTCGCTGGTCTTCTTCACCCTGCGCTTCCTCCCCGAGCCGGCCGCCTGGGTGGAGAAGACCGCCGCGACCGGCGGCTGGCACGGCGGATCGGGAGCCTGGCTGGGCACGGCCCTGCAGCCCGGCAGCCCCTTCGCCGGGTCGCCCTGGCGGCAGCGCAAGGGCGCCCTCTGGGACCTGGGTCCGCACATGCTGGCCCTGGCGCTGCCCACCCTGGGGCCGGTGGAGCGGGTCACCGCCGGCACCGGCCTGGGCGACACCGTCCACCTGGTCCTGCGCCACCAGAGCGGCGCCTCCAGCACCCTGACCCTCAGCCAGACCGTCCCCCCGGCCGCCGAGGGGATCGACTTCCAGCTGTACGGGCCGCAGGGCCGCTCGGCCGCGCCGCCGTTCCAGCTGGCCCACCTGGTCGCCCTGGAGGAGGCGATCGGCCAGCTGGCGGCCATGGTCGCGGCCGGCGCCACCGCCCACCCCTGCGACGTCCGCCTGGGGGTCGCCACCGTGGCCGCCCTGGACGCGGCCGAGCGGTTCCTGGCCGACGCCGGCGAGCGCGGCTAGGCGTCCTCGACCCGGAGGCTGAAGGTCGCGCCGAAGCGCTCGCCCGGGGCGACCAGGGGGGTGGTGCCGGCGGCCAGGGCGGCGGTGGGGCCGGTCATCGGCTCCAGGCAGACGAACTCGGCCCCGGGGGGCGCGAACACCTGGGCGTAGTCGTAGCCGGCGCCGTAGCCGACCAGCAGGCGCCGGCCGGCCGCCTCCAGGCCGAGGCGGCGGCCGGCGGGGTCGGCCTCCAGGGCATACAGGTCGTCATAGGTCCGGTCGCCGACCGGGTCGGCCTCGGCGGGCTCGTCGGCCGCCTCGCCGGTGGGCAGGCCGCGGTCGTCCAGCTCCAGGTGCCGGCGGTGGGGGAGCAGCAGCCGCCAGGTGGCCCTGGGGGCACCGGGCAGTTGGAGATACGGGTGCCAGCCGAAGGCCACCGGGACCGGCCGGTCGCCGGAGGCGGCCAGGGTGGTCGCCACCTCCAGGCCCCCCGGGGAGAGGGTGGCGGCCACGGTCAGCCGGTGGGGGAACGGGAACGCGGCCAGCAGCTCCGGGAACGCGCCGTAGTCGAAGCTGGCCTCCAGCACCGCCCGGTCGGCCTCGGCGGCCAGCCGCTCCAGCCGCCAGCCGGGGTGGGCGGTCAAGGTGCCGTGGATCGGCAGCCCGCCGGGGTCGGTCGGCAACGCCAGGCCTTCCAGTGAGACCTCGATCCCGGCGGCCCGGTAGCGGCGGCCGGGCAGCCGGTTGGCCCAGGGGGCGAGGAGAGGCAGGCCGGTGACGTGGCCGCCGCGGTAGCCGTCGATCCCGCCGGGCAGCGCCAGCAGCTCCTCGCCGCGGTGGCGCAGGCTGGCCCCGAGCAGCCCCAGCCCGGGCAGGAAGCTGGCCTCCAGGTCCCCGGCGGCCAGGATCACCGCCGGCTCGCCCTCGACCTTCCCGACGCGGAGGGCAGGGCTACTCACCGGTCGGGAGCTCCTCATGGCCGCCGAACTCCTTGCGCATGGCCGACAGCAGCTTGTCGGCGAAGTCGGCCTCGCCGCGGGAGGCGAACCGCTCGTACAGGGCGGTGGTGAGCACGTGGGCGGGCACGCCCGTCTCCACCGCCGCCGCCACCGTCCAGCGGCCCTCGCCCGAGTCCGACACCCGGCCCGTGAACCCTTCCACCCGCGGGTTCTGGTCCAGGGCGTGCGCGGTCAGGTCGAGCAGCCAGGACCCGATCACGCTGCCCCGGCGCCACAGCTCGGCGATGGCGGCGAGGTCCAGGTCGTAGCGGTAGAACTCGGGGTCGCGCAGCGGCGCCGCCTCGGCGCTGGCCTCCTCGAGGTGCTTGCCCAGGTTGGCGTGGCGCAGGATGTTCAGGCCCTCGGCGTAGGCGGCCATGATCCCGTACTCGATGCCGTTGTGGACCATCTTCACGAAGTGGCCGGCCCCGGCCGGACCGCAGTGGTAGTAGCCGAGCTCCTCGGGCGGCGGGTCGCCCTCGCGCCCGGGGGTCCGACCGGCCGCCTCCAGGCCCGGGGCCAGGGCCCGGAACAGCGGGTCGAGGCGGGCCACCACCTCGGCGTCGCCGCCGATCATCAGGCAGTAGCCCCGCTCCAGCCCGAACACCCCGCCGCTGGTGCCGACGTCCAGGTAGTGCAGGCCCCGGGCGGCCAGCGCCTCGGCCCGGTGGACGTCGTCGCGGTAGTAGCTGTTGCCGCCGTCGATGACCACGTCGCCGGCGGCCATCAGCCCGGCCAGCTCGTCCACCACCCGGCCGGCCACCCCGGCCGGGACCATCACCCAGGCCGCCCGAGGCTGGTCCAGCTTGGCCACCAGGTCCTCCAGGGAGGCCGCCCCGACCGCCTCCTCGCCCGCCAGCCGCCCCACGGCGTCCTGGTTGCGGTCGTAGACGACACACCGGTGGCCGGCGCGCTGCAGCCGCCGCACCAGGTTGGCGCCCATCCGCCCAAGGCCGATCATGCCAAGCTGCATGCCGTAGCTCCTTCGATCCAGGCTGGCGCGATGCTACGCGGCTACGCGACGGCCGCAACTCCAGAAGGCGGTGACCATGACGGACCAGTTCGACGTGATCGTGATCGGCGCCGGCCCGCCAGGGGAGGTGGCCGCGGGGCGTTGCGCCGACGGCGGCCTGGCCGTGGCCCTGGTCGAGCGGGAGCTGGTGGGGGGCGAGTGCTCCTACTGGGCCTGCATCCCCTCCAAGACCCTGATCCGGCCCGGGGACGTCCTGGCCGCGGCCCGCAGGGTCCCGGGCGCGGCCGAGGCCGTCACCGGGACCGTGGACGTGGCCGCCGCCTTCGCCCAGCGCGACTACATGACCTCCAGCTGGAGCGACCAGGGGGCGCTGGCCTGGGTCGAGGAGGAGGGGATCGCGCTGGTCCGGGGCAGCGGCCGGCTGGCCGGGGAGCGGGCCGTGGCCGTCGAGCTCCCCGACGGCGGCGAGCGGACCCTGACCGCCCGGCGGGCGGTGGTGCTGGCCTGCGGCAGCGCCCCCACCATCCCGCCCGTGCCCGGGCTGGCCGAGGCCCGGCCCTGGGACAACCGCGGCGCCACCGGGGCCACCAAGGTCCCGGCCCGGCTGGTGGTGCTCGGCGGCGGCCCGGTCGGCTGCGAGCTGGCCCAGATGTTCCGGCGCCTGGGCAGCCAGGAGGTGACGGTGGTGGCGCGGGGCGAGCGGCTGCTGCCCCGCGAGGAGCCGTTCGCCGGCCGCGAGGTCCAGGCCGCCTTCGAGGCCGAGGGCATCACCGTGCTCACCCGGACCGAGGTGGCCTCGGTCCGCCGGGAGGCGACCGGCGGGCCGGTGACCGTGAACCTGGGCGACGGCCAGACCGGGTCTGACGGCGAGCTGGTCGGCGACGAGCTGCTGGTCGCGGCCGGCCGCCGACCCCGCACCGCCGAGATCGGCCTGGAGACGATCGGCCTGACCGGCGGCGGCCCGGTCCGGGTGGACCGGCGGCTGCGGGTCGAGGGGGTCGAGGGCGGCTGGCTCTACGCGGTCGGGGACGTCAACGGGCTCGCCCCCCTCACCCACATGGGCAAGTACCAGGGGCGGCTGGCCGGCGACGCCATCCTCGGCCGCGAAGTCAGCGACGTGGCCGACCACGGCGTGATCCCCCGCGTCACCTTCACCGACCCGCAGGTCTGCGCGGTGGGGCCGACCGAGGCCGAGGCCCGGCGGGCCGGGGTCGACGCGCGGGTGGTGCGGACCGACACCGGCGGGGTGGCCGGCGCCTACACCCAGGGCAACGGCATCGCCGGCACCTGCCAGCTGCTGGTCGACCAGGGCCGCCGGGTGGTGGTCGGGGCCACCTTCACCGGCCCCGGGGTCCAGGAGCTGCTGCACTCGGCCACCGTGGCCGTCGCCGGGGAGGTCCCGCTGGAGCGGCTGTGGCACGCGGTGCCGTCGTTCCCGACCGTCAGCGAGGTCTGGCTGCGCCTGCTGGAGGCCTACGGCCTCTGAGCGGGCATCATGGGATTGCGGGGGATCGCCCTGGGGCACCCCAGCCGCAGCCGCCGCCCCGACCGCTCGACGCGCGACCGCTCGACCGCCGCAGGAGGTTCCCGATGTCTGCCGCCCGACCCGCCCACCGGACCGCCCGGTCCCGCCCGCTTCCCGCCCTGGCCCTGGCCGTCCTGCTCGTCGCCGCCCTGGCCGGCTGCAGCCTGGGCCAGCGACCCCAGGCCCGCTCCACCCCGCCGCCGGTGACCGCCGCCCGGGTCAGCGCCGGCGCCCAGGCGGCCGCGGCCGGCGACATCCCCGGCATCGTCCGCAAGGTGGAGCCGTCGGTGGTGACCATCAGCCACGACCAGGGCACCGGCAGCGGGGTGGTCTGGTCCGAGGACGGGGTCGTGGTCACCAACGCCCACGTGGTCGGCAGCGCCCGCGACGTCGAGGTCGCCTTCTTCGACGGCCGGCGGGCCGACGGCCAGGTGCGGGCCGCCGACGAGGACACCGACCTGGCCGTGGTCGACGTGGAGCGGCGAAATCTCGAACCGGCCACCTTCCAGGAGCAGCTCCCGCAGGTCGGCGAGCTGGCCGTGGCCATGGGCAGCCCCCTCGGCTTCCAGAACACCATCACCGCCGGCATCATCTCCGGCCTCCACCGCGAGATCCCCGGCTCGGCCGAGCAGCAGATCCGCTCCCTGGTCGACCTGATCCAGACCGACGCCGCCATCTCGCCCGGCAACTCGGGCGGCGCCCTGGTCAACGGCCGCGGCGAGGTCGTCGGCATCAACGTGGCCTACATCCCGCCCGAGCAGGGCGCGGTCGCCATCGGCTTCGCCATCCCCGGCGCCACCGCCGTCGACGTCGTCGGCCAGCTGCTCCGCACCGGCCGGGTCTCCCACAGCTACCTCGGCGTCCAGCCCGCCCGGGTCACCGAGGAGGTCGCCGCCCAGCTCGGCCTCGACCGGGCCCGCGGCGTGGTCGTCCTCGAGGTCGTCGACGACGCCCCCGCCGCCCGGGCCGGCCTCCGCCCCGGCGACGTCATCATCGGCATGGACGACGCCGCCATCGACAGCGTCGAGGACCTCTTCGGCGAGCTCCGCCAGCGCAAGCCCGGGAGCCAGACCCGCCTCACCTACATCCGCGACGGCCAGGAGCAGCAGGCCACCGTCACCCTCGGCGACCGCCCCAACTAGGCCGGGGGAGTGCGGGGGGTGGGGAGCAGCAGCAGCGCCGCCACCACGGCCCCGAGCGCGACCATCCTCGGATGTCTGGGCATCTCAAGCCGATAGCCGCGGCCGGCGAGCACCATGTTCATCGCCGCTGACCACCGTGCATCGGCATTGAACGCGGTCCCGACGGAGGCGCTCGATGACCCGGCTCCCTCCGCCGCCCACAGACAGAGGAGAGGTCGATGCCTGAACCGCACAGCCGCCTGGGCGCGCTCGTGGGCCGGTGGCGCTCCGAAGGACACATCGTCGGCGATCCCGCCGTGCCGATCACCGGCACCGACACCTACGAGTGGCTGGCCGGCGGATTCTTCCTCGTCCACCACGTCGACGTCCTCGTCGGGGACCAGCCGGTCCAGGCGATCGAGATCATCGGCGAGCACGACCCGGGCACCGACTCGTTCACCGCCCGCGCCTACGACAACGAGGGCCGCGTCACGGTCATGCGCGCCAGCGTGGACACGGACGGCGTGTGGCGGTTCACCGGCGGGGCCGACGTGGCCGCGGCCGCCCAGCCCACGGCCGCGGACCCGGGCGGGGCCGTCCGGTCGACCCTGACGGTGGGCGCCGACGGGACCGGCATGACCGCCAGGTGGGAGCGGAGCGACGACGGCGCGACCTGGCAGCCCTGGATGGACATGACCTTCACCCGGATGCCGGAGCCCTGAAACCGCGCTGAAACCGGGGTGAACCGGGCGGCGCGCATCCTCGGGGCGGCGGTGGCCACCGGGGCCACCGGGAGGAGACGAGGAGCATGACCACCATCCCATCCCGACCGGCGATCCGGGCGAGCGGCCTGCGCAAGTCGTTCGGCGACCAGCTGGTGCTGGACGGCATCGACCTGGAGGTCCCCGAGGGGACCGTCTTCGCCCTGCTCGGCCCCAACGGGGCCGGCAAGACCACCACCGTCCACATCCTGTCCACCCTGATCGGCGCCGACGCCGGCGAGGCCCAGGTCGGCGGCCATGACGTGGCCGGGGACCCGGACGCGGTCCGCTCGGCGATCGGCGTCACCGGCCAGCTCACCGCGGTCGACAACCTGCTCACCGGCGAGGAGAACCTGCTCCTGATGGCCAACCTGCGCCACCTGGGCCGGGGCGAGGGCCGCCGGCGCGCCGCCGAGCTGCTGGCCCAGTTCGACCTGGCCGAGGTGGCCCGCAAGCCGGCCGCGACCTACTCCGGCGGCATGCGGCGCAAGCTCGACCTGGCCATGGGCCTGGTCGGCGACCCCCGGATCGTCTTCCTGGACGAGCCGACCACCGGGCTGGACCCGCGCAGCCGCCGCACCATGTGGCAGCTCATCCGCGAGCTGGTGGCGGGCGGGGTCACGGTCTTCCTGACCACCCAGTACCTGGAGGAGGCCGACGAGCTCGCCGACCGGATCGCCCTGCTCGACCAGGGGAAGCTGGTCGCCGAGGGCACCCCGGATGCGCTCAAGCGCCGCATCCCCGGCGGCCACATCCGCCTGCAGTTCGCCTACCCCGACGACCTCGCGGCGGCGGCCCCCGCCCTCGGGGAGGCGACCCGCGACGACGATGCCCTCACCCTGCAAGTCCCCAGCGACGGCGACGTCAAGTCGCTGCGGGCCCTGCTCGACCGGCTCGACGACGCCGCCGTCGAGGTCGCGGGCCTGTCGATCCACACCCCGGACCTCGACGACGTCTTCCTGACCCTCACCGGCCAACCCACCAAGGACAATGAGAAGGAGCCAGCCCGATGAGCACCCTCACCTACGCCGTGGCCGACTCGGCCACCATGCTGGGCCGCCAGGTGCGGCACATGCTGCGGTACCTCTCCATGACGCTGATGCTGATCGGCATGCCGATCGTCTTGCTGCTGCTGTTCGTCTACGTGTTCGGCGGCACCCTGGGCGCCGGGCTCGGCGGCCCGGCCGGCGGCCGCCAGGAGTACCTCGAGTACGTCCTGCCCGGGATCCTGCTGATCGCCGTGACCCTCGGAGCCACCGGGACCGCGATTGCGGTGAACATGGACATGACCGAGGGCATCATCGCTCGCTTCCGGACCATGGCCATCTTCCGTCCCTCGGTGCTGACCGGGCACGTCCTCGGCAGCATGCTCCAGACCATGCTCAGCCTGGCCGTGGTCACCGCGGTCGCCGTGCTCATCGGCTTCCGGTCCGACGCCACCCCGGTCGAGTGGCTGGCCACCGTCGGCGTCCTGGCCGCGATCACCTTCGCGCTCACCTGGCTGTGCGTCGCCTTCGGCATGGTGGCCAAGAACCCCGAGGGCGCCAGCAACCTGCCCCAGCCGCTGGTGTTCCTGCCCTTCCTGGGCAGCGGGTTCGTCCCCACCGACTCGATGCCCACCGCGCTGCGCTGGTTCGCCGAGTACCAGCCGTTCACGCCCATGATGGACACCGTGCGGGGGCTGCTGCTGGGCACCGCGATCGGCAACAGCGGCGTCATCGCCCTGGCCTGGTGCGCCGCCATCGCCCTGGTCGGCTACCTCTGGGCCAGGAAGCTGTACAACCGCGACCCCATCCGGTAGCCCGGCGGTCAGTCGCCCTCCCGGGCCCGCAGGGCGTCCAGGGCGGCGGCCCGCAGGTCCTCGTGGCCCAGGCCGGCGTACGACGACACCGCCTCGTCGTACGCCGGCCGGTCGGCGTCGGTGGCCGCCTGGCGGGCGCGGGCCGAGGACATGGTCGGCTGGAAGTTCCGCAGGAACCGGAAACGCTCGGCCAGGGCGATCATCCGCGCCCCCGACCGGGTGGCCCGCTCGTCCCCGGTCCGGGCGCCCCGGTCGAGGTCCACCATGGCCAGCGCCAGCAGGAGCGCGCCGGAGACGGGCAGCTCCATGAGATACGGCGGCGGGTTCTCGGCCGGGTTGGTGAGCATCGCCGACAGCCGGTCCGGCAGCTCGCCGGTGAGCTCCTCGACGAGGTCGAGCCGGCCGTGGTGGGCATGGGCGACCACCGTGACCGCCGTGGCCTCCAGGATCCACGTCTCCTGGCCCGGTTCATCGTCGAAGCCGAAGATCGGGCCCTCGGCGTTGACCACCAGGTCGACGGCGCGCCGCCACAGGCGCAGGCCGGCCTCGACCTCGCCCCGGGCGAGCAGGATCTCGGCTCGGATCCCGAAGCCGTAGGTGAGCGTGCCGACCGGCTCGTCGACCCGGGACTCCGTCTGCTCCAGCCAGTGCTCCGCCTCGTCGACGGCGCCCAACTGCAGGTTGGCCAGCACCAGCCACGCGCGGGTGCCGACCACGTCCGACCGCGCCCCGAGCCGCTCCAGCACCGGCAGCACCGCCGTCAGGTGGCGCCGCGCCTCGTCACCCCGCTCCACCTCCAGGCAGAGCTCACTGATCCGGCTGTGGCCGACCGCCTGCAGGTACGGGAACTTCTGGTGCTCGAAGGCTTCCAGCGTCCGCCGGGCGGCCTGCAGGGCGCGCTCCAGGTCGCCCTCGCTCTCCCAGTAATAGCTGACGACACCGCTGGCGACCCCGGCCACCAGCGGCTCGTCGCTGTCGCAGAGCTCGTACAGGGCCGAGCGATCCTCGGCCGCCCTCCCGATCACGATCGCGACGGCTCGGACCAGGCTGTCCGGCGGGGCCGGGGGCAGCCGGCGCAGGGCGACCAGCGAGCGCGCCGGGCGGGGCCCCTGGAGGAGGAAGATGTAGCTGGTCCACATGGCCAGGGTCGTCCGGGTGACCTCGACGAGCTCGGGCCCGGGCCGGAAATGCGACAGCAGCCGGTCGGTCTCGGAGCCCAGCGCCATCACGCGCCCGTAGTTCGAGTCGACGGTCCACAGGCTCCCGAGCACGGCCGCGGCCGCCGCCACGGCGCCGCCGTCCGCCCTGGCCAGCCCGTACCGGAGCGCCTGGGCGAGGTTGTCCTGCTCAGCCCGGATCCGCTCCAGCGGCGAGTAGGGGTCGGCCCCGAAGGGCGCGTCGTGGTGCGCGACCCCGAAGTCGCGGGCCCAGGCCAGGAAGCCGTCGACCACCCGGTCGGTCTCTCCGGCGGCCTCCCGGTGGGCGGTGGCGAACTCCCGCACCGTCTCCAGCATCCGGAACCGCGCCCCCGCCGGGGTGTCCGCCACCTGCAGCAGCGAATGGTCGACCAGCTCCTCCAGGACCCCTGGGACGTCGGCGGCGTCACCATGGCCGAGCACCTGCCAGGCGGCGTCGGCGGTGAACCCGGCGGGGAAGACCGACAGCGCCCGCATCGCCGCCTGCCCGGCCGGGTGGAGGAGGTTCCAGCTCCAGTCGACCACGGCCTGGAGGGTCTGGTGCCGCTCGGGCGCGTCGCGGGCGCCGCCGCGCAGCAGGCCGAAGCGGTCCTGGAGGCGGCGGGCGATCTCGGC
>Ga0081538_10006299_pt1 | contig 10482 bp, 10 predicted proteins | sample TabmetS5T2R1_FD_71022 | JGI IMG/M metagenome (GOLD analysis project Ga0081538, IMG submission 71022) | Tabebuia heterophylla rhizosphere microbial communities from the University of Puerto Rico - S5T2R1 | ecosystem: Host-associated > Plants > Roots > Rhizosphere ...
GGTGGTCACCGAGGAGGAGATCGCCGAGATCGTCTCGGCCTGGACCGGGATCCCGATCAGCCGCCTCCAGGAGGGCGAGCGCGACAAGCTGCTGCGCCTGGACGAGATCCTCCACCAGCGGGTGGTCGGCCAGGACGAGGCCGTCCGGCTGGTCGCCGACGCCATCATCCGGGCCCGCTCGGGGATCAAGGACCCCCGCCGGCCGATCGGGTCGTTCATCTTCCTGGGCCCCACCGGGGTCGGCAAGACCGAGCTGGCCCGGACCCTGGCCGCGGCCCTGTTCGACACCGAGGAGAACATGGTCCGGCTGGACATGAGCGAGTACCAGGAGCGGCACACGGTCAGCCGGCTGCTGGGCGCCCCGCCCGGCTACGTCGGCTATGAGGAGGGTGGCCAGCTCACCGAGGCGGTGCGGCGCAAGCCGTATTCGGTGGTGCTGTTCGACGAGATCGAGAAGGCCCACGCGGATGTGTTCAACACCCTGCTCCAGGTGCTGGACGACGGGCGGATCACCGACGCCCAGGGCCGCACCGTCGACTTCCGCAACACCGTGCTGATCATGACCTCCAACATCGGCTCGGAGTATCTGCTGGAGGGCGTCACCCCCGACGGCGAGCTCAAGCCGGCGGCCCGCGACGCGGTCCTGGGCGAGCTGCGGCGCCACTTCCGCCCCGAGTTCCTCAACCGCGTCGACGACGTGGTCCTGTTCAAGCCGCTGACCCTGCCCCAGATCGAGCGCATCGTCGAGCTCCAGATCGACGAGCTGCGGCGGCGCCTGGCCGACCGGCGCATCACCCTGGAGCTGACCGAGGACGCCCGCCGGCTCATCGCCGCCCAGGGGTTCGATCCCGTGTACGGGGCCCGGCCGCTGCGCCGGTTCATCTCCCACGAGGTCGAGACCCGCATCGGCCGGGCCCTGCTCGGCGGCGACGTGCGCGACGGCGCCACCGTGCGGGTCAACGCCAAGGGCGAGGAGCTGGTCGTGACCTACGAGAACCCCCCGGACACCCGGGAGGCGGCCTGAGCGTGGCCGACATCGTCACCTGCCCGAACTGCGGCAAGCGCAACCGGGTGCCGGCCACCGCGAGTGGGGTGCCGCGCTGCGCCAACTGCCACACCGCCCTCCCCTGGCTGACGTCCGCCGGCGACGGCGACTTTGAGGAGGTCGCCGGCCGCTCGACCCTGCCGGTGCTGGTCGACCTGTGGGCGCCGTGGTGCGGGCCCTGCCGGATCGTCGAGCCCGGCGTCGAGCGGGCGGCCGGGTCGCTGGCCGGGCGCCTCAAGGTGGTCAAGGTCAACGTCGACGAGGCCCCGAAGACGGCCGAGCGCCTCGGCGTCCAGGGGATCCCCACCCTGCTGCTGCTGCGCGACGGCCGCGAGGTCGCCCGTCAAGTCGGGGCGGTCCCGCCGCCGGCGCTGCTGCGCTGGGCCGAGGAGGCGATCGCCGAAGCGGCCGCCTGACCAGACCTCACCACAGCACAGGAGCCAGGCAATGACCGAGCAGGCTGACGGGCCCCGGGTCGGCCGGGACAGGGCCGTCATCGAGCAGCCACGACGCGTGGTCGCGTCGTACTCCTCCTACCGGGACGCCGAGCGGGCGGTCGACTTCCTGTCGGACCGGCGCCTCGGTCGGCGGGGTGCGGGCCACCCGCTATGACGTGATGGCCGACAAGGAGGTCGCCGACAACGCGTCCCAGATCCTCAGCCAGCAGCCCGCCAGCGGGTCGTGAGCGCCGGACATAGCCCGATCAAGGCTCGGTCAGTCGGTCGTTGGAGCTTGGCCGCGGCGTTCCTGCTGCCGATAGCCGTAGGCGGCCGCCCGGACCGCCTCGTCGCTCTCCAGACCGGAGCCGAGGGCGCCCCCGACCGTGGCAATCGAACTGGCCAGCCACGCAATGGTCACATAGTCGGGCCAGCCGACCCGGTGCTGGAGGCTCTGGCTCAGCAGCTCCCCGGTGACCAGGAACCATGCGGTGGCCAGGGTGGCCACCAGCAGGGCCACATACAGGCAACCGACGCCCAGGACAACCGTGAGCACGGTGGCGGCGTTGAACAGCCGGGCCCGGTCGCGGGCGACCCGGCCGCCCGGCCGCTCCCACAGCTCGTGGTCGATGATGAGCCAGGCCACCATCGCCCCGACCGAGAACACCGTGGCCACCGACAGCCGCAGCGGGTCGAGCGAGTCGGCCAGCTGCCAGATGTCGGAGGTCACGACCGCGAAGGCGCCGGCGGCCAGGGCGGCCGCCAGAGCGCCGGACAGGCCAGTGATCAGCCGCCAGGGACGGTTGGCGCGGACCATGCCGGCCAGCAGCCGGGCCTGGCCACGGACTCCGGGGAGCAGAAGCCGCACATCGACGCCGGCATCGGACGGCACGACCCGTCGGATGGGCCCGGCGACCCGCAAGCGGGATCGGGAACCAGGGTCCTGGCCGGCCCGGCTCTGCTCCAGCGATTCCACTGCCAACTCCGCAACCAAGCCGATGACCAGCGCTCGGGCGCGCTGGTAGAGCTGGCGGGCCCCGAGGGCCGGGAGCGAGGCCAGGGCGACCCCGTCGCTCACGCTGGCCTCGGCCACGATGGGCCGCAGGCCGCTGCGGCGGGGCAGGTCGGTCAGGCAGACCACCAGATCCCAGCCTTCCCGAGCCCGGCGCTGGGCGGCGAGCTCCAGGAGCCGCTCCTCATCGCCAAGGTCGAAGCGCTCGGAGAGGACCTGGACCCGCCAGGCCACCCGGTTGTCCAGGCGTTCGGCCAGCAGCTCGGGCAGCTCGCCGGCCAACTGCTCAGCCAGCTCGACAGGTAGGTCAGGGTCACTCAGCAAACCGAGCGCCATGCTGTCCGGGCGCCCGGGTCGCCCGCCACCGGTTGCCGCCACGGCCATCCCTCACCATGCTGGACCTCGACTGCGGCACAGCTTGGCCCGCCCACCGGCCAGAACGCCACCCAAACGGTACAAAGAACCGGCCCGCGTGGCTCTCAGTGGCCGGCGACCGCCACGCCGGCCACTGAGAGCCACTGGCTGCCGCAGGTGGCCACCGAATAGACCGCCACCAGGATGGCCGGGCCCAGGAAGAACGGCGGCAGGGAAAGGGCGGCACCCGCCAACCGCTGGCCACGATGAGGGCCAGCACGGCCCCGAGGAACCCCGCCGCCCCGGCAACGGCAAGGTGTGCGGCAACACCAGCCCATACCCCAAGGCGAACCTGCCCCGCGGCGGGCCGCTGCCCACCGGCATAGAAGCAAGCAGGCCGTAGCCAAGCCAGCGGCCACCAGCGCCAGCCCGCTGTCGAACACCCACGAGCTGGCAGGCAGCCGCCGTACCCACCGGACCGCTCCGTCCAGGACGTGACGCTACCGCCACCGGGCATCCGCCACATCCCCCCACAGGCGACAACCCCATACGTCTTGAGGAGACTCCCATATCATCCACAGATGGACTGCATCTGACGCCCGATAACGGATGGTGCGGGCATGGCCTGACTCTATTCGCTGCTGTGGGCTCCGCTCCGCGGAGACGCGGAAATGGCCGCTGGTCCCTGCCTGCTTGCCTTGTCGGTCGGTGTTGAAAGCGACCGAGCACGGAGCTTCAGCCTTCGCCGACGTTGGTGACGAGCTCGATCGCCACGGCCGGCACGACGGCCACGACCACTTCTCCGGTGACTCCGTCCAGCAGGTGCTCCGAACCGATGTTGGAGGTCATGATCAACCATCGCATTGCGGAAGTTGACGGTGTGGCCCTGGGGCGTTGGTGATCCGCCCCGTCGTCCAGCACCTGGAGCAGCGAACAAGAACAACGAGCAGCGGACAAGAGCATGCCGCTCTGGCTGCCCCAAGGCGGATCCTTGCGATGCTAAAGGCTTGCTGTCAGAGCTATGCCCTGCACCAGGTGGACAAGCTCATCTTGTTCGTAAACGATCCCGTCCGTGAGGCCTCGAGGCGCTGACCGGGAGCGCCGCGATCGGTCGGGGATCGCGGCGCTGCTTGGCTACGGCGAGTTCCTCATCGACACCGTGGTCGCATTGGCCCTCATCGTCGGTGGGACCATCCTGCTCGGGGTCGTCGTGTACGACTTCGTCCGCGACCTGGGCCAGGAGCCGTTCATCGCCGTGGTGCTTGAGCTGCTGAGCGGACTTCTCCTCGTCTTCATCTTTACCGAGCTCATCACCACCATCCGGGTGGTCATCGCCCGCCGGAGGGTGGTGGTGGAGCCGTTCCTGATCGTGGGCATCGTGGCCGCGGTCCGGCGCCTGATCGTGATCAGCGCCGAGGCCGAGAACCTGCTCGGTACCGCCGAGTTCCGGGATGTGATGCTCGAGATCGGCGTCCTGGCCGTGACGGTGCTTCTGCTGGGCGTGACCGTGCTTGTCCTTCGCATCAAGCGCTCTGAGGACGACGAGCCGACCACCGGCTCATCGGAGTGACCAGTCTCCTTCCAAACTTCGACGAAGGACGCAAATCACTCCAGTGACTGCAGCCCTTTGGCGACCCGCTCGCTCGGACACAGACGGCCATACTTCTTAGCCATCAACCACCGGTCGCTACCCATCGCCATAACGGATGACGCTTCGCCGTTCGCTCCACGCTCGACCCGCAATCGTCTGAGGACAGCACTGCACCAGCGGTGCCGGTCGCTTGTGGTCGAGGGCTGTCGGGACGATGGTGTCGGCGCTCGTGCCATCGGCTCCTGGGCAGGGTCTTGCCAGAGATTTGCCAGAAACTGCGCCACGCGCAGCTTCACCCCGCCCCACAACCCAACCTTCGGCAGCGCCTTTCACCAGTAGCGTTGTGTGGGAACGCGAGGTGCTACGGGGCGTTGTGAACCATCCGCGCATCAATGGTAAGGATGAGGTCGCCGGTTCGATTCTGGCCGGGCCTGACACGCCCGCGGCTGACGGAATTGATCGTCGCGTTGGGGAACTGGAGTGGGCTGGGTCGGGTACAAAGGGTTGTGACCAGCCCTGCGCAGGAAGACCTCCGGCCGCCGCGGCGACCGGCCGTGTCGCGACGCTTGGCTGTCGTCGGCGGCGGGGTTGGGGTGCTGTTGCTGGTCGCGGCGGTCGCCTGGTCGCAGCTCGGGTCGGATGCGCGGGTTGGCGCCCGGCCGCTGCCGGGGGTGCCGCTCGAGGGCTCCTCCGGGCTGCGGCTGCTGGTGGCCAGCAACTCGGCGCCGGTCGTGGTCGACGTGGACACCGGAGCCATCCGGGCGGTGACCGGCCTTCCCGCAGGCGACGGCCGCTCGGTCCATGTGGAAGCGGTGGGCGAGGATGCCGTGGTCGTCTCGCGTCGGGACTGCCGGGGAAGTGGCTGTGACGCGGACTCAGTCGTGTACCTGATGCGGCACGGCACCACCGTGGCGACCCGGCTGGGCGCCGCCACCGACGTCGAGGCCTCGTCCGATGGCCAGGGTGTCTGGCTGGTCTCCAGGCAGGACGCAACCGGCTGCATCCTCGGCCAGGTCGGGCTCGACGGTCGGCCGCGGCGGCCGTCGTGGCCCGCACCGTGCGACGCCGTCCTCGTCGACGAGCTACCCGCCGGGCTACTCGTCTACGGCACCCGGCCCGGCGACGGGAGCGGCCCATACAGCGCGCTGGTCACCGCCGACGGCGCCTTCCGCAGGCTTCCCAGGGTGGTCGACGGCGTGGCCGCCAGGGACCTGGTGCTGAGCACCGTCGAGCGTGGGCGGCTGATCGACATGATCGACCTGCACAGCGGGGCCAGCCACAGGCTCTCTTGGCCGAGCACCCTTGAGGACCACGTGATGGGCCTGATCGAGGCCCACCCGGAGGGCCGGGTGGCCAGCGTCGCGTTCTACCCCGCCCGTAGCGGTCCCGAGCAGACCCTGGACGTGTGGCTGCTAGACGTTGCCAGCCGTGGCTGGCGGCGGCTCCCCGACATGCCGCTGCGGCTCGGTCCCAGCAAACCCCAGCTCCGCTGGACGCCCGACGGCCGCCTAGTGCTCCTTGCGGAAGTTGCCGGCGAGCCCGCCGCCGTGGTCGCCGTGTGGCGACCCGGCCAGTCACGGATCGCGGTTCGCCGGGTCCAGCTACCCGACCCCGAGCGGGGCGGCGGGTTCCGCTTCGTACTCTGGTGAGCACAGCCGCAAATACCAACTGGGGTGCATGCTCCTCAGCTCCAACACTCCATCTCGGGTTCGTTGTGCCCGATGCGTGCCCGCAGCCTTGACAGGAGACTGCGGGCTAGCAGCGAAGCTGCAGGTCAGCAGGCCAACGCGTGGTCGAGTGCTTGGTCCCTCTCAAGGCGGTAGCGCCGGCTACTGCTTGCTCGATCACGCCCCGATGGCGAACCCCGGGTCATCCTCGATGCCCGGCATGGCGAGCCCCTCGTGCAACTGACGGGCGGCGCTCTCGGTGATCGCGCGGCGAGCGTCGTCCACGAGGTCCCCCGCGCGCTCGCGGTCCTGGCGTCTCCCGGGTTGCTTGAGCCGCTCGATGTGGTCACCGTCGCCGAATGCCTGCTCGCGGTCAAAGATGTCGTAGGCGGCTCGATGGCGCTCGATGGCGTGGGCGCCACGCAGCCAGGCCGCGCGTCCGTCCCGGTTGGTCGGCGGCTGGCCCAACTCGGCCAGTAGATAGGGTGGCGGGTACACCGCTAGGTCCTCAAGCAGCCGCGTCTCGCGCTCCTGAAGCACCTGAGCGGCCGCCTGACCCTGGGAAACCTCCAGCGCGTGCTGGCGGCACCAGTCGAAGTAGGCGGTCTGGGCGCCTTCCCGCCGGGTGAGTTCCCGCTCGGCGTCGGCCAGGCGGTCGTCCAGATTGGTCAAGGCCTCCCGGTGCTGGTCGACCGCCGCTTGAGCGGTCACCCGGGCGGTCTTGGCGCCTCGGCCCGTCGCCCATCGCAGCTCCTCCCGCTTGGCGGTCGCCGCCGCGAGGGCCACCTCCTCCTCCGCCTTGTACCCCAGTAACTCGGCCCGGCGCTGTTGGACCTCGCGCACCTGGCTTGCATGGTTCTCCGGCCGGTCCGTCAGCAGCGGCCGAGCCGCCGCGACGCGACGGCGAAGTTCCCCGACCGACAGCTCGTGGCACTCGTCGGCCAGCGCTGCGGCAGGCCGCACGCCGAACCAGGGGTCGACGGTGCTGGTTGCCAACATGGCCAGATCGTTGCGTTCGGACGGCCTACCGACGATCCGATGCTGGTAGGTCATCTGGCTCTTGTGGGCGTCCGCCAGGTCCTGGGCCAGCTCTCGCCGCCAGCATTGCTGCCAGGAGCTGTCCGGTGCCGGGATTGACCCAAGGGCGTGACGAGGGTCTGTGGTGCCGGTCAGCAGCCGGTACTCCTCGATCTGCTCGGCCCTGTAGAGCCATTCGCCCTGCCGTTCCTCCTCGGCCGGCCGGGGGCCCAGGGTGCCGGTGAGGTATGCAGGTGGGTCGGCGGCGATCGCTTCAACTCGGGCGTGCAGCCGTCGGGCTGCCTCGTCCCTGATGGCACCAGCCCACAGCGCAGGGGCACCGCCATGGGTATGGAGCGAATCCCATAGTTCATCGTGGAGGTGCCGCTCCACCGCGCGCCCCCAACGGACCGCGAGGTCCGCGTCGGTGAGGGCCGCGGCCGCCTCCTGGTAGGCGGCTGGGAAGACATCGATGCGCGCAAACAAGCGCCAGGAGAGTTCCTCGTCGGGCCGCATGCTGTCGAGGTCGACCAGTTGCCCGGCCCCCCAGTCGGCGTCGACCTCGGGGTCCGGGTTCGACAGGTGGTCCAGGTCGGGCAGTGGCCCGGCGGTAGGCAACTCCTGGGCAGTGATCGACTGGCGCCCCTGCTCCAGCTCAACACCTACTCTGGTCAGGGCGCGGTTCAGAGCCTGGAACTGGACGCGCGCTGCGAGCGGCACGCGGAAGCCGGGCGCTCCCAGGGCATGCTCAGCGTCGTCGATGCCGCACTCCAGCCGGAAGGCCTCGATCGCCAACACCGCTTGCGTCCAGGCCAATTGGGCCAGTTCAACCCGCGGATAGGGGCCGAGCATGGCCGTGACATACGCCGGTGGTGCAAGGATCGCCGCCTCAACACGCTCCCCCACCCGGCGAGTGAGTTCCCTGGTGGCGAGCGAACCCATCACCAGCGTCATCAGGTAGCCGGAGACGTCCACGCCGCCCGGGCGTCCCAGGGCGCCCTCGACTCGCTCCAGTTCCAGCCGTGCCACAGCGATGGTCAGCGGCCCGGCCCATGAGACTCCCGCAGCACGGAAGCCCAAAAGCAGCTCGTCTGATTGTTCACGGACCCAAGCGGGCAGCTCAGTTGGGATGGGAGGTTGATCATCGAGGAACCCGGCAAGGTGCTCGACCCGGGCTTCCCACCATCGGTACCCTTCTATGCTTTTGCTCCTCAGGTGATCGATTCGGGCTCGCCCTTCCAGATCTTCGCTGCTCAGCTCGCCGGCCTCGTGGCGGAGCGCCGCACGAAGTTGGTCCAGGCCCCCGGCGGCACGCGGGCCGAGGAGGACTTTGGCGGCGTCCTCCAGCGACATGGATCCGATGCTGATCTGCTCACCGATGCCGGCTCCACGAATCTGCCTGGCGCTGATGCCGAGTTCACGGAAGCACTCCGCGGCGACCCAAGGATCGGCGATGCCCGCCGCCAGATACTCCTCGATGACGTCCAACGGGAGGCGGGTGGCGCTCCACTGGTACACCGCTTCCTGCAACGATGCCCGGTCATACCAGCCGCTGCGGCGCAGGACCCCTGGCAGCGCCAACGCATACTCGCGCGCCTGCTGGGGATCGTCCCGCTCAGGGGGTGCCATGGGTGCGCTCCAACGGCTCGTGGACGACCGCGGCGACGACCGATGGTGGCCTCTCGGGACCCGGTGGAAGCCCCGCTTCCAGCGCCAACCCATACGTCACGCCGCGCTCTGTTCCATGCCGATCAGTGTCCAGCGGCGTGATTCCGGCGGAATCACCGTCAGCGCCGGCCGGGCGCGGTGGGCGGCAGGCCGGGCAGGCCAGCCGCTGCAGGTTGGCTTCCTGGCGGCGCCGCAGCGCATAGCCGGCCTGGATGGCGGTGGCCTGGCCGCCACGTCTTGGCCAGGCTGCTTCCAGCAGCTGCGCGACGAGTCCCCGCAGCCTCGGTCCTGGCCATGGCGACCCGCCGCGGTCGGAGCAGGCCAAAGCGACGGGGATGGCTGGCCGCGGGTCGGGGTGGCGCATGAGTTCCTCCCAGTGCTGCCCTACAGGGCGAGGTCATGGACGTGGTCGGGGTCGGCCAGGGCGGGTGCTTCGATGGCTTCGATAGCCTGCACGGCCGCGCGAGTCAGGCGCTCCACCCCCGTCCGCTCCACTTCGATCTCTGGGTCGGGGTCTGCCGGCGGAGGGCCGAGTGCGCTGTCGGGGTCGTCGACGCCGTGCTTGGCGCGGTAGGTCTCGATCCCGACCGCTGCCGCCCGCCAGGCCGCCTGGCCGGCCGCCGAGTCGGGCCGACCTCCCAGTTCGGCGACCAGGTACACAGGGGGCTGTTGCTCCAGCTGGACCGCGGTTGCCAGTTCCCGATGAGAGAGCTCCCGGCCATAGATGAGGGCCTCGCCGAGCGGTGTGGCGTGGTCGCGGTCCCAGGCGGCCTGGGTGGCCCGCTCGCCCGCAAGGGCGACGAGGCGCTGATCGACGTCGTCCAGGCGCCGCCCAAGCTGCGTGGCCGCCTCCTGCCGTTGGGCGATCGCCGAAAGCAAGTGACGCCGCTCGCCGTGGCGGAGGCCGCCGTGAGCCAGCCGCTCATGGGCGTCGGCAAGCCAGCTCAGCTCCTCGCGCTGGTAGCCGCGGAGCCGGGCTTGCTCCTGTCGCAACTCCGCCGTGCTGGTCTGGGCTGTCACGCTGGGGCGGTGCTGGAGCAGGGCCGCTGCCTGGTCGATGTGGGCGCGCAAGTCCACGGCCGACAGCGCGGCCGCCGCGGCTCGGGCAGCCGACAGATGGTCGAGCGCGAGCGTCTTGGCGCGGCTGCGGCCAAGGGTGCGGACGATGACCGCCACCGGGTCCTGCGTTGCCTGGCCGAGCACCTCGATCTCCTCGGCGAGGGGGGTCTCGCCCACGACCAGGTACAGCCGGTTCTCCTGGCGGCCGCGGCTCATGGCCGCATAGCCCCATTCCTTATAGAGGTCCTCTGAGCCAAGGACGAAGGCCCGCTCGGTTGTCATCCCTTGGGCCTTGTGACCGGTGATCGCATAGCCATGGTCGATCCGGCCGCCAGGTCGACGTTGCGAGCCGGCCAGGTACCACTGGGGGAGCCGGACGGTCCGGCCGTCGTCGGTGCAGACCTCCAAGGCGCCGGCGACCAGGTCGACGCCGGTGACCGTGCCGCGGGTGCCGTTCAGCACCCCCAGGCGGCGCCGCTCGTTCTTCAGGGTGACGGTGCGGTCGCCCACGGCGAACTCCTTGTTCCCCACCCTGAGGGCCTGGGTTCCCAGCCGGCCGTCGGTGGCCATCAGCGCTCGGGCGCGGCCGTTGAGGTCGGTCACCTCGGCGTGGCGGGGGGGGGGGGGGGGGC